>Ga0193706_1000228_pt1 | contig 37514 bp, 38 predicted proteins | sample U3c1metaG_FD_160130 | JGI IMG/M metagenome (GOLD analysis project Ga0193706, IMG submission 160130) | Soil microbial communities from a riparian zone of the East river system, Colorado, United States - U3c1 | ecosystem: Environmental > Terrestrial > Soil > Riparian zone | place: USA: East River... | reverse complement strand
TGGCACTCGAATGAGGCACGGCGCGAGGTGCTCCGGGCGCTCTTCGTGACGGCGGCACCGAAGGGCAAGCCACGATCGATCGAAGGCGTGCACATCGTGACCGCGGCGGAGCTCCTGCGGTAAAGGCCTCACATTCGGTGCAAATCGTCCCATTCCGTTGAGACCATGCCTGGCGCAGACCTTGGCGATGACATCGCGATCGGCCCTCGCGTTGCGAGCGACCTCGCGCAGTACGGCTAGATCCGTTGTGGTCGCGAGGTCGAGATACCTCACCGCCCCGAGCCCCAGCAACGGTTACCGCGCCCACAAACGCGCGAGCTCGAGCTCGATGGCGTCGAAGGGTTCGGCGCGCACTTTGGCGTCGTCGCGCCAGGCTCCCGCGACGCGAAAGGTGGCGCCGTCGAGCGCGAGCACTTCGAGCGTGCGTGTGCGAGGATCGATGAACCAAACGTGTTGCACGTTTTCGCGTCCGTAGATGGGTAGTTTGTCGGTGCGGTCGCGTGCTTCGGTGGACGGCGAGAGCACCTCGCAGACCCAATCGGGCGCCAGTTCGAACGCCGGTGCATCGGGCATGATCGGCATTCGGGTGCGCCGCCATCCGGCATAGTCGGGGACCAAGACATCGTCGCCGAGGTGAAGCTCGGGCTCGTAAAGAAGCACCCATCCGCCAGGGCCGCCCCGACCCGCATGAAATGGCCCGCTCAGTTCGGTACCCAGCATCGTCGTGGCCAGCTGGTGAAGGCTCGCCGGGCGCGGTTGCACGACCAGCTCGCCGTTCAGGATCTCGGCGATCTGGTGGGGAGGAACGGCCTCGAGATCCTGGTAGGTCGCGCGCTTCTTGGCGGGTGCAGCCATTGAAAGCATTCTAGCCTCGTTCCGTGTCGGAGTCCTCTCGGCCAACGTGGCGGCGAGGTTGCGTGCCGAGAGCGGACGCGAAACGTTCGTCGGTCGCCGAGCGCTTGACAGGCATGCTCGTGTATTACATGCCTGTAAGCTGCGCGGACAGTGGCGGGAAAACGGTTCTCTCCGAATCCACGGGCCGTGGCTTTGCCGCGATGGTCGAGGAGAAAGCGCGTGCGCGCCGACGTTCTCGTTGATGCGGCCTGACGATGCAGCGGTATCCGCAACTGCCCTTAGCTGCTCGGTTGATCGGAGTCGGGCGCGGCGTCGCGGTTCGCTGACAAAAGCTCGATGGCGCGCAAGAACCGTCCCACCGCGATGCGCTTCTGAAAGTGAAAGACGTCGCTGGCCACGAGCCCTTCGCCCTCGGAGCATGCCAGCGTGTCGTCGACGCAGAGCAAGACCGAGAATAGTCCCGCGTTTCGTAGCGCTTCTCGTTTGGCCTGGAGGTAAGCGGACGTGTGAAACCCGATGATCTCGACGAGCACGCGGTCCGTGCCGCGCTCCAGCACGAAGTCCGGGAAGAAAGTGAAACCAGCGCCGACGAGCGGCTGCGTCGCGGGGGCGACCGACCATGGCGATCCGAGCCGGCGAAAGTCCGTGAAGAGCCGTCGCTCGACGGGGTTGTCGATGTCTTCGGGCGCCGCGGCCACGATGGGATCGGATGCGTCGGCGTGAAAGCGGGCCATCTTCACGCCCATCAAGCATTTCGCGTCGAGCGACCAGTCGGGGACCGCTGCTACGGCGGGAAAAAGAGCGGCGAGCGCGCGACCGTAGCGGAGCGTCTGCTGAAACGGCGAGACCGGTCCGGGCAGCGTGATGACCGCGCCCTCGGGGCCAAGCGCGAAGGCGTACATGAGCCCTTTTTGCTTCGCCACCCTGAGGACCGGAGCGGCATGTGCACCAACCGTCACGGTGACCTCTTCGGACCGCAGCAGGAATTCCTGTACCAAGGACACGTTGTGTCCCTCGATGATATCGCCCGCCGAAGGTTCCTCGCGCGGCGCCGACAGCCGCCGTTCCGACGAACTGTCCGCGAACAGTCCATCGGACACCTGTTCGGTTCGGATGCCGAGGACGTCTGCGGCGCGACGAAGCACCTCGTCGCGCGGAGTCGTCGGATCAGCCCCCAACTCGAAAACCACGCGCCGTATCTCGCGGGACGGAACCCCGGCGGCCGGGCGCGCGAGCCAGAATCGCTCCAAAACGTGTTGCACCGCCCGCACGGCCGCGACTGGCGCGCCATGGGTCGTCGCGATCTGAAGAGCCCTGTCGCCAAGGAGGCGAGCCGCGTCGCCCCGCGTACGGCCCACCAAGGCGTCGAGCTCGTCGATGAGCAGACGGATCCAGGGCTCGTCGCGCGCGGTGAGGTAGTGCGGATGGATGAGCCCGTCGCGCAAGTCGTAGGAGAGGAGGGTGTGAGGCCGCATCGCAGTCGGTGTGTTGCGAGGGGCGTGCCGAACCCCGATGGCACTGTTTACCCGCAAACACGAGTCATCGAAAGTGCCGCGATTGGCGGGCCGTGCGGCGGCCGCCGGATCGGCCGGGTCCCCGCGTTCGGCCGCTCGGAATCCGATCCGATTAGCCGCCGGGCTATCGTCAGGCGGATGACGGAAGTGCACCAGGCGAATGACGGACGCTTCCCCTTCTCTCGTCAGCGACCGGCGAGTACGGTCGCAGCGGTGCGCCGCACCTACGATTTCGATTGGTTCAAGGTCAAATGGCTTCCTCGCTACGGTTGGGTATTCGAGCGCCCGCCGGCCGTTGTCGTGATGGCCATGTCTCCGGACAACCGCCTCTGGCTCGAACGAATCGCGCGCCCGGCGACCGGAACGATCTCCTGGGAGATGCCGGGCGGCGGCGTCGATCCCGACGAAGACGTGATAGCGGCCGCTCTCCGCGAGCTCGAAGAAGAGTGCGGCCTCGTGGCGACGAAGGGAGCGCGGCAACTGGGTGCCCGCTTCGAAGTCGTGCCGGGGATGGGCCGGATCCCGCACTATATCGTGGTGGCCTCGGGGGTGGTCCCCAAGGGGCCGCGGGCTGTTCCGCAGAGGAAAGAGGGGATTCTCGCCGTCCGCAAGTTCGAGAGGAGCGTGGTGCGGAAGATGGTGCGTGCGGGGAGGATCAATGTGCTGGCGACGCTGGGGCCGCTTGCGGTTTCGGGGTGGTTGGAGGGTGGGAAAGCGCGGTGGTAGTGGCAGCGGGAGCCTCTTGGCGAGCTCTCACGGATGCAATGGGATAGAGTGCGGACCGAACAATGTTTGCTGCGCATGCTGTTTCCCACGGAACCGGCTCGGAGCTAAGGGTTGGACAGTCGATCACACCGTCGCACCAGTGAGCCAGAGCGCTACGTCGTCGAGCGCGCGATCCAGATCCTGCTCGCTGTGGTCGTTGTCGGAACCGCCTTGGCTCTCGGTGGCGTTCACCAGGTCACGATCTTTGCCGCGGCGATTCTCACGGCGATAGCTACGGCTCTCGCCGCTGGCATCTGGCCCCGCCAAAAATGGCGAGACATCGTGAGAAGCCCCATCGGTCTCGGTCTGGGACTCGCGGCGTTTACACTTCTTCAGGCTGTCCCGCTTCCGATGTCTTTGCTTCGGCGAATCGCTCCCGGCAATGCCGATGTGTGGAACCGATCGTTGCTCCCATTCGGCGAAGCCGGTCCCAACTGGGCAAGTCTATCGCTCGACCCGGGCGCTACTGCTGTGGAAGGGCTGAAATGGCTCACGTACACCGGCATCTTTGCCTGCGCGACGCTCTTGGCGAGGCGACGAGGGCGGACGTGGGGGATCATTCTCGTGTTTGTGAGCGGGGTTGTCTTGGCGCTCGTTACGGTGAGCCACGGCCTCGTGGGCGCGACCAAGGTCTATGGCCTGTACACGCCGCACTTTCACCCAGCTCCCTGGCACGTCGGTCCGCTGCTCAACTCCAACAATCTCTCTGGCTATTTGAACTTGGCGGCAATGTGCGGCCTCGGGCTCTTGCTTTCGCGACAGAGTTCGGCGCCAAGATGGCTGATTGCTCTTGGAATTACGAGTGTCGGAGCGGTCGCTGTGATTGCTGCTTCTCGCGGCGGCGTTCTAGCTCTGCTGCTCGGGCTCGTCCTGCTGGCGCTTTTGCTTGCGTTCGGCGATCACGGAAGCACAGGGTCGAACCTTCCCAAGCGCAACGCTGCCCTCCTTCTGGCCGGCTCTGTCGGTGGGGGGGCGCTTTTTGCCGCGCTCGGGAGCACGCGCGAAACGTGGTCCGAACTCTACGACAAGAACCTTCTCAAGGTGCGCATGCTGGCATGGGCCAAGCCCATGATCGCGGACTACTGGTCGCTCGGCGTCGGTCGCGGAGCATTCGAGAGCGTGTTTCCAGCCTATCGCATCTATTCCGAACATCTCACGTTCACGCATGCGGAGAACTTCCCAGCTCAGTGGATGGCGGAGTGGGGCCTGCCGGTAGCGCTCGTGGCACTGGCGAGCTTCGCGTGGTTCTTGCGCCCTGCTGCGATCGGGCTTCGCCGCAGCATCTTTGCCGCGGGCGTGGCTGTCGGCATCGCCAGCCTGCTACTTCAGAACCTGTTCGACCTCGGGCTCGAGGTCTCCTCGATCTGCATTGCCCTCGCGATGGCGTTCGGCTCCATTTGGGGTGGGTGGGAAGGATCGGCGAAGGTTCGCCGCCTGGTCGATACCGAGACTGCGGGAAGGCCTGTCTACGCGGGCTGGCCCATCGTTCTTGCAATCGGGGCGATCGTACTCCTGGCCACCATCCCCCTGCAGAGTCTTCACGACGTTGCGCAAGACCGGGACGATCTGCACGACCGCTTCCGCTCATGGATCGCCCAAAGAACTTCGAGCGGCAAAGAGTCACTCCTCGCTGACCTTCGCGATGCCATGAAGCTTCACCCGGCGGAGCCTTACTTTCCACTCCTAGCCGCCGAAACGATGTGGCTCGGCGGCGCACGAGAAAACCCACTGCCGGCTTTGGCACGCTCTCTCGAGAGGGCATCACAGAACGGGCGGGGGCACCTGCTTCTTGCCGAGATTCTTGCCGCGACCGGCGCCCGGTCCCAGGCGCGCCTCGAGCTTCGTTTGGCCGTCGTCGATGAGCCCGCCCTGGCCGGACCCGCGGCGCAGCTCGCGGTCAGGTCGGGAACGACCGCGCAAGAGTTGCTCGAAACGGTCCCTCACGGCCAGCAAGGGGTAGGCCTCCTGGACGCACTCTACGCCTCGGTGGTCGACGACCGAATGCGGCTTGTCTTGCTCCAAGAGCTCCTCACTAGGGCTCCGTCCGACGCGTCGGCCAATGCGCGTCTTGCGGAGTATTACCTCGCGGAAGTGGCGAAGGGCGAGAAGTCGACCACTTGTTCTGGCGACGCTCGATCAGGCTGCGAGCAGGAGTTCGAGAACAGCAGAGCTACGATCGCGCGCCTTCACCCGTCACATTCGCAAGCGGATCAGTATCGTGCCCGGTTTCTCATACTGAGCGGTAAGCCTGAGGAAGCCGAGGCGCTGCTGGCGTCCCGCTGCCCGCTCGTCGTCGACGCGGTCAGCTGCCAGTTCATGCGCGTTCACGCAGCGGCGGCCATCATCGGCAAACCGGAAATCTTCCACACGGCCATCCGCGAGCTTCAGCAGGTTGCCTGTGGATCGGCGGCGGAGTGCTCCTCGACGGCGACGACCATCGGCGACATGCTCGCCGCGCGGGGCGAGTGGGGTGCGGCCTTGACGTCCTACAAGCGCGCCTGCAAAGATCAACCGAGCGACGCCGGCTGGCTTCGCTTGGCGGACGCCGCTTCCAAGGTCGGCTCCCATGCGCAGGCAGCGGACGCGCTGGAGAAGGCAGCACAGCTGCGTGGTGGTCCCGTCGATGCCACGCTGCGCGCGCGCATCGACATGGAGCGCAATCTTGCCTACGGGATCGTACGCGAGTGAGCGAGCCGAGAAGGCCCGCAATATCCTCGGACCTTCCGTGTAACTCGTTCGCGCCGAGCTGGCGGCTATGATACGAGAGATGCCACGTGTGTGGAATATTCGGCGCCGTATTCCTCGGTGACGGGGCGGACATCGACGTCGATGCCGCGCTTCGGTCCATCGCTCACCGCGGTCCGGACGGGAGCGGCGTGGTACGGGGTGACGGCTGGCTTCTCGGTCATCGCCGCCTCGCGGTTCTGGATTTGACGGAAGCCGGGGCGCAGCCCATGCGAAGCGACGATGGGCAGATCATCGTCACGTTCAACGGCGAGATCTACAATCACCATGAGCTCCGCCGCGAGCTCGAGTCGCGCGGCCACCCCTTTCGGTCCCGTTCCGACACTGAAGTCATCGTCGAGGGATACCGGGCATGGGGCGAAGGCGTCGTTTCGCGCCTTGATGGGATGTTTGCGCTGGGTATCTGGGACAATCCACGAAGACGGCTTCTTCTCGCGCGAGATCGCGCCGGCAAGAAGCCGCTCTTTTATACATGGCGAGCGGGTGAGCTCCGCTTCGGCTCCGAGATCAAGGCACTGGTCGCATCGGGACTCTCGCCGGAAATCGATGAGCACGGATTGCCCTTTCTCTTTGCGCTCGGCTACGTGCCGGCACCAGCGACGTTGCTTCGTGGCGTCATGCAGGTGCCGCCAGCGTCGACGCTCGTTGTCGAAGGCGGGCGTGCGCCCGTCGTGAGTCGGTATTGGCGTGCTCCGTTCGGGCAGCCTCGACTTCGAGTGGATGAACACGAAGCCAGTATCGAGATTCGACGCCTCATGGAGCGAGCCGTCGCCCGACGTCTGGAAGCGGATGTGCCACTCGGTGCGTTTCTCTCTGGTGGGATCGATTCCACCATCGTGGTGGGGTTGATGGCGCGCCAAATGGGCCGCAAAGTGAAGACGTTCTCCATCGGATTCGCTGGAGATGCGCGATTCGATGAGACTCGCTACGCGCGGATCGCATCGCGTGCGTTCGAGACCGAGCACACGGAGTTCATCGTCGAACCATCGTCTTTCGACCTCGTCGAGCGGCTCGTTGACCTGTACGACGGCCCCTTCGGCGATTCGTCCGCGATTCCGACGGCTATCGTTTCCATGCTGACGCGCCGAAGTGTGACGGTCGCGTTGACGGGGGATGGTGGAGACGAGCTTTTCTGCGGTTACTCCAGGTTTCTCGCGGCTGAAGCTGCCGAACGTATCCCGGAATTTGCGCGAGCGTTGCTGGGGCAGTTCTTTGCTGCCTTGCCGAAGCCCATGGTCAATAGCCGCCGTCCTCTCCCCCGAGCCCATCGCGTGCTCCATGTGGCGACGCAGCCGCTACCGGATCGGCTCCTCAGCTGGACATCTTTCTTCGATCCCGAGCAGGTTCTCGCGCCGGACCTCCGTACCCGCTTGGACGTGGGGGCGCCTCGCGCATGGAGCCGAACCCTTTGCCAGGCATTCAGCGGTGGCTCTGTGCTCTCGAAAACATTGGGACACAACTTTGAGAGCTTTCTGTCGGAAGATTTGCTGGTCAAGGCCGACCGCTGTTCGATGGGGTATTCGCTCGAGCTGAGGTCGCCGTTCCTCGATACCGAACTGGTCGAATACGTTTCGCAGCTGCCGGATCACCTGCTGCGACGCGGAAGGACGACCAAGTGGATCTTGCGCCGGGCCTTGGCGGAAATTTTACCGGACGAGGTACGTACGCGCGGGAAAATGGGGTTCGGCGTTCCGCTCGGCACGTGGTTTCGCGGTCCGTGGCGCGAGCGCGTTTCCGACCTTCTTCGCGACGGTGCGAATTGCTATGAGTTCGTCGATCCGCGTTTCGTCGCGCGCGTCATCAATCGCCACATGACGCGCGTCGCCGATCATGGTTTCTTGCTTTGGATCCTCGTCACTTTCGAGGTGTGGTTACGGAGCCTTCGGCGTACGGCATCCGCATGAAAGTACCGTGCCGGTTGCGAGGCACGTAGCCTTGTTTTCCCCTGAATCGCGCGGTATAGAGTGCATTCGTGAGGGCCGATGCGCAGGGCGGAGCAAGCCCACGTCTACACGAGCCCTCGAGGCCGCCGACCTGGGGACTCCGACGGCGGCACATCTGGTGGAACGGCGCCCCGACGCGTGACTCTTGGCGCAGATTGGCGTTTGCTGCGCTTGCTCGCCTTCGTTTCGATTCGGTGCTGCTGGCGCTGCATCGTCGGCGTGCGGGGTTCATCATCCTCAATATTCACAACGTTTCGCCGAAGCCGAACGCGTTTTGGCCCGGTTTAGCCCCCCATGACTTCGACGCGGTGGTCACTTACTTGAACCAACACTTCTCCATTCGTACCCTCGGCGAGCTGGACCAGCAAGATGCCGATCCACGCCCGCGAATGGTCCTGTCATTCGACGACGGTTATCTCGATTTCGTGGAACACGCGATGCCGCTGCTGGCAAGGCACGGCATTCGCGTCAATCAGAATGTGATTGGCAGCGCGGTGGTGACCGGCAGTCCCCCTTGGAACATTCAGATGTACGACATGCTCGTGAACGCCCCCCTTCCACTACTCCAGCAACTGCGGCTCCCTGGCTTTTCTTTCAAGCTCACAAGGGACAGCGCGCTCGGAAGGGCCCGATTCGGTGCGACTCTTTCGGCTCATTTCAAATCGCGCTCGAGAGCCGCGCGCGAACCACTCGTCGCCGAGTTCGTCTACCAGTTGCGCGAGGTGGAGGTCAGGCATCCGACTCGCATGATGAGGGCAGCGCACGTCGCCGCAGCGTGTGCTGCGGGTCACGAAATAGGATGCCACTCCTACTCGCACGAATCGATGGCTTACGAGTCGACAGCGTTTTTCGAGGAAGATTTTCTTCGCAGCTCGGATCTTTTCAGGCAGTTAGAGATTCCGCTCACAATTTATGCTTTCCCCAATGGCAGCCACCGTCGCGAACAAGTTTCGTTTCTGAAGGCAGCAGGCGTTCGGCACGTCTTGGTCGTCGACGACCGCCTCGTCCGGGGCAGCGAGCGCGCGGTTCTTCCGCGCGTGACGTTGTGGGGTCAATCGGCGGCAGAAATACGACTCCGGGCGGTCGGCCTTCGCGCGAAATGGTCGTGATGCGCGTTGTCGCACTGATCGGCCCTGGAGGTAACCAAGTCGCTCTGCTGCACAAGCTGCGCAAGGAGGCCGATCTCGTCGGCGTGGTGTTGTCGCGCAACCGACCGAAGGCCAAGCCAAAGAGGCGTCTCCGGCTGTTCGTGAATCGCGTCGAAGGACGCATTGTGGGATATCCGTTTACGCGGGCTTGGCTCGAGATGCTGGGACGGTACGAAAAGCAGTTTGGTTCTCTTCCTGACGTTCCGTGCGTGAATGTCACCAACGTGAACGATCCTGAGACCACTGCTTTCCTGACCAAGCTCACGCCCGATCTCGTCGTCGTGTCCGGAACGAATTTGGTCGGTAAGAAGATCATCGCCTGGGCAAAACAAAGGCGGGGAATCCTCAACATGCATACCGGGATTTCTCCCTATGTGAAGGGAGGTCCCAATTGTACGAACTGGTGTCTCGCTACGAGACAGTTCCATCTCATCGGGAGCACCACCATGTGGCTCGACGAAGGGATCGACTCCGGCGCGATCATTGCCACCGAGCAAGCTCCTCTCACCGGCTGTGAATCGCTGGAGGAGGTCCATTGGAAAGTGATGCAGCACGGGCATGACATGTATGTACGAACGCTCCGCGCCATCGCCAGTGGTGTGGAGGTACACCAAATCGAGCAACGGTGTGTCGTCGAGGGACGAACCTTTTACTCCGCCGAGTGGACAGCTCGCGCGATGGCCCGCGCTTATGCCAACTTTCGCTTGCACTACCGGCGGTCGTACTTCGAGAGCGCCGAGTTCGCTCGGGCAACGAGCTCGTTAAAGCTGTTCCCGCTTGCGACGACTTCCCACAAGACCGCCGTGCCGACGGTCTAGAAGCGGCGCGGGGCGAGGTCGCAAGCGCTTGAATGGAATAGCGGCGCTATGCTACGAACATCCGCAATGAGCCAACATTTGACCAACTTCGCCATCATTGGCGTGGGCGGCTACGTTGCGCCTCGACACCTGAAAGCGATCAGAGACGTAGGCGGACGGTTGGTCGCCGCCGCAGACCCCAAGGACTCGGTCGGGATCCTCGACCAGTATTCATTCGACGTCCGCTTTTTCACCGAGATCGAGCGGCTCGATCGACACCTCGAGAAGCTGAGGCGTGGCCCCGAAGGTGATCGGGTGCACTATTTGTCCGTGTGCAGCCCCAACTACCTGCACGACGCACATTGTCGTCTCGGCGTACGCCTCAAGGCGGACGTTATCTGTGAGAAGCCGCTGGTCATCAATCCCTGGAATCTCGACGCGCTCGAGAGCCTCGAAGAGGAGACCGGCCAGAGGATCTTCACCGTGCTCCAGCTTCGCTTGCACCCGAAGCTCCTCGAGCTGCGCGAGAAGCTGCTCAGCAACAAGGAGCGCACGCATGACGTCGAGCTGACCTACGTCACCTCAAGAGGCCCTTGGTACGACGTCTCATGGAAAGCATCGGCCGAGAAGTCGGGCGGAGTTCCCACGAACATCGGCATCCACCTTTTCGACCTCCTGGTTTGGCTTTTCGGCGGGGTACGAAACTCCCGTGTTCACGTCAGCGAGACACGACGCTTCGCGGGTGCCCTCGAGCTCGAGCGAGCGAACGTGCGCTGGTTTCTCTCGATCGAGGCTGCCGATTTGCCGTTCGCCGCACAACCTGGCGCACGCACCACGTTCCGCTCGATCGTCGTCGACGGCTCCGAGATTGAATTCTCCGAGGGCTTCGGCGATCTGCACACACGCGTCTACGAGAAGACACTGGCCGGGCAGGGATTCCGCATCGGCGATGCACGACCTTCCATCGAGCTCGTGCACGCCATTCGGACAGCCCCGACCGCAAGAATCGACGCTGCCGCTCATCCCCTAGCTCGAAAGTTGCGGGGGGCAACATGAGCAGCACACCCTATTTTGTGCACCCAACGGCGATCGTCGACGACGGTAGCGAAATCGGCGAGAAAACGAAGGTCTGGCACTTCAGCCATATCATGCCGGGCGCAAGAATTGGTTCCGGCTGTAACTTCGGGCAGAACGTGTTCATCGCCAGTGGTGTTCGCATCGGCAACAACGTCAAGATTCAAAACAACGTCTCCGTGTATGAAGGCGTCGAGCTTGAAGACGACGTGTTCTGCGGTCCGTCTTGCGTCTTCACCAACGTGAACAACCCGCGGAGCGAGGTCGTGCGCCGAGGCGAGTACCAACGGACGGTCGTTCGTCGAGGCGCGTCGATCGGCGCGAATGCGACGGTCGTGTGCGGCTCGACCATTGGACGGTATGCCTTCATCGGCGCGGGTGCCGTCGTGTCACGAGGCGAAGTGCCCGACTACGCACTCATGATCGGTGTGCCGGCGCGCAGGAAAGGTTGGATCAGCCGGCACGGCCACCCGCTTGGTGCTCCCGACGCGGAGGGAATTCTTCGCTGTCCCGAAAGCACATGGCGTTACAAGGAAGAGAGCCCCTGCCTGCTCCGGTGTCTCGACTGGCCCGAGGACCGACCGCTCGAGAACCGCGCATGAAAACTCGTGTTCCGCTGCTCGATCTGAAGGCCCAATATGCGGCCATCCGGCAAGAGGTGCAGGCTGCCATGGAGCGGGTTCTCGAGAGCCAGCACTTCATCCTCGGCCCCGAGGTCGAACAGCTCGAGCGTGAGATCGCTACCTACTGCGGAACCAAATATGCGATTGGTGTGACTTCGGGCACTGACGCCATTCTGGTGGCCCTCATGGGCCTCGGCGTCAGCGCTGGGGACGAAGTCGTCACGAGCCCGCAAACGTTCGTCGCCACGGTCACCAGTATCGCTCGCCTCGGAGCGCGGGCTACCTTCGTCGACATCGAGCCGGACACGTTCAATCTCAATGCCTCGCGCCTCGAACGCGCCATCACGCCCCGCACCAAGGCTATCGTTCCGGTTCACCTGTTCGGGCAAATGGCGGACATGAAGGCAGTCATGGCCGTCGCCAACAAGCATGGGATCGCCGTCGTCGAGGACGCGGCGCAGGCCATCGGGGCCGAACGGGACGGTCATCGCGCCGGATCCGTCGGCGCGCTAGGGTGCCTCAGCTTTTTCCCATCCAAAAACCTCGGTGCGTTCGGGGATGCCGGCATGGTCGTCACCAACGACGAGCGCCTTGCCACACGCGTGCGCTTGCTGCGCAATCAAGGTCAGCAACCCAAATACTTCGCCAAGGAGGTCGGTGGCAATTTCCGCCTCGACGCGCTGCAAGCGGCCGTGTTGCGAGCGAAACTGCCCCACCTCGATGACTGGACGCGTGCCCGCCAGCGAAACGCGGCAACGTATCGGCGTCTTTTCGCGGAGGCTGGCATGGGCAGCGCCAGCGCCGTGCGCGAGCACGGCTCTCCTGCTTCCATCGTGTTGCCGCGGGAGATCTCCGGTGCGCGACACATCTACAACCAATTCGTACTTCGTTCGCAGCGCCGCGACGCTCTTCATGAGCATCTCGGTGAAGCCGGCATCGGCTCGGAGGTGTACTATCCACAGCCCATGCATCTGCAGGAATGCTTCGCCGCTTGGGGCCACCGGCCAGGCGATTATCCCGAGGCCGAGCTGGCTGCGCGCGAGTCGTTGGCCATTCCCATTTATCCGGAGCTCACCACGCCGATGCAAGAGGCTGTCGTGTCCGAGGTCGCCCGCTTCTGTCTACGGTCGTGATAGCGATCATCGACTACGGGCTGGGCAACCTTGGTTCCGTTGCCAACATGTTGAAGAAAATAGGGGCGAGAGCCGTCGTGACCTCGACGCCGGAGGAGATTCGCGGCGCGGCCGGATTGATTTTGCCGGGCGTGGGACATTTCGACGAAGGCATGCGCAGACTTCGCGAGCGATCGCTTCGCGAGATCCTGACCGAGCGCGTGGTCGAGGCCAAGACGCCGGTGCTCGGCATCTGTCTAGGTATCCAGTTGCTGGCGCGTGGGAGCGAAGAGGGGAACGAACCCGGGCTGGGGTGGATAGGTGCGGACGTGAAGCGCTTCTCCTTTCCCGCCGCCGAGCGCCTCTCAGTTCCTCACATGGGATGGAACGAGGTCGACATTGTCGACGAAGGTCTGTTCCGCGGAGTGCCCAGCACGCCGGCACGCTTCTATTTCGTGCATTCCTATCACGTCGTCTGTGACGATCCCGGCTCGGTTGCAGCCTGGAGCACGTATGGGTCTCGGTTTACCGCCGCAATTCACGCCGGCCACATCTATGGAGCGCAGTTTCATCCCGAGAAGAGTCACAAGTTCGGGATGGCGGTGCTCAAGAACTTCGCCGCAGTCGCGGGCCATGCTGCGTAAGCGCATTATTCCAAGCTTGCTCTTGGAACGCGGACGGTTGGTCAAGACCGAGCGCTTCCGCAAGCCGAAGTACGTGGGCGACCCAATCAACGCCGTCAAGATCTTCAACGAGAAAGAGGTCGACGAGCTCTTCTTGCTCGACATCGGTGCCAGTCGCGAAGGCAAGAAACCCGATTTTAAGCTGCTCGAACAGATCGCAACCGAAGCATTCATGCCCGTCTGTTACGGCGGCGGCGTTCGCAGTCCGGACGACGTACAAACGTTGCTAAAGCTGGGCATCGAGAAGGTGGCCATCAACACTGCTGCCTTGCGACGGATATCGTTTCTCGGTGAGCTCCGCGATCGGTTCGGCGCGCAATGCGTGGTCGGTGTCGTGGACGTGAAGAAAAGGCTGCTCGGCGGCAATGCCGTCCATAGCCAGGCCGGCGTGGACGTGCCCCAGAAGGACCCCGTGCGGTGGGCACAGCGTCTCGTGGAGGCGGGAGCGGGGGAAATCTTGCTGCAGAGCGTCGACCGCGATGGGACGCTCCTAGGACTCGATTCCGACCTGCTGCGGACCTTCGACGGTCTGTTGGACGTTCCGCTCGTTGCTGCGGGTGGCGCGAGCGGCGTCGAGGACATGCGGGCCGCGTTCCGGGCCTGCAGGCTTTCAGGGATCGCGGTGGGCGCCCGCTTCGTGTACCAGGGGCCGCATCGGGCGGTGCTCATCAGTTACCTCAGCGCGGCGGAGTTGGCATCACTGCATTAGTGCCGCGCGCTGGCCCGAAATGAGGCAGTATCCCTGGCGTTTTCAGGGCTAAGATGGGGTCTCTCGATGTCGTGGTCTGCAAGCAGATCTTGGATGTCTCTCGAGCGCGCTCGTACCGACTCTGGTGCAATCCCAGTCGATGCCGCCTTGGCGGCGATGTCGCCATGGCTGCTGCTAGGAGTTATCAACGCCTTCGCCGTGGCTCTGCGGCCCCTATATTACGGCTCGGCGCATACCAGGGCCATGCAGATCCTCTATGATCTTGGCCATCATGCAGCATTGGCGAGTCTGGCCTACGTCTTCGGCCTCATCGCTGTGCGGCTTCCGGCGCCGCGGCGGATATGGGCCATCGCTCTGCTGGCAGTGTTGGCGATCGCCGTCGGGAGTCACTCGCTCGCCCCCGATCTCGTCGGTCTGGGGGAGCGCATTGCGGGTCGGCAAATTCGTGCGATTCCGTACGTGCTGGCGGCGGTTGCTGCACTCGGCGTGCCCTTTGCGGCTGTGCTGGGGCGGATGCTCGCGCTCCGAAAGTTACGACTCGTCGCGCTCGTCATTGCCCTCCTATTGGTGGGCTGCAACTTCCGATACCTGCGAGGCGGACATGCGGGGATCCATACATTTCTCGCGCTCTTTGCCGCCGCCATCATGAGTGCAGCCCTGGTGGGACTCGAGCTGCCGGCGCGATGGTTCAACATGGTGACACGAGCACGGCTGTCCGTGCCGATGCTCGCCATCGCGGGGACGCTCGCCATCTGGCGAGCACCCGACGCCGAGGTGCAAATCGCGCTAGCGCGTGTCGATACGGCTCTGCTGAGCCCAGTGAGCGATCTCATTTGGAAGCGGGCGGCGTTGCCGCGGGTGACGGTGCCGGACGATCTGGTTACCTGGTTCGAACCTCGACTTCCCGGCCGCACCATCGGTCCGAGCAACAGCTCCCCCATCGCCCCGAATCCCGTGGTGGTGCTCGTAACTGTCGATGCCTTCCGCGCCGATTTGCTCCGCGATGACCGCTATAGCGAACGCTTTCCGCAGATGACTGCTCTTCGCAATGCATCCGTCTTTTTCCCTCAAGCCCGATCCACCGCGGCTGACACGCGAACGAGCTTGGCGGCGATCTTCACGGGGAAACTATTTTCCCGTCTACCTTGGACGAAGCTCTACTCCTCGATTGAAACTTACGAGGGACCCTATTTCCCCGCGATTTTGACCGGCAACGGCGTTCGGACGATCAATTTCGCGGTTGATTACGAAATAGCCTCGAAGAAGAGAGGGGTCGTCCGCGGCTTTTCTGAAGAGCGGATCATGCTGCCTGCATCGGGCGCTAATCTGGTGGTGGCGCAAGAAGCCGTGGGCGCGATGGTGGCCTGTCTCCGAGAGAGCCCAGAACGCGCGATGTTCTTCTATACGCACCTCTCGGATCCGCACGCACCGTACGATCTCGGCGGTAAGGGGACCGACGACCATGACTCGTATCTGAGGGAGGTCGAAACCGTCGACAAGGCCCTGGGTGCGCTTCGACGCGCCCTCGAAGCGCCCCCGTTCGCAAACCGATCGGTGCTCATCCTATCCGCTGACCATGGCGAATTCTTCGGTGAGCACGGATATTACGACCACGCGCATACTGTTTACGAAGAGGTCGTTCGCGTGCCCCTGATGATCAAATCATCCGGAGCCGCGCCCCGGCGAGTCTCGGAGCCGGTTTCGCTGCTCGACCTCGGCCCGACCATTCTCGACCTCTTCGGTCTGGCGTGGCCCTCCGACTTCATGGGCGAAACTTTGCGGCCGGCACTCACCGGATTGAGCGGGCCGAAGAATCGGCCCATTCCGCTACAGTCGCGCGTCAACTATGGCTTGGTCTTCCCCGACGGTTTCAAAGCGACGGTGAACTGGAGTCGCAACTGGGAGGAAGTTTACGACTTGACGAAGGACCCGGAAGAGCGACTGAACCTTCGCGACCGTGACACCGTATTGTCAGCGCAACGGATGGCGTTGCTCAAGCACTACTTCAACATCCACACTGGCCTGCGCGCGGATGGTGCGACTTTTTGAATTCAATTATGAGGTGGATCACTGCGGTGGCTTGGCCATTTCGTGGTTGGGCCACGTGGCGTCGCCGAGCTGGCCCGACCCTCCCATCATGATTGCCTCGTAGAGTGCCGCATAGGCGTCGATGCCGCGCTGAAGAGAAAACCAAGTCTCTGCCAATCTGCGCGCCCGGACGGAGGTATCAGGCTCGCTTTCGAGCGCTGAAAGTTCGGCAGCTGCCGCAGCCAGGCTCCCGTCGTCGGTTCCATGGACGATAACGCCGGCGCCGCTGCCGCGAAGAATTCGATCGACGTCGCCGACGGCGTTGCCTGCAACGGGTAAACCGCAGGCCAGCATTTCGCCCGCTTTCGTAGGAGAAGTGCCGCGGGTGGAAAGCCCCTCACGATAGAGGAAAATCCCGGCGTTGGCGCATCGCAACAAGCCTGGAACCTCCTGCCGGTCCGCCGTGCAATGGACGAGCTCACTCTCTGCTCCTGCCGAGCTCAGGATCGCTCGGATGCTCGCGGGTGCCTGTCTCGAGACGACGAGAAACCGGGAAGGAATACTCGGCTTGCGCCAGTAGAGATAAAATTTGGCCATCTCTTCGGGAAGGTACCTGCCGCTGAGTGAACCGATATACGCAAGTACCCGCGCCGACCCCAGCGCGTTGGCGGTTTCCACGTGAGGAGGAGCATCCGGACGAAACAGCTCGAGGTCAGTGCAAGTCGGAATGACCCAGATAGGAGCCCGAATCTCGCTCCTGTGGGGATACTCCTCACGCAGGTAGCGGCGCATCGATTCGGTAAGGACCGTGACGGCTGTCGATTGTCGAAGCAGTATTCGCTCGATATGCTTGGCGGCGCGATAGCTGGGATCTTCGCGTCGCCAGGCTCCGCTCTCGATGCGTTCGTCCGGCCACAGGCCGCGCATGTCGAACAAGAACGGCAAATCGCGAAACCGCGTCCACGGTAGTGCCATGAGCGCTGGTACGTAGGAGCGGACATGGACAAGCTTGATTCCGCCGAGAAGATCGAACAGGGCTGTGGCGGCCATCCCCTGTGCGACGTCCAGAGCCGTGGCGGGAATGCTCGGCCATTTGTGGTACCGCAACGCAAAGGAGCGCACCTCTGGGGCGTTCCACTTGGCGAACGTGAGGGGCGTCTCCGATTTTTCAAAGCTGAGGACGTGGACGTTATAACCTCGACCGCCGAGTCCAATGACGTACGGAAGCACTTGGCTCTTGCCGAGCGGCTCCGTTAATCCGGTATAGGTCAGATAGAGTGTCGGTGATCCAAGAGTGTTCGACACGATGAAGGGGCTTTCTTTACGGGGCCGACGATTGGGCGTGAGGTGCATTCTGAGTGGGAGCATGGGTGCGCGCCGTCCGCCTGCTTGACCAAAAGGAACCGTATCGGTACAAGTTTTCAGGGGTGCGGATCGACAGATCAAATGAAGGCGAGCGTGGTGAATCCTCAGGCCTGTGTCCGCTGCGTCCTAGACGCAAGTGTGCCGGGGATTTCCTCGACTCAGGCGGTCTCTGTACTTCTGCCGCGAGTACGATCCCCTCAGCGCGCAAGAGCAATATGCGCCTGCGACGAGGGGGAAGTGCCTTCAAAGGCTCCTCGACAATGTTCGGCACGCCGCTCTGGGGCGCCATTACGATTGCGTCATCGGTCTGAGCGGCGGCGTCGACAGCTCCTACGCTCTCTGCCTGGCGAAGCAGCAGGGACTGCGGCCACTCGCCGTGCATGTAGACAACGGCTGGAATTCCGAGCTCGCCGTCACGAATATCGCGAATCTCGTGCGCAAGCTCGACGTCGATCTCGAAACGCATGTTATCGATTGGCAACAGTTCAAGTCTCTGCAGCTCGCGTTTCTGCGGGCGTCCGTTGTCGACATCGAATTGCCCACTGATCATGCCATCCTCGCCGGAATGTACCAACAGGCAAGAAAGCACAGGATTTCGTATATCCTCACCAGTGACAACATTGCAACCGAGTGTTGCCTGCCCCCGGGGTGGAACCATCGGAAGACCGACCCCCGCAATCGGTCGCGCGCACGGGCGGGTCGCATCAGACGTTCCCGACCCTGAGTACTGTTTCGATGTGGGCTCATCGACGCATGCTGGGCATCCACCATGTGCAGTTTCTTTCCTATTTCCCGTACGTTAAGGCGGAAGCCATTCGCGCTCTCGAGAGGGACGTTGGTTGGCGCTCCTACGGCGGGAAGCATTGTGAGTCAATTTTCACGCGATTCTACCAAGGGTGTATTCTCCCGACAAAATTCGGGAGAGACAAGCGTTCTATCCATTTTGCGAGACTGATCTGCTCCGCCCAGATGGCCGGGAAGAAGCAATCGCCGAGCTGCAACGAGATCCCTATGATCCTGAGGCGCTCAAGGCGGATCGCGACTTCGTCATCAAGAAACTGGGGCTCACCGAATCGGAGTTTGCGGCGATCATGCGCGCACCGGTCAGGCCGCACGACGCATACGCTACCGACGAACGCCTCGCACGAACCTTGCTCGGCACATGGCATCACAGCCGTGGTCTGCTCGGCAGACTTCGTCGGTCAACAGCATGACGCCGCCAAGAATCCGCGGGGGACGGGGTTCGAAGAAAAATCGGGGCGATGCTTCGACGCTGGCGGTCGATGGGAGTCAGCGTGCGACTCTTCATCGCCGCGAGATGCGACTGTCGAACGGCCTGGTTGGAGAAATTGAGCCAGCAGAGATCTTCGTCGATTGGGACGAGTCGGCTGGACCGATGGCGTTCTCTGCAGCGCATAACCCGGGCCATCGAAAGCTTCGACCCCGATTTCTCTATCTACGACAATGGCTCTTTCTCCCCAGCTAGGCAAGGTCATGGAGCGATGGGCAACGTTTCTCGAACTCAATGGGGACGACGTAGCGGAAGCCCGGCAACTACCGCTGCGACAGGCATACTATTGGCTATACCGGGCAATATCACGCGGTGGCTTCGTCCGGCGTGCCGCCGGGCTGTCGCCGTTCTCACGAGCTTGCGAACCTTCGCCCCTTTGCCCGTTACGGTCTTCCGACCACCGTGATCGCGAACGGTATCGACCTTTCGCGCTTCGAGCCGTTGCCTGCACCAAGCACGAAGGATTCGGGTTCTTCCTCGGCGCAAAACGATGCGCGAAATGGCACGGCGCATCCAAGATTTTGGATCTTGCGCGACTGCGTCCGGGCTGGACGTTCGATTTGATCGGTATGACTGCGGACGATCTCGAGTCTCCAGTTCCCCCCAACGTCAACGCTCATGGAATATTGGACGCGATGAAATACCAGCGTGTGCTGGCGTCATGACATTGGCATGGGCACCTTGTCCGCCCATCAAAAGAAGGCCTGGGAAGCGAGCCCACTCAAGGTGAGGCAGACCTTGCGCTTGGCATTCCTACAGTGACGGGCGTTACCGATACGGATTGTCCCGATGGCGCATATTTTTTACTCGTGTTGCCGAACACTCCCGACAACATTACGTCCAACCTGCCAAGCGTCGAGGCATTTGTCAGCGATTGGAAGGGCCCAGCGCATGGCCCGTGAACAAGTGATGCGCCTTGACGCCGGTACCAAGGAGCTCCAGCGATCGGATTCGTTGCGAGTGTTGGAGCAGCGATTCACTAGGAATTGGTGCGATTGTGACGCTTATCGACTCGGCCCTATTCGCTCCAATCGCGGACCAATCCAGGAAGTCGCGACTGAGGCGGCTTGCCGACGCCCGTCTTGTCGAGGATGTTGACCTGGTGGTAGAGTGCCCGCACGTTTCTGTGGTCGTTGGGCCACCAAGCGGTTCGGGAGGAGGCTTCGGGAAGGGGATGGTAAAGCGCATGAACGGAAACCGGTAAAATGAAGCGGCGAAAGCGAATTCTCGTAACCGGCGGGGCGGGGTTTCTTGGCTCGCACCTATGCGAGCGGCTGATCAAGGAAGGTAACGAGGTCATATGCCTCGATAACCTGTTCACCGGCTCGAGGGAGAACGTCGATCATCTCCTCGACCGTCACGCGTTCGAATTCGTGCGACACGATGTTTGCGAGCGGATGATCGTCGAGGTCGACGAAGTCTTCCACCTGGCCTGTCCTGCCTCCCCCATCCACTACCAGCGCAACCCGGTGCGTACGATCCGCACGACAGTAGAGGGAACGCTTCACGCGCTGGATCTCGCACGCGAGGTCCGTGCAAAACTTCTCATTGCTTCGACGAGCGAGGTGTACGGGGACGCTCGAGTGCATCCGCAAGTGGAGACGTACTGGGGTAACGTGAATCCGATCGGGCCGCGCGCATGCTACGACGAGGGCAAACGATGTGCGGAAGCGCTCGCTATCGCTTACGCCCAGCAATATGGAGTTGGCGTGCGGATCGCCCGAATTTTCAATACGTACGGACCGAGAATGAATGAGAATGACGGCCGCGTGGTCTCCAATTTCATCGTTCAAGCATTGCGCGGCAACCCACTGACCATCTATGGCCGTGGTGAGCAGACGCGCTCGTTCTGCTACGTGGATGACCTCGTCGATGGTCTCATAAGGCTCATGGCGTCCGACGTCACGACGCCGGTGAACCTGGGCAATCCTACGGAATTCACGATCGGTGAGTTGGCGGAGAAAGTACTGAAGCTCACAGGGTCGAGCAGCAGAATCGAGTACCACGACCTTCCGATTGACGATCCGCGACAGCGGCGGCCGGACATCACCCGTGCTCGAGAGCTGCTGGAATGGCTTCCAACCATTGCACTCGAGGCCGGCCTTGCCAGGACGGTCGATTATTTCAGGACCCGGACGACCGCGTGAATGATTCAGGTTCGGCCTGCACCGTGCAGGAGGGATGAATGAGCGTGCTCGCGATTCTCCGTATCTTTCAAGAGTGAGGCGTTTCTCTTCGGAGCTCTTCCGGGCGGGCGCGGCGGGAGCGATGGTGTTTGGCGCTCACTTGGCAGTCATCGCCATAGGGCCGACCATGCCGGTCGTTGCCGACGCCCTCTTTTACGACGTCTCCGCGCAGCATCTCCTCGATGGCAGGGGGTTTCGTGCGGGACCCGAACCAGAAGTCTCTCTGATGCCCGGCTATTCATTCTTGTTGGCGGGCATTTATGCAGTGTTCGGCCACCGACTGTGGGCGGTTTACTTTATCCAGTGCATGCTTATCGCCATTTCCGCCTGCGGGCTCTTCTTCATCGTCCGGCGTAATTGTGGAACGCGTCCCGCGGCGATTGCGTTTCTGGCTCTGGCGTTTTTTCCCGCGTGGTTCATCTATCCCGGAGTTTTGAACGCTGAGACCCTGCTTCTGGCCGCCCAAATTGGCTTCTTTGCCGTTATCCTTCGCCCGTCGCGCACAGTGGCATGGGCTGCTGGCGGAGGCGCAGCCTGCGGACTCCTCACGCTCATCAAACCCGAGTTCTTCCTCTGGTTGGCTCTGCCAACGATTCTAGCTGGACGTGGTCGATTGGTGAGGACGGCGGTAGTGAGCGCGGCGGTCTTTTCTTTGGTGATTTCGCCCTGGGCGATTCGCAATGCCCTCGCCTTTCAGCAGTTCATTCCGCTGACGACCCGCTCCGGCCGAGCATTGTGGATCTCTGCCCACGAGCCGGAGCTGACAGAGTTCACGGAGCCTGCGTTCGTGGCGGCCGAAGCCCGCTGCGCCAGACCGGGTAATCCGAAGGCCAACGACGCGTGCCTCACCGCCGAGGCCCGAGAAATGATTTCGCAGCACCCGGGATATTATTTCAAGAGTAGTCTCGGTCGCGTTTTTCGTACCTTGGTCGGCAGTCACACCGAAAGCCTGCCGGTCTACTCGATGGCATTTCGAGACGCCGTGCACGGACGGCGGTTCGGGATCCTTGCCGTCAAAGGGACTCTACTAATCGTTGACGTGCTCTTTGTAGCAGGTGGAATTCTCGGCGTCGTTCTCATCTGCCGCAATCGCCAGTATCGATTTCTTCTCTATCTCGTCGCTACGAAACTCGCTGTGTGCGCCGTATTCTTCGGCACCGCGCGCTATGGCCTGCATCTGAGCCCCATATTCGCGACAGGGTGGGGTGCGCTTGGCTTTAAGCTCCGGCACAGCAGCGAGGCGTCTGCAGTCCCGGCCCCTGGCGGCGGCGCGGTAAAGGATCTCCAGTGAATGATTCGGACATCGAACTCAGCGTCGTCATGCCTTGTCTGAACGAGGCCGACACTCTCGAGACCTGCATCGTCAAAGCGAAGGAGGCGATCTCCCAGCATCGTATTCGGGGGGAGGTCGTGATCGCCGACAATGGTTCATCCGACGGCTCCCAAGCGATCGCCGAGCGGCTCGGAGCGCGGGTGGTCGACGTAAAGGCAAAAGGCTATGGCAATGCGCTCATGGGAGGAATCGCGGCGGCACGTGGTCGCTTCGTGATCATGGGCGACGCTGATGATAGCTACGATTTTCGCGAGATTCCTCGGTTCGTCGACGAGCTGCGCAAGGGGCACGATCTCGTGCAAGGGTGCCGTCTGCCATCGGGCGGCGGCAAGATTCTCCCCGGTGCCATGCCTTTCTTGCACCGGTGGTGGGGCAATCCGATGTTCTCGGCGATGGTGCGGACGATGTTCAACGCCCCCATTCACGATGTTTACTGCGGCATGCGCGGTTTCACCAAGGGAGCGTACGAGCGATTGGACATGCGCTGCACGGGCATGGAGTTCGCCACCGAGATGATCATCAAGACGAGCCGTTACAAGATGAACATCGCCGAAGTGCCCATCACCCTCCACCCCGATGGGCGAAAAGCGCACGCGCCACATCTCAAGACGTTCCGCGACGGTTGGCGCACACTGCGCTTCTTTCTGATGTGCAGCCCGCGGTGGTTGTTTCTCATTCCCGGTATCTGCATGTTCCTGCTCGGTCTTCTCGGCTACGCCTTGGCCCTGCCCGGCATCCAACTCATGGGAGCAAACCTCGACGCGCATACACTCTTGGTCGCGAGCTTGGCACTTCTCCTCGGTCACCAAGCAATTTTCTTCGCAATCTTCGCCAAGATGTTTTCCATCAACGAGCGGTTGATGCCCGACGATCCACGCATGGCACGCTTTTTCAAGGTGTTCGATCTAGAAAAAGGGCTCCTCCTCGGTGTCGGCGCCGTCGCCGGGGGACTTGCTTTGCTCGGGTGGTCTGTCGCGGAGTGGCGTGCAGTTGGGTTCGGTCCGCTCGACTACGCGTACACAATGCGCCTCGTGATTCCCGGCGTAGCCCTGTCCGCCCTGGGCGCGCAGACGATTCTCTCCAGTTTCGTCATCAGTATCCTGAGCTTGCAGAGGCGACATTGAGTCAGTTCGACGCTCATGCCCATAGTTATGATAGTGACCTCAGTCGAGGGCTCTCTCTGTCCGGAGAGAGTCGCGATTTCTTCCTCGAGGGGCGGGTTTCGTGGCTGAAGAATCGCCTCGACCGACTCGGAGTGCGCCCCACGCGTGTACTCGACTACGGCTGTGGCACGGGATCCTCGGCGCCGGTGCTACGACGCGTGCTTGGTGCACGCGTTGTCGTCGGTGTCGATCCCTCGGAAGAGGAGATCGCGATAGCCCGAAGAGATCACCCCGACGAGACTTTCGCTCTCACGAAGGAGTTCACTCCAGCGTCCGACTATGATCTGGTCTATTGTAATGGCGTGTTCCATCACGTCGCAGTCACGGAACGCAGCCCCCTTGTGAAGAGGATACGTGACTCACTGCGGCCCGGGGCGCTGTTCGCCCTCTGGGAGAACAATCCGTGGAATCCCGGAACTCGCTGGGTGATGAGCCGTATACCGTTCGATCGCGATGCCGTCATGCTGAGTGGACCCGAGACCTGCCGCCTATTGCGGGATGGCGGTTTCGAAATCGTCCATCACGATTTTCTCTTCATATTTCCGAAAATGCTCCGAGCGTTGCGGGGTATTGAACCCTACCTCGCAGGCCTTCCATTGGGCGCGCAGTACATCGTGCTGGGTCGGAAGCCGGCATTTGATTTAGGGTGAGGGCCGGCGGAAGACGATGAAGGTCCTGGCTCGTCTTCCTAGCCCCGTCCTCGCACCAGTTGATCACGCCGCTCGGAAACTGATCCAAACGCCGCTCGGAAATTGACCCACCCCGGCATCGATGGCGGGTACGCAACGCAGGAGGATGCTGCGCATGGATCAGGTTCACGTGGTTCGGCACAAGGTGCTTGTAGAAGGTCAAACGATTCGGCGAGTTGCGCGAGAGATAGGGATCGCGCGCAACACGGTTAAGCGATACCTAGAATGGCCAACGCCGGTGCGGGTGGAGCTGGCACCGAGGGCTCGACCGGTCTGGGCGAGGGTGGGCGTACGGCTCGAGGCGTTGCTGACGGAGTCGCCGCAGTGGACAGGAGGCAAGCACCGGCTGACGGCGAAGCGGCTGCACGGGATGCTGTTGGCCGAAGGATTCGACGTCGGGGTCACGACGGTGAGAGGCGGTCGTCGAGTGGAAAAGGCGACGACGAGAGGTGTTCGTGCCTCTGGTCTACCCGGCCGGTGATCTCGCCGAGGTCGACTTTTTCGAGGTGCTCGTCGACTTGTGCGGCAAGCGCGAGAAGACCTGGATGTTCGTGATGCGTTTGATGCATTCGGGGCGCGACTTTGCGTGCCTGTATATGCGCCAAGACCAGACCAGCGTTCTCGATGCGCACGTGCGTGCGTTCGGTAATCCATCCACGAGCGGCGTATGGAGGCAGGCGGGGCGTCGTGGCATGCAGCGGGGCGGAGGTCCGCCATGCCCAAGTCTTCTACTGACGCCGTTTCTCGACTGCCCGACCGAACCCGAGTTCGCTGGAGCCGCGAGGAGGCCCGCGCCATCGTGGCGGCATTCGAGGCTTCCAGGCTGCCAATCGAGAAGTTCGCGGAGGGTGAAGGACTGAAGCCGGCACGCTTGGCTCGCTGGCAGCGCAAATTGAAGATGGGTAGGACGCCAACGGGTCCGAAGTTCGTGGAGCTGCGCCCCGTACCTTCAAAAGCGCGAGCCCACACGGGTCGAACTCGTTCTTCGTTACGGCCACGTGCTTTTCGTAAGTGAGGCGTTCGACCCCGCCTCGCTGCGTCGCATTTTGGAGCTTCTCGAGCGAGACACAGGTTGCTGAGCCTGCCGCCGAGCGTGCGGCTGTTCATGGCGACCCAGCCCGTCGACGGGCGCAAAGGCGCCGACAGCCTGATGGTACTGGTTCGCGACGTCTTGCGGCATGACCCCTTGAGCGGCCTCTGTTCATCTTTTTCTCGAAGCGGCGCGAGCGCGTGCGTATCGTCTATTGGGATCGCAACGGTTTTGCGCTGTGGTCGAAGCGTCTCGAGCGTGGACGCTTTTGCCCGACTTTTTCCGCAGGTGGGAACCTGCAAGCCCAGGCGATCGAGGCAGCCGAGTTGGCGCTGATCATCGAAGGAATCGACTTGTCCCGCGCTCGCCGACGTTGACAGGGCGGCTTTGTGGGCCACGGCGCCCGTCGTCGGCATCGGGATGCTCTCGCCAGCGCTCGATGGTGCGTGCTGAGATACCGGCCGTCTTGCAGGCCTTGTCCAGCCGCGCGCCAGCAGCTTGCGCTTGGCTGATGGTTGCGAGGATCACTTCTCGGTCTCCTCGTCCGTGTCGTCGCCCACGCCCACCCAGTAGTGGTCCAGTTTTTTTTTGAGGATGAGAAATGCCGCCGCTTCGGCAAGCGCCTCCTCCTTGCGCGCGAGCTCCCCTTTCGAGCGTTCGGATGCGTTTGATGTCGCTTTCGATGCGCTGGCGTCTTCCCCGATGGCGCGCAGGTAGCGGGCGACGCTCTTGGTGTCGGTCACCAAGGCAAGAAGCTGCATGCGTCCGTTGCAGGACTGAGAGCGAAGGAGCCCTTCGAGGCGCTCGGGGTGCAAGGGGAGCCCGGGGCGAGAGTGGCGATGGGGAAAGCGAACCAAAGTCGAAATTCGCGCGCCTTGGGCACACCGATCCCGCAGAGCCGCGGCTCGTGGAGGGGAGCGCCGTGGTTATTCGACGTCGCCCACCGCTTTTCCACGCAAGACGACGCTCCGCCATAGGGGGGACGCGGCTCGGTGAGCGAACAGGCACGTCGGTCGATTCACCCACGGCCGAGGTGGGGACAATGCTCTTTTCGGTCCGTGACCATGGCGAGCACGACCATCGCAGTTGGGACGAGACAGGACGTCGAAGTCCAAGGTTCGCTTCAAAATTTCGGCCCACCGGCCGATAGATGTTTCAGATCGGTGGTGGCTGTGCCTCTTGGAAGCAGGCGGCGGGACGAGCACCGACCGGTGCGATGCGCGAATGCAAGAGGATGGCACTCGCGAGCACGCCAGCGTACTTGACCGGCGTGGTAGCGATGTGGGCGTTGCTCCGACGCGGTTGCGAGGCCAATGTGGTGGCGTTCATGCCGACGTGCTGCGGGCCGCGCGAAGCTCAGCGACAGCAGTGGCGAGGGGGCGACGATAGAGGAACCCGAGGAGGACCGCCAGGGCCACGGTCGCCAGGATCGCGACGCCCAGCATGGCGCCCGTGGTGTGAAGGACGGAATGGAGCGCCAGACCTGCCACTTCGGTGGCGGCCGACAGCGCCGCCGCTGTGGCCAGTCTGGGCAGCCGGATATCGATAGGGAAGATTCGTTGCGATTCGCGCAACGAGTACACTAGAATGGTGAGGCTTCCGAGCACGACGGAGAGCGCTGCGCCTTCCTTGCCCATGGCGTGAATGAGAAACGGGAGCAGCACCATAGTCACCCCCGTGCCGGCGGCCGTTGCCTTGGCGAGGGGTGCAGTGCTCTTCGCCCTTGCGAAGGTTACGGAGAGGATGGCCGGAACGTTCATCACGACGGTGTTGAGGGCCAAGAGGGCCAATACCCAGCGCGCGGCGACGTAGGCGGGGCGAGTCACCAGGAGCAGCAGGGGCTCCGCCGCGACGCCCAGACCGACGGCCATCAGGAGCCCGAGGGCACCGGCCGCTTCCACCGCGATGCCGTAGACCTTCCGGGCCTCGGCATCCTCGCGTATGGCGAGGGCGGACGGTGCCCACGCCTGCGCGAAGGCGAACATGGCCAGACTGATCACGCTCGCGATGGACGCACCGACCTGATACAGGCCGGCGTCCTCCCTTGAGCACAGGAGGTTGACGAAGAAAGTGATGGCCGAACCGAGGAGCCAGTTCAGCTTCGTCATCAGCACCAACGGCGCCGAAAACTTGAGCATGAGCCAAAGCCGCCTCCGGTCGAAGTTGCCAACTGAGAGGAGGCGGAGTAGCACCGCGACGGTGACGAGCGCGCCCACCCATGAGCCGACAATTTGGCCGATCAGCGCTCCGCTCAGACCCTGCGACGTCTGCGTCACCAGGTAGATTCCGACCGCAGCTGTAGCGAGCGCGGGAACCGCGGTGAGGCCCACGCTGGGCAGCGGCTTATGCTCCATGCGGAACCAGATCGCCCCGATGCGCGCCAAGTTCGTCGTCAGGAGGTTTAGCGCGAAGAGCGTCCACAACGGGGCCATCCCTTCGTCGCGCAGCACCGTGCGCGCGAGCGGTACACGGAGCAGAAACGCCACGGCGGCTAGCACGGCCGCGGACACGAGCGTGAACACGTACCAGGTGCTGAAGGTGCGCGAGCGCTCCTCGAACGAGGGATGGTCCCAGTACCAGACCGCGGAGGAGTTATCGAGGCCGAACACGATCAGGACCATCGCGAGAGTCGACGTGGCGTTGATCTGTGCCAGTGCGCCGTACTGGGAGGGCGTGAAGGCTCGCGTGTAGATCGGGAGTTGGACAAAGCCTATCGCCGAGGTCACCGCGGCGGACAGACCGTAGATCGTGGTCTCCCCCAAGAGACGCCGGAGGACGCTCATAATGCGGCGTGCCGCTGCATCGCGATCGGGGCCGCGATCACCCGTCTACGGACCGCGTCGTCGAGCGAAAACATCCGTTCGGAGCGGTAGCGTGCGACCACCTCCAAGCTGAGGCGGCGGTTCGACCATGAGATGGCGTTCCGCTGCGAGGGGGCGTAGCCATCCAGGTAGAAGCTCGGGACGTAGTCCGGCGCGACGGCCCCATGCAGTCGCAGCACGACGTCGGCAGCGACGCGCTCCGGATCGAAGGTGGTCCGTGCCCATGACTGGGCCTTTCGCGCGAGCAGGACGCGCTTTGCCCGATCGAGGATGAGTTCACGGAGGCGCTCCACGATGTTCGCGGGGCGGATGGGACAGAGGGGCGGGTCGAACGCTGGAGAAGGCGGCTCGACAATTCGCGTCGCGACGGCGCACCCTGCGCTCATGGCCTCCGCCGCGAGAACGCCGGGGCCGTGGAAAAAGAGCTGGTCGACGACGATGTCCGCGTTCTTCAGCTCGTCGAGCACCGCCTGTCGCGGCACGTTCGTCAGCACTCGGAAGTCCAGAGCGATGCCCTCGCGCTTCAACTGCTCGATGGCGGCGGCAACCAGCGACGTGCCCTTGATGTCCGACCGGGAAGGCGCATGCAGGATGACCGGTGCGCGGCGATCAGGGACGCCGCCGGGAATCTCGTGGATGACGTCGAGCGGCAGATGTGCGTGGTGGTATGGACGGATTTGCATGCCCGCCACATCGGGGAGCGAGTAGATCGTGTCAGCATAGAGTTCGGACGCGCGTATCGCGCGCAGCTTCACGTTGATCGGGTCCCTGAAGAGGTCCGCGCCCCAGCCGCTCGGGTCGACGCCGAACTCTTGTGAGAAGGGATCCAGGTGCCGCGCCTCCGAGCCGACGTAGTAAACCACGACGGCTTTTCCCAGGCGCTTTAGTAGCGGGTAGAGCAGCCACTCCGGCTCCCAAGGAGCGGCGAAGATCACGAAGACGTCGTGCTGCAGATATTCGGGCGTGGCGAGGCCATTCTGCAGGTAGCCGAGAAGTTGGTCCGTTCGCCACGCGAGGGCGCGCACGAGGCGCGACGCGCGCTTGTTGTAATCGTAGCGCGCTTGAATCGGGCGGCCGCGGACGATGTCATAGCCGAGGTCCGGCGTGTACACTTCCCGCTCGAACGCCATCGTCGTCACGGCGTGACCGAGCTTGCGGAGACCCAGTGCGAGCCCACTCATGACGCCCGCCGTGTCGCGGGTGCAGAGGAAGAACCGCAGTCGTTCGCCGGTGCCGTTCACTCGACGCCGTTGATAGCACCCGCCTGGGGTGCGCCGTGCGGCAAACTTGCTCGGCCAGCTTGCTTTCCGCCGCGGAAGGTGCGGAGACTCACGCATGGGGCACGTGCTCGTGACCGGAGCCAGCGGCTACCTCGGACAGTGGGCGTGCATCTCGCTCCGGGAGGCCGGCGCGTCTGTGCGAGGCTTGGCTCGTTCGCCGAAGCCGGCGGTGCTCTCGAGCGACGTGGCCTGGGTGACGGGCGACGTCGCCTCCGGCGTAGGCCTCGAGGAGGCCGCGCGTGGATGCACGCACGTGCTCCACTTAGCGTGCCTTCCCTTCGGCGACAGCGGTCGCAGCCCGGTGGATGCGGAGCAGATCAATACGCTCGGTACGGTCCGGATGCTTGAGGCGGCGCGGACGGCTGGGGTTCGGCACTTCGTCTACGCGTCGACTGCGTACGTGTACGGCTCGCGCGCCCGCGCGCCGAGCGACGAGGCCGACGTGCCGCACCCGGACACCCCTTACGGCGCGAGCAAGCTCGCGGGTGAGATCTGGTGCGAAGCTTATGCGCGCGCGGGGGTCTTCTCGGCGTGCATGCTCCGCATCTTCAACGTGTATGGCTCGGCAGCTGATGGCAGCCCTCGTCCAACCGTCGAGACGGTCTTTTTGCGCGAGCTACTGGCGGGACGGTCCCCTGTCGTTCGCGGGCACCCGGACAGTGGCCGCGACTTCGTTCACGTGAACGATGTGATGTGCGCTTTCGAGAAGGCGATCGCGGGCGCGGTCGGCACGTTCAATGTGGGCACTGGCACGGTCCGAACGCTCGTCGAGGTCGCGGAAGAGGCGGCGCGTGCGGTCCGTGTCGACCTCCTCCCCCGAGTGGAGGTCACCGGCGAGCCGCCGACGCGGCTGTGGGCCGACACGCGTCGCGCCGCCCGCGACCTCCGCTTCGAGGCTCGAGTGTCGCTTGCGGAGGGGCTCCTTGGCCTGGTCTCCGCAGTCTCGTCCGCTGTGGCGCGCTGAACGCGCGACCCTTCGCGCGCACCAATCAAGTCTGGCATGCGAGCCTCCCCCCGGCCGGGATTGACCCGGTGGCGGTGGAGCCCCGTTTGCCGTATTGTCCCTGGATTGTGCCTGTATTGTCCCGTGGTCACCAGCCCTCTAGCCTATGACTGAAACCCGCATCCACCCCACTGCCGATGTCCATCCCACCGCCACCGTGGGCCCAGGAGCCCAGGTCTGGCACTACTCGCAGGTTCGGGAGCGCGCCCGCATTGGCGCGCGTTGCATCCTCGGCCGCGGGGTCTATGTCGACGCCGAGGTGTCGCTCGGGGACGACTGCAAGCTGCAGAACTACGTCTGCACCTACCACGGCGTCACGCTCGAGGGCGGCGTCTTCGTCGGGCCGCACGCGTGCTTCACGAACGACCTACGCCCTCGGGCGATCAACGCCGACGGCGGGCTCAAGAGCGCCGACGACTGGGTCGTCGGGAAGACACTCGTGAAGTACGGCTCGAGCATCGGCGCCAACGCGACCATCGTGTGTGGCACCACAATCGGCCGGTGGGCGATCGTCGCCGCGGGCAGCGTGGTCACCAAGGACGTGCCGGACAATGGCTTGGTGCGGGGGAACCCCGCGCGTCTCGTGGGCTTCGTGAGCCCGGATGGCTTCCCGATGGAGCCGACCGGCGACCCGGCGGACGCGAACGGCGCGGTGGCCATGCGGTGCACGAAGAGCGGCACCGTGTACCGGATCCCGGGAGCAGACTTTCAGCGTTCGAGGCGATGGTGAGCGCGTCTCGCATGATTCCGATTTCGAAGACCATCATCGGTGAGGAGGAGAAGCGTGCCGTCCTCGAGGTCCTGGACTCCGGGATGCTCGCGCAGGGGCCCAAGGTCGCGGCCCTCGAGGCCGCGTTTGCGCAGACGGTCAGGACGAAGCACGCGGTGGCGACTTCGTCGGGGACCACGGCGCTCCACGTCGCCCTCCTGGCCAACGGCATCGGCCCGGGCGACGAGGTCATCACGAGCCCGTTCACCTTCATCGCCTCGGTGAACAGCATCCTCTACGTCGGCGCTCGCCCCGTCTTCTGCGACATCGACGAGACGACCTTCAACATCGACGTTCGGCAGCTCGCAAAGCTGATCACCCCGCGGACGAAGGCGATCATGCCCGTGCACGTCTATGGGCAGGCCTGCGACATGGACGAGATCATGGCGATCGCCCGAGACCGCGGCCTCGCGGTCGTCGAGGACGCTGCGCAGGCCATCGGGACGAGCTACCGTGGCAAGTCGGCGGGGAGCTTCGGCACGGGATGCTTCAGCCTCTACGCGACGAAGAACATCATGAGCGGCGAAGGTGGCATGATCACCACCGACGACGACAAGATCGCCGAACTCGCCCGTACGCTCCGGCACCACGGGATGAGGCGCCGCTACTACCACGACGTCCTAGGCTTCAACTTCCGAATGACCGATCTATGTGCCGCCATCGGCATCGTGCAGCTCGGGCGCCTCGCGGACATCACGCAAAGGCGGCGGAAGAACGCGGCGTACCTGTCGGAACACATCCGCACCGTACGCGTTCCCCGCTCAGCGCCGCGTGGCGAGCACGCGTGGCACCAGTACACTGTGCGCATCGAGGGCGGTGCGGCTCGTCGCGACGCTGCGGTGGCGAATCTCACGGAGCGGGGGATCGGATGCGGAGTCTTCTACCCGGTGCCGGCGCATAAGCAGACCCACATCCGCGAGCTCGGGTTGGGCGACATGTCGCTACCGGTTGCGGAGCGCTTGAGCGACGAGGTCTTCAGCCTGCCCGTGCACCCGTCGCTCGAGCAGACGGACCTGGAGACCATCGTCCGCGAGGTAAATGCACTGTGAGCGAGACACTGCGCTCCTGTGTCGTCGGCCTAGGCAGCATGGGCCGGAACCACGTGCGGATTCTCGGTGATCTGGCCGGGACCACACTCGTCGGCGTGGCAGATCCGAGCGAAACCAGCCGGCGGTCATGTCGCGCACCCGCGAGCGCGAGACCCTATGAAGATTACCGGAAAATGCTCGACGTCGAGCGTCCGGACTATCTGGTCGTCTCCGTACCGACGGACCTCCACTCGGAGGTCGCGTGCGAGGCGTTGAACCGGGGAATCCACGTCCTCGTGGAAAAGCCGATCGCCAAGACGATCGCCGAAGCGGAGCAGATGATCGCGAAGGCCAAGGAGCATGGGGTGATGCTCATGGTTGGGCACATCGAGCGCTTCAATCCGGCGGTGCAAGCCATCAAGCGGAGCGTCGAGGAGCGCGCGCTCGGCCCCCTATTCCAGCTCCACGCGCGCCGCTTAAGCCCGTTTCCCGCGCGCATCGGGGACGTGGGCGTGATCCTCGACCTCGCGACACACGACATCGACGCGATGCACTTCGTGACGGGGTCGCACGTGACCCGCGCATACGCCGAAACGGCGCGAAAGGCGCACAAGACCTGCGAAGACATGCTCTGCGGGTTGCTGCGCTTCGCCTCCGGCGAGATCGGGGTACTCGACGTGAGCTGGCTCAGCCCGAAGAAGATCCGGGAGCTGTGGGTGGTCGGTGAGGGCGGGACGCTGATGGCCGACTACCTGTCGCAGGACCTTTACTGGTACAAGAACGGGCGCGTGAACGAGTCATGGACGCCCGCGAGCCATTTCTCTGGTGCCATCGAGGGCGACATGATCAAGTCCTACATCCCCAAGAAGGAGCCGCTCCTGGCGGAGCACCAAGTATTCCTCCGGGCCCTGCGGGAGGGCCTGCCTTCGCCCGTCACTGGAGAGGACGGACTGGCGGCAATGCGCGTCGCACTCGACCTCATTTCTTGCGGCGAAAAGCACTTCCCTAGCGAGCGTCCGTGACTCCTTCCGGAAAGCGCTTCGTCGTCACCGGCGGCGCCGGCTTCATCGGCAGCCACCTCGTGGACGCGCTGCTGCGGGAGGGGGCCACGTCCGTTGCGGTCGTTGACAACTTCTTTCTGGGTCGCGACGAGAACCTCGCCGACGCGATCACTCAGCACGGTGACGCCGTCCGCATCTACCGGGACGACGCGGGCAGTGAGCGCGTGATGGCGGGCGTCTGCGACAAGGAGAAGCCGGACGTTGTCTTCAACATCGCGACGAAAGCGCTTGCCTACTCGTTCTTCAACCCGGCCGGCGCCCTCGATGTCAACGTCGACTTAGTGCTCGCCCAGCTCGAGCTGCTGCGCAAGGGCGCGTATGGTCGCCTCGTGCACCTCTCGAGCTCGGAGGTGTATGGGACGGCGCAAACCGTCCCCATGGCGGAGGAGCATCCGCTGCTTGCGGAGACAACCTACGCAGCAGGGAAGGCAGCGGCCGATCTCGCTGTCGCTGCCTACGTCCGGATGTTCGGGCTCGACGTCTCCATCGTTCGGCCGTTCAACAACTACGGGCCGCGGCAAAACGATTGCTCCTTCGCAGCAGTGATCCCCGTCACCGTGCGCCGGATCTTCGCAGGTGAGCAACCAACCATCGACGGCGATGGGCTTCAGACGCGCGATTTCGTCTTCGTCCGCGACACCGTCGACGCGATCCTGCGGCTGCTGGCGCGCGACGACGTGAAGGGCCGCGTCTTCAACGTAGGATCCGGCAAGGAGACGACCATCCGCGAGATCGTCGGCGCCGTGTCGCGCCTACTCGGGTGGCATGGTGGAGTCCGCTTTGCTCCCGCACGTCCGGCGGACGTGCGACGGCACTGCGCCGCGGTCGACAAGGTAGAAGCTCTCATTGGCCCCATCGCCCGCACTTCACTCGACACTGGCCTAGACACGACCGTGCGTTGGTACGAGCGCCGGGCGCGCGGCAACTGACCGGCCGTCAGCCGCGAAGCTCGTCCACAAACCCGTCGGCGACTATCGAACATTCTTGCATGACGCCGAGGCCTCGGGCCACTAGCGTCGTCACTCTACGGCAGTGGTCGCGCTTCAGTCGTCGCCCTTCGATATGGCGTACCTCGCGAAGCCACGCAGCAAGCATGATTGCTTCCGGAACAGGTAGCCGGTCGTGCGGTGGAGCGCGATGTGACGCTCGACGGTAGCGCTCAGCATGGATCACCTCCCGGCCACGGCTGGGCGTTCTGCTGAAGCATGGCAACGTCGACCTTTGCATAGTGCGCGGTCGTCTCCGGAGACCGGTGGCGTAGGACAGTTGCGATTGTCAGCGAACTGCCCGCGCGAAGCATCGCGGTCGCGGCGGAGTGCCGTAGCAGGTGCGCACCGCGGCTGGGCGGATTGCGGACGCCGGCGCGCGCTAAGGCGAACCGAACGATGTCCGACACCGCCGACGACGACGCGAAAGGACGCGTTGGCGCCACGACGGTGAGAAACATACGCGTGCCCTCCGATCTCGGCCGCCCTCGCTCGAGGTACGCGAGGCGCGCGTCACCGACATGCTGGGGAAGCGGAAGGAGGGCTTCGCGGTGGCTCTTACCTTGCACACGAAGCGTGCCGCATCTCCAGTCCACATCGTCGAGCTTCATCGCGACGATGTCGCCCGCACGCAGGCCCAGACGCGACAGCAGGAGCAGAATGGCATGATCCGGAGTCCATGCCCGCTCGTCAGATCGCAGCTTGCGATAACACGCTCGACGTCCGACCCCTCGAGATAGCGTGGCAGCGACGACAGGCTCCACCGCGCCACCGTCGGCACGCAGTGCTCGATACCCGGAGCAACCCGCCCCTCGGGGACGAGGAACCGCAGGAAGGATCGAATCGCCGTTACCGCCTCTCGGGTCTCGCCTCGACCGCGGCGACCGAGTTGCTCGACGACGAAGGCTCGGATACGAGCAACATCGTAGGCCGCCGAATCCTCACCGAGCGCAATGAGAAAGACGCCGAGCGACCGATAGCGACGAAGCGTATGCGGTGTGACGCCGCGATGCCGCAGCATCCAGGAAGCAAACGAGTCCAAGATTGGCGCGGGCGCCAGGGTCGCAGACGCGACCACGCCTCGACCGCGGAGAAACGCGAGTAACCGCACAGCGTGCCCCAGGACACGACCTCGCTTGGCGAGGTTGCGCCGCACGAGATGCCGCCGAAAACCCGGAAGGATGCTCTCATCCCAGCCTGTGAGATCGATGGCGGCGGCCCTCCGCCCACCGGGCGAACTGCACCGGCAGTGCGAAGGTGCTCGATGATGGTCAGCGCTTCGAAGCCCGCTTGGGCCATCGTCCTCGCGAGGTCGTCCAGGTACGGACCAACGCAACTCGCGCGCATGCGCCTCTCCGTCTCGATCGATTGAAAGTAATCGGTGAGCATGAAGATCCTTTCCGCCGCCGACAGGCAGGCGCCAGAAAGGGCCACACGATTATGCCGAGCGGATCAAGTCCGCTCGCGGCGTGCACGACGGGCAAATCGGCGAGCGCGCGATCCGACTCCGCATAACATCGAACTCGGCATAACGTCGCTTATGCGGAGCTCCGCATAAGCGCAAAGGGCACGACGGGCTTTGTTCGCTCGTGCGCAATCAGCTTTCGCTCGAACCCTTCTGCGGCCATCTCTACGTTTTTTATCGGCAAGCGGGGCGACCGGTTCATGTGTCTTTTTTGGGGCCGCGGAGGATTCGTTCTTTATTACAATGCCTTTCCCGCGGGCGATTTCGCCTGCCTCGTGTAACCGAAGGCGCCGATCGCATCGTGCTCGATGCGACGGAACTCGCGAGGCCGCTCGGAGGTACGAGGTCACGCGCTCGCGTCGCCAGGTAGCGTGGGAGCCATCGGGGCACCGTACGACGGACGTGTGATCGCCGATGGCGCAGGCGAAGAACAAAGTCGTTTCGATCGGTTACGCGAGGGGATCGACGTGGCCCAAAAGGTGTGATCAAACCTGGTCGTTGCCCCCGCCTCCCGACGACCACGACTGGGGCTGGAAAGCTTACGCCAAGGCGCAGGCAGCCCAGGTTGAAGCGCAGACTGCAAAGCTCGCCGAGCTGACCGCGAAGCTCGCCGAGATCGAACGCGCCGCTTCCTCGGCAAGAAGAGCGAACGACGCAAGACCGGCAAGATGCCACCGCCGTTGCCTCCGAAGAAGGCCGATCCGGAGCAGAGCGCGAAGAAGCGTCGCGACGCGATCGAATTGCGGGAGACGAAGCTCGAGACCGAGATCACGCCCATCCCCGTACCGCCAGGCCATCGCACATGTCCGGCGTGCGGCAATCGTCAACTTCGTCGCGTGGGCAAGGGCAAGGCGTCGACAGTCTTCGAGTACGTTCAGCCCCACTTTCGCAAGCGGATCTATCAGCGAGAAACGCTCGCTTGCCGATGCGGCCACATCGTCACTGCGCCGGGGCCCGAGCGTGTCGGAGACAAGACCCGCTACGCCGCGAGCTTCGTCGCGCATCTGATCGTCAACAAGTGCGACGACTCCTTCCCGCAGTATCGATTGGAGAAATACTACCGCCGTCTCGGCATTCCGATCTCGCGCAGCACCATGTGCGATCTGCTTCATCGTGGCGCCGAGGAACTTCGTCCTCTTCACGCGGCCGCGCTGGCGATGGTGCCAAAGGCGGCGGACGTGCACGCCGACGAGACGAGCATTCGGCAGCTTGGCCTGCCACAACGCGCGTTTCGTCGAAGTGGGAAAACACCCGAGGAAGTCCTCGGTGACTCGACCGGACGACTCGTCGTCGATCAATTCACGGGCTACAACGCCGTCACCAAGCCGAGCAAACGCCTTCGCGCCGAATGCCTCGCGCACGCCAGGCGAAAGATCTTCGAACAGCGCGAGCACCCTGAAACGCAAGAGGCCCTCGACCTCATCGGCGAGATCTGTCGCGTAGATGAGTAACCCATCCGCGAGCGGCGTCAGGAGAAGGGCTTGAACCAGCAGCAGGCTTGATGGGGAGCTGAGCCGGGTGGCGAACGTGGTTGGCTCGCGGCCCATGCTGCCTTTGGAAGGGACACTGCTGGAGAAGCTGCGGAAGATCGAAGCGCTACACGTGGGGACGAACGTCGACGGTGAGCGTGAGGCGGCGCGGCGAGCGGCGGAACGGATTCGGGCGCGTCGCGTCTCGCCGAACTTCGTGGCCGCGACGAGGATGTCGAGTTGCTCTACCGGCTGCCCGACCCATGGGAGCGCAAGCTTTTTCTCGCTCTTTGTCGACGCTACGGGCTCAAGCCATTCCGTGAGTACGGCCGGCGGTACAGCACCGTGCAAGTGCGGGCGCCGAAGACGTTTCACGATCGAACGCTTTGGCCCGAGTTCGTCGAGCTCACGAAGGAAATGCGCGTGCACTTGCAAGAGCTCACCGAGCGAGTCATTCGCGAAGCGATCAACGACGACACGAGCGAAGCGGCCGAGGGAGACCCGAAGGCGCTTACGGCTGGCAGTTCGGGATGATGTCAGACGTCGGCCGATGCTGCGTTCGTCAACGCTGGCAGCGT
>Ga0193706_1000227_pt1 | contig 37585 bp, 25 predicted proteins | sample U3c1metaG_FD_160130 | JGI IMG/M metagenome (GOLD analysis project Ga0193706, IMG submission 160130) | Soil microbial communities from a riparian zone of the East river system, Colorado, United States - U3c1 | ecosystem: Environmental > Terrestrial > Soil > Riparian zone | place: USA: East River... | reverse complement strand
GTCCTCGACGTCATCGACCTGCATCGACTTGGGCTTGTGAAAAACGACTGCCTTCATGAGTGCTCCGGCGAAGGGATTGGATGGGATGAACGATCCGCGACGCCCCCGAACTGCAAACAGCGCTCCAGGACGATCTTCCTCGCCGAGGGTTAGGTGTGGCGTCCTACGTCGGGATCGACCTCAGTCTCCGTGCTCCGCATGGGGCGTCGCTACGGGCTTCGACTCGGGTGAACCTCGCTGGCGCAGGTACACGCTGAAGAACACCATCGCGGCCACCGACAAGAATTCGCTCTGCCAGTTCTGAAATGACTCGAACCAGAAGTCGGGGCCAGCAATGTAATCCACCGCAGTCAGCAACGGCTCACCCATGCGAGCGCGTTCCTCGTTGTGGAACGCAACGCCTCCGAAGATGTGCCATATGAAGCTCCCTAAGAAGAGGAGCAGGAAGGCGATCACGAGCGAGTGCTCGTACAACTTGAGAGGAAGCCCGCCCTTCTTCACTGGCCACGGAGTGTCCGCCTGCATTGGCGCGGCGCGCGGATCGGCCTCCGAGGGATCTTCCTTGCCCGGTTCCTTCGACTCAGGCGAGCCTCGTTGGTAAAGGAACGTGGCGAACCACACGAAGCACAACATCTGGAGGAACTCGCTCTCCCAGTTCTCAGCCACGGATTCTTGGAAGGCTCCACTCCAGAGATACACGACCAGGTCCTGCGCCACTTCACCGTGCGTCACACGGTCTTCGTTCCAAACATGCCAGCCAGTGATCGCGTGGCCGACCAACGATGCTATGCACAGAAAAAGCAGAACAAGCGTCAGTCCGTGATCTTGGAGGAACCGGCGCTTGTTGCTGCGAGACTTCACCTTCGAGACCCTCAGACCGCAGGCTAGACGTCGTCGTCGGATACCTGGGTCGCAGACCGGCTTCGCGCCGGCTGGCGCGTGGTCTCCGTCGTGGACCGCGAGGAAACATTCCGGGGCCCAGTCCCCCCCCTGCCGTTGCCACTCAGTCGCTGGGATCCGCGGCCACTCAGCTCGGCGGTCAACTCTTCCTTGCGGTCTTGCATCTGCGCGCCCAGTTCCTTCAGCCGCTCCTTCCCAAGGAGCTTCTTGGCCTTCGGAAACATCTCCGTCTCCTCTTCCTCTGCGTGGTGCTCGATCAAATCCTTGAGCACCTTTGCCTTCGCGCCGAAGGGTTCCGAGGTCGGATCGGTTTCCTCGAGTGCCGGCAGCACGATGTCCACCAGGCCGTGCTCCTCGGTGGCTTCGAAGAACAGCTTCGAATCCTCCTTGTTCTTCGCCGCCCCCTTGTAGGCAGGATAGAAGATCTCTTCCTCGATTTTCGCGTGGACCCGGATCTCGACGCCCAGCCGCTGCAATAGGTCCATGCGCTTCTTCGAACCGCGATCCGTGGTCTCTTCGAGCTGAGAAAGCAGATCTCGGACGGTTTCGTGATCGCTGGTCAGGAGCGCGATCGCATCTTGAACACGCGTGGAGTCAGCCTGACTTGTCCGACCGTTGGTATTCGAACGCATCTCACTCCTTCCTTCACTGGGTAGTGACCCAGTTTGTAGAAAACAACCAGTGGTTTGCAGCACCTGCGAACGAGGTGCTTCTCGCCCGGCGCACAAGCAAGGGGAATGCCGCGAGTAATGACGCCAGGTTCCAGCAGGAGCCGGAGTAGTGGATCATTGCGGTATGAGCGTTGCATGCCGCCTGACTACCCCTTCCAAGATCGGATTCATCCATGAGCACGAACCTCAAGCCCCTCGATCAACAAGTCATCGTCATCACTGGCGCGTCCAGCGGCATTGGTTTGGCTACCGCGCTGGCAGCGGCGCAGGAAGGTGCGAAGCTCGTCCTTGCCTGCCGCAGCGAGAGCACGCTCGCCGAGCTTGTGGAAGAGCTCAATACGAGCGCTCAACGGGCGATCTATGTCAAGACCGACGTGAGTCAGCGGGACGAAGTCGAGCGAGTCGCCGAGGAAGCGATTCGGGCGTTCGGACGCATCGACACTTGGGTGAATAACTCCGGCGTCGCCATCTACGGCCGGCTCGACGAGATCGATGATTCAGACAGCCGCCGGCTGTTCGACGTGAACTTCTGGGGCGTCGTCTACGGCTCGCTTGTCGCGCTCCCCCACTTGCGTCAATCGGGCGGGGCCTTGATCAATGTCGGCAGCGAAGTGTCCGAGGCTGTGGTGCCCCTGCAAGGAATGTATTCCGCGTCAAAGCATGCAGTAAAGGGCTTCACCGACGCGCTGCGTGTCGAGATTGAGGAGGTCGACAAGGCCCCCATTTCGATCACATTGATCCAACCGACCGCGGTCGATACTCCGTATCCCGAGCACGCACGTAACTACATGGCTCAGGAACCGAAGCTGCCCACTCCGCAAATCAAGCCCGAACAAGTCGCCGAGGCCATCCTGCACGCAGCCACGAAGTCCACGCGCGACATCAAAGTTGGGGCAAGGGCCAAGATGAACACCTTGCTCACCAAGCTGATTCCCAGCCTCGGAGACAAAATGGCCGCGAAGCAGGCGACGCGTCAGCAACGTGACGAACCGCCGCGCGATCCCACCGGCACCCTCTACAAGGCGGGCGAATCAGGCCGCATTCACGGCCGCGGGGAAATAGCGAAGTAGCGGACTATCAGCCTGGCTTCTGCCGGCGTCGTCTAGCCCAAGCACCCTCAGTTTCGGAGGAGACGTACATCTGCCGAAGGGCGTATGTCTGCGTTCAGAACTTCGGAGAGGTAGCGAAGCGCGAAGCTCTTTTGTCCTCGCTGCGGCGACGCTACGCAGTCTCTGGGGACGATGAGCGGGTACTCGCGCACGTGCGCATCTGTCGCGGTGAACAACACACACTGGTGTGCGGAGAACCCGACCAGAACAAGTTTCTGCGCCCCTATTCGATCCAGAAGCGTCTCGAGCGAAGTTTCAAAGAACGCCGAGTGCTTCGGTTTCAAGAGGCAGCGGTCGCCGGGCTGCGGATGGACGATGTCTACGAGGGGGCGCCCTCGACTGCGCGCATGTGTGCATCGTTCGAGCAGCGCATCGATGTCCGCCCGGAACATCCCGAAATCATCGTTCACATAGATCACCGGCACACCCCTCTCCCGCGCTCGCTGAGTGAGCGGGACGATCGCACGGGCGGCACGCAATGCGGGCCGAAGAAGGGCTGCTCCCCTAGGAAACGCAAGGTCTGTGATCACGTCCAGTACGAGAATCGCCATCCGTGATCGAGGAATGCGACCGTCGCCGTGCATGGCAGCAGGACTACAAACCGCGTACCAGTGCGTCCAGTCGGGGTCGGGTCCCAGGCAGGGCTCTGGGTTACATCTCCGGGTTTCGGTGTCCCTGATCCCTGCCCCCAGCCCGAGTTGGGAACAATCGTTGCGAGGACAAAAGCGAGCCAATGGCTCAACCCACCTCTGTCCCAACAACCACCATGCAGAACCACGACAAAAATCCTCAACGCGCGTCCAGCACGAATCCCTCCCCCGATCAAGACCAAGCGGCTCCGGCAGGGAACGCGGTCTATGACCCTGCCAACCAAACCAAACGCCAGGACATGCCCAAGGAGGAGCAGGACATCGAAGGTGAGCCCCTTCGGGGAACGGCGCCGTCGCACACCCCAGACCTTTCCCATCAGCCCCACCCGCATGATTAGGACGGGGGTAGGTAAGGATGATCCTGCAGAGCAGAGACGCACACCCTTCGCCCCGTAGAGCGCGAACTTGCGGTGGTCCGTTCGCTCGCACCGGTCGATGATTGAGCGCCACAGCGCATGCAGTGCGGCGTCCGTGGCATCGCGGACAGTTCGCGGCGGGCGCCGGAGCATCACCCCCGCGCGCCGCAGCACGTCGTAGATCGCACCGACCGAGTAGCCGGCACGCCGCGCGTAGGTGGCGATGCTCTCACCAGCCGTGCGGGCCGCGAGTACGTCGTCTACGTCGATCGGCGGCTTTGGCTTCTGGACCTGGCCTTGGCGCATTTGTCCCGCGCCTGGGACTGCCCCGCAGATTTAGGCGCAGCATTTCATTGCGGCAATTCGCGTCCTGCCTCGCGGTGACGATGCGTAGGTTCCCCCTCAGCTTGAGAGTTCGTGGCTCTGGCGCTTCTCCGGCTGACGACCCCACCGCATCTCTCGAGATGGCCGCAACGAAACCGGCGCGTTGGCTATCGCGCCTCGATGTCGAGTGCTAGCGTGCCGCAGTACTGAACGATCTTGGGATGTCCCGTGCCCGGAGTTCACATGTCGATTCGTCTCGCAATGCTCGCTTCGTCGTCGCTGAGCTCGATCGTGCGCAGTGGCATGCCTCTCGTTCGTCCGACTTCGCCCGGCACCTGTGTTCGCGCAGGCCTGCTCGTCCTCGCGCTCGGCTGTGGAGCGACGCCGGCTGTGGCTGGAGACATCTTTCTCACGGGCCACGATCTGTTGCTACACACGGGAGGCGGCGCGCAGCAGGGCTATGACGACGTGATCCTCGACTACTTGCGCGACGGCGTCGCCAAGAGCAGTTACACGATCGCGGTCGTGGGCACGATTCCGGGCACTTGGGGCTGGTCGGGCAATCCGGGGATCCAGAAGCCAGGCTATGGCACCGTCACTTTCTACAGCACGACGGACTTGACCAGCAACGCGGTCAGCTGGTCGTCCGTGTTGGACAACGACTGCATGATCGTGCTCAGCCACCAGGACTGCGGAGGCTGCTCACTCACGACCGCGGGCGTTGCCGAGATCAATGCCCACGCCGCGCAGGTTCGCGCCGCGTTCGACGCTGGGATGGACCTGTGGGTGGAGACAGGCGCCGGCAACCCGAACTACTACGACTTCCTGCCGAGCAGCTTCGCGATCCAAGGGCCTGCGCTCGGAGGCTCGCCGTCGAGTGGATTCATCGCCACGTCGGAAGGCGTGTCGATCGGCTTGACGCCGACGATGATGAACGGCGCGCCGACGCACAGCACCTTCTCGAACTTCAGCACGCAACTGACCGTATTCGAGGTCTACCAGCCGACCGGGGCAGCGATCTCGTTGGGTGCGCACAAGTTGAGTTTCACGGACCCGTGCCGGCATGTCACGCGGACGAGACTCATGGCTGGAACCGGCGACTCGTTCGCGCTGCCGACGGACCCTGCATCACCTCGACCGACGCTAGCGACTTACATGGGCGCGACGCAGCGCCAGTTCGATGCGCCGGGTGCAAACGCGGCATTTGGACACACCTTCATCAATCTCCCCGAGGCGATCATCGGAGCGCAGTTGCAGCTGTTCATGCGCCCTGAGGATGGTGGTTCCGGCGGCGAGGAGGACGACGCGATCAGCCTGCAACTTTCCACGAGCAGCACCTGGGCCTGGACCCGGCGCATCGGAAAAGTGGGCGCCGACGCAGGACTGGTCGGGTACCCGTGGAGCTTCACGAGCACCGCTCCGGTGCTTTATCCCGCAGGCAAGGTGATCAATCTGAACCTCGATCAACTGCCGAAACCCGGCGGGGATACCACGAGTCTGCTGGCCAGCCTCAACACCGATCGCTACCTCGACGTTCTCGTAGGGGACGACACCAACGTCGATCGCATGTCCCTGATCTTGGCGCTTTGCCCGTGCGCTGAACCGCCGCGGACCATGACCGGGTGGTACATGCTCGACGAGGCCGGGCTCGGAACGAAGGAACTCAATTCGGTCGGACGGAAGGTCGCCGTCCACGACGCGACGCCGGCACCCACGCGAGTCGTGGGCGCCTACGTCGGCGATTCTCTGCAATTCAGCGGGGGCTATCCGGGCGTGCGCGCGCTCGACTACAAGGAGCACAATTTCGGGACGGGCGATTTCTCGATCGATGCTTGGGTACGCTCGACCAACTTCGCCGCGATCCACTCGATCGTGGATAAGCGTGAGCCGACTCCCGAGGGCATGCGCGGCTACCGGCTGTTCATCACGAACGGCTATCTCGCCTTCACGTTGGCGGACATAGCCGATCCGGGAGAGACGAACTACGTCTCGAACGACGACGGGGCGCGAGGCAGGATGATTGACGGTGGTTGGCACCACGTTGCGGTGACCGTCAAGCGTCAAGGGGCTCCCGGCACGCGCAGGCTCGCGCTCTACCAGGACGGCCAGAAGATCGCGGAGTTCAATCCCTCGGGAAAGACGGGCAACATCGACAGCTTCTGGGACATGTCCATCGGCAACGGGTTCCAGGGCGGCATCGACGAAGTCGAGTTCTTCCGCCGCGCACTGACGCCGCAAGAAGTGCTCTCGATCTACGCCGTCAAGAACAACGGCAAGTGCAAGGAGAGCTGCCACGTCAGCTTCAACCCGTTCTCGTTCCCCTCGGGTACTCCTTCCGTCAACCTGCTGATCTGCAACTACTCGAACAATGCGGAGTCCTTCGACTGGACCATCGCCGGCACGGCCGCGGCGAACGGTTGCACGGTCGACGGCTCCTTGGTCCCGTTCAGTCCCACGATGGGCACGGTCATCGTACCAGCGGGCAAGTGCCTCTCGGTCCCCATCGGGGCGAACGTCAGCGCGCTGGGCTGCGACGACAAAGCGTGTTTTACGGTCACGGTGACGAACACTGCCACCGGAGAGGGCCACGACTGTGAGGGCCGCGTCGGCAATCCCTGCAACATCATCACGACGTCGGCGGACGCAGTGGTGTTGGCCGCGGGCCTGCCCGGGATCGGCGGTTTCTTCGCTTCCTCGTTCCTGGCGGGGTACGTCAGCGGGCCGACGACCCTGTTCAACTACGAGATCATCGCCATCGACACGCGCACTGGCCTGGCTGCGGAATCGATCAGCTTGAATGGTCAGCCCGCGGGGACATCGATCACGGGGCAGGTCAATCTCGCTGGCGGTCCGCAGGTGCTGCCGTTCTCCGGACAATTCGTCGATTACGACGCGTTCAGCGTCTTCGAGTTGACCCTGCTCGGCGACACGAACGGCGACGGCGTCAAGGAAAAGCTGACGGTCATCGCACTGGGCTCGGATCCTTCGCCGGACTGCAACAGCAACGGAACTCCGGATCCCGACGAGATCCTCGCGGGCACAGTGCCCGACTGCGACGGCAACGGAGTGCCGGATTCCTGCGACGTCGCTGGCGGAGCCGACTGCAACGCGAACGGCATCCCCGATAAATGCGACATCGCGGGCGGCTTCTCACAGGATTGCAACGGCAACTCGATTCCGGATTCCTGTGATCTGGCCAGCGGGTTCAGCGTCGACACCGATGGCGACGGAGTCATCGACGAGTGCGAAGGTTGCCCGTTGGATCCGGCAAAGCTCGCACCTGGCCTTTGCGGCTGCGGAGTTCCGGATACCGACAGCGATGGCGATGGCACTCCGAACTGCATCGATGGCTGCCCGCTCGATCCGCTCAAGCTCGCGCCAGGTATTTGCGGATGTGGGATCGCGGACACGGACACGGATGGCGATGGCACGCTCGACTGCAACGATCAGTGCCCTTCGGATCCCGAAAAGGTATCTCCCGGTGATTGCGGGTGTGGGATCCCCGACATCGACACGGACGGGGACGGTTGGTCCGACTGCCTCGACGGCTGCCCGCTCGATCCATTGAAATCCGAGCCCGGTGCCTGCGGGTGCGGCAACTCCGAAATCGATACCGACCTCGACGGCACGCCGGACTGCATCGACGGCTGTCCGCTCGATCCATTGAAGGTCGCACCGCAAGCATGTGGTTGCGGCAACCCCGAAACCGACACCGACGGCGACGGCATACCGGACTGCATCGACAACTGCGATGCGCTACCCAATCCCACCCAAGCCGATTGCGACGGCGATGGAGCCGGCGATGTCTGCGAACTTGCCGCCGGGACACAACTCGACCTGAACGGAAACGGGATTCCCGATGACTGCGAGCCTGCTCCTGGCGCCCCCTTCTGCGACAACTTCGATAGCTACGCCGTGGGATCGATTCTCACTCCATCCGCGAACGGTTGGCATCAATGGCTCGGCGCGCCATGTGCCCTGAACAAGATCGAGGACAACACCACAGGCTTTGCCCGAAGCGGCAATTCAGTTTCGGGCGACCTGCGAATCTCACCGTTCGACTGTAGTGACCTCATTCACGAGTTCTCGGGATTCACTTCCGGCCAGCACACGATGAGCGTCTACACGTACATGCCGAGCGGCAGTACCGACAGCGCGTACTTCATCGTGCTGAACACGAACAACGAACCCTTCGGCCCGTTCGACTGGTCGGTCCAGCTGAGCATGGATCCGGCTACTGCCACCTGGATCATCGACGCGGGAAGCGCCAGCACCGCTTCTGGCCCGCTGGTCCTGGATACCTGGGTCGAGTGTCGCGCGCAGATCGACCTGTCCGCGAACCTGGTCGAGGTCTACTACAACGGCGCGTCGTGCGCTCCCCCGTATTCATGGACAGGCGGCATTTTCGGCGGCAACACTGGAGTGCTGAACATTGCCGCCGTCGACCTCTACCATGAGAGCAACGTCTCTCCCCAGAACGGACTCGGCAACAGTCGCATCTTTTGGGATGACTTCTGTCTGACGAACGGCTTCCCGCCCCCACCGACTACGGTCTATTGCACCGCGAAGACGAATTCGCTGGGCTGCACCCCGGTGATCGGCTCAAGCGGTACCTCGAGCGCCACGCTAGGCTCCGGCTTCGTCATCACTGCCGCCCAGGTCATCAACAACAAGCCTGGGCTGCTGCTCTACTCGAACACAGGACGAGCGGCGACTCCGTTCCAAGGCGGATTCCTCTGCATGCATGCACCCGTACGCCGCTCGATTGCCTTGAACTCCGGCGGCAATCCTCCGCCCAACGATTGCTCAGGCGCGTATTCGATCGACATGAATGCGTTTGCGGTCGGGGCACTTGGCGGAACTCCACAGGCGTACTTGCAGGTTCCTGGAACCGTGGTCGACACCCAGATATGGGGCCGTGACAACGGTTTTCCGCCGCCGAACAATTCCACGCTTTCGGATGCTCTCGAGCTTACGGTCGGGCCCTGAGGTTCCTCTCTCCACCCATATTCCCATGTCGCGACACATCCATGCAGGGTTCGGGTTCGGGCGCCTCTGGCAAGGCCGTACAGGCTTCACCGCTCTCGCCGTCGTCTTCAGTATTGCATTCACGGAGTTTTCCTCCGCGCAGAATCTTGTACCCAATCCCGGCTTCGAGACCGGACCGCAAGGGCCCGTCGATTGTTGTTTCACAGCAGACTACTGTTGCCACGATTTCGACGATCACATCGACAATTGGAAGGCTGCTGTCCCGAAGCCTAACCAGCTTTGCACTTTCCCTCGCCCGTCTCCTGACTGGATCGATCCTAGTGCCGCTTGTTCAGGCTCTCCTGGTAACTGCACCGCGATCGCCCCCCCGAACACCTCGCAACGATGCGTTGCGATGAACTTCAAAGATCCTGACAACAACAACGAGTTGGAGTACATCGAGGCCGTACGTGTCGGATTGAACTCCACGCTCTCGTCGGGCTGTCAGTATTATGTCAGCTTGCGAATGGCGGTCGACAATCTCGACATAGCAGATGGCGCCAAGCTGCGCCTGCATTTCACCAAATGGGGTGAACACTGGAAATCCAATAATTCGGATAACATCCGAATGAAGGATTTTACCAATTTCACGGTAGCGGCCGGCCTGCCCAATCTCTGGTACGACTTCCAGACTCTTGTCACTCCGACGACCAATGGTGAGCTCGCCAATTTGGTGTTGGAACCGCATTACCAGAACAAGGCCGGGTGGATCGTAGTCGACGACGTCGTCGTGCATCCCTGCTGCCCTTTCGGATCGATTCTGCAGCAGCCGGTGGACATAAGCCTCGTCGTGGATTTCGACGCGGTGCTCAGCGTCTCCGTGACAGAGCCACAGTACGCGACGTTCCAATGGCGCAAACTGACACCGACTCCGGTGAATCTGACGGATGGTCCCGATTATGTCGGCACAACCACAAGCATGCTGACGATCATTGCTGCGGACCTTGCGGATCTCGGGAGCTATGACTGTGTCATAACTTATCCATGCGGTGATCCCATCGTCAGCGTGCCGGCAAGGCTTCTACCGCCCTGCGCAGAGCCGCCCCGCAGCATGGTCGGCTGGTACATGTTCGACGAGGCGGGCCTGGGACTTACGGAGGTGAACGCTGCCGGCGGCAAGCTCGGAAAGAAGTTCGGGACTCCGGTGGGTCCGTCGCGCATCTTCGGAGAATTCGTGGGCGACTGCTTGGGCTTTACTGCATTCGCCAAACAGGAAACGCGGGCCTTGGACTCGTCCGAGTTCAATTTCGGCACAGGCGATTTCTCGATCGACCTATGGGCGAGATCCGTAGCATCCCCCGGCTACAGTCCCTTCGTCGACAAGTTGGAACCTACGTCCTTGGGCGCGGTCGGCTATCGCCTGTACCTGAACGCCAACTACCTCGGCTTGACGCTCGCCGATACGAGTTTCCTTGGCGAAACGGATTTCCTCTCGAGCAATAACAGCGCCGCTGCGGCAGTCAACGACGGGCAGTGGCACCACTTCGCCGCGACCGTCAAGCGAATCGGCGCCAACCGCGAGGTCGTTCTCTATCAGGACGGCGAGCCCATCGCGCAGTTCAATCCGTCCGGCAAGCTGGGCAGCGTTAGCAACGGCTTCCCGCTCAGAATCGGTCACATCCTGGGGATCTCGGCGCCCGAGGCCTGGTCGAACGGCTATTTGGACGAGGTGGAACTTTTCCGCCGTGCGCTCACCGAAGATGAGGTGCGCTCGATCTACACCGCGCGGGAAAGTGGCAAGTGCAAAGAAAGCTGCCATGTCAGTTTCTGGCCGTGGTTTTCCCCGTCGGGAGGTCAGAAGGTCAGCCTGATGCTGTGCAACTACTCCAGCATCGATCAGAGCTACACGTGGACGATCAGCGGCGAGGCCGCAACAGGAAACTGCAACGTGCCGGGCTCGAGCGTGACGTACAACCCGACGAGCAACCCGAGCGGGATCCCGGTCCTGGTGCCCGCTGGCAAGTGCGTGAGCGTGCCGATTGGAGTGAACAATTCATTGCTGGGCTGCTCCGACCGGGCCTGCTTCAAGGTGACGATCACGAACGTCACCACAGGCCACACACACGACTGCGCCGGTAGCGTGACGCGTCCATGCTTCATCCTTGCGGGTCCTGTTGGAGGAGATGTACACGCCCTCGGAATCCCGGGAGTGGGCGGAATGTTTTCCTCGGGCTTCGTTGCGACCTACCTGAGCGGACCCGCGAGTCTGCTCGACTATGAGATCAAGGCGATTGACCATCACACGGGTCTGGCCTCGGAATCGATCAGTCTGAATGGTCAAGCCGCCGGCACCGCTGTGATTGGCCAAGTGAACCTGTCGAGCGGACCTCAAACGATCCCGATCAGCGGACAGTTCGTCGACTACGACGCATTTACGGTTTTCGACCTCACCTTGTTCGGAGACGCGGATGGCGATGGCATCAAGGAAGTGCTGGCGGTGATCCCGCTGATGTCCAATCCCGCCCCCGACTGCAACTCCAATGGCATCCCCGATGCCGAAGAAGTGACGGCCGGAAGCGTACCCGACTGTGACGGCAACGGCGTCCCGGATTCCTGCGACATCGCGGGCGGCTTCGACTGCAACGGAAATGGAATTCCGGATGCGTGCGACATCGCCGGGGGCAGCGAGCAGGACTGCAATTCCAACGGAATTCCCGACGATTGCGACGTCGCGAACGGCACGAGCTACGACAGCGATGGCGACGGCATGCTCGACGAGTGCGACGGTTGTCCACTCGATCCGCTGAAGCTCGCGCCAGGTGCGTGCGGCTGCGGCATCCCGGACACAGACACCGATGGTGACGGCATTTTGGACTGCAACGACAACTGCGATGCTCTGCCCAATCCCGGGCAAGCGGACTGTGACAACGATGGAGTAGGCGACGTCTGCGAAATAGCCGCCGGCACGCAACTCGACTTGAACGGAAACGGGATTCCTGACGAATGCGAATCCCAGACACTTTTTTGCTTCGGAGACGGGACTGGCACCAGTTGCCCTTGTGCAAACTCTAGCGCTAATGGGGCCTTCGAAGGATGCGTCCATTCGCAGGGCCTAGCAGGACGCTTGCGCGCGACTGGTTCAAGCAGCCTATCTAACGATACGCTCGTGCTTACGGCGTCGCAGTTGCCTAACGGAGTTGGCATCTTTCTTCAAGGCACTTCTCGACAGAACGGTGGTGCGGGTGTCGTATTTGGCGACGGATTGCGTTGCGTAGGTGGCTCGCTCATTCGCATCGGCAGCAAGGTCAGCAATGGTGGTGTGGCTCAAATCCCAGAGGCTGGAGATTTTGCTGTATCCGTACGTGGCCTCGTGACATCCCCCGGCACGCGAACTTATCAGTATTGGTTTCGAAACTCCGCCGCCTTTTGCACCCCGGCTACGTTCAATCTTACGAATGGAGTTGAGATCGTTTGGAGCCCCTGAAATCACTCGCCCAGAGCCGCCAGGATCAAAGTGCTGCCTAACCGCGCAGCGCATCCGTGGACAGCAACAAGGCAGGCCATGTCGGGCGTGACGCGGCACGGTGTTCACCCATTTGTGCGTCTACGTCGTCTTCATCGCATCGCGCCGTCTCCCTGCACGCTTCTGCGACCTCAGTCCCGCGTCGCTCGCAGATGCGCCGGCTTCGGCGCGACCGCTGCGCCGCGCCACCCACCCCTCGACCGCCGCCTCCTATGAAGCCGCCTGGCAACCGCCCGCAAACCCGAGAGGTTCCCAAGCGGGTTGCGCTCGGCGGATCGGGGTCTCCTTCCGCCACCGCGCTCTCTCAGTACACGAGGTTGGCTCCGAAGTCTGGGATGCGGCCTTCTAGCACGATCGCCTTCCACGCATCGAGTCGATCGTCGTGAAGCTTCCACATCGCGCGGCAACGTTCGAAGAACTCCAACACGATCTCGCGCTCGCCGATCTCGAGGAGTTCCTTGGCCAAGCTCATGTTGGGGCCAAAGGAGCTGAGCTGCGGGGATCCGGACATTTCGAGCGCCGCGAGCAGCCGCCGCTTCGCCTCTGCGACGTCTCCACGACGTAGCGCAGCGCGTCCGATTCCCACGTTGCCGTAATAGACAGCGTTTCCGTGCATCCAACCCAACTCGTGAGTGCCAACGCAAGCTAGAAGCCGTCGCGCCGCGAGTTCGCTTTTCTGCCAGTCGTTCGCCGCTGCTGCGGCAGCTGTCAATTCCATCAGGAGCGCGCTGGTGTCCTGTGTTTCGGGGGCGGAATCGATCGCGGTTTCGAGGATGACGATGGCCTCGGCTAGCTGGATTCCATCGAATTGCGGTACCGAGTTGCGCTGTCCTGAAGCCGGACGGATCTCAGGCAAAGTCTGCGCGCGCTGCATGATCTTGCCTGCCAGAACCATGCTCGAGAACGAGTCGCTAGGAGAAATGTCGAGGACTCGGCGAAGGAGCAGTTCCGTTCTCTTCTGGTCCCACGTCTGAAAGAAGCTCGCGGCATTCTTGAGCACCGCAACCTCCCCTCCATGGGTGTCGATCGCCGAGATCCAGGCATCCCGCAGCTCGGAGTATGCGGCGAAATCCGTGGGCCGCGCGATTGCCGCGACCACGGACATCAGTGGTGATCCGGGGTGGCGCTCGATAAGCCACCGGATTCGAGGGACGACACTTGAGCACAGCTTCGTGGGAAGAACTCCGCTCGCGCATGAGTAGCCCAGATAGAAAGCGAGGGCCGCGAGGTTCGTTGGATCCGCCTCGAACGCCGCTTCGGCGGCGAAAGCCTGACTCTCAGTCCCCTGCATCCCGGCACGGAATGCACCTTGCTCCGGCTCGATCTTGTCGGGGGGCTGCATGAGCTTCCGTTCTACGCAGGCGAGACGAGGCTCGTGTCTCGCCGCAGGCATGCTCCTGTGCAGTCTATGACGCCGGCGGAAACCGCGCCTTCTCCTCCCCCCGCTGCTTGCAGCCTGGCGAGTTCCGCCTGCATGTCCGCGAGGCGGTCTGCGTCGGTGCGGCGACAGCGGGTGGGCTTCCCGAGGGGCGGTTGGTCGAGCCTGGTGCCGGTCATTGGCCCGGAAGTCTAGCGGTCGCGCGCTCCTTCCCCCTCGACCAGCGGATCCTGTTTCGACCGGACGTCGCGTGCGCGGTAGCAAGAGCATCCTGCGGAGGCCGCGGATCACTTGTCCGATACCCGATCGCCCTCGGTCACGCCGCACAGCGCGGTCTCATTCGCACGGACGGTGACGTTCTTGCGATACCGACGCACAACTTCGCCGGCAGCCGACTCGGAATACACCCTCAGTGTCCAGACGTAGTCTCCAGGCGCGACCATGGCGAACTCGCCGCGATTCGGCGGAATGAATTTCGTGTCCAGCTTCACAGGCGGGCCCTCCGCGGAGATCGTCGTCGGGAACCGCTTCTCTTCTGCGCCATCGCCATGCGATGCGAATTCGACCTTGGTGAATCGCTCTTCAAAAGGAATCTCCGGCCATTCGAATGCCAATCGCCCCGCAACGCATTCGAGGTGCAGTGTGACGTCGCCACCGACCGCGAGGTCAGCGATGGCCGGGAATTGTCCCAGCGGCATCCCGTTCTTCGTGCAGACGAACGCGTCGACTCTCCCGATCGCCGGTCTCCATTCGGAGCCGGTGAGCGCTCCGCCCCAGTAGTCGATCCTGGTTTCGACTGCGGGTTGCGTGGACGATCGCAGGTATACGCAGACGTCCACGAACGGCTCGCCGTTGATCCTCCCTTCGCCACGAACGCGACAAGTCCCGCGCGCGCGTAAGTCGAGCTCGACGTCACGATCCTCGCCAGGGGCGAGACGTGCTTCGAAGTCCTCGCCCCAATAGAGCTGGCCGGGCTCCGCGGCCACATTGAAATGCACCCAGCCGGCCGGGAGTCGACCGAACTCGAAGCGCCCAGCTTCGTCGGTGATCGATTCCCGCCACTCGTCGTAAATCTGGCTCCACACTTTCACGCCGGCCAGCGACAGCCCCTGTGGCATCAGAACGCTGCCGCGCAAAGTGGAAGGCGCGATGAGTTCGACCTCGCCAACGTCAACCACACCACCAGCGATAACGTCGATCGGATCGACACAACGGCGCGCGCCTTCGCAGAAAATCACCAGCCGATGCGCCCCTGGCCCGAATCCATCGAGCGTGAAACGGCCGTCCGAGTCCGTCGTCGCGGATTTCGGTCGGACCATGAACGTATACGGATCCTCCGCGCCGTAGCGCTCTTGCGTCGCCTTCCAGGTGTACTCGCTCTCGTCGTAGGGTGTGCTGATCCTCAGCGTTTCGTTGTTGCGAACTGGGCTCCCTTCCAGCACGTCGACCTTTGCGCTCGCAACGGGCCGATCGGCGAACATGGCGCGCCCCGTGATCCTGGCGCTACGCATCAAGCGTACAACGCAGCGCGTGGTTCCTGGCTCGTGCGTGACTTTGAAGCGCGTCGAGGCGAAGCCGGGAGCCCGAATCGAGAACTCGTCGCTCATCGCTCGAGCTTCGCAGACGAATTCCCCGCTCGGGTGATCCGTGACAGGATGGTCCTCGCCGCCATAGACCGTCGAGGAGCCGCTGGCCGTGGTGTACTCGCGCGACTCGAGCTTGACGCCGTAGCGCGTGACCGGCTGGGCACCTGCCGAATCGAGCACCACGAATGTCGTCATGTTCGGCCTTCTCAAGACGAAACGCAGGTCTGTCGCGCCGACCGCATGAGCCTTTGCCGGATCGCTCGTGAAGAACTCCCTATACTCCGAGAAGCCGTCAGCAGAGATCTCGAATTGGTGAGGCACGGCCTGCTTCAGCGCAACCGTGAAGCGCCCACCGATGTCGGTGTTCGCGCCGGAGCCCACGCCGCTGCCGCTTACCTGCGGCCAGCCCCAGACTCGCGCACCGGCAATGGATTGTCCCTGCTCGTCGACGACGACGCCACTGATCGTCGCCGCAATCTGTAGGATGAACTCGACCGTCGAGATCGTCTCTCCGGCCACGGCGTCGATGCCTGGGCTCTTTGCGAGCCGATAGCCGTCACGCAGCACCTCGAGTTCGTATTTTCCCGGTGGGACATGCCCGATCGAGTACGTCCCATCATCGCCAGAAAACGCCTGCCGTCCGCGGCCGCCAGGGAACACGCCGGCCACGCGCACCTGCGCGCCAGCGATCGGCTGCGACTGTTCGTCGAGCACCTTGCCGCGGATCCCACCCGTCGCAGCCAGTGTGAAGACTCCGAGATCGTTGTCGCCCGAAACGAGTGCCGGCTGGTCGCGCCCGCCCGCGCGGCCGAACTCGCGACTCCCGATGTCGTGGTAGGCATCGGATTCGATCGTCAGGCTGATCCACTCCGAGGTAGGCGTGGAAGCATTCAACTCAAACCGACCATCGGCTCCGATCGGGGCCTCTAAGCCATGCGCGCCGTACAGCTTGTCAATGACTGGCGCTGTGACGCCCGCAGCCCAATCGCCCTCGACCACATGGAACCTGGCGAAACCGCCAGCGATGGGGGCGCCGTTCGAATCGACGACAAGTCCGAATATTCGAGATCGCTGCGAGGCTGCCAGGGGTTCGGGAGGCGGCACCAATTGGCGCTGTCCCGCCATGCTGGTGTCAGAAGCTGGCGTCATCCGCGAGCCTCCGCCCGAGTGATCGCTGGGCTCTGAGGCGTCGGTCGCCAACGCCGATGTTCGGGCGAGTTCCCGGGCCGGAGTTTCGAGGACGCCACAGCTGCTGAGCGCAGCAATGGCGAGGAACAGGGCGCGGTATTGGATCTGGTGCATGAGCATGCCCCTTGGGCAGGCGAGATTATCCTGGCGCTCGCAAGCGCAACGCGCGATCCGATCCGAGCCGGTTCAGGCCGATCGAAGTCTAGAACAGAAGGAGCGCGGCCCCGCCATCCGGCAGGATTGATCGCCCCATACCCCGCCGCTCACCGCGAGAGGTCCACAAGCGGGTTGCGAAGGGAGACCGCGGCTACGGCCATCGCACCATCCCCCCCTCGGTCGGCCAAACCCTCCTGGGACCGTTTCCGACCGGAGAATAGTTCGCAAGCGGGTTGCGCTCGGGGAGCCACCGGGACCTCGACCGGTTCACAGAGGAGCACATTGGCCGCAGTGGCTGGCAACTTCCTTCTTCCACCGCACGACCGAGTCGATTTGCCGGCGATTCCCGGTAACGCGGCGGCTCGCCTCCGGATTTGAAGGAGTGTCCTGCTTCTTACTACGAGCACTCCCTCCCCCATGTGGTCCCCCTTCGACCGTTCGCTTCTCTCCCAGCCCGCTGTTCGCAAGTGCCTTCTCGCGCTCGCCCCCGTCGAGCCGAACCAGTCCGCCAATGGTCAACCGACGGGGTTGGAGCCTGAGACGAGCACGGCGCTCGAGCATTGCGCTGGTTCTCGGCGTCGGCGCGCTCGCGACTGGGAGAGTGCCGCGGCGCAGATTCAGATCCCGGCCCGCGGCAACCTGCGGTTCGAAAAACGAAACACGAGCAAGAAAACAATGAAATCCACACAGACTCCGAGTTGGCGAAAGTCCATCGTGATCCTTGCCGGCGTCATCGGCGCATTATTCACCGACAACGCCGCGGCCCAGTGCAACACCTGGCAGCCCTTGGGTAGTGGGATGAATGGCACCGTCTCTGCGCTCACGGTCTACAACGCCGAGCTGATCGCCGGAGGCTCCTTCACCACCGCTGGCGGAAACAGCGCCTTCAAGATCGCACGCTGGGGTGGCTCGACCTGGCAGCCGTTGGGAAGTGGAGTGCTCGGAAGCGTCAGTGCCCTCACGGTCTACAACGGCGAGTTGATCGTCGCCGGTGCGTTCAACACCGCTGGCGGGCAGAGCGCCAACAATATCGCGCGCTGGAACGGCTCGACTTGGCAGAGCCTGGGCGCTGGAGTTGACAGCCAAGTCAATGCACTGACTGTCTACAACGGCGAATTGATCGCCGGCGGCGGGTTCATCACGGCTGGCGGGCAGGCTGCCATCGGCATTGCACGCTGGAACGGCGCGATCTGGCAAGGCCTGGGAGCCGGCGTGGGCGGCCCACAACCTTCAGTCCAGGCACTTGCCCTGGACAACAACGATTTGATCGTCGGCGGCGCCTTCACCCTGGCCGGTGGGCAGACCGCCAACCGTATCGCACGCTGGAACGGCGCGACTTGGCAGCCTCTGTCTTTGGGGCCCAACAACACTGTCAATGCCGTGACGGCCTACAACGGCCAGGTCATTGCTGGCGGGCTCTTCGACAATGTCGAATTCGTGCCCTCCGCCAATCGCATCGCGCGATGGAACGGCTCGTGGCAGGCCGTGGGAAACGGGCTGAACAACAATGTCTGGGCACTCATGGTCTACAACTCCACGCTGATCGCCGGCGGTGAGTTCGGCAACACCGGTGGAGTGCCCGTTGGTCCCAGGATCGCACGCTGGAGCAGTGCCTTGGGATGGCAGTCGATTGGCACGGGTACGAACGACACCGTCATCGCGGTAACCTCCTACAACGGCGCCCTGATCGCCGGAGGCACCTTCACCAGCGCGGGCGGGAACAGCGCCTTCAGGATCGCGCGCTGGACCGATTGCCCGTCGTGCCCTCCTGAGGTCACGTACTGCACCGCCAAAGTGAACTCGCTCGGATGCGTTCCGGTGATCGGTGCAAGCGGAGTTTCGAGCGCGAGCGCTGCCTCGGGCTTCGTCATCACCGCCGGCAATGTCATCAACAACAAGCCCGGGTTGTTCATCTACACCAACGGCGGTCAGGCAGCAGTGCCCTTCCTCGGCGGGTTGCGCTGCATCAACACGCCGATCAAGCGCTCGACCCCGCTGAACTCCGGCGGCAATCCTCCGCCGAACGACTGCTCGGGCATCTACTCGATCGACATGAACGCGTTCGCCGCCGGCGCACTCGGTGGTACCCCCGCGGCTTTTCTTCTCGTGCCCGGTACCGTGGTGGACACGCAGGCATGGGGGCGCGACAACGGCTTCAGCGCGCCGAACAATGTGACGCTGAGCGACGGATTGGAATTTACGGTCTGCCCTCGATAGCGGACAGCGAAGATTGCGCGAGGATGGTAGTCCAGGCAGGCGGAGCTTCATCCCCACCCTCCTCGGCCCATCCTGAAAACCCCAAGCCGGCCTGGCGCGAGGATGGTCAACCGACGGAGCGGATCGAGGAAGTCGAAGTGTGTGTGGTGTTCAGGGCTGGCCGAAGGGTTCACCGGACGGCTGTTGCCCCAACCTGCGTCTCCACCTCGTGAGCAATCCCAGGGCCTGCCTGGGGGGCGTTCCCAGCCGGAGAAAGGCTCTGAAGCGGGTTGCGTTCTGGAGCCACCCCCGTTTTCGGAGGGTGGACTCCGGCGGGCGTGCTGGTGAACAGGGGCGCTTTCGGCTCGAAAGAGCGACGCCCTTCGTGCCGAGGATGGCGCAGGTTCCGCGCGCGTTTCACGGACGGTCTCTCAGCTCGCAAAACAGGCGGATGCACCCCGAGGCGACCCCCCGGGGTATCGCCTGGACGTGCAAGTCGATTGCTCTGCGAACTCTCTGGAGAGTGCATGCCGGTCTGCCGCTCCAAGTGTGCCGGTGATGCACGCGGACTCGAACCCGTGAGGTCGAGACCACAACGCCTCGGCACGGACACGACCGTTTTCCGAACGGTTTCGGCCGTTCCGGATTATCTTCATGTGGTGTGGTCCACGTTCTTAACCCATGCCCCAACAACCCATGAAGTTCTTCCAGTTCGCGGTGCTGCTCGGCGCGCTCGTTTGCGGCGACGACGTATTCGCAGGGGATCTCGTGTACTTCCGCGAGAACAGCCACGCCGGCGGGCCGCGCGAGCTCTACACCTTCGATCCGTCGACCGGCGTATCGACGTTCCGCGCGAACATGCCGGGTCCGCAGTTCTTCGGCTCACTCGAGACGCGGCCATCGACCGGGGCGGTCTACGGTCTCGACAGCAACTCTGGCGCGCTCTATACGGTCGACATGGGCACGGGCGCGATCACCTTCGTCGCGAACACGGGTCTTTCCGCGCCGGTCATCACGTTCGATCCGACGACGGGCGTTCTCTACGGGCTCCTCCGCACCGCGCCCAATAACCTCTACACGATCGATCCGGTGACCGGCGCCTCTACTTTGATCGGCAACACGGGGGGGACGGTGTCCTCGTGTTTGGAGTGCGACGCGGCCGGACAGCTCTATGCCACGTCATCCACCGGCAGGCTTTACATGGTGAACAAGATCAACGCAAGCGTGGTACCAGTCGGCAATCTCGGCAGCATGTTCTTGGCCGGGGACGCGTGCTTCAATTCGGCAGGCGAACTCTTTCTCACCGACTACGACGGCTCCATCGACAAGATCGATCCCGCAACAGGTCTCCCTGTCAGCCTTTGGAACACGGGATTCGGATTCGGGATCTTCGGTATCGTCGAGGATCCGCTCAGCTGCCCGACTCCGACGACGTATTGCACCGCGAAGGTCAACTCGCTCGGCTGCACCCCGGCCATTTCGAGCACGGGCACGCCAAGCGCCAGTGCTGGCTCGGGCTTCGTGATCACCGCCGGCAATGTCATCAACAACAAACCCGGGTTGTTCATCTACACCAACGGCGGTCAGGCAGCGGTGCCCTTCCTCGGTGGGTTGCGCTGTATCAACACGCCGATCAAGCGCTCGACCCCGATTAACTCCGGCGGCAACCCTCCGCCGAACGACTGCTCGGGCGTCTACTCGATCGACATGAACGCGTTCGCGGCCGGAGCTCTCGGTGGTACCCCAGCGGCGTATCTTGTAGTGCCCGGTACAGTGGTCGACACGCAGGCATGGGGGCGCGACAACGGGTTTGCGGCCCCGAACAACGCGGCGCTCTCCAACGCACTGGAGTACACGGTTTGCCCTTGAACGATCAGGGATAGTCCGACATCGCTCTCGACCACTGAACCTAGTCGGGGGGCAGGTCGAGGCCGGTCCGGGGAATCCGAGGGCGGCGTGCTCCCGCGTGTGCTGCTCGCCAACCTCGAGACCCTGGGGGCCTTCCGACCCGGAGAAGTGTTCTTAACCGGGTTGCGTTCGGGGAGCACCCCCATCGCCAACGAAACGAGCGGTTCGGCGAGGGACGGTTAGCAGGGCGGATTCCGCCTTGGTTCGGAGGCGGTTGGAGTCGCGAACACCGTTGTGGGCTCCAACCTTCCAACTCCCGGCGGCGTCCGGGCAGCGAGCGCGTCTCCGATGTACTTGGGCCACTCGTTGTCCGGTGAACGCGTGAGCTTGCGAAAACGGTGGCTCCGAGGCCGGCTTGCAAGATCTTGTCCCCGAGCCGTCGGCCTCGCGCTACACTCCGCACGTCGATGCCCTCGCTCTCCCGCGGACTCCGGCCCTTCTTGTGAAGCGCTCATGCAGCGTCGGCCGGTCGTCCGTGCGATTGAATTAGTTGCAGCAGCTCCGCTCGAGATTCTCGAGCGGCTCCTCGCAGGAGCGGACTGCGCGGCCTGACCGGACAGCGAGCTTTCTTTCGCTTCCATTCGTGACTTTCGCGGTCGCATCGGCGCGCGCTCTCACGGCCCGAGCTCGGGCACTTCGACCCCATCCTCTGTGTTCCCCTTCTTCCTCTGTCTCCGAGGTTTCCCCATGCGACAGTTTTCCTTGCTCCTCGTCCTCGCGCTCGTCGCGCCGGCATGCCAATCGAGCGTCTCGAAGGGCGCCGTCTCGGCGCCCGCGCCTGCTCCGCTCCACGCCAATGCCGACAACGTCGGCATCTTGATCTTCGACGGGCTCTTCATCACGGAGTTCACTGCGCCCTTCGACGTGTACAAGCACGCCGGCGACAAGATGAACGTGTTCACCGTCGGGTTGACGCGCGCGCCGATCAAGACGTACGAAGGCGTCGTGCTTCAGCCCGACTACGACGTCCACACCGCGCCGAAGATCGACGTGCTCGTCGTGCCGAGTGGTGCGGACAGCACATCAAAGGACCTGCAGAACGAGACGCTCATCGGCTTCGTGAAAGACAGCGCGAAGTCCGCGCGATTCGTCACGTCGCACTGCTGGGGTGCGTTCACGCTCGCCGGCGCCGGTTGCTTGAAAGATCGCGAGTGCACCACGTTTCCGACCTCGATCGACGACCTGCAGTCCAAGTTTCCAGAAGTGCGCGCACGCAAGGACGGGCGCTACGTCGTCTCGGACAAGTTCATCACGTCGAACGGCGGGCTCGCGGCCTTCGAGGCGGCATTGCACGTCGTCGAAGCGATGTATGGCCGAGAGACGGCGGACAAGGTGGCGTCGGGAATGGTTTTCGCGGAGCAGAACCGCGCGTATTCCATCCAGCCGCAGTTGCGCTGATCCAAGGAAGCACACGATGCAATTTCGGAATCTGGCGCTCTCGGTCAGTGTTTTCACCACGACTGCGCTGACGGAAGTCGCTTTCGCGCAGGAACCGCCGGCGCAGAAGCAGCCGCCCACGCGCGACGAGATGCTCGCCTGGCTGAAGGAGTCGCTGCCGTTCTCGATCCACGGAGGAGTGCTCATGTGGCACTACCAGCCGCTCGATCTGTCGCACACCGATCCGAACTCGGAAATCTACTACGCGAATCTGTTGTTCGACACGAAGTTCGACGATCGATTCGGCTACCACTTCGAGCCGCGCTTCCGCGACACGAAGTTGCGCCCGTTCTTCGAGAGCAACATCTGGATCCAGGAAAACTACCTGAGCTTCCGTCCGTGCGGCGAAGATGGCGGCGTGCTCAAGGCCGGCAAGATCTACACCCAGTTCGGACGCTTCTGGGATGGCGTCTTCTACGGAAACATTCCGTACTTCGACGGCCTCAAGCTCGATCCCGACATCGGCTTGTCGTGGGAGCAGCGCGTCAAGGCGAGCGAAACAGTTGCCGTCGACTGGTCGGCACAATTTTTCGCGCAGGACGGCGCGACGAACGGATCGCTGCAGAACCGTGACACGCTCTCGGTCGGGACGCAGCGCAACATCGGCGTCGTCCGCGTCGCCCCGACGTTCGAGTTCAGCGAGAAGACCAGCGCGACCGTCGGCGTCTCGGCGATGCGCTTCGAGGCCGATCTTCCCGCGCCCACGAACGACGGGAACGTGACGCGTTTGAACGCCGAAGCGGCGCTGACCGTCGGTCCTTTCACTGTGTTCGGCGACTACACCCACCAGCAGGGGGATCACGTCGTCGACTTCCCGGTGGTCGGCTCGAACTCGCGCGACATCGATTACTTGATGTCCGGGCTCTCGTATCAGAAGGGCGACTTCACGCTTCGGTACAGCTACAGCTACGCCGACTACAGCGATGTCGATGTCAAGGAGGACCTCCATCTTCCCCGCGTCGAGTACAAGGTGAACTCGCACCTCTCGATCTGGCTCGAGTACGTGTACTGGAACCGCGACACGGACGGTCACAACACGATCCAGGACCGCAGCCTGAACCTTATCCTGTACGGCTCCTTCTGAAACCCGCCATGAGTGCATCGCAAGTCTCTGTCAAGCCGCTCGATCTCGAGTCGAGCATCACGAAAGTCGCCGCCGTCGCGGCCCAGCACGCTGAGCGCATCGACGGCAAGGGGGAGTTCCCGCGCGAGTTCGTGGACGCGTGCCGCGCCGAGGGCTTGCTCGGGTTGATCTCGAGCAAGGATCACGGCGGCCAGGGCCACGGCATCCGCCAGGCGGCCATGGTCGTCGAGCGCGTCGCACGCGAGTGCGGCTCCTCGGCCATGGTCTTGACGATGCACTACTGCGGGGCGGCGGTGATCGAGGCGCACGGTCCTGCGACCGTGCGCCGCGACCTTGCCGCCGGAAATCACTTGTCCACGCTCGCGTTCAGCGAGGCGGGCTCGCGATCCCACTTCTGGGCGCCGACCGGCACGGCACTGACCGACGGAGACTCCGTCGTGCTCGACGCGCGCAAGAGTTGGATCACGTCCGCGCATCACGCCACGGCTTACGTGTGGTCGTCGAAGCCGCTCGCGGGAGCAGAGCTCAGCACGCTGTGGCTCGTGCCGGCGAATGCGAAGGGGCTGCGCTCGGAGGCGGCCTTCGACGGGCTTGGCCTGCGCGGCAACGATTCGTGTCCGGTGAGTGCCGAGCGCGTCAAGCTCGCCGCCGACCAGCGCCTGGGCGACGATGGCGCGGGCTTCGGGATCATGATGCAAACGGTCCTGCCGATCTTTTGCGTCCTGACGTCCGCGAATTCGGTGGGATTCTGCGAGGCTGCCGTCGCGAAGACGAGCTCGCACGCCTCCAAGACGAAGTACGAGCACCTCGGCTCGTCGCTCGCCGACCTGCCGACGATCCGCGCCTACGTTGCGCGCATGCGCATCGACACGGACATGGCGCGCACGCTGTGGCTCGACACGCTCGACGCCCTCGAAAACGGCCGAGCGGACGTGATGCTGCGCGTGCTGGAAGTGAAAGCGGGCACCGCGGAGGTCGCGACACGCGTGCTCGACACCGCGATGCGCGTGTGCGGTGGCCTCGCGTATCGCAAGCACGTCGGCGTCGAACGCGCATTCCGCGACGGGCGCGCGTCGACGGTCATGGCGCCGACGACCGACCAGCTCTACGATTTCATCGGAAAGGCTGTCTGCGGATTGCCGCTCTTCTAGCAGCACCATGAGCATGCGCATCACTCTCGGCGCGGTCGCCTACGATCCCAAGGTCGTCACGATCTGGGACGGCTTCCAGCGCTTCTTCGCGCGCAACGGAGTCGACTTCGACTACGTGCTGTTCACGAACTACGAGCGCCAGGTCGAACAGCACTTCGCCGGCGCGTTCGACGTCGCATGGAACTCGCCGCTCGCATGGATCGAGGCCGACCGCGCAGCAAGGAAGCTTGGACGGAAAGCGCGGGCAGTCGCGATGAGAGACACGGACTGCGACCTGACGTCCGCGATCGTCGCTCGCGCGGATTCCGGCGTGAGCACGCTCGCCGATCTGCGCGGAAAGCGCGTCGCCGTCGGAGCGAGCGATTCGCCTCAGGCGACGCTGATCCCCCTGCTCCATCTCGCCGAGGCCGGCCTCGAGCGCGGCAGGGACATCGAGGTGGTCGAGTTCGACGTCTTGCACGGCAAGCACGGCGACCACGTCGGCGGCGAGCGTGACGCCGCGAAGGCGTTGATGCGCGGCGAGGTCGACGCCGCGTGCATGATCGACGGCAACCTGCTGGCGTTCGCGACCGACGGCACGCTGCAACGTGGCTCGACTCGAGTGCTCGCGCAGACGGGCAAGTACGATCACTGCAATTTCACCGTGCTCGACGGCGTCGACGAAGCGGCGGTAGGCAAGTTCCGGCAGTTGCTCCTGGGAATGAGCTACGAAGATCCCGCCGTGCGGCCGCTGATGGAGCTCGAGGGCCTGAAGGCATGGCGCGAGGCGCGCACGAGCGGCTACGCGCTCCTCGAGCGCGCGTGCGACCGCTTCGGCTGGCTGCGGCCGTTCCTCGAGCGGATGCACGCCGCGTGAGCGCGACTCACAAGCTGGAACTCGGCGAGCTGGGTTTCGACCAAGGCGCTCAGGTCGTGCTCGCCCACGCGTTCGCGACGCTCGAACCGGGTGACGAAGTCGATATCGATGGCTCGAGCTCGGGCTTCGCGATCCAGTTGGTGGCGTGGGCGCGCGCAAAGGGCCACGAGGTGGTTCGCTCCGCTCACGAACGCGTGACCTTGCGCGTCGGCACTGCCACGGGAGCGCGCTGGCGCGGAGCGGAACGAGCGTTCGGCGAGAGCCGCGACGGCGTGGCTGCACGCGCTCCTCAACACTGGGGGCTCGCCGCCCGCGGCGCGCTGATCGAGCAAGGCGGGCCGGAACCCGGCTTCATGCTCGACAGCCGTGACGAGCTCTGGACCGCGGACGCCCCGGAGCACTACCGCGCTGCCGCCGCCGCGCAGTGGGACCCCGGCACGGCGATCGACTGGTCGATCCGCCAGGAACACCCCGACGCGGTGGAGGACGCGCTCGTGCAAGTGCTGACGTACCTCATCGAGAACGAGACCGCCGCGCTGCTTGTCTCCGCCCGCTTCGCAAGCCGCACGCACCCGCACTACCGCGAGGTGCTGCAGTTCCTCGTGCTTCAAGCCGCGGACGAAGCCCGCCACATCGAGGTCTTCACGCGACGCGCGCAGTGCTTCCGACGCGAGCTCGGCGTCTCGACGGTCGGCGGCCGTGCATCGCTGCAGACTCTGATCGAGGAGCCCGAATTCTCGCGAGCCGCATTGCTGCTCGGCGTGCTCGGTGAAGGGACCTTTCTGCAATTGCTTGCGTTCTTGCGCACGCACGCGCCGGAGCGCTGCACGGCGCAGATCATGCTGCTCGCCGCGCAGGACGAGGCGCGCCATGTCGCGTTCGCCATGGCGCATCTCGCTGAGCACGCGCGCCAGGACAAGACCCTCCTGCAACGCCTCGCGGTCGCCGTGGAGTCACGTCACGCCGCGCTTCAGGCGACCGCCGGGCTGAATGAGGAAGTATTCGAGGCCCTGATCCTGCTGGCCGCAGGCTCCTTCGACCCCGAGGCGATCTCGCGCGGCCATGCAGCCGTGGTCGAGCTGCTCGCTCTGATGGACGCTGGAAGACAGTCACGCCTGCGTCGGCTCGGATTCGACCCGGATAAGGCCAGTGACTTGAGCGCCTTGCACACTCGCAATTTCATGTGAGATTGCGGCGCGGTTCCATCGTGAACCACGTCGCGGGCGCTCGCTGGCGAACATGGGTTCAGGAACTGCGAGCAGCTGCGCCTGAGTGCCGAGCATCGCGCGGGTCCCCGCGCCCTTTGCGCCGCTACTTCTTGGGCATCTTGGCGAGTTTGGTCTCGATGTCCTTCACCCGGGTCTTCAAGTCGGCGATCTCTTTTTCGGCGGTCTTCAGCGGATCGCCCAGCTGCTTGCGCAGATCCACGACCATCTCGCGGACCTTCGTGGTGTACTCCATCGCGTTCTTCGAGACGATGCTCATCGCGTCAAGCGCTTCGTCGATTCGCCGGTCGAGATCCTTGATGTCGCTTTCCTCTGCCATGATCCTGCCTCTCTCCCTAGGTGCCTGGTTGGCAACCTAGCATAGCTCCGCAACCGTGTGCGTGAATTCTCCAGGCCACCAGGATCTGACCTTCCTACTCGCCGTCGATCAACAGCGGAGACGCGGCCCGCCTGGACGCTCCATTACAACTGGAACGGATGGTCAGACGATCACATGGAAGCGCTATTCGTCATGCGGGATGTTCGGTCGGCGCTGCGCAACGTGCCAAAGCACACCGGACGGGTCGACCACGTAGGCGATCCGCAGGCCCCAAGGCTGGATCGCCGGAGGCTTTGGTGCAGGCACTCCGAATTTTGCGGGCAGATCGAGTGACGAAACATGCTTCCACCAGGAATCAAGGTCGTCCACCATGAGTTGCATCATGAAATTCTCTGCCCATTCCCGCTGAAAGTACTTCTGGAGGATGAAGCCGCTTGCTCCGATTCGGAAGATCGCCACCTCGTCATCCAGCACCTTGGTGAAGCCCAGTGCTTCATAAAAGCGTTTGGACAAGTCGAAGTCTTTTGCCGGCAGGAAAGGCCGGGCGATCTCTGTGCCTGCGGGGACTGATGCATTCATGGAAAACTGACTGATGTCGTGGCCTACCTGTGATCAACCAACCTGGAGTATAGGAATTCCACGCCTCCCGATGTGCGCCCGAACTCAGCCGCGACCTTCTCGCCAGTCTGGCTTGCGTTGTTGCGCACACACCTCAGCAGCGCGGCACGGTCGAGTTTCGCGCCATGGACCGCACTGGATCCGTTCTGTGCGCGCAGACTCGGCGCAGCGTCCGTTCACCCGTGCGCGACTTGATATCCCCGCAGCGCGTTGCCTGATGACTCGATGGACGACGCGGTTATCTACGAGTACCGGGTTGACAGGCGCTACGTTCGATCGAAGCGGTCATGGTCCGACGACGAACTCCAGCGCGTTCGACAAGCTCGCGTTGTTCGGCGGCGCCAAGCCGTTGTCGCGCCCCCAGAACTGGCAGTCGATCACCGTTCCCGGCACGACCAGGTAAGGCGCAGGCATGCCGCTGGGGCCGCCGACTCCGAACAGGTTCATGTCGATCTGGTAGACACCCGAGCAGTCGTTCGGCGGAGGATTGCCCGCGGAAAAAAGCGGCGTCGAACGGCGGACCGGACTGTTCATGCAGCGGAAGCCGCCGGCGAACGGCACCGCCGCTTGACCCATGTTGCTGTAGATCAGCAGACCCGGCTTGTTGTTGATCACCGACGTCGCGGCAACGATGAAGCCGGAGCCTGATGTCGCGCTCGAGAACCCGCTCGAAGCGATCGCCGGCGTGCAGCCCAGCGAATTCGTCTTCGGCGTGCAGTACACGACGGGCGGCGGGGGCGCGGGTTCCGCTGTGAAGTCGTCGACCTTGAAGCAGCCGCCGTACAGGCAGTTCGACTTGATCTCGAACCAAGTCACTGGGCTCGCGAAAGTCCAACCCACCCAGCCCCAGTTCACGAAGGGCAAGTTCTCGGTGTAGACGTTCCCAGCCACGTCCCTGAAGCGGATCTGATAGACGTTCTGGTTTCCACTGACGAGGTAGAAGCCGAGCCTCGTCACCGGCGTGCTCAGCGTCGCATCCGCCGGGGCTTGTTGGGCCGTGTAGCACTGCGCACCACTGTGCGGCCCTGCCGTGGTGACCATGCCGCCGAGCGGACCTGGAGCCTGGGTGCAGAACACCGAGCCGGCGCCGAGGAAGGGCGATACGCACGCAGTTCCCACCGGCTGTGTCTCGAATCCCTCCGCCAGCGACCCGACGAAGGGCGGGGTCGGCGTGGCTTGTGCGGCGGCGCCAAGACTGAGGACCACCAGGGCGAAGAATGTCTTCATGGGCAGGACGGCGGATCGGGGTTGACGATACCTGCATCACTGTACGCCGGAAGTGCGCTGTTGAGATCGGCTTGATCAAGGTCCCTCGATCCGAACAGGAGCTACGTGCTCTGAATCACCGATCGCCAAGACCTGAAGGCAGCCCGATGGCCAGCAATACACCCTGCCCCCCGAATTTGATGCCCGCCCCACCGATCTCCGCGAGTCGCCTTTCGAGATCCGCTCCCATCAAGACGGGGCCGAGAGCGTGCCCCTCGTCGAAAAGGGGGCTGCTTGCCAGGCTGAGAACGACCAGCAGATCCGCCTGACCGTCCCCATCGACGTCACCCGTGCCGACGAGCTCTCCTTGCAGGATCTGACCGAGCTCGAGACTCGCCAGTGCTCGTTCCGAGTCCAGTGTGCGCCCCTGGATCCCGCTGGATGTGAGAGTCCACATCAGCGACTGACCGGTCAACGAATCGCGCACGAGCTGGAGGTCCTGGTATCCGCCACTCGCCCCCCACCGTGTGCGCCGTGCGACCTTGCCCGTGCGCGATGAGACGAAGGACCAGCGCATGCGCTCCTCCTTCAGCATGTTGGTCCTGGTCGACTTCACTGCAATTTCAGGGACCCCATCTCCGTCAAGATCGGGCGCTTCCCCGACATCCCGTGCCCAGCCATCGAGCTTCAGCTTGCGCAGCACGTGTCCATCCTTGCCCGAGCGGAGTTGGTCGTACTCCTCCGAGCTCGTGAACAGATCTCGAACGCCGTCGCCATCGAGGTCCTGACAGGATTCCAGGCGGTCCAATAGCTCTTCCGGTCTCGGTCCCTCTTCGCCGTGAAGCCTGCGGCCAGTGCTGCCCGAATAGATTCCCCAGGCGCCTGCGACTGAATGCGCAGCATTGCGGTTCAAGCCCACCATCGCAAAGTCCGTAGCGCCGTCGCCATCCACGTCGCCGACGGCACTTAGGCTCGGCCGGTCGTAGCTACCGCCGTAGGTTCCGCCCAACTCGAGCAATGGCAATCCGATCGTGACGTCTTCTGGTCGTCGCCGCCAGATTTGCGCTCCGGTGCGGCCGTCCCGACATTCGATCCACTCTCCGTATGCGATCCAACTCGTGCCTTCATACTCGTGCGCGGCGACGACGATCTCCGAGGCCCCGTCTGAAGTAACATCCCCGAGAGCACACACGGTCTCCCACTTGACCCTTGAATTCGCGGAGTCGACGGCCCGAGCGCTCCACAGCACTTCGCCCCGTGGTACGGAATACGCCGTGACCGTCGAGCGAGGCGAGCCAGCATCCGTCAAGACGACGAAGTCGGAGACTCCGTCGGCGTCCAGGTCGCATGCGGCCGTCACGTTGTAGAACAGGTCGCCCCGTGGATCGATCGCCATGACGATCGCTGGAGCGGTACGACGCTCCGTCTCCTGCGACCCTGACTGCGTTTCTCGCTGGACCGGCACTGGGCCTGCACAGGCCCCGCACGCAGAAAGCAGGATCGACACGAGGGATGCCTTGAATCGCATGGAGATAGCATCGTGGCCGGTAGCCACGAAGATTCCTCAGTCCTTCTGATCGATAGCCAAGGCTGCGCTATTCCAGCGCGCGACAGCCTTCCCGTCCGTGTCGGGTCAATGGAAACTCCTTGCTTGCGGCGCATCTTCCCCGGCGCGACGTCGGATACGATGGTACGCGCATCGTCGATGGCTCTCTGAACTCTCTGGAGAGCGCGTCTCTCTCCGACATTGTGATTACCAGGTACGCTGCAAGCCCGACGCCCGCTCCCCAAGCGGACCGCCTCCGGTCCCCTTGCGCTGTCCCCAACCGTCGTCGTGGAGTCCGATCCCATGAATCTCGAAGTGAAACGCCTCGATCCAGTCCAAACGGCGAAAATCGCGGCGCTTGTCCAATGCGCGATTGGGCTCGGTACGACCCTGGTGATGGTGCCCCTGATCTTGCTGACCACGAGCCTCGGCAGCCAATTTTCGTTTCTAGGCACTGGGGGATCCGTGTTGCTCGCGCTGACCCCAGTCACGGCCTTGGTCACCGGTTGGATCTCGGGCTTCGTCGGCTCGCACACCTACAATTACATCGTGCGTTGGACTGGCGCGCTGAGGATCGAAGTCAGCACCACGGAGTTCGCTCCCGCACCACTCGTGCAGTCTCCGACAGCGTGATCGCGGTCCTGGATGCACGAGCACGTGCCGCAGCCTCGAGCGGAAGAGGTGCCGCTTGGAACTCTCCACTCGGGCTGTGCCAGCCGGAGCGGGCAGCTTCTCAGCGCGCCGATGATTAGGATGCGTCTTCCATGCGTGACTTCGCGGCTCGGCGAATGTGGCTCTTCCTGTGGGTCGCGGGGTTCCTGGCGCTCGGCGCGAGCGCACAGGTGCTCGATCCGACGCGCTTCCCGTCCATCGAGGTCGTCCTCGCGGAGCCGGGGGACGAGGCCGAGCACTACGCGACGCTCAAGGCCCTGTCCGAGGCCGCGCAGCAAACCGGGCCGGCCGGACAGGCGCTCTTCGGCGCCTACTACAACGCGCTCAACGACATCGACTTTCGCCTGCGCAATGGCGACGCAGCGGACTACACCGCGTTTTCGGAGCGCGTGCGAGAGCGGCTCGGCGCGGACGACTTCCGCGCCCGCGTCCGGGCTCGCTTCGGGCTGGGTGGCGCGGCTCCCGCGGCACCGGACGAGGGCGACGAGCTCGATCGCGCGCTGCGCGAGAGCGTCCCGCATTGGATCGCAGCCTTGTTGGTTCTGCTGGTAGCGAGTCCACTGCTCATCCTCCTGCTCGACCGCCGCCATCTGCCTGCTACAGCGGGCGCGCGCGACTCGGTCCCCGACGAGCTGCGCACCGTGCGTGTGCTCGGCCGCAGCTACGAGGTCGAAGCGCTCACGGGAACGGTCGTGGACAAGGAGTCGCACATCGAGGAGCGCCAGCACGTGTACACCACGGGCGGCGTTGCGACGGTCACGGGCGACAGTGTTTCGGTGACGCCGACGCAAGTTCATGTCCACACCGAGATCACGCGCAAGGATTGCCTGTGGGTGCGCGATGCGGCTGGCCGGGAGAACGCTTGGAACTTCACGAACGCGAGCCTGCAGGCGCGTGCGGGGCACAGGCTGAGCGCGATTGCCCGTCGCGCGGCCGACGGGAGGCCCGAGTTCCTGCTGGCCTACAACCACACGACGGGTCAGCTCGAGACCTTCGATGGCCTGGCGCGCGCTCACCAGCCGCGGAGGCTCCTGGCCTGGATCGCGGCCACCGTGCTCGTCGCGGGCATGATCCTGCTCGCGCTCCGCGCCGTCGTCGACGCCTCCGGCGAGAACCTGCGGCTCCCGGCGCTGTTCCAGGTCGGCAACTGGACAAGTCCGCTGGTGCTCGCGGGCGTCGCCGCCGGCGTCTGCGTGCCGCTCGGCGCGGCGCTGCTGCGCGGCCTGCGCACGCGCGCCTTTCTGGCCCGCCACGCGCCCGCCTTCCGCAAGCACTTCGAGACGCAAGCTGCAAATTGAGCGCAACGGCGAGGCCGGCGCAAGCGGGAACGGGCTAGCTCCATCCAGTGCCTGAGCGCCTCAGCTGGATTCGTGCGTGAGAATGTCGTCGATCTTGGCTGGCATCGGAACTCTGGAACTGTTGTGCTGGGGCCCCTGCTGAGCTTCATGGGGGGCAGGACGCTGCCGTCGATCGCGGTCAAACCAGCGGAGTGCGAGGATGAGTCGAACCATTGCAGTATCGAAGGTTGAGCTCGCGAAACGTCCTCGAAAGCCCATCTCCCGGGTGGAGGCGCTGACCAAGCTCATCAACGCGCCGGTCGAGCAGATGTGGACCAGCGACGCCAAGCTCGTGTCGTGCGCGGACGTGCATCCGCTGGTGCAGGCCGCGCACGACGCGTTCTACGAGCATCGACCTCTGGTGCTGTCGCCCGACTCCGTCTGGTTCTGCCTGGCCCAGGGGTTCGCGCATCACGTGAGCCTCGATCCCGAGCGCCTGCGTCGCCGCTTCGTGGCGCACGACGGCAAGATCACGCTGCTCGTGGCCCGCCCCGACTTCAGCCTCGGGCAGTCCAACCCTTGGCCGGAGATGTTCGCCGAATTCTCCGACCAGCTCGCGACGCATGTGGGCAAGTTTCGAGACCTGGTGGTCGCGGATTTCACCACGACCGGAGCGCTCGAGCGGGCCGCGAGCGAAGTCGTGCTGATGGATACGTTTCAGGGCTACTTCCAATACAAGGCGAGGATTGGCTGCGGAATTCCCTCGGTCACGCTGCTCGGCACTCCGGCGGATTGGCGCTCGATTCGCGAGCGCGCCGCGCGCTTCTGCGAGTTCGAGTTGGATGCTTGGACGCGCGTCCTTCTGCCCGTGCTCGACCAGATCGTGCTTGCGGCTGAGGGGCATGACGACCGTGAGTTCTGGCAGTCGTTCTTTCACGATACGAACGGTTCGGGAATGGGCGCGCTGACTGGCTGGATTCACGTCCTGTTCCCCTACCTGAAGGACAGTCGCACGGGCGCGCACACGCCGAACTCGCACCTCCCTGAATGGGAGCGTACCTACGCGGCATCGTCGGCACCTGGCAGGCAGGACCGCCCGCGAGGTGGGCCGTTCCTTTCCGAGATTCCGTCGGGCTTGTCGAGCGTTCCAGTCCAAGTAATCGATGCGCAGACCATGATCGAGCACCGGATGCGGTTCGTCGCGGGCATGTTCGGCGTGATCGAGGATACGTCAGGCGCGCTTGCTCCTGAGTTTGGATGGGCGGTCATCCATGATCGCGCCGATGAGCCCATCGCAACGCACCTCTCACCGCGCGGCTAACCCGAAGGGTTCGCAAGCGGCTATGCGCGAAAGCCACGACCTGGGTTTGCTTGAACAGGACGCACGGAGATTGGATTCACACCGGCTTCGGTGGGACTGATCGACACCCGACAAACAGTCTCGGGCTTGAATCTGGGTCAGCGGCGCCGCAAGGCGCTATTCGAGCGACAGCACGTGAGCAGGCCCCGTGAGCGTAGGCTGACCGCTGGTGTCGACGCACATCGCCTGCAGCCAGAACAACCGTGCCGCGACCGTTCCGTCGGGGATGGCGAAGGTGTGGTTGACGACCAGCGTTCCCCCCGCGCCGATCGTGCCCACGGGTGCCGACGAGGAGAAGAACGGCGTTGGAACCATCCATGTTCCGTTGAGCGGCTTCTTGAACGCGAAGGCCGGCCTGCGCGCGAACATCAGGAACACCGTGTCGCCGGGCTGTCCTGTGATCGTGATCGGATTTGCAAGGTTGTCACTGATGACGCGCGTTGCGGAGATCTTGCGGCGCACGCCGGGCAGCTGATCGATGATCGAGCCGTTGAGGGCGACGATCGTTCCGCCGGGAGGAGGAAAGTCCGGCCATCCACCCGTGCCGCCGACATAGGTGTTGTTGAGCAGGTGCGCCTGTCCGGCATCGATCCCCAATGCGTCGCCGCCGACTCCGCCGGGGTTGTAGCCGATATAGTCGCCGCCCCCGCCAACTCCGCCCTTGAACGAGCAACCCGCGGAGAACAGCCCGTAGCTCAGGCCGCGATAGCCCGCGCCGCCATTGCCGCCGCGAGGGATGGACTCGATACTTCCGAGGCCGCCCTCGAGCGTGCAGTCGTACAACGCGATCGACGAATTCACCGAGTCCAATGCCGGTCCTCCGTCGATCGCCCACTCGCCCGCCAGCCAGCCCGAGTCCCCGCCCTCCAGGGTGCAAGCGCTGAAAACGACGTTGAGCGACGAGATCACCTTCGCGCCAGCGCCAGCGACAAAATTCCCTCCGTAGTAGCTGTCGAGGAACAGCGTGCCCGCGAATCTGCTGTCTTGAACCCGCACGTGCCCGGTCACGTTCGAAATCTCGATCGCCGGTTCGGGGTTGGGGTAGATCAGTCCGTTGACGTGCAGCCTCGACAGCACGACATACTGTGCCGGGCCGAGGTTCTTGACGGTGACCTTTCCCGTGAATGTCGCTTCGCCGTTGATCGTGACGAAGACCTGCACCGACTTCCCGTCGATCGTGAAGGACGAGTAGTTGCCTGGCGCGACGAGCAGCGACTCGCCTTCGAGCGCTGCGTTCACGCCGTCTTGAATCGTCGTGAAGTGCGGCAGGAGGGGCCGCTCGGCGATGCTCACGTCCCCGGCACGCGCGAAACCGCTGAAAAGGAAGCCGGTGAAAATGACCGGGATGACTTGCCTCTGGAACACAGTGTGCATCGTGGACATCTCTCGAGCGCGGGTGAGAAGTGGATGGACTGGAGGGCTGGAAACTGGATTGGCCTGGCAAGCGTGCTTTTGGGGCGCCGCGGCCGGCATGTTCCCCCGTTTCTTGCTCGGAGGGCGTAGAAACGTGACCAGAATCTCCCGGATCCCTGCGCGACAGCCCCTTCCTCGGGAAGGCGGCCGGAGAACACGCGAAATTCTAGAGCAGGATCCGCATGGGGAGAACTACCCACCGGATTCGTCCCACGGGCCGTCGACAAGCGGAGGTCACCTGTTGGAAGTCAGAGAAGGCGACTGGCGGTGCAAGTTGGATCGACGAAGGGACCCGAAACCTTCGATCGGGCCAGCTCCCCGACACCAAGCCCCGCAGCCCGAAAAGACCGGACTCCCTTGCCATCCCCTTCCCTTGATAGCTCGGCCCAGGGAATGCGACCTGGGGGCGATACGATCCGGCCCAAACGGGAAGCGGTGCTCGCCGCATTGGTGCTCTTCGGTGCCGCATACAGCAGCGAAGCATTCCTGTATTCCAGCTGGCAGAAGGCGGCGGGAAACCAGGTACGAGACGGCCTGTCGCGTGTCGCCTCCGCCGCGGCCGCGCTGGTGGACACGGACCTCCACGCGAGCTTCACATCGTCAGCGCAGGAAAGCTCGGCGGATTATGCGCACGCCATCGAGCCGCTGAGGCGGCTGCAACGCTCGGATCCGAGCATCGCCTTCGTCTACACCTTCGTGCTCCGCGACGGGAAGGTCAGGTTCGTGCTCGACCCGACGCCGGAGGGCGATGCCGACGGCGATGGCCTCGACGACAAGTCGCACATCATGGAGGCCTACGACCACGCGACTCCTGAGATGCTGGAGTCCTTGGTCAAGCATCATGCGAGCTGCGACTCCGAACCCAACACCGACCCGTGGGGCTCGTTCGTTTCGGCCTACGCGCCACTTCTCACCCGATCCGGCGAGTACGTCGGGAGCGTGGGCATCGACCTCAAGGCTGATTCCTATCTGGACGAGCTCGCGTGGATCCGCAATGCCGCCATCGCCGGCTCTGCTCTGGCCATGGCGTTCTCCTTGGCTGTGGGCCTGGTCGTCTGGCGTCTGCGTTCGAGGTCGGCGCGCGATGCCATGGCGCTTCGTCTGCTGGTCGCCGACCTGTCGATCGCCCGCGATGCGGCAGAGGAGTCGTCGCGGATCAAGACGGAATTTCTCGCGACCATCAGCCACGAGATTCGAACGCCGATGAACGGGGTCATCGGGATGAACGAGATGTTGCTAGGCTCGACGTTGGATGCTTCGCAACGCGACATGGCGGAAACCGTGCAGGGTTCCGCCAATGCTTTGTTGACGATCGTGAACGACATCCTGGACTTTTCCAGGCTCGAGGCCGAGCAGTTCCAATCGCATGACGCCGATTTCAATCTTCTGAAGCTCGTCGGCCGAGTCTGCGCTTTCGTGACGCCTCAGGCTCGCAGCAAGAACCTCGAGCTGGTGTGCCTGTTCGAGCCTCAAGTGCTACCCTGCGTGCGAGGCGATGCCAACAGTATCCGGCAGGTCGTGCACAACCTGCTGATGAACGCGGTCAAGTTCACCGAACGCGGGAATGTGACCATCCACGTGCGGATCATCCATGTGGAGGGAGCCCAGCCTCGGCTGCGCTGTGAAGTGCGCGACACCGGCATCGGGATTGCACCTGCTGCGATCAAATCCCTGTTCCAGAGTTTTTCGCAGGTCGACGGGTCCTACTCCCGCAAGTACGGCGGCACGGGGCTCGGCCTGGCGATCTCCAAGCGTCTGGTGGAGTTGATGGACGGCGAGATTGGCGTTTCCAGCGAAGGTCCGCAGGGCAGCACCTTCTGGTTCGAGCTACCCATTCTGCTGGCCCTCGACGCGGGATCCATCAAGGAATTTCCGCTCTCCGCCACCGGTCATGATCCGCGCTCGTCGCTTCCCATGACCCAGAGCAAGCCTGTTACGACGATGGTCGAGCTCCCGGCAATGGGCACGTCAGTCGGACTGAACGTGCTGGTCGCGGAGGACAGCTCCGTCAATCAGAAGGTCGTCCTGATGATGCTCGCCAAGCTCGGCTGTCGCACGAAGGCAGTCTGGAACGGTCTGGAAGCGCTGGACGCGCTCGAGACGGCCGATTACGACCTCGTGTTGATGGACTGTCAAATGCCCGAGATGGATGGCTTCGCCGCCTCCACCGCCATCCGCACGCGAGAAGCAGGCAGGAGGCACACGCGCATCGTGGCGCTCACGGCGAATGCGATGCCCGGCGATCGAGAAAAGTGCCTGGCCGCGGGAATGGACGACTACCTCAGCAAGCCCGTGTCGAAGGCCGATCTGCAGCGCGTGCTCTCTGGCGAGATTGCGGCCGTCGCTTCCTAGCGTTGCAAGTCGAGCCTCCCATGCATACCGGCTCCGCACCGTCTGCGTCGAAGCAATGCCTTGTCGCATGCTGCGCGCTGGCGCTGACCTCAGCCTGTCAAACACGGCCGAGCGTGACGGCGGATCTGCCTTTGCTCACGAAATACGTATTCCGC
>Ga0193706_1000226_pt1 | contig 37700 bp, 29 predicted proteins | sample U3c1metaG_FD_160130 | JGI IMG/M metagenome (GOLD analysis project Ga0193706, IMG submission 160130) | Soil microbial communities from a riparian zone of the East river system, Colorado, United States - U3c1 | ecosystem: Environmental > Terrestrial > Soil > Riparian zone | place: USA: East River... | reverse complement strand
CGCCGCCACCCCCACCACCACCACCGCCGCCTCCACCGCCACCACCGCGGCCGCCCTGACGCTCTTGCGCCTCGTTCACGCGGAGGGGACGGCCGTCGAGCATTGCGCCGTTCATTTCGGCAATCGCCTTTTGCGCCTCGGCGTCGTTGCCCATGGTGACGAACGCAAAGCCGCGCGATTTGCCCGTCTCGCGGTCCGATGCGATATGCACGTCGCTCACTTCTCCGAAGGCGGCGAAAGCGGCGCGAACCGCGTCCGGGGTCGCATGGAACGACAAATTGCCAACGTAGAGACGATTACCCATGTTTTGCGCTCGATCCATCCGCGGCTCGGTGAGAACCAGAACCCTGCCGTCCAACCAGCCGCCGTCGGATCGGGGAGGGGCCGCGGCAAAGTTCCGCGCCCACGCGTCTTAGCCACATCGCGAGATACGTCATCCCGAGAATCGAGAAAGTGTCGTCGTCGTACGCGGTCAACAGAGTCGTGAGGTCAGTTAAGGTACCCGGCGTGGGGAAATGCGCAAGCTTGCAGTTTAATGCCCCCTTCGACCCCGGTTGCATGACGTAGGAGGGCACCTCGGCAGGCGCAGGTCCGGTGCCGTCGGAGAGCCCAATCGAGGGATCCGATGACCCGAGCCGGAGCACGACTCCAGCAAAGACGAGCGCCTCGCGGCCGCGGCTAGGAGAGCGGCTTACGCAACGGCCTCGTCGCATTCCCGCGTGGACGCCTCGCTGAATTGGCCGATCGCGATCGGGTAGGGCGAAGAACTGACGGCGCTGTGCTGGCGGGGGTTACCCCATTTTCGCCATGCGCTTTTTCATCTCCTCGGAGGAGACGTCTTCCACGTGCTGGGCGAGCGTCCATTGGTACCCCTCGGGGTCTTCGAACTGACCCGATCGGTCGCCGTAAAACTGCAGCTCGATCGCCTTCGTGACCTTGCCGCCGGCCTTGCAGAACTTGTCGGCGACCGCTTCGACGTTGTCGGTATAAAAGCACAAATTGATGGGGGACCCGCCGAGGGTCCGGGCGCTCTTGTTCCCGGCCTCCTGCGATTCATCGGCGAGCATGATCCGCGAATCGCCGATCTGAAGCTCCGCATGTGCGATCTTCCCGCCGGGCATGGGCAAGCGATAGATCTCCTTGGCACCGAGCGCTTGTTTGTAAAACTCGATCGCCTTGGTCGCGTCGCGAAACGAGAGGTACGGCGTGATGGCGTGGTAACCGTCGGGGATGGCTTTCGGCATGGTTTCCTCCTCGGGAACGGCAAGAATAGGGCGCCGCCATTCGTGCGCAAGCCGAGCCGAGCTCCCGGACTCCCCCTTCCGGTCCATGTGATCTAAAAGAGAGGAGTGACGTCCTTGCAGTCATCCGGCGCCGCGCTTGCCGAACGAGCCTTCACCGCAGCGATTCGGCTCTATAGCGAGAGGCTCCTGGTTCGAAGCGTCGACGCGCTCACGCGGAGCGACGAAGAGACCGAGGTGGCGGTCATCCAACTTTCGTTCGACTACGACGGCACGTGCGTCTCGGCGTCGGACGAGCAGGGGCATTTCTTCGTCGCCCACGCCGGCGCGCTCGCCAAGGTGCCGCGCGATCGCGAGCGGGAAGAGCAAGTGCGGCGCATTCTGGAGAGCTTCGGCGCGGTCGAGCTTTCTTGCCTCGAAGCGTACACGGCGCTTCCGGGCTCCAAGGCAGACTACCTCGTTCAGCTCGACGGCAACGAGCATGCGTGGTGCTCGTTCACCGCCTACGCCGTGCCCCAGCTTCGCTCGCTCGGCTTTCGCGTGGCGATCGATCCCGACTATCGCTACCAGATCGTCGAGGGTGAGGCCCCTTGGTATTCCCATGTCCACGCCGATGACAAGCCCGACTGGTTCGGCCTCGAGCTCGGCGTCGAAATCGAGGGTCGGCGCGTCAACCTCATGCCGGCGTTGCTCGACATGCTCGATGCCTCCCACGGTGCTGCCAGCTTGCATTCGCTGCGCAACATGCCGGCGCGCTTTCGTGCGGTGCGCGTCGATGAACAACGCTGCATCGTCGTGGCTGGCGAGCACCTGAGCAAGCTCCTCGAGGTGCTCATCGAGCTTTACCACGGGGAACGCTCCCCCACCCTGCGCCTCGAGTTTCAGGCCCTCCAAGCAGCTTCCCTGGCTCGCCTCGAGGAAACCATGGGGGCGAGTTTTGGTCGCCTGGCACGCACGGGCGCGTCACCCATTCGCGAGCGCGGTCGAGCGCTCGCCGCTTTGCGGGAGGAAGCGGCCGCGGACTGCCCGCAGGTGGTGACGGCCACCCTTCGCCCTTACCAGGCCGAGGGCCTCTCTTGGCTGCAGCGGCTGCGGGTGCTCGGCGTAGGGGGCGTCTTGGCCGACGACATGGGGCTCGGCAAAACACTGCAGACAATCGCTCTTCTCGCCGGTGAAAAGCAGGCCGGGCGTGCCACCGGCCCGAGCCTTTTGCTCATGCCGACGAGCCTCGTCGGCAACTGGCAGCGGGAGATCGCCAAGTTTGCCCCCTCCCTGCGGGTCACGGCCCTGCATGGTCCGAACCGCCGGTCGCACTTGGCGGCCGCTTGGACGTCGGACATCGTGCTGACGACCTATCCGCTGCTCTTGCGCGATCTGCCGATCTTCCAGGACGAGCGCTTCTACTACCTCGTGCTCGACGAAGCGCAGGTCATCAAAAATCGCCGGAGTCTGGTGACGCGCGCGGTCGGGTCGCTCACCGCCGAACACCGGCTCTGCCTCACGGGCACCCCCATCGAGAACAGCCTGGAAGAGCTGTGGTCGATCTTCGAGTTCTTGATGCCGGGTTTCCTGGGAAGTGCGGAGCAGTTCCGTACCCGGTTCCGCCAGGGGGCGGATCTCCAAGACAGTGCCGACGAGCTCGCGGCGCTGCGCGCTCGCGTGGCGCCCTTCGTGCTGCGGCGCATGAAGGAGCAGGTTGCGCGCGAACTGCCCCCCAAGACCGAGATCGTGCGGCCCGTCGAAATCTCGGGCGCGCAGCGCGAGCTCTACGAGAACATCCGCATCTCCGCTCATTCCCAGGTGCGCCGGGCCATTCAGAAGATGGGGCTCGCGCGTTCGACGATTCCGATCCTCGATGCGCTCATGAAGCTGCGGCAGGTGTGCTGCGATCCGCGCCTCGTACCGGTGGACGCCGCGCGAGGCGTCCGGAAATCGGCCAAGTACGATTGCTTCTTCGAGCTTCTCGAGCAACAGCTCGAAAAAGGGCGGCGCGTCCTCGTCTTTTCGCAGTTCACGCGCATGCTGGCCCTTCTCTCCGAAGGAATGCGAGAGAGAAATATCCGCCACGTCGCGCTCACGGGCTCGACCGTGCACCGCCAGCGCCCCATCGATGACTTTTCCGAGGGCAAGGCCGACGTTTTCTTGATTAGCCTGAAAGCGGGAGGGACCGGCCTCAACCTGACGAGCGCCGACACCGTCATTCATTACGACCCCTGGTGGAACCCCGCCGCCCAGGCCCAAGCCACCGATCGGGCCTATCGCATCGGGCAAACGCGACCCGTCTTCGTCTACAGCTTGATCGTCGCCGGCAGCGTCGAGGAACGGATGCTCGCCTTGCAGCAGCGCAAGCGCAACCTCGCCGAGGCCATCATCGGATCGCAGCGCGACGGGCCACCCATCTCGACGGACGACCTGGATCGGCTTTTTCTGCCTCTGGCCGGTGCGGCCGACGTTTAGTTTTGCCTCCAGACCCCCGCTGGGTGTGCTCAACGAAGAAAAGCCTTTCCCAAGGCCGTTCGACCTGCTACCCCACGGGCCGTCATGGATGGGCCCGAGTTTGCCAGCATCCTCGGGCCGGCCTTGACGGGCGCGCTCGAGCAACGAGGTTTCCACCGGCTGACGCCGGTGCAAGAAGCCGTCCTCGATCCGTCGCTCGCCAACCGCGATCTTCGCATCACCTCGCAGACGGGGTCAGGCAAGACAGTGGCCATCGGGTTCGCGTTGCGCACGCTGCTCGACGGCGCGCCGCCGCGTGCTGGAGGCACGGCCAAGCCGCGCGCGCTCGTGGTGGCACCGACGCGCGAGCTCGCGAAGCAGGTCGAAGAGGAGCTTCGCTGGCTGTTGGCGCCGCTGCACGCCAAAGTGGCTTCCGCTACCGGCGGAGCGAGCTACCAGGACGAGCGACGTGCTTTGGCGAGCGGTCCGTCCGTCGTCGTGGGCACACCGGGCCGACTGCTCGACCACTTGAGCCGCCGCGCCATCGACCCGAGTGACCTCGGGTGCATCGTGCTCGACGAAGCCGACCGCATGCTCGACCTCGGTTTCCGCGAGGACCTGGAAGCCATCCTCGCGTACGCCCCCGCCGGGCATCGCACGCACCTCATGTCGGCGACCTTTCCACACGGCGTGCGCGCGCTCGCCGATCGCGTCCAAGTCGACCCTGCGCACGTCGAAGGCACGCCCCTCGGGGCCGCCAACGCCGACATCGAACACGTCGTTCACCTGGTGGACCCGCGCGAGCGCGTCGATGCCTTGGTCAACCTCTTGCTCGTGCGCCCCGATGAGCAAACGTTGGTCTTCGCGCGCACTCGGGTCGAGGTGGCGCGCATCGCGAGAGAGCTGCACGGCGCTGGCTTCGCGGTAAGCTCGATTTCGGGCGAGATGGAGCAGCCCGAGCGTAACCGAGCCCTCGCCGACTTCAAGCGCGGCAAATTGCGCGTTCTCGTCGCCACTGACGTTGCGGCGCGCGGCATCGATGTGCAGGACATTGCACGCGTCATCCACGCCGACCCCCCCGATGACGCCGATTCGTATACCCATCGCAGCGGGCGCACCGGGCGCGCTGGTCGCAAGGGCCAGAGCGCCGTTCTCTCCTCACCCTCGGCGCTCAGCAAGACGACGCTGTTGCTGAAACGCGCACGCGTTACGTTCCGCGTCGAGCCCATTCCCACCGCCGACGACATCGCGCGATCGCGCGACGAACGTCTCTACGCGGAGCTTTCGGCGGATGACCCCCAGGGGTTCGCCGGGCACGACGACCGACTGTGGGCGTTTGCCAAGCGCCTGGCAGCGGATAACGCGCGGGTGACCCGGACGATCGCCCGCCTCTTGCTGCGCGGCGACTATGCGGGGCCCACCGAGCCACGCACCGTGCGTGCTTTCGAGAGAGCTCCCGCGCGCGCCGTCGCCACCGAGCCGCGCCCTCGCGAGAACGCGTCGAGGCCATTCGTGCGCGCGCCGCGCGTCGAGCCCGCCGCGCATCGCGCCGACAACGGCAAACCCCCGCGTCCACCGCATGCGGAAAACGGCAACCCGGCGCGCGCGCCGCGAACGGGTCCGTTCGTCCCGTTCCGTGTTTCTTGGGGCGCCGAGCAGGGGGCCGACGTGCGCCGCCTTCTGGCCATGGTCTGCCGGCGCGGCGAAGTTAGCGGCGCCGACGTCGGTAGCATCCGCATCGCGCGCGGCTTTTCCACGGTCGAAATCGCAGCGCACGCGGCCGACCTGTTCGCCGAAGCGGTGGCGAAGCCCGATCCCCGCAATCCGCGGGTGTTCATCAAGCGGGATTCGCAGGCAACGCATGCCAAGTCGGACCGCACGCCCGCGACCCTCCTGCCTGCGCCGCGAGTGCGATCGGCATTACATCGGGGCAAGCGGAGCGGGACCGACGGCTAGCGTCGGACAGGCTCGAGCGCGGTCTCTCTTGCTGACCGCCACCAAAGTCTGAAGTACGCTGCGCCCACTCGGCCATGTCGATGGTGATGAGGCTCGCCTGCATCGGTCTCGCCGCTCTCTCCGCGACCGTCGCTTGCGTGGTCGCCGGTCTGGCACCGTACCCCGCGGCGGCCGTGATGGCGGGGACGGGTGTAGCGGCCGTTGGCGTGAACCGATCGATCACCGGCGAATGCTGGGGGGCTTGCGTCGGCGGGATATGCGACCGCGACTCGGGGATGTGCGTGCCACGGCCTTGTCGCGGCGAGTGTCGCTACGACGAAGTTTGCGAGAACGACAAATGCGTGCTTCGTCGAAGGGAGCAGCCTGCGTTCGCCGCAGAGCCCGACGGAAGCACACCGCTGCAGGACGACGACGGCGGGCCAGTCTACTGACGTCCCGCTCACCCGGTCGCCGTCGGACGCGCCTTTTTCTCCGCCGTCCACGCGATGAGCCGCTCGGCCGTCCACGCGTTGGCGACGCGATCGCGTTCGACCCACGCCCGCTCCGCGTTGAGCGCGGCCAGCTCGACACGCTGGAGCTCTTTGGCGTGGTGTGCGTCGCTGGTCAGCACGAACGTCACGTCGCGCTGCCGGGCATGACGCAGCTGCTCGACCGACATGTCGAGGCGCGGCAGCGCGCCATTCACCTCCAGGGCCGTCCCCGTCTCTTCCGCCGCCGCCAGGATGGCGTCGAGATCGAGACCGATGGGAGGTCGACCCCCGATCATCCGCGCCGACAAATGTCCGATCATGCGGACGGCAGGGTCGCGCATGGCCGTCACGATGCGCTTGGTTTGCGCCGCGCGATCGAGGTCGAAATGATCGTGCACCGACGCCAGGCACCAGTCGAACGACTTCCGGAACTCGGCGTCGTAGTCGAGCTCGCCGTTCGGTCCGATGTTGAGCTCGACGCCGTGCAAGAGCTTGAGCGAGTCGCCGAGCTCGGCCTGCAGCGCGCGCATATGGGCACGCTGCTCGAGCAACGCTTCGCGATCCACGCCGGACAGCGTGCCCTCGGCATGATCGGTGATGGCGAGCACACGATAGTGACGCGCCCTGGCTACCGCCACCACCTCTTCCAGCGACGAGCGGCCATCGCCCGAGACCGTCGTGTGCACGTGAAAGTCACCGATGACGTCGCCGATGGGCTGGGGGAGCGCGCCGTTTTCGGCGGCTTCGATCTCGCCGGCATCCTCGCGCAAGACGGGCGAGATCCAGGGCAGCCCCAGCGCTGCGTAGATCTGCTCTTCCGTCTCGCTGGCGATCACCTTGCCGCCTTCGATCTCGGACAATGCGTATTCGTTGAGCGTGAGCCCGCGGGCGAGCGCGCGTTGCCGCAGCTTGATGTTGTGCCCCTTGGAGCCGGTGAAATAGAGTCGCGCGGCGCCGAGTTGGTGCGCTGCCACGACGCGCAGGTCGACCTGCGTGCCGCGATGGGTGACGATGCTCGTCTTGGCATCGCCGCGCACGATCACGCGCTCTACCGAAGGCATTGCCACCAGCGCATCCATCACTTTCTCCGGCGCGTCCGAGGCGACGACGATGTCGACATCGCCGATGGTCTCCGAGAAACGCCGCAGCGAACCGCAGTACGAAGCATGGGTCACACCTGGCACTTCGAGCATGCGGCCGACGATGCGCGTCGCGAGCGGAAGCGCCACGGAAATGGGCGTCCGCTCGAGCGGCCCCTGCTCATCGAGTCGCGAAAGCGCGCGGGTGAGCTTCTCCTCCGACTTTTCTCCGAACCCTTTCATGCTGCGGAGCTTGTGCTCGGCGAGCACCTTGCGAAGATCGTCGATGGAGTGCACGCCGAGCTCGGCGCGAAAACGCTGCAAGGCCTTTGGACCGAGGCCTTGGATGCGCAAGAGGGCGACCACCCCCGGCGGGTGCTTCTGGCGCAGGGCAGCCAGCTTCGCTACTTTGCCGGTCTCCAGGAGCTCGCGGATCTTGTCGGCCGTGCTCTTTCCGATCCCCTCGATTTTCTGGAGCTCTTTGGCCGTCATCTTGCCGAGATCGGTGGCTTGCGCGTTGATGGCCTGCGCTGCGCTTTCGTAAGCGCGAACGCGGAAGGACTGGGGATCGCCCTCGTCGAGCATCGTGAGCTCGGCGAGATCGCGAAGCATGTCGAGCACGTCTTGCTTCGTGTCGGCCATGCCCCTGGTGTAGCCTCGGTTGCGTGAGTAAGGAAGAGGCGGCCGAGGTTCTCTCGATCCAAGGGCGCGAGGTTCGCATCACCAACCCGCACAAGCCCTATTTTACCAAGCAAGCCAAGCTCTCCAAGCTCGACATCGTGCGGTACTACCAGGCCGTCGCGGAGGGGGCTTTGGGGGGGATCCGCGATCGGCCCATCGTGCTCAAGCGATTCGTCGACGGGGCCGAGGGCGAAGCGTTTTACCAGAAGCGGGCCCCCGAAAAGCGACCCAGCTGGCTCCGCACCGTGACCTTGTCGTTTCCGTCGGGCCGCACTGCCGAGGAAGTCGTCGTCGACGACGCTGCGGGGCTCGCATGGATCGTCAATCTGGGCTGCCTCGAGCTGCACCCTCATCCGGTTCGATCGCGCGATCTCGAGCACCCGGACGAGCTGCGGGTCGATCTCGATCCTGGCCCCGGCGTGGCCTGGGACGACGTTCGCAAGGTCGCCCTGGAGGTGAAGGCGCTGCTCGAAGAGCTCGGTCTCTCGGGCTATCCCAAGACCAGTGGTTCACGCGGCATGCACATCAATGTGCGCATCGAGCCACGCTGGACGTTCACCGAAGTGCGTCAGGCGGCGCTTGCGTTGTCGCGTGAGATCGAACGGCGCGCCCCCTCGATAGCGAGCTCGAAATGGTGGAAGGAAGAACGTCACGGCGTTTTCCTCGACTATAACCAGAATGCGAAGGACCGCACGACCTGCTCGGCTTACTCGGTGCGGCCCCTTCCCGACGCGCGCGTCTCGACGCCGCTGCAATGGGAAGAGGTGCCCGACTGTGACCCCGCCGATTTCACCGTAGCGACCGTTCCGGCACGCTTCGCCAAGCTCGGCGACCCGCACGCGTCCATCGACGCCGCGCCCGGCTCGCTGCAAAAGCTGGTCGAGCTTGCCACGCGCGACGAAGCTGACGGCCTCGGCGACGCCCCTTGGCCTCCGCATTTTCGCAAGGTGGAGGGGGAGGCTCCGAGGGTGGCCCCCTCGCGGGCCAAGGGGACCGCCAAGAAGCCGCGCGTGAAGATGCCCCTGCTCGTCGTCGCCAACTCCCCGAGCAAGGAGGCCGCGCTCGCCGGTCTGGAGCGCTGGAAAGGCCGGCACGCGGACGTCGCGCAACTCCTCGCGGTCGACGATGTTCTCGTCGACAGCATGCGCGGTCGGTCGTCGACATGGACGCGCATCCGGGTGAACCTCCGTCACGTGCCCGAGGCACTGCGGCCGCCGCAGGAAACCCCCGACCCCGACGACGATCCGACCCGCGAGCTTCGCCGCAAGTGGCGCGAATTCAAAGATCGCCAGTGATGGGTAGCAAACGGTAGCGCCGCGCTCGCGTAGTCCTGCGCGGCTTCACCGGCCTCCGTCGAAAATCGTCTGCAGCTCGTGCGGGGGGACGACCTCCAACTGCGCGAACGTGCAGTCGTGCGGTTTCTTGTCCGTGCGCCACCTGCGAAATTGCGCGGTATGGCGAAAGCGCGACCCCTGCATGTGATCGTACGCCACTTCGACGACGAGCTCGGGGCGCAACGCCGTCCAGGAAAGGTCCTTCCCTTGACTCCAGCGGCTCATGCCGCCGGGGATCCGCTGTCCCTTGGCCGCGAATTGTTCCGCGTAGTCCATCCACCCTTTCCAAGGGTGATCGACGGTCGCATTCTCGCGGTACGGCGCCAGGAAATCCTTGAGCTCGCGCCGTTTCGCGGCGGTGAAGCTCGCGCATACCCCGACGTGATGCAGCGCCCCGCCGTCGTCGTACAAACCGAGCAGCAACGAACCGATCGCCTCCCCCTCGCCGTTCTTGTGCCATCGGAACCCCGCCACGACGCAGTCGCACTCGCGCTCGTGTTTGACCTTGAACATGACGCGCTTGTTGGGCTCGTAGGCGCCCGTCTCTGGTTTGGCCATGACGCCATCGAGACCGGCGCCTTCGAAGCGGCGGAACCAGTCGCTCGCCGTGCTGCGATCGGTCGTGGCGGGGGTGAGGTGGATGGGCGCTTTCGATCGCGCGAGCATCTTTTCCAGCCGCTGCCGACGCTCTTGAAAAGGCCGTGAAGTGAGGTCGTCGTCTCCGTCGCAGAGCAGGTCGAAGAAGACCATCGACGAAGGAATCTCCTGGGCGAGGAGTTTGACTCGCGAGGCGGCGGGGTGGATGCGTGTTTGCAGCGCTTCGAAATCGAGCGCGCCCCCGCGCGCAACGACGATCTCGCCATCGAGCACGCAGCGCGGCGCAAGTTGCGCCTCCAGCTGCTCGACCAGCTCGGGGAAATATCGGTTGAGCGACTTTTCGTCGCGACTCTGGAGCAAGGTCTCGTCACCGTCGCGAAAGACCAGCGCGCGAAAGCCATCCCATTTCGGCTCGAAGATCCATCCTTCGCCCTGGGGGAGCTCGCTGACCCGTTTGGCGAGCATGGGCAAGACCGGGGGTCCGATGGGCAATTGCACGCCCCATCCTAGCGCGACCCGCCCCCCCTCACGCCATTCCTACGGTTTCGTCGAGCTCGAACCCGCCCGCGGTCGCCTCGCATTCATTGGCCGGCGTCCGAGCAGCTGGACCACCTCTGCTAAAGCTCGACACCCTCGACGGCGAGAATGCGTCGTTTGGTGTGCACACCGCCATAGGCCGAGAAACCGCCCACTTTGCCGTTGGCCGCGAGGACGCGATGACAAGGGACGACGATCGGCAGCGGGTTCTTTCCGAGTGCTTGTCCCACGGCACGTGCCGCGCCCGGCGCACCGATACGGCTCGCCAGCTCGCCGTACGAGATCGTTCGCCCCGCCGGAACCTTGCGCGCCCCCTGGTAGACGCGCAGGTGAAAACCCGCCACGTTGCCGAAGTCGAGCGGGAGGTCGCGGAAATCCTGGGGGGCGCCCGCGAGATGGCGACGAAGCTGGTCGATGGCGTGCGCGATCACGGGAGGTGGTTCGGCCAACTCGAGCTCGTCGTCCATCGCCAGTCGACGAACGGCCTTCGCGTCGCTGGCGTCGGGGAATTGAATGCGGGCGATACCGCGCTCGCTCCAGGCAATGGCGCAGCGGCCGAGCGCGGTGTCGAACAGGGTGTACGCAAGGTTGCGTCGTGTCATGGTTCGATTTCGTCCCCTGGACGAGAGCGCTTTATCGTGACTTCAAGCGCTCTCGTTGCAAACGAGCTCGACATTGTTGCCATCAGGGTCGAGAACGAAGGCCGCATAATACGTCGGACTGTAGTCGGTCCTAAGCCCGGGCGCGCCGTTGTCCGTGCCACCGGCTGCCAGCGCGGCGGCGTGGAACTTTTGCACCGCGCTGCGATCTCGCGCGCGAAAGGCGACGTGCACACGTGTCACCGGCGTCCCCTCACCGATCCAAAGCAGGGTGGTGGCCTTGGTGCCGAAGCCCGCGGATTTGTTGGCAGGGTCGTCGGATTGCACGCCGTAGCCGAGGGGCTCCAGGGCGCGCGCATAAAATTGGCGGCTCTTTTCGAAACTCTTCACCTTGAATTGCACGTGGTCAATCATCGTTCGGTCCTTTCTCGTTCAGCGCCGACGAAGGCGACGCCTGGGCTGATCCGTACCTCCCGCAGCGCCTGAAAACTTGGTAGAAATTGCTCGATGGATCGGGCGTCTCCTTCGCACGACGAGCGTGCCCCCCCGCGCGAGCGGGCGACGCTTGCCTCTCCCTCGGCCCCCCCTTGGCGCAATGCCATCGGAGAAGGGTTGGTTCGCGTGCGCGAATACGATTGCACGGCATCGACGGGCGATCCGCCGCAGGCCGAGCAGTTCGAACGCGCGTCGATCGCGATCGTGCGCTCCGGCGTCTTCGGAATTCGCACGGGCAAGCGCACCCAGGTCCTGTCGACCGGCTTTCTGCTCCTCGGCAACGCGGGGCAAAATTACGAGGCCTCGCATGACCACGGCGCAGGCGATCATTGTCTCGTCTTCGACTTTCGCGGAATGGCGCTCGAGGAGCTGGCAGAATCCTTGCGGAAGGGCGCAGGACCGCACCCGTTTGCATTGAACGTGCTCCCCCCGGATCCGCGCGTCGACGCGCTCCGCCGCCTCGCCCAGGAAGAGCTTTCGCTGCGCCGCGGCGACATGGGGCTGGAAGAGGTAGGGCTTTCGCTGGCCGCCCATGTGCTGACGCTGAGCGGCAAGGGGACCGCCCGTTCGATCTCGAAAATGCCCGACAACCGGCGGGGGCGCGAGCACATCCTTGCCGCCATCGCTCGCATTGATCAGTCCTGCACCAACGAGCTATCCCTCGCCGAGCTTGCCGCGTCCGCCGGTCTCAGCCCTTTTCATTTCCTGCGCCTTTTCAAGCGAGAGACGGGCGTGACGCCCCACCGGTTCCTCGTCCAAACGCGCGTCCGCCGCGCCATCGAGCTGTTGCGCGAGACATCGCGTCCCGTCACCGACATCGCCTTCGACATCGGGTTCGCCGATCTTTCGAATTTCATCAACACCTTCCGCCGTGAAGTGGGGGTTTCTCCAGGGCAGTATCGACGCTCGGGGTTGTCGCGCCTCCACCGACATCCGGATGCACTGAAGCTCACGAGCTCAAGAGCGACAGCAGATCCTCCCGCGTGATGGCGGCCGCGGCAGCCGCTCCCTCCAATGCTGCCTCGGCGAGCCCGCGTTTCTTCGCTTGCAGCGCCAGGATGCCTTCTTCCACCGTATCCTTGGCTATCAGCCGATAGACCATGACCGGTTTCTCCTGCCCGATGCGATGGGCGCGATCGGCGGCCTGATCCTCGACGGCCGGGTTCCACCACGGGTCGAGCAGAAACACGTGGTCGGCGGCCGTCAGGTTGAGTCCGGTGCCCCCTGCTTTGAGTGACGTCAACAAGACGGGCGGGCCCGACTCCGATTGGAAGCTCGCCACCACCGAGGGGCGATCGTTGGTCGAGCCATCGAGTCGATTGAAACGCAGGTTCGCCGCCTCGAGGTGCGGTTCGACGAGGTCCAAGAAGCTGGTCCACTGCGAAAACACGAGCGCCTTGTGCCCTTCCGCCGCTGCCTGCTCCAGGTTCTCCAGCAGAGCTTCGATCTTCGACGAGCTTGCCGCTTGCTGGCCCGGCACGAGCGACGGGTGACACGCCGCTTGGCGCAATCGCAGGAGCGCTTCCAGGGCCGGCAGCACGCTGCCCCCCTCTTGGAGCTTGGCAATGACGTCACGCAAGGTTGCCGCGCGCACGGCGGCGTACACCTCGCGCTCCGCCGGATCGAGCTCGACCTCCAGGATCATGTCCGTGCGCGGAGGCAGCTCGGGCAAGACGTCGCGCTTGAGGCGGCGCAAGATGAACGGCTTCGTCTTCTGGCGAAGCGCAGCGAGCCGCTCCCGATCGCCCTGCTCGATGGGGGCTGCGTAGCGGTCCCGAAACTGGCTGCGCCCTGGCAAGAGACCGCGATGCGAGAAGTAGAGGATGCTCCACAGCTCCTCGAGACGGTTCTCGAGGGGCGTCCCGGTCAGCGCGACCAGGAATTTTCCCTGCAGTGCAAAGGCGGCGCGCGCCACTTGACTGTCGGGATTTTTGATGGCCTGTGCTTCGTCGAGCACGACGGTGTCCCACGATTCTCGGGCCAGCCGCTCGGCATCGAGTCGCAAGATGGCGTAGCTGGTGATGGTCACATCGGCGCCGACGTCGATGGCGCGTTTCGGTCCTTGATAGAGCGCGGTGCGCAGGCTCGGGCGAAAGCGCGCGGTCTCGGCCTGCCAATTGTGAACCACGCTCTTGGGGGCCACGATGAGCGTGCGCCCGCGCACGGCGCAGAGCGTTTGCAACGTCTTACCGAGCCCCATGTCGTCGGCGAGCAGCGCGCCGAGACCGGCATCGCGGAGAAAGCAGAGCCAATCGACGCCGGCGCGCTGGTAGGAGCGCAGCGTGGCGGTGAGGTCGGCGGGGAGCGGCGCTTCGGGCACCGCCTCGAAATCGCGAAAGAGGGGCTCGAGCGCGGACCAGGCCGACGGTCGCGGTTGCTCCAGCTCGTCGGCAAGAGCGGCCAACTCGGGGAGCGCCACCCGCGCAATACGCCCCTCCGCGTCGCGCGCGGCGAGCAAGTCGGCGACGCGGTGGCCGTACTTCGACAGCCAATCGAGTGGCAAGGGGGCCCACCCACCTTGATCGAGCGGGACCAGCGAAAGCCCGTCCTGCCAGGCGCGCAGCACCGCGTCGACCGTCGCCCGCGCCGGGGGAGGCAGCGGTGCGCCGTCCGTCGACACGCTGCGTTCCGCGTCCGGCACGAGGAATTCGGCGTGGAGCGCATCGCCCTCGATGCGAACACGCGCTTCGAGCGCCGCCGAACGCACCAAAAGCGATGCCGTGGGTCCCCCCACTCGGCTCTGAAAATCGCGCAGGCGTGCCGCAAAACGATGGGCCTCCTGGCCGTCGAAGTCGACGCGCCGGCCGAAGACCAGGTTGAGCTCGTCGCGCAATCGGTCGACGAGGCGGCGTTCGGCGGCAAGATCGCGCAGCGGAGCGTCGCCTTGTAGATGGACGAATTGTCCGGCATCGACCCGCGCTTGCGGCGGATCACCATAGACGAGGAGCGGAAGGACGCTCAGCGTGTGCACCTCGTTGTCGATCTCGAAGGCGATGCGCGGCGGCGTGATCCGTTTCTCTCGCCGCGGAAGACGACTCGACTCGATGGAAACCGTCAAACGCGACTCGATATCGGGCAACACCTTCGCCGACAACTCACCGAGCTCGGCCGGAGCGAAGCGACGCGTGAGCGGCAGGCGCTCGGCCCGCGTGCCGGTGACATCGACGAGGCCGAGCGGGCGTAGCGCGTCGCCCGATCGGCCGAGGCCAGCGGTCACGACTTCGTCGAGATCGCGACTCTTGTCGATCCGGAGAACGACGTCGGAACCTTCGTCGAAGACACGCGCGGGGGGGACGATCGGTTCCATCGCAGCTCTCATCGGTTTGCCATCGAGCTCGATGCGGGCGCCGGACAGCGCTTCCAGGAGGGTCGACCACATGCTGGCGCGTATCGGATCGCGACCGGCTGCGCCGATGATGCGATCGGCGACCAGATCGCCAGGACCGGCTTGGACGGCGTACTGGCTCTGCGCGCGCGTCAGCGACATCGATGCGTCGATGCGAATCGCCTGTTCGCCGAGGACGACGTACCGTTCGACAGCCAGGTTGCCGTAAGGAAGCCGACGAAACACGTACTTGAGCTGCGCCCCGGTCTCTGCCGCGGTCGGCACCGGTTCACCGCGCTCGGCCGCGTGGTGAACGACGATGGCCGCGGCCACGACGTGCGGGCACGGATCCGTCGGGCCCATGCAGTCGCACGTCCATTCGGGATCCCCGAAGTAAAGCGTCACCGTGAGGTACGCCGCTCGACCAGGGGCGCGAACCCTGAGGACCGCGTCCTCCGTCCCCTGCCGTTCGGCGAGCACGCTGCCCTCGCGGGCCAGCTTCACCCCTTGCGAGAAGATAGCCGGCAAAGCGGACTTCTTGACGGCATCGAGCAGTTCTTTCGTCACGAAGTCTCCGGAGGGGCAGACCTTACTACGCGCCGTCGTTTCGACAAGGACAGGACGGCTACGCAGCCGACGGTGCGGGGTGTATGACAGGTGCATGAAGCCGCGCCGCGCGAAGAAGTCCACCTCGAAGCCCGTCCCGAAAAAGACGGCGAAGGTCAGGGTGAAGGCGAAGGCGAAGACGAAGACCAAGACCACGACGAGCCACTCGTCGCACGGGCACGCACACCCGCCTTCGCAACGACGACCCTCGCCACCGGTACGACCGCAGCCGCTCATCGCGGTGCGCAATGTCGAGGCCTCGAGCCGCTGGTATGCGCGCCTTCTCGGCGCCGAAAATCTGGGAGGAGATACGCACGGCAACCTCTACGACCGCGTCCTCTCGCGCGATCGCCTCATCCTGCAGCTGCACGCCTGGGACAGAGAGGATCATCCGAACCTCGTGGACGGCCAAGCAGCGCCACTCGGACACGGCGTCCTTCTCTGGTTCGAGGTCGACGATTTCGACGCGGCCGTCGAACGAGCTCGCGCGCTCGAGGCGGAGATCGTGCAAAAACCCCACGTCAACCCCGGTCCCCAGCACCGAGAGATCTGGCTGCGCGATCCCGACGGCTACGTGGTCGTCGTGGCCAGCCCCGACGGCGAGGCGGGCGTCGCGTCATGACGCGACTTCCCAGCGATCAGGGCCTGCAGGGGGCGCAGCTCCGATACCCAGACGTTCCCCCATCCACATCGATGGCGGTATTGCAGCACGTGCCGCTCGTCGTGCAGTCCGTGTCGCGATAGCAGAGACGCCGGCAAATCCCTTCCACGCAGCTGAGACGCTCGATGCAGTCGTCCGTCAATGCCGTGCGCGTGCACGCCATCCCTTCGGTGACGGGGCTGAGCAGCGTGCCGAGGCACACGCCGGTCCGTGGGGTGTCGGTGATGTCGCATCGGAAGAGGGCCGGGCACCCCGTATTGCAAACAGGATCGCAGACGGCGCTCGAGAACGATGGAAGGCACCCTGTCGGAGGCGCGGCGTCGCCCGAGTCGCCGTCAGAATCACCGTCGCCACCCGCATCGACGTCGATGAGCGAGGCATCGCGATCGACGTCGATCAGCGAGGCATCGTGATCGATTCCGCCGTCGGGCTCGGTGTCGTCGGCTACGTCGTGACTGGCGTCCACCGCTGCGCCCGCGGCCCCTCCCGGGTTGCTTCCACCCTGCCCGCCGGAAGTCCCGCTGCTTCCGCCCTCCCCGCCGGAGGCTCCGCTGCTTCCGCCGCGGCCCGCTTGTCCGCTCCCAGCGTCGCCCGCCTGTCCACTCCCTCCTTGCCCCGCCTGTCCACCGGTTCCCATTGCGCCCGCGGCCCCACCGACCGGCAAGGTGGGATCGCCCGAGGGCCCTCCAAAGCGACACGAACTCGCGATCAGCGCTGCGACGAGCGTCGCCAATCGCTCAGTAGTTGAGGGTGACATGGCAAGATCCCCCGAGTATCCACCCGGCGCTGAAGAACCCCGGCCAGCCGGGATTGTTGGTCTGCAGCCCCTCGCGACCGTCGAGGAAACGGGGAACACCGGTGACAGGATCGATGCCGGCGGTTGCGTCATCGGGGACCTCGTCGATGACGAGATCCGGGCGGGTCATTCCCATCGAATAAGCGGCGTGCTTGCGCGTACGCCGCGGCAAGAAACGGTGGACCTGCATCTGAATGCCCGCTCGGAGCTTCCCGCTCAGGAATTGAAAGGCGTAGTCGAAGCCCAGTGCCCCGCCGAGCCGATCGTTGTCGACGTAGTTGGTGCGGCCCGTTTGCTCGGGCACAGGAGAAGGCTCGTACACGGCATCGAACAGTCCGCGCCATGGACCGCGCTGGTAGCGCAGGCCCGCCGATCCTCCCAGCGTGTCGTACCAAGCATACGCACCCGCTGGCCTTTGGTTGTGGCGATCGACGTAGTCCGACCAACGAGCGTAGGTCGCGGTGCCGACGATCGCGACACTCGTCTCTTTCGTGCGCACGACGTCGTAGGAGCTGCCCGCGGAGATTTTCCACGGAAGATAGTCGTGGATGAAGGTCACCCCCGCCCCCTCGTCGACACCATTGTTTGCGCCCGTGACGACGAGAAACTTGAATTTCGCTTCGACTTCGAACTTCTGCGGCGTGTGCACCGTCGCGCTGAGGTGCCACCTCTCGGTCGGACGATAGACGGCGCCGAAATGCGGAGACAGAGCCATGGCCACGGCGACGTTCGAGCTTATCAAGATGTCCTGAAATGCGCCGATACTCTTGAGATACGTGGGCGATGCGGCGGTGGCCTTCAGCGCGAGCGTCGCCGAGAGTCCAATCGACAATGCATCGGTCACTTGAAGCCCGGTGGCAAACGCGAGGGACGTGGCGGTCAACCGATCCGAATACAGCTCCGAATGGAGGCTATTGCTGAAGTATTGTTCGCGTTCGTCGGAATAGAACGCCGAGGCGGTCGTGAACGCACCGTAAGGGATCAAGCCGTAGATGCCGAGACCGAGACGCCCCTCGAAAAACTTGTGCACCAGACCCAAGACTTGGTACGCGCGCAAGTTGTGTCCGCTGCCCCCGGCTTGGCGCGGCCTTGCGGCAATGAGCGGCTCCTTGGAACCTTGCTCGAGCCACTGGGTGGGAACGCCGTTGTGACGTAGGGGGTCGTTCGGAAATTGCGCGCCCGCAGCCGCGAGCGGTATGTCGGCCCCTGCTGGCCGAGCGGCGCCGCGGATCCCAATCTCGTCGGCAAGAACCAAGAGACCGAGCTCGAATCCTTGTTCCGCGCTGGGGAGGAAAGCGGGATTGAAGTACGCGCTCGCCGCGCCCCCCTCCACCGTGCGTGCGTTGAGCCCTCCTTGCCCCTGCACACCGCCGGTGAGCTCGAAGATCGGCGAAGCGTAGGCTGCGCGGCCGAGCGCCATGACGCCGAGCACGGCGCTCGCGGCGACGCGAAGCGCGCGCTTCGCGGGGCACGGCGTGCGACTCACAAATCACCCTCGGGCACGAGCTGCCCTTTGAGCGCGCGAACGGCGAGGCACACTTCCGCGTCGGAGCCGAGTGCTTGATCATCGGCGAGACGCGCCAACCATGCGTAGTGCAGCGACGCGTCCGAGCTCAGAGACGACGGCGATTCGAGCAAAATCGGGCCCATTCTTCCGAGCACGACGTTCTCGACTCCGACCAGAATGGGAACCTTGAACTTCCCAACCGCGAGCGGAACATCCCCTTCGTAGACCGTTCGCTCGCGCTGCGCGGTGTAGATCTTGCCGCTCGCGAGCCCAGTGATGTTCAAGGTAACGCCTGGATTGCCGTCGCCATCCCAATCCTCCCATCCGGGTACGTTGCCCTGCGCGGGCTGCGAAGCCGTCGGGAGCGAATAGGCAGGATCGCGATAGTGAGGGAGCGTCACGCCGCGGGCCGTGTACTCGGGCTCGAGCTTCAAATGGCAAGCTGACCCGCTCTTGACGAAAGTGCCTCGGCGGCCAGTGCTGCTGTTCTTGGCGAGAAACGACGGCCATGCTGCCGAACAGTCGACCTTACCACCCAGCGCCGTGATCGGGATGACGTTGTAACCGCAGTGCAGTCCTCTTTGCACGGTGATGCTCGCGCCTTCGTGGCGCACGTCGAGATAGAACCAACTGTGCGACCCTTGTTTTTCGCCCACCGCTTCCGCGACGAAGCGCTGCGACACGAGCCACCGGCCGCGCAGGTCGCATTCCGGGTCGAGGGGAGGGATCGCGCCGCCATCGCGAATCGGCGGCTCTCCCCCATCCATACCCGGTGGAGGGCCGACGTCCCCACCATTGCCGGCATCGTCGGGCGACGCAGCGTCCGGCGGCGCAACGTCGGGCGGCGCGGCGTCCGGCGGCGCAGCGTCCGGCGGCGCGGCGTCCGGACGCCCGGGTAAGGGCGTCTCGGCGAATCCCGTGTCGATCGGCGCCATGGCGTCGCGCGGCGCGGTTGCGGCGTCGGTGTCGCCCGGTTCAACGCCGTCTTCCGTGCATCCACCGACCAGGGCGAGAAGCACGCCGCCGCACAATCGAAGCAGCGTTTTCCTGGTGGGACCTATCGTTTTCACGGCGTGCGCGAGAGACGAACCGCGGCGGACCGTACGGCAGAGGACCAAACCGGCGGCGAAGAGTTCATCGCAACGACCTCGTTGCTTAGCTCGTACACCGTTCCCCGCCACAAAGCAACCATCTAGTTGCAATGCAGCGCGGGGATGTCTATTCTGACGGCGGTCTCATGGCCGAAAAGAATGAGGCGCACCGCCATCCCATCCCCACGACGACGTAGCACGAAACCCCCGCGTCCGAGGTCTTCGCAGAAGGCTCGGGCATCGAGGTGACCATGCATGCCCCCGGCCCCGGAACGTTGCGCTTCCTCCACGGTGTTCGCAGGCGAGGCTTTCTCCACTTCGTCGGGGAGTCGTGGCAAAGGTACGGTGACGTATTCCAGGTACGCCTCGGCCCCCGCACGCTGATGTTCGCGATGCACCCCGACGCGGTGGAGCACGTGAACGTCTCCGGCCGGCAGAACTACGACAAGCTCGCCAGCTACGACCCGGTGAGAAAGTATCTACTGGGCGAAGGCCTCCTGGCGAGCACCGGCGAGCTGTGGCGTCGGCAGCGCAAGTTGATGGCGCCGTTCTTCACGCCGAAAGGCGTGCAAGCGTACGCCGAGCTGATGATCCGCGATGGCGTGCGGCTGGTGGAGCGCTGGCAGGCGCTGGCCAAGGGCGGCGCCGAGGTGGAGATCGACCGGGAGATGACCATCGTCACGGCCTCCATCATCTTGAGGTCGATGTTCGGCTCCGCGACGATGGAGTCGATCCACCAGATGAAGGACGCGGTGGAGACGATGATCTCGTTCGTCAACTCGCCGATGTCGCGCCTGTCGCTGCCGCTGTGGATCCCCACCTCGAAGAATCGCAAGTACCTCGCGGCACGGAAGCTCGTGCATCATTCGATCGCCGCGCTCATCGCACAGCGGCGCGCCACCGACGAGGCGCGGTGGCCCGACGATCTCTTGTCGCGCTTGATGAAGGTGCGTGACGAGGAGACCGGTCAGGCGATGTCCGAGAATCTGCTGCGCGACGAGTCGATCACGACTTTTTTCGCCGGCCACGAGACTACCGCTCGCACGATGACGTTCGCCTGGTATGCGCTGGCGAGCAACCCGCACGTGACCGCGCAGCTCCACGCGGAGCTCGATGGCGTGCTCGGAGGCCGCGTTCCCACGGTCGACGAACTGCGGCGACTCCCGTACACGCTGCAGGTTGTGAAGGAAGTATTGCGACTCTACCCGGCGGCGCCATTCTACGTGCGCGACGCCATCGGCCCCGACCAGATCGGCGGTTTCGACGTGCCCGCCGGCGCAAGCATCATGTTGTCGCCGTACTACACGCACCGGCATCCGCAATTCTGGGAGAACCCCCAGGCATTCGACCCTGACCGCTGGACGCACGAACGAGACGCGGCGCGCCACGACTACGCGTACCACCCTTTCGCCCTCGGCCCGCGCGTCTGTATCGGCAACAACTTCTCGCTGCTCGAGAGCCACCTTCTCCTGGCGATTCTCGCGCAGCGCTTCACGCCCCGGCTCCGTCCGAATTACCAACCGCGCTGGGAAATGCAGGGCGTTCTCGGCCTCGCCAACGGACTGCCGATGGTGATCGCCGCGCGCTGACGCGAACCGCAGCCTGTCCGCATCTGCGTCTAGGGACGCAGCAGCGCCTTGATCGCGCGGCGCTCGTCCATCGCGCGATAGCCCTCCGCCACTTGGTCGAGAGGCAGCGTCAGGTCGAAGACCTTGCCGGGGTTGACCTTGCCTTTCCACACCAGCTCGATCAGCTTGGGCAGGAACCGGCGCACCGGGGCCGGGCCACCGTGGAGATGGACGTGGGTGAAGAACAGCTTCTGGGCGTCGATCTCTACCCCGTGCGGAACGCCGACGTAGGCGACGGACCCGCCCGCGCGCGTGGCACCGATGGCCTGCATCATCGACTCCTTCGTGCCGACGCACTCCAGCACCGCGTCCGCACCGATTCCCTTGGTCAGCTCCTTGATGCGGGCCACGCCGTCGTCACCGCGCTCGGTCACGATGTCGGTCGCCCCGTACTCGCGGGCAAGCTTCTGCCGCGACGCGTGACGGCTCATGGCAATGATTCGTTCCGCACCCATCTGTTTGGCGGAAAGCACACCGAGGAGGCCAACCGCTCCGTCACCGACGACCGCGACTGTCTTGCCCGGCTTTACGTTGGCGGCGTCGGCGGCGAACCAGCCCGTGCCGAACACGTCGGAAACCGCCAGCAGACTGGGGATCAGATCGTCGGAGGGAACTTCCGGCGTGGCCACCAACGTGCCGTCCGCAAGCGGGACGCGCAAGAAGGGCGCCTGCGCGCCGCCGACGACCTCGCGATGCTGGCACGACGTCTGATAGCCCGCCTTGCAGTGGGGGCAGGTGTTGTCGGACGCGAAGAACGACCCAATGACGAACTGCCCCCGCTTGATGGAGGTGACCGCGCGCCCAACCTCCTCGACGATGCCGCAGTACTCGTGCCCCATCGGCGTCGGCTGGGTGACCGGGCTGATGCCGCGGTAGGGCCAGAGGTCGGAACCGCAAACACAGCTGGCCGACATCCTGATGACGGCATCTGTCGGCGCGTCGACCTTCGGAGCGTCACGCTCTTCGAAACGAACATCGCGCGTGCCGTAGAGAACTGTTCCTCGCATGGTTCACCTCTCGTCCTTCGCGGAGAGACCCGCGCCGTAGGGTTCGTCGCCGACCTCCAGTCAGTCGACGCTCTTGCCGTTGCGTTCAGAAGGATGCGCTCGGCGACGGCGGCGGAGTAGACGTCCTTTGGTCAATACTTGGACAAAAGGTCGTTTACTTTGCGCGGGAGGTTGCCCGCTGGACCGGAGAACACACAGCCCGTAACGCTCTGCGTGTGCGAAGCGCCATCGCCATCGAGCCGGAGGCTCACGAAAACGTCAGTCGGTGGACGATCGCAGACGAACCCGTTCATCATCCCGTTGCGAAATGGCGCGCTGGAGACGATCGAATCGAGCTCTGCCAGCTCGGTGGGCGACATCTGGGCAACGCCCGCATCTCCTCGACGGGTCGCCGCGATGTGACCATCGGGCGTGACCGTCCAGCTCGACGAACACGAGATCTGCGGCGGACACAGGCCGCCGCCGTTCTCGAGCTCGAGCTCTTGCCACCCTGCGAGCGCATCGCCAGAGCCGCGATCCTGCGCCGTGTCCCACCCCCCATCGAGCGTCCCAGGGGCATCCGCGCTTGCATCCGCCATGTCGGAGGGGACGCTGGTGGCGCCGCCGCAAGCGAAACCAACGAGCATGGCAGCCGCTAGGTGAAGCCGAGCCGTGTTGCTCATCGCGCTAGGTTAGTCTGACAGGGCCGGCTAGTGCGATGGAACGGTGCCGGATGGGTGCGGGGGCTCCGCCGCGCTGTCCGCCGGCTTCGTGACGTCACCCGGCTTCGCGCTCTCCCCTGGCTTCGCGCTGCCCAGCGGCTTGGCGCTCTCTGCCGGTTTGGCGCTCTCTGCCGGCTTGGCGAGCTCGCTCGGCGCGCCGCTTTGCGCGGGCCGCGCGCTTGCGCTCGGCTTCGCGCCGGGAGCGGCCATCGTCGGGCTACGCGCAAAGATGGACAATCGCCGGTTGGTCTTCGAAAGTGGATCCTTGTCGACGGGCTGCGTCGCCGCATGCGCGTACATCCCGCCGATCAGCGAGTCGGGCACGCCGTTCTTCTGCAATTCCCCGCGAGCTCGTTCGGCGCGCTCGAACGAAAGCGTCCAGTTGTTCCGCCCTGCGCCCGCGGCAAAGGGCCGTCCGTCGGTATGCCCGTGGATCTCGAGGGGCTGGCCCAGCTTGGCCAGCTCCGGGGCGAGCGCAGCCAGCAGCTTCACGAGCGGGGGCTTGAGGTCGGACGACGACAGATCGAAGAGCAGGTCTTCGCGCCCTTCCGCAATCTGAATCAGCGTGCCATGGGGGCCGGGCGTGATGGTGACCCGATCGGCGAGCGCCGTGTTGCCGCTGCGAATGATGGCCCGACGCACCGCATCGCGGAGAAATTGCGAGCTGGCATCGTTGTTGAGCGCGTCCACGACTTGCGGGTTTCCCAGCGTGTCGACGAAGCCGTGGTCCGAGATCCCCATTCCGCCTTCGAGCACCGACGGCGCGCCCGAGAAGACGCCGGTCCGGAAATAGTCGGAGATGGCCTTTTTGATCTTCTGGTCCGTCTGGGAAACGAGCCAGAGCACCATGAAGAGCGCCATCATCGCCGTCACGAAGTCGGCATAGGCCACCTTCCAGGCGGCGCCGTGTGCGGCGTGCCCTTTGGCCTTTTTCTTGATGATGATGATCTCGGGCTCGGACACGGCGTACCTATTTCTTCATGGCCTTGAGCGCAGCTTCGAGCTCGAGGGAGGTGGGACGCTCGTCGGAGAAGATGGCGCTTCGCGCAAACTCGATGGCAAGCTTGGGGTTCGTTCCGCGCGCCGCGGCGAGCAGCGCCTCCTTGATGCAGAGGAGGTAGCGGGCCTCGGAGACGGCCTGCATCTCGATGCCCGTGGCAATCGGCGAGAGCATTCCGTAACACATCAGAATGCCGAGAAACGTGCCCACCAGCGCGGCGGCGACATGGTGGCCGATCTCCTCGGGACCGCCGTCGATGTGCGCCATGGTGATGATGATGCCGAGCACGGCGGCGACGATGCCGAGTCCGGGAAGCGCGTCACCGGTGCTGCGGATCAAGTTGATGGGCTGATGCTCTTCGTCGTGATGCGTCTCCAGCTCCGTATCGAAGAGCTGCGCCAGCTCGGTCGGTGTGCAGCCGTCGACGAGCTGCCGGAGTCCCCCCACCAAGAAGTCCACCGCATGGTGCCGGGCGAGGACGGTAGGAAACTGCTTGAAGATGGTGCTCTTGGCCGGGTCTTGAACATGGGCCTCGAGGGCGACGACACCTTCGCGGCGCATCGCCTGGAAGATCTGAAAGAGGCACTTGAGCAGATCGAGAAAGTCGGGCTTGCCGGGGGGCTTGCCGGAGAACGCCTTCTTGAAGGAGACGAGGAGGCGCTTGCCGACTTTGCCGGGCGCAGAAATCACGAGCGACCCTACTGCCGCGCCCCCGATGACGATGAGCTCGTTGGGCTGAAGCAGAATCGCGAAGACCCCTCCGCCCATAGCGTAGCCGCCAAGCACGGCTGCCATGACGACGACGAGGCCAATGATCGTGGTCACGGGCAGCTCAACGGCAGAAGCGTGGCGTGCCTTGAGGGGCGCGTCTCTGGCTAGTGCCGTCTTTTCGCGCGATTGCAGCGTTCGACCGCTGGGGACAGAGCACCCGTCAGCCCGCTGACCCCTATAAAGAGGTGTAGCGAGCACTTCCTTATTGAAGTAGCCGCGCGAACGCGGACGCGCGGCACGACGACGTGCCGTCCGAAGTCGACAGCATCCGACCTTTTCGGCGCCGCGCTACCGGCCCTTTTGGGCCCAGTGGAGGGGAGAACTACGAAATCGTGCGCTGTCTGGTCAGATTACATAGACTTAGCGCCCACGGTGAAGCTCCGTTGTTGGAGCGAGTCCTCATCGCGCCGTCGCCGTTTCGTGCAAGAGGCTTCCCGTCAGATGTGCGAGCGTCACATGCGCGACAGCGAGGTCGACTCTCCCCCGGGCCGCCCGGAGCTCCGCGGTACGCACTTGCTCCTCGGCTTCGCGCACCTGGAGCGCGGTGCCTGACCCAGTTCGGAAGCGAGCCAGCTCGGCCTCGACTTGCTCGCGCGCGATCGTGAGCGTGCTTTCGGTGAGCGCGATTCGGCGACGCGCGGAGGCGTCACGCTGCTCTGCCTCGTCGACTTCGGCCACCGTCTTCTGCAGCACCGCGTCGAGCTTCTGGCGGGCAACGGTGATGGCGAGCTCGGCGCGTTCCCGCTCGGTCCGGTGGCGGGTATCGTCGAGCGGTGCTTCGAAGGTGAGCGCGACTTGCGCCGTGACCGCACGGAGCGTGCCGATCTGGGTCAAGGCCGGCGTCACCTCGCCAAGGCCGAGGCCGTACGCCTGGACGTAGCCATCGACGTCGAGACGAGGGCGGAGGGAGTCAGCGGCGCTTCGGGCCTGGACCTCGGCAAGCTTGAGTGCGCTCTTCTGTTCCGCGATCTCGAACGATGCTTCGAGGGCACGCTTTCGCGTGTCTGCGTGGGGCTCGGGATGGCGCACCGGCTCCTTGTCGTCGGCGCGGCGAAAGGCAAGCATCGGATCGCCGACGGCACGTGCGAGCGCGCCCGATCGGATCTTCTCCTCGGCCTCCGCGCTGGCGATCTCTTCTTCGAGCGTCGCGATACGGCTGTCGAACGTGAGCTTTTCGACGGGCGCGATGCTACCCGTGCGGATACGGGCCACGGCTTCGTCGCGCTGCTGGCGCGCAAGGGCGAGGTTCCGGCGCTGAATCTCCACCGCACGGCTCGCGTAGTAGAGCTCCCAGTAAGCCGTGAGCGCCTCGCGGAGCGCTTGGCTGGATGTTCGGTCGCGCGCGGAGCGTGCAGTCTCGCGGTTCGCACGCGCCGCGTTCAGCTCTGCCTCCACGATATCGCGCCCGAAGCCGCGCAAGAGTGGTTGCGTGAGGCCGAGACGAACCGATCCTCCGTAGCCTGGCCCGAGATGAAAGAGGGTCTGAATCGGAGTGCCCGCGCCCATCATGCCGCCCATGCCCGTACTGGGCGTCGCGAACGTGAACAGCGTGAAGGATTCTTGCCGGGTCGCTTCGACGCGAAGCGAGAGATCCGTTCCCCAAACGAGCCTGCGACGGAGCTCGGCGCCGGCGATGATGTTGGTCGACTCCGGGAATGTGACGAGGTTCGGCCCCAGCGCCGGGGCACCGTTGCGCATCGCCTTGGCATCGCCCAAAAAGAAGAATGGAAACCGGCGTCCTTCTCCCTGCTCGAGCAGTTCCGCGCGGCGCAGCTCCCCGATGGCGGCCGCGAGGGTCGGGTTCTGCTTCATGACGAGCTTCACGACCGAGTTTTCCGAGATGACGGCGGCGTCGGTGGGAGGCGCTGTCCCCGCGGTCTCGTCGGCGCGTGCCATCGGGGCCATGGAGAGGGCGGCGATCGCCGCCAAGAGGGGCAGTAGAAGAAAATGGCGGTCATTCATGGCGGAGCGCCTCGATGGGGTTGAGCCGCGCAGCTTTTCTGGCGGGTAGATAACCGAATGCGATTCCGATCGCGGCCGAGAATACGAAGGCGCCGATCACGACGGTGGGTTGTACGGCGAACGGCATCGAGAGGGCTCGCGTGGCGAGCCAGGATCCACCGAGACCGAGCGTCACGCCGATGGCTCCGCCGAGCATGCAGAGGAGAACCGCTTCGACCAGGAATTGGAGGAGCACCTCGTCGGCCAGTGCTCCGATGGCGAGACGGATGCCAATCTCGCGCGTCCTTTCCGTGACCGACACCAGCATGATGTTCATGATCCCGATTCCTCCCACGAGGAGGCTCACCGCAGCCACCGCGCCGAGGAGCGCGGTGAGTACGCCGGTCACGCTGCCCACCGTTTTGGCGATTTCTTTCGTGTCCTGGACGGTGAAATCATCCTTCTGGCCGGGGACGATCCGACGACGCTCCCGGAGGAGCCCCTCCATCCGCGCCTTGGTCCGCGCGATCGCCTGCTCTTCGGCGACCGAGACGAAAATCATGCCGATGTCGCCGTTTCCGGCGAGCCGGCGCTGGACGGTGGGGAGGGGCATGACGAGAAAGTCGTCTTGATCTTGACCGAACGTGTTCTGTCCCTTCGCCTCGAGCAGCCCCACCACCCGGCACGCGACCAGACCGACGCGGATGGTCGCGTCGAGGGACTCTTGAGAGGCAAAGAGCTGCCGTCTCACCGTCTCGCCCAGGATGCAGGCCGGGGTTCCTCCGGCGAGTTCGGCGTCGGTGAACTCGCGTCCGCGGGTCACTTTGAGGCTGCGCACCTGGAAGAATTCGTTGGTCGTCCCGTAGGCGATGGTCGAGTAGTTGGCGTTGCCGTACACGACGAGCTCGCCCTTCGTTGCCGTGGCCGCGACAGCGGCGATCCCGGTCAGCTCTTTCTCGATGGACCGAACATCGTCGAGCTTGAACGCAGCCGCATTGGTGCTGACGGGTCCACGGCGATCAGCGCCCGGAAGGACGATGAGCATGTTCTGCCCGAGCGCCGCGATGTCTCCGGTGACGCGGGCGGTCGCCGACTGTCCGAGCGTCACCATGGCGATGACCGACCCCACGCCAATCACGATTCCGAGGGTCGTGAGCACGGAGCGCATGACGTTCCGGCGCACCTCGCGAAGAGCCATCAAGAGAGTGGCGAGCCACATCAGGCGGCCGTCGAATCGTTGGTGGTATCACTCTCGACCATCCCGTCTTTGAACTGGACGATCCGCCGTGCCCAGCGGGCGATGTCGGCCTCGTGCGTGACCATCACGACGGTGATCCCACGGGTGGCGTTGAGGTCGGTGAGAAGACGCATGATCTCCTCCTTGCGGGCCGTGTCGAGGTTGCCCGTCGGCTCGTCGGCGAGAACGAGCGAAGGATTCGTCACGATGGCACGGGCAATCGCAACCCGTTGCTGTTGCCCCCCCGAGAGCTCGGACGGCGTGTGGTGCTCGCGTCCTTCGAGACCCACGGCATGGAGCGTCGCCAGCGCCTGCCTACGGCGCTCCGCAGCGGGGACGCGCCGGTAGACGAGAGGAAGTTCGACATTTTCGAGCGCCGTCGTGCGAGCGAGGAGATTGAAGCCCTGAAATACGAAGCCGATGTAGTGCCGTCGGAGGAGCGCGAGTTGGTCGAGATCGAGGCTGCCGACATCCACGCCGCGAAAGCTGTAGGAGCCGCTCGAGGGTCGATCGAGGCACCCGACCACGTTCATGCACGTCGATTTCCCGGACCCGCTCGAGCCGACGACGGCGACGAGCTCGCCGTGTCCGATCGTCAGGCTCACGCCCGCGAGCGCGTGCACCTCGGCGTCGCCATGCCCGTAAACTTTGGTGACGTCGCGAAGCTCCAGCAGAGGGCCCGAGTCAGGGAGGGAGGATAACATCGACGAGTACCTCATCGCCCACGTTGATGTCGCCCGCCACCTCCGTCACGTGTCCGTCGGATGGGCCGACGCGAACCGAGACCGGCGCGGGAGATCCGGCGCGAAGGATGTAGACTCGCTTCTCGTCGGGACGCGGGGCCGGTGGCGGTGGCGCGCCCCGAACCGGAGGAGGCGCGAAGCGGAGCGCCGCGTTCGAAACGACGAGAGCGTCCTTCACGGTCTGGCTCGTGATGGTCGCCGTTGCCGTCATACCAGGACGAAGAAGACGCTCCTGGTTCTCGACCGTAAGGACCGCCTCGTAGGTGACGACGTTTTGCGAGCTCTTCGGCTCGTTGTGCAGCGAGCGCACGGTCGAAGGAAACGAACGTTGCGGATACGCGTCGACGGTGAAGTTCGCCTGGGCCCCTTCCACGACACGCCCAATGTCGGCCTCGTCGATGTCGACGCGGAGCGAGAGCTTGGTGAGGTCCTCGGCGAGGCGAAAAAGGATGGGCGTCTGGAAGCCAGCGGTGACCGTTTGGCCGGGCTCGACCGCCCGAGCGAGAACGATGCCGTCGATTGGCGCCACGATTTTGGTCTTCGCCAGGCGCGACTGCGCCGAGTTGAGCGAGGCTGCGGCCAGGCTCGTGCTCGCCTTCGAGCTGGCGAGGCTCGCCTCGGCGCGGGCGGCGGCGGCGCGCGCCGTCTCCAGATCCTTTTGCGATACGAGCCCTTGCTTCGCTTGCTCCTCCGCCCGATCGCGCGCCTGCCGCGTCTCGAGCAGCGTCGCTTCGGCGTTGCGAATCCCGGCCGTCGACGTGAGCACCTGCGCGCGGGCCTCCTCGACCGCCGCGCGAAGCTGCTCGGGATCGATCTCGGCAAGGACCTGTCCCTTCTTGACGAGGTCGTTGTAGTCGACGAGCACTCGCAGGACCTTGCCGGTCACCTCCGCGCCGACCTCCACCGTATTCAGGCCCTGGATCTTGCCGGTTGCGGACACCGTCACGTGGACGTCGGCACGCCGCGCCGGCTCTGACACCCAGCGGGGGGCGCTCTGGCTCACGCGCCGGCGCAGCGCGATCCAAATCCCGAGAACGATCGCGACGACCACCACCACGGTCACGACCCAGCGGACGATCTTCCTGCCCTTCCGTTGACCGATCTGGAGCGTGCGCCGGACATCGTCCATCGATGTCGAGGCTTGCGGATTGGTTTGCTCTCGCATCCGTGTCATTCCACGTCAGGAGCCGAGATGAGACTTCGCGGGGAGGGCCTGCCGGACTCCCCCGCCACGACTCCTCGTTCGAATCGCATTTCGCACGGATGCACCGAGATGCGTCGCCGGCGCGCAGGCGCTACTGGGTCGTGGGATATCGGACACGACGAGCGATATCCCCGCCGCGCTCAAGCTGTGTTCGAACTCCCCGTCCAACGCTTGGCGGATCGCGGGGTAAGGCGGGCACCCGAGCAACGTAAGTTGACTATCGGCCTAGTCAAGCGCGGTTGGCTCATTTGGTTTCGGCGCTTGGGCTACTGCCCTTTTTTGGGCAATTGCAGGGGAGAGGCGTGTTTCGGCTGGTAGACGCCGAGCTTGCCACCACCGGGGAGCGTGAGACGCGTGATCGACCCCCACCGTTCCTCGTGGATGGGCGAGCATTCCACCTTGGCGGCCTTCATCTCGGCCATCAAGGCGTGCACGTCATCGCACATCAAATAGAACTCGTGCACGTCGTTCTTGTCCGAAGGGTGCACGGCGATTTCCGCGGGCGGCAGGGCGAAGATGAGCCAGCCGTGCCCGGCGTCGGCGGCCGGGTACTTGAGGACGTCGCGAAAGAACGCACGATCGCCCTCCGCGTTCGTGCTGTAGATGATGACGTGAGCTCCGTGGATCATGGCAAACCTCGCATCGGAATGGCAGCGCGCCCCCAATCGGGCGGAGCGCATCCTAAGGCTACCGCTTCAGCTTTGCAGCAGCAGATCGCGATCGGCGATGGCAAGGTGGATTACGGTAGCCCCCACGTCTCGCGCACCCGCTGGTACTCCCGCTCGGGCAGCTGCACGAGCAGCGGCTGCGCGGTGCCGTCGAGCCACCGCACGGTTTCTTGAATCTGCTCGGGGGGCATCGCGGTGCAGCCAGCGGTGGGGTGGCGAAAGCCCCGCCAGATATGCAAAAAAACGCAAGAGCCCGCGCCCGTCTTGGTGTCGGGACCGTTCTGGCGGACCACGACGCCCCAGCGAAAAAGACCATCCGCGCGCTGCATCTCGCTCCAGCGCTCCCACGAGGTCATCTTCACTTCGGTGGCATCGATGATCTGGTTGTAATATTTCGATCGCACGTCTTCGACGCAGTACGTGGTCGACCGCGTGTGCAGATAGGGAAACCCCTTCGCTTCGGCGGGAAGCTCCTCGGCGGCGCCGAACGCAAGGGCCAACGGAAACACGCCGGCGGGAGCACGCCCATCCCCCTCGTGCTTGACCGGCCCAGGCGCCGCCGCGTGTAGGCCTCGTCCCCACCCCATCCCGTTGCGACCGACGTTGACGGCCGTCGCCTCACCGACGCGGCGCCATTGGAGACTGTCGTCGCGCTCGTAGCGCTCCAGCGTGCCGATCGACGTCCGCCAGGAACGGCTGCGCACCAGCAGGAGTTGGCGGCATTCCTTGGCGATGGGCGACGCGGGCTGCGGCTCGACCTCTGGCGAACCGTTGCTGCTCCTCGCGGTTGCCAACATCCCCGCCAGGCCCAGCGCTACGGCGACTCGTTGCACACGATCCGCCTACCATTTGGGCCGGCGCCGAACAAGAAAAGGACGCCGCGGGAGCGCCCGCGCCCGCCCTCGCACCCTCGTGGCGTGGTCGGCTGACGCTCGGGAACGCGAGCGAGTATGCTGCGCCGCGATGCGAGCCGGACTCGTGGCAGCCAGTCTGATCGGCTCGATCGCCATGGTCACCTCGGCACATGCCGGCAACGACGACGAGGTCCTGGTAGGAAACCGCGCTTCCATGACCGGGGGCGCCGTCTCGGCGACCGTCACCGACGCGAGCGCGATTTGGTACAACCCGGCCGGGCTGGGTGGTGATCCGCGCGATCAAATCGATGTCAGCGCCACGGCTTATTCGCTCCGCTTCTATTCGGTGCCGCGCTTTCTTTCGACGACGAGCGGCGCTTGGAAAGACGGTGCGGTCACCGAGTTCGTCTCGGTACCGACGCAGATCGCGTACGTCCGGAGAGTCGCACCGGGGTGGTCGCTCGGCCTCGGATACTTTGCTCCCCACACCGCGAACTTCGTGTTGCGCGAAGGAATCGGTGAGGGCGACGTGAGTGGGTCGCAATGGCAAGTCGCCGCCACCGTGGCCGATGTGCAGCACATCGCGGCAGCCGCGCTCGGCGGCACCATCGCCCCCGGCGTTCGCCTGGGGCTCAGCCTGATCGGCGGGTACGCCGCGATCACCCAGTCGGTCTCCCTCTTCGCGGCCATCAAGCAAGAGGGTCAAACCGCTGTCCTCAGCAGCGGGACCTACTTTGCCACGCGGTTGCGGCTCAGCCTCGAAACGGGGATCGGCCTGCAGATCGAGGTGACGCCGGACCTCACGTTGGGGGTGAGCTGCCGTACGCCGCGGATGCAGCTGTACCAGGACACGGACACCAGCTTGAATGCAAGCTCCGCCACGGGGGGCGCCACGCCGATTCTTTTCGCACAGGCCCAGCGCCCGAAGGAGGCGGGGGCAGGATTCGATCTGCTGCGCGCCGGCCGCGGCGGCCTCGCTCTTGCCTACCGTATCGGCGAAGGTTGGGTGGCGGGGGAATTCGACGTTCAACCTGCCTTGCACCGGCCCGACATCGATGTCGATCGCAAGGCGGTGCTCAATGCGCGTCTCGGTTTCTACCAGCCGGTGCTTCCCTCCATTGCGCTCGGCGCCGGACTCTTTACCGATCGCAGTCCGGACGCCGTGCGCGAGAGCCTGCTCGGCGGCGGGGGAGACTTCTATGGCGGCACGGTCGGCGTCGAGATCACCAACGCGCATCGGCTCGCGCCGACCGAGCCAGTCGATTCGCTGATCTTCTCCGGTTTTTTTGCGCTGCGCTATGCGTACAGCAACGGCAGTTTCGGGCGCGCCGTCGGCAATGCCGACGCCAGCAATCCCCTCGCCGAACCGTTCCAGTCGGCGCACGGCACGCTACGTGTTCACGAGCTCGCTTTCTACGTCGGCAGCGGGCTGCACTTCTGATTCGACTGCGCACCCCTTTTGGCTGCCACGGCCGTGGAAACACCCGGTGGAGACGACTTCACCGCCGCTGGCGCGGCTCGCCGAAGCGCTCCTCGAAGTTCTTGCGGCGACTGCGGCTCAGCTTGACGCGCGCGCCGTCGGCGAGGACGAGGGTGCAGTCGCCGCGGAAGAGCGGATGGATCTCGCGTACCCGATCGAGGTTGACGATCGCCGATCGATGCACGCGCACGAACTTCTGTGGATCGAGCTGCGCTTCGAGGTCGTCCATCGTTTCGCGCAGCAGGTGCGAGGCGGAACCAGCGGGGGAAGAGACGTGCAACGATACGTAGTAGTCGGCCGCTTCTACCCAATCGATCTGCTCGGCGTCGACGACGATGACTTTGCCTCGCACCGGAACGAGAAAGCGCGATCGCGACGAGGCGCGATCGGCGAGCAACTGGGCGATGCGGGCGTCGATCTCGCCGTCGCGCCGCCCGCGCACGCGCTTCCTGGCATGATCGAGCGCCGTCGCGAAGCGCCGCTCGTCGACCGGCTTCAGCAAATAGTCGAGGGCGTGCACCTCGAAGGCGCGAAGGGCGTAGCGATCGTAGGCCGTCACGAAAACGACGGCCGACACCGCGTCCGGGCCGACCATCTCCAGCAGGCGAAAGCCGTCGATTTCCGGCATCTGGATGTCGAGGAACATGATATCGGGACGGGTGCGCAGGATGAGCGCCGCGGCCGCGACGCCGGTTGCTTCGCCCACCACGTTCACGTCGGCGTGCTTGGCGAGAAGAGCGCGGATCAGATCGCGCGCCAGCGGCTCGTCGTCGACGACGATGACGCGCAGTGCCGTCGCCGGGTCGGGACTCAAGTCGATTCGCTCCACGGGATCGACAATGACGCCGTCACGCCGCCTTGGGCGCTGGCCAGGTCGAACGTCCCGTCATCACCGTAAAGATGGTGCAGCCGTTCCCGCGTGTTGGAGAGACCGATGCCCTGCGGGGACGACGACGCCAAGGTGCCGCTGTTGAACACGTCGATGCGCAGGCGGTCCCCGCTACGAAAGGCGCGCACTTCGACCACACCGGCCGACGCGCTCGGTGAAATGCCGTGACGCACCGCATTTTCAGCCAAGGGCTGCAGAATCAACGTGGGCACCAGGCCGCGCCGTACATCGGCCGAGGCATCGACGCGAAAGGTCATTCGATCGGGGAACCGAAAGCGCTGGATCTCGAGGTAATGCTCGAGGACGGCCAGCTCCTCTTCGAGCTTGACGCGCTGGTGACCGGCGTGATCGAGCGTGTAACGCAGCAACTCGGAGAGCCCGGCGATCATCGCCACCGCTTCGTCGTTGCGCTGCGTGCGGACCAGCGAGGTGATGGCGTTCATCGTATTGAAGAGAAAATGCGGTTGGATCTGGAGCTCGAGAGCGTGCAGGCGCGCGTCGGCAAGCGACGTTTCGAGCTGCGCCGCTTGCACCGCGCGCTCGCGGTAGCGCCCGTAATAGTCGAAGGCCAGCGAGAACCCGAGCACGAGACAATACATGACGAGCTCGAGAGGGAGGCATTCCAGCAAGTTTTCCACCAGCTTCAGCTTCGATGCATCGGGATTCATGCGATCGAAGGGTTTGAGGAAAAGCAGGAGGGCGATCCAGTAGGACTCGTGAACGAGTGCGATCGCAAAGGCGGCGAGGACGTGAATGGAAACGGCGACGGCGCGCGGGGGGACGACGGGGAAGCGACGCGCCAGCCAGAGGATGACTGCCGTCGGCAACAACCACGCCTCCCAGATGACGAGGTAGTACCCGATGAGCCGCGGCACGGAATGGCCGTGCGTGCGCATGCCGATCCACACCTGGATCCCGGAGATCAGCCCGAAGAGCGCCCAGAAAGAGGCTGCGAAGAGCCAGACCCTCCGACGGGAGACCATGGCGCCAGTGTGACGCACTTTGCCGTCCGCAGGCGAAGCGGTGCAGCGAGGTGCGCGCTGGATGCGGCGAACGGGCGAAAAGCGACGGCGATCAGCCGTGAACGGCTTGCCAGTACACCGTGGCCGAGCAGAGAAACGCCTCCACCGCACCGAAGCGGATGGCGTCGCCCGAGGTCGTCTCTTCCGGGCTCTGCAGGGGGATGGCAACGCCGTTGACCAGCGTCTTGTTGCGACTGCCGGCGTCGGCGATGTACATGTTTCCTTCGTCGCCGCGCGCGAACCAGGCGTGGACCTTGGAGACACTGTCGTCGCGAATGACGATGTCGTTGTTGGTGGCGCGACCGACGGAGACCCGCTCGATGAAGTCCTTGCCGCTCCCCGCCCGCTTGTGGATCGGAATGGAGACGAAGGGACCCGCGACGAGTCGCAGCTCGAGCTGCTTCGGACCGAAAGGAGCGGGCCGTCGTACGGGCGGCTCGCTTCCTATCCGCATCGTCGTGCGAAAACCGATGGACGGCGTGAGCGGCGTGCGCTCGCCGAGTACACCCCGCTGCAGGACCTGGGCGGTCTCGCCCGCAGGATCGTCGACACGGACGAGGAGGAGCCACCCGTCCATTTCACGGACGAAGGCCTCTTCCGTCGCGGACCGCGCTCGGGCAGCGATCTCGCGTGGCCAAAGATTTTCGACCGCCGTCTCTTTCAATCGAGCTCCACGATCCCCCGCTTGACGTCACATTTGCAGCCATTGCCGCTCGAGGCAAGAGTTCTCGGAGAGCCTAGAATTCTATTTGCAGTCAATAAGCTAAAGAGCCGCGGCGAATTCCCGTCCGAACTCGATGGGTGACGGGCGGTCGGTAGGCGCGAGCGCGGTCGCCGCGCGGAGAAGCTTGGCGATCGCGCCGGGATACCCTCGCAGTCGCGACCCGTCCTCGAAGGGGTCGCGGCGCATGTGGGACAAGATGCGGTCACGTGGACTTTCGACGTCATCGAAAAATGCGTGACCGGTCGTCACGTTGTAGACCGTCCCGGCCAGCGCATACACGTCCGCGCGCGCGTCCAGCTCGACCGGATCGAGCACCTGCTCGGGCGCAATGTACCCCACGGTGCCGGCCACGAATCGCCCCCCGACTTCCGGTGGAACGCGGGTGGCGCGCACCATGCCGAAGTCGATGACCACCGTGGCCAGCGGCGATGCCACCGCCGGGTCACGATGCTTGTCGGGGTCGAAGCGGACCCCACCGGCCAGCGGCAACCGCAACCACAGGTTGGCCGGCTTGATGTCGCGATGGACGAGACCCGCGCTGTGCAACGCCGAAAGGCCGGCGCAAGTTTCGAGCACCGCCTGGCGAAGCTCGAAAAGCGTCATCAGCCGCGCCGCGGCGTACTGCTTGAGATCGGCGCCGATGAGGTACTCGAGTACCAGGAAGGGCACCGCGCCGGAAACACCGCGATCGATGATGTTGGCCACGTTGGGGTGGTAGATGCCGGCCAAGGCCCTGGCCTCCTCCACGAACGAGCCGAGGATCCCTTCGCGTTCGACGTCGGTGGCGTTGGCCAAGGCTTCTGCCTTGGGGATCTTGAGCACGAAGAGCCGATCGGCGCCCGGCTTGCGCACGAGCCAAACCGTTCCGATGCCTCCTTCTCCGAGCGGCTTGATCAGCTCGTATCCTTCGATGAACTTCGGCTCTTTCTTCTTTGGTTGCGGGGGGGGTGGCGGTGTGCGCCGGATGGCCGCGCGCACGGCACTCTCGAGCAGCGCCGAAGCGACGGGGCCGAGCGAGGCGAGCCACACGTCGAGCATCGACAGTTGGCGGGCCCGGATGGCGCGGGCGACGAGCACCGCGACCCGCGGGGCGTTCTCGGTTTCGGTTCGCGCCAGCGAATCGTCGGCGGCCCCGTCGGCTACCGGGTGCAGCGCTTTGACCGGGTCGGCCAGCGCACGATGCAGACGATCGCCGGCGAGGACCAAATCGACGCAGTGAGCGTCGATTTGGGGTTGGTTGCCGGCGGCTTCGCCGAACGATTCGAGGGCGCGCGCCAGGGCCGCCAGCGCCTGGGCCAACTCCGTGTCCTCCGCATGGAGCGCGGCCAACGCTTCTGAGGCGGAAAGGCCCCACATTCCGTCGGCGAGCCCGGACGAAACGGCTCCCCGCAGCGCTTCGGCCTGTTCGCAGCATTGCGCGAGCGCGCCCGCGGCCATCATGGGCAATGCCGTTGCCAGTTGCTGCAACATGGCGGGACGGTCGATGACGAGCGCCCACCACGCAGCGAAAGGACCGAGCCAACGCACGTCATCCACCTCACCGAGCGCCGTTCCGCGCGTCGTATCCACCAGACGCCAAAAGACGGCGCTCAGCGCAGCCTTGAGCGCATCGGGGAGCTCGCGCGAACCATCGGCCAGACCGTCGAGCTTGCGCAGCCAGAGGCAGGTGTCATGCGCTGTCGGCCCTCGACCCGGACCAAGGTCGGAGTCTTCGCCGCAGGCGTCGAGCGCGTAGCCACCGAGCCGAACCGCCACCACCTCCAGCGAGAGCTCGGCGTCGGAGTCTTCACCTTGGCTCCGGCGTCGCTCTTTCACGAGATCGAGGATTTCCGAGGGAGCGCGGGCGATGATCTTCCACGTTTCCTCGAGGTTCGGCTCGTCCACGGGATCGCCGGCGGGGCGCGTCGCCAGGAGCGGGGCCCACAGGCGGAGCGCAATGGAGCGTGCGCAACCTTCGAGAGCGTTGATGGCGGCCGCGCGCAGGTGGAGCCTTCCTTTGCCGAGCGCGATCCGCCGCGCCTCGAGGAACGTCGGCGCCACCGAGCTGGCGAAACGTGCTGCGCGCGCGTCGGCTTCTTCATCGTCGTATTGCGCGGCGAGGCGCATCAGGTTCTCCAGACCGAGCTCGAGATCGAAAGGGTCGCGCTCGGCGCCATCGACGACGTCGGTCACCCCGATGACCTCGATCCAGCGACGCTGCTCGTCGAGCGAAGCAGCCCGCGCGCTGCGCGCCATTTCCCGGAGTGCGCGCAGCGGTCCCTCGATTTCGGCCTCGTGGGTTCCGCGTCGCCAAAGTACGGCCAGGCCGCGCGAAAGGCCGCGCGCCGCCACGGCCCCTCCGTCCCCGCGCAGGATGCGTCCTGCCAACCGGTTCCAGAGATCGCGCCGTTCGAAGAACAAGTACGGCGTCGCCGCCGCCG
>Ga0193706_1000225_pt1 | contig 37715 bp, 32 predicted proteins | sample U3c1metaG_FD_160130 | JGI IMG/M metagenome (GOLD analysis project Ga0193706, IMG submission 160130) | Soil microbial communities from a riparian zone of the East river system, Colorado, United States - U3c1 | ecosystem: Environmental > Terrestrial > Soil > Riparian zone | place: USA: East River... | reverse complement strand
CTGCCCATGGACATGCCTTGAGCTTTTCGGCCGCCAGCCGTCTTGTTGTGATGACGCTGATCCTCGATGTCCTCCGCTGAACGAAAACCTACTCATTCTCGCCGCCCCGATGACACTCGACCTGGCGTCGCGCGACCCGACGTTGCTCCTCCATCGGGGCTGCGTTCGGCGCCCGATCTCGCCGGCGCCGCCGCGTTGTTGAGCGAGATTACCGTTCGTGCCAGCGAGCCAGGCCGTTTCGCCATTGCGTCCTGGAATAGCGTGGTGATGGTCCGCTGGGAGAGCGCTGCCGACATTTCGGCAGTGGAGCGCCTCGCCAAAGTGAGCACTGACCTCGCCGCCGAACAGTTGCAAATACGACGCTCTACCGTTCATATCATCGCCGACGGCGCGGGCCTTCCCACGCCAGCTGCTCGGGCCGGGTTCATCGATCTGATGAAACAGCACGCGGGTCGCCTGGCCTGTGTGGCCATCGTCGTGGGCGGTACGGGGTTTTTGGCCAGCGCCATGCGCAGCCTCATGACCGGCATGCGTTTGCTGTCTCCGCGGTCGTTCAACTATCGACTGCACGGCAGCATCGACGAAGTCGTGAAGTGGCTTCCTGCCGAGCACCTCGCAAGGACGGGTGAGCAGATCGATCCGCGCCGCCTCGCCCGGGTGCTCGCGGCGTTTGAAAAAGGCGAGCTCGGAGCTTCGCCGCGCGCAGCGTCGCCGTAGTCGCGACGCTCAAACTTGCGCATTGGACGCGAAGCGTCCGGCTTTCTTCCCTAGGCCGCAAGATTCGCTGAGGCGTCACCTTTGCCGGTGACGCCGCCGAGTTCACCGGTCCGATGCGTGAACGCTGCATGAACGCAACGAAATGGTGGCGCGATCGCCACCGTCGTTTGCGATGACGGTCCGTACACGGGTCGACGACCTCCAAGGTCGACGCGTTGTGGAGACGCATGAACGCAAGGATCGGTTTTCGCGGGGCCGTACTGGTGGTGGGCATCGCGGGCCTCATCGCCTGCGGGCAGACCGATGAACGCCTGAGGCGAGGCGGTGACCGCTCTTCCCCCGCGGCTGGCGGGGCGGAGGACGGCAATGGCGGCGCGACTGCCACGGGTTCCGGGGGCGCGGGATCGGGAGGTGAACCAACAACGGGATCGGGGAGCGCCCCCAACGGGACGGGTGGAAGTGGAAGCGATAGCGGAGCGGGAGGAAACGCCGCGTCAGGAAACGGTGGCACCGCTGGAGCAAGCGGCGGAATGTCGGGCGCCGGTGGCGACGGGGCTGGCGGCAGAGCCGGAACCGGTGGCGGTAGCGGTAGCGGGGCTGCGGGAAGCGCCGGTGATACGAGCGACGGAGGGGGCGGCGCAGGCACCCTTCATTTCGCAGTCTATGGCGATACACGTACCGGCTTTGCGACACATCAGAGTGTGATCGATCAGATCGCCAAGCGGGATCCCGAGCTCGTGATCCATTCGGGAGACTTGTGGGACGGATACACGCAGGCGACGTTCACTTCGATCCTCACGAAGAATGCGAACATCGGCAGTCTTCTCAACAATGGCTCGTACGTCGTATCGCGAGGCAACCACGAAACCCTCAGCGACTTCCTCGCCTTTCGACCTTCTCTGACGCGCGGCAACACGAGCGAGCTCTTTTCGTACACGGTCGGCAACAGCTTCTTCGTGGTGCTCGGTATGGATCCCGCCAAAGCGGTCACCTTCCTCGAGGGAGAGCTCAAAAAGCCGGAAGCTTTGGCCGCGCGCTGGCGTTTCGTGCAAAGCCACTACGCTATCTACAGCGGTGGCACGACCCACGGCGCCAGCGGAATTCCGAGCATCGAGAAACTCTGCGACGCATACCACGTCGCCGTCTATTGGTCGGGGCACGACCACATTTACGAAAGATCCCATCAGGTGTCCGGTGGACAAGTCGTGGACCGGGGAGACGACCTCTCCCTGAACAACGGCACCGTTTACGTCGTTTCCGGGGGCGGCGGAGCGCCGCTCTATGGCGTTGCGCCCATCACGACGACGCATGTCCAATCGAGCGTCAACAACTACGTCGACGTGGTCGCCGCGCCGACCACACTGACGGTCAAGGCGTATAAGCTGGATGGTAGCGTCATCGATTCGTATGGCATTTCACAATAGGGGGATGACGCCGCGCGTCGCCATCTTAGGCGCCGCTGTGTTGGTCGTCCCGGCCGCAATGGGCGTCGGCTGCGCCGCGGACCAGAGGGCCATCGACGGTACGCCTCCCAACGGTGCATCGTCAAAGACGGCAAACGCAGAGGAGATCATGAAAGGAGTTCGGTACGTGTCCGGACGCCAATTCGTGCAGAAGTACTGCGCGGGGTGTCATTCGCGCGACGGCCAAGACCCGAAACGCGGGGTCGCCTATCCCGCTTTTCGCGTGGACACCTACGACGATTGGCTTTCGAGCCGCACCATTCTCAGCGCGGTATTGGACAAGTGGAATCCCGACGGCGATGTGATGCCTCCGCCCGACGCAATGGAGCCGTCGGACGAGGAGCGACGGACCATCCTCGCCTGGATTGGTCGCAATTCGCCGAATAGGGTCGATGGCAACTAGCGGCGCTAGCGAGCGATGATGCAGTTTCAAGCTCGTCGCCGCCGCCTTCAGCGACGCGCATCGGCTCACCGGATGGCGGGCGGGCAATTGAAGCCGCTCGCCGCAATGACGGCGCGATAACGATCGGGAAAGTTGGTGAACATTCCGTCGACGCAAAGCCGCGCCAGTCGCTCGAGGTCGGCGTTCTCGTTGACAGTATAGGGGTGTACCGCCAAACCGAGCCCGTGCGCCGTGTCGACCAGCATTGCGTTGACGCTGCCCGACGCGGGGCCAATGCCGAAGGCGTAGGGCGTCGCCGCCTGAATCTGCGCGCCAGTCGCGGCGCCGAGCAGCACGAGGGGAATGTCCGCATCGAGCATGCGGACGCGTTGCAAGGATTCGGTATCGAACGACTGCACGAGAACCGAATGCTTCGTCACCGCGCCGTCGCGAAGTCCATATTGATTCAGGAGGCGCACGAGCTCTGCCTCCATCTGGGCCGTCGTTCCGATGGTCTTCGTTTCGATGTAGTAGTTGGCGGTGGTGCCGTAGCGCTGGAACACTTCTTCCAGCGTGGGGATCTGCAATCCGACGTATTCGGCGCGCGCACGATCCGGGTACGCGTCGTTGAACCATGAACCCATGTCGCAGTTTTTGAGCTGGGCCAAGGTTTTCGTCGCGACCGCGCCTTCGCAATCGGCCTCGCCGCGCGCCGTTCGATCGAGGGTTGTGTCATGGAGACAAACGAGCACGCCGTCGGCCGTCAGGGCGACGTCTTGCTCGATGTAGTCGGCTCCCAGCGTGAGCGCGAGATCGTAGGAGGCAAACGTATGCTCCGGCGCGTACCCCGAAGCTCCGCGATGTCCGATCACGGCTTGGCTCCCCGGAGGCGCGCCGCTTTCCGGCGCTCCGTCGAGATCGCCTTCGGCCCATCCTGTGTCGAGTGGGCTCCCTTTTGATCCAGAATTGCCGTCGACGACTTTCCCGCCGTCTACTTCGCCGGTCGGGTTCGGCGCGCCAGAGCTGGATCCGCCGCAAGCGACGACCAGTACGCACATCAGAGTAGATAAGGTTCGAAAGGTCGGGTCCATCGATCGTTCCGAGGCCGAGCGAGGCATCGACTCGCATCGGTAAGCCCTTTTCTGTCGTGGTCGTGTGAAGACGCGCCACCACGCTGCGCGTGAGGCGTGGCGCGAGGTCAGGTTCCGATAACGCCGCCGTCGTCTTTCGTGATCACGATCGTCGCAGAGCGCGGGCGCGCATTGCCGCCGTCGGGCCAGTGGCTTCCGAACGACGACGGCGTGTCGAAAACAGGAACCGTCTCTTCGCCGGGGTGCTGGATGTTGATGAAGAGCGCTTTGCCATCGGGCGATTCGGCGACGCCGGTGATTTCACACTCCTTGGGACCGACGAGGAACCGGCGCAAAGCGCCGTCGCCGAGCGTCTTGCCCACGTACGTATCGACGGACTTGGCCGTCGTCACCGTCGTCGTACCAGCGTCGACCGGCATGGGGCCGGCGTCCGTTTCGACCGTGCCGCCGTCGACGGGAACCGTAACCGTATCGCTGTTCGCAATCGATCGCTTTCCCCCGTCGCCAACTGTACCGGGGATCGCACCGAGCAGCATGCAATTGGTGGCGTCGGTATAGGCACCGTCGTCCGTCTCGAGCCAGAGCAAACCCGGCGTTGCATGACTGAACCAGCAGCCGTCGGGGCTCGAAAAATCGTTGTTGTCCGTGAGCGCGGACACGTTCACGTTGGTCGCGTCGGCCGTCGAGCGAGCGCCGAAGAGGAAGACGTCCCAGCGGAACGCGGCGCCTGCATGGTCTCCGCCGTCTTCGCCTAAGCGGATGATATGCCCATTGGGATTGCCTTTTTGCGCCGTGGCCGCGGCCCCCTTGGGGTCGTTGTAGAATCTTGGATTGGCGGCATCGACGGCGGTGATGGCACGCGAGGCGGCATTGGTGTTGGTGAGGGTGAAGTAGATCTCGCCGTTGTTCGGGTGCACTGCGCCCCATTCCGGTCGATCCATCTTCGTGCCGCCCGCGGCATCCGCGGCAAACCGCGTATTGACGAGCACGTCAGCGTGGTCGGTGAAAGGGTAGGCTGCATAGTCAGTCGTGACGTTGCCTACGCCGAATCGGAGCTCGATCCAGCGCCCCGTGCCGTCAGGTTCGAACTTGGCGACGTAGAGCGTGCCTTGGTCCAGGTATTGGTCGCCCGTGCCGAGCCCCCCACTCGCGTCGGCCACGCTCCAGTTTTTCGCAGACACGAACTTGTAGATGTATTCGTTGCGCCCGTCGCACCCCATGTAAAAGACGAGCGGTTTTCCCGGCGTGATGGGGCCAAGCCAGCAGCCCTCGTGGGCGAGCCTTCCGAGGGCCGTGCGTTTCTTGGGTTTCGATGATGGATCGAAAGGGTCTATCTCGACGACCCACCCGAACGTGTTGGCGACGTTGCGGTAGTCGTCGCTGCCGTCCTCGGAAGCGCCGCGTTTGTCGGCGTTCCAACGGCCGAAGAGGTCCTCGGGCGTATCGGGTGTCGCTGTCGCCCAGAGCTCTCGACCGGTTCCTGCGACCGCGTACCGTTTGAACGAAGCGAGCTCCTTGGCGCTGCGCGCTGTATCCGGCTCAGTACGGCGAAAGTAGCCGGCCCAGTTTTCTTCGCAGGTCAGGTACGTGCCCCACGGCGTGTAACCGTTCGCGCAGTTGTTGACCGTGCCGCGCGTCTCCGAGCCATCGGGCGCGTACTTCGTGATCATCTGGGCCGTTCGTGCGGCGGGGCCGGACAGCGCGATCGGCGTCGAGGTCGTGATGCGGCGGTTCAAGGAAGAGTTCTGCTTGTAAGCCCATTGGCCGGACGTCTTGGCGATCTCGAGGACGCTCACCCCTTGAACGTTCATTTCTTTGACGACTTCGTCGGCAATCGTACGGACCGCCTCGACGCCCGTCCCGTAGATGCTCTGCCCCGCCGCGTGCAGGTACGACGGCGTCAGCGCCTCGTGATTCAAAACAAGCAGCGCGCGTTCGGTGACCGACCAGTCGATCTTGTCGTTCGCAGCGATCCCGAAATAGTGCATTCCATCGTGATGATCGCCGGCTCGTAGGGCATGCGATTCGGCGGAATCGGTGCCGTCGTTCTTGAACGCGGGTACGCCTTCGGCAATCGGATCACCGAGCCTGTAGAGCACCGTCGCCGTATAGCCAGCGGGCAAAACGAGCGCGTCGGCGAGACTCTTGGACACGGGACTAAACCCGAGCGCGGCCGGTTGGGGCACCGTATCGGCCGACGCGTCCGGAGCGGCGTCGGGGACCGGCATTCCGCCCGCATCGGGCGTGGGCGTGGGCGGCGAGGAAACGCCGCTGTCTTTCTCTCCGCAAGCCGCAAGCAAAAAGGTCCCTACGCCGCCCAGCAGCGCTCGACGCCGCGAGAGTCGCAGCGACAGAACCTGATTGAAGGTCGTCAGCGAGGATTCGTCTTCAGCACCTGGACCCGTCGTCGTCATCGTTTCACGCATCGTGACGTCGCAATACGCGGCGACAGTGACAATCCGGCGAGCATTGCGAAAACACCGTGTGACGACATCGCCTTGAACGTCGGACCCCGATTCCGAACCATCTCATCCGAACTGCCAACGAATGATCTCAGTCGTCGTCCGTCTTCGCTGCGACGTGATGGTTCACTACAGCGGGATACGGCTTGCGACCCATCATCCCCTGCCAGAGCACCCTGTTGAACTTGGCGGGAGGAACGTGATCGGCTTCCGAGAAGTCGAAGTCAGCCGTGACCTTCGCCCAATATTGAGCGTCGTGCTTCGGTTTGACGACCGGTCCCCGCGCAAAGCGAACACCGAGACCTGGCGCGTGCACGAGTGCCGTGCCGCTCAGCACCGTCGACGCTTCGGCCTCATAGTTCCACGCGCCCGAGGACCTCATGTCGAACACATCGGCCATGGGTTGCTGCAAGGCCGTGTTCAGATTGATGTGCTCGGTACCGAGAATGTCTTCGATGGTGCGCAGCGCGTTTACCTGGCTGTAGCGCGTACTGACCACGACGCCCTGCTTGACGTAAGGGCCGACCACGTAGGTCGTCGCGCGGTGCGAATCGACGTGGTCGGGGCCGTCCTGGCAGTCATCCTCGGTGATGATGATCAGAGTGTCGGAGGCATACCGGCTTTGCGACACGGCCTGCACGAGGCGACCCACGGCGAGATCGTTGTCGGCTTGCTGCGTCTCGGGCGTGTTCACCCCGCCGAGCGCAGACGCGAAGCTGCCCATGTGGTCGTGGCTCACGCGCACCAGCGAGAGGCTCGGCAGGTTGCCCTGGACGACGTACTGATCGAACTCGCGCTTCCACTCGTTGTAGCGCCATTGATCGGGGTAATTCTGGTCATAACCTCGGAAGTACACATCGGTCAGCGCAGCGAGCGAGGGCTCGAGCGGCGCGACTTGCACCACGCCGGACCCGAAGGGGTCGCTCACCGGCGACGCAATCGTCCCGATACTGCCGATATTGTTCACGAGGAAACCGTAATTGCGCACCGTCCCGCGCGCCTTCAACACGGCAGAGAAGATGTACCCGCCTTGGATGCCGAATGGCGCATCAGACGAAGTATGGTTGCCGGTGCCGGTCAGCAGGTTGGCGGTGCCACCAAGCAAACCCGCGGTCGCATCCGAGTAATTCGTAGTCCCAGCCGGACCACCGGCGACGTCGCGTTCGGCAACGGTACTGAAGTTCACCGGCACGTTGCGGTTTGAACCCTCGGAGTCGTACGACAAGCCTCGATTGACGAACGCGTAATTGATCTGTTGGGTGATGGCCTCGGTGTTGGTCACTCGGCCTTGCAGGCTCCAGGACCAGCCATCCATACTGCCGTCGCCGGGATCCATGAAGTTGTCGAGGGTGACGAACTGGCGTGCCAGACGGTGATGGTTCGGCGTGATGCTTTCGCCGAACTGAGTCAGTGTGCTGTCGCCGTTCGAGCCGTTGCCGAGATCACCCAGGATCTGGTCGAAGGTGCGGTTCTCTTTGACGATGTAAATGACGTGCTTTATCCGGCGACGCAAAAAGTCCATCGTCCGATGGTCGTCGCTGCTAGCTACCGCGCGGTAGAAGTTGTTCTTGGCGACGCGCCGGGTCAGATGATTGAGCTCGAACGACGTCGGTACCGCGGCGCTGATGAGAGAGGCGCGTTCGAGCTGGAACTGATACTGGTTGGAAGCCCCCGCAGCAGCGGCCGCGGCGGCGTTGCCGCCCGGATAAGTAATGCTGGTCATCGCAGCTGTGCTACCGGCGAGGTGGCCGGCATTGGGTCCCGTGACGCTCTTGCCATTCACGATGTACATCCACGTGCCATCGGCGCTGAAGGTGATGTCATGCGGCTCGTAGGCGGTCGGGATGAGGCCGCTGACCTGGTAGGAATGACCGCGAAGGGGAATGACAGCGATGGAGTTGGCGCCGGAGTTGATGGCGTAGAGGGTCTGACCGTCGGGCGAAAGCGTCACGCCGAACGTGGCCGCGCCGGTGTACCGGGTGGCCGCCGTGCCATCTTCACAATCGTGCGGCCCCGGTAGCGTGCCGGCCGGCGCGCGCGCGTCGATCTTCGCCACCACCGCATTGGACGCCGTGTCGATCACCGCGACTTGATCGGCGTTGTCCTCGGCGACGTAGAGCTTGGAGCCCGACGAATCGAGCGTCATGCCGAGGGCGTTGCCATCGAGCTTAATACGTTTGACCAGACGACCGGCGGCCGCGGAGCTGACGTCGACCACGATGACCTCGCGATTGCGGTCCGATGAGACGTACGCGGTGCCGTTGCGCTTCATGACGACTGCGAAGGGAAACGTGCCGCCGACCCCGCCGTTCGAGCCCTCATTACTGGCGGCGTACGGGCGCAAGTCGTGCTCGTAGCGGACGGTGCCCGTCGCGGTGTCGATCACGCTGATTGAATCGTTGTAGTTATTGGCGACCACGAGCGTCCCGCCGTCTGGCGAAATCCCGAGGCCACTCGCGTTCGGTTTGACGTTGAGGCCGAGGCCCATGCTGGCGTGGTCGAGGGCGATGGTCTTGGTCAGCGACCAGGATCCGTCCGCCTTGGTGTAGGCGTAAACCGCGTCGTCGCTTCCTCCCGCAGCGTAGAGGGTGCTGCCGTTGGGCGAGAAAACCAATCCGACGTGAGCGTTGGTTTGCTGGATCACTTGCATGAGCTGCGGCGCAGCCTTGTGGGTGCCAGAGACATCGTAAAGAAAGATGAACTGCGTCGAGTTGGCTACGTCGGTGGTGCCGTCCGGCTTGTCGAGCGAATTCTGGCCCGCGCACAGGATTGCCAGCGTAGTGCCGTCGGGGCTGAGTTGTGAGCGCACCGCCTCACCCGCGACGAAATTCGGATACGCCGGCAGCCCGGGGTTCAGAAATTGTTGCACCGATCCACGCGCCGCCGTCGGCGTGATGTACTGGCCGGTCGCGAGTTGCTGCGGCGTGACATCGGCGCGGGCCTGCAGGGAAAGCGCCACGATCGAAGCGGTAATTCCGTAGCTTATCGACCCAAGCAGCATTCGTCTATTCATTGACGTTTCTCCTTCATCGCTGTTCACCCTGCCAACCACGCGGGCCGATGCATCTCACCCGAAATCGTGGTCTCTCGAGGTGGCGTTTCTGCGGAGTGTCGGTGACGTCGGCTCACGCGTGGCGGCGGACGATGAGCGCTACCGGTTGAAAGCGCGAGAGCCATCGATGGTTCACGAAATCTTCGAATTGCAGGCATGTGGACGCTGGTACATCTGACGTCGCGAAATCGGCGAAGCAGATCTTTCTCAGTCGTCTTCGCGGCGCCGAACCGGCCTGGCGCGCGCAATGACGAGCACCATCGATTTCGGTCGACCCGACGCGAGTGAGGTCGACCTGCAAAAGGCCATTCTCGTTTCAGCAGGACTTAACCGAAAAGAGGTGCGACGATGAGCTCATCGCGATTGACCGCTGCTCTGTTCCTTTTGACGTTCGCCGCGAAGGCGGTGGCGTCCGGCGCCGCGCCCGCGCGCACCTCTCTGGCGGTTGCCGAGACGCAGGGTCGCAGCGCAGATCCGGCCGATCGGGAGCCGATCGCGGCGAGTGAAGAGGTGCTTCCCGAAGAGCCGATGGTACGGGGAGCGCGTTATAGCGTGTCGACGGGCGCTTTTCTGCCCTTCACCCTCGGAGCGGCGGGATCCACGGCCTACGGCAGCGCATTCACGGGGTACGACGGCGCAAGGCGCGTCGCGATTTACGGCGCGGTCGCCGACGCTCGGGTGATCGGAGGACTCTCCCTTCGGGCGGGCTACTCGTCACAAGACCTTTCGGGGCACGCGAGCGCTCTCTTCGGCGGGCGTTTCCAATTTCTTTCGCAGAAGCACCACGGTCTCGACTTGGCCGTCGGTGCTTTTTACCTGCCGCAGGACATCGATGGCGAAGGCCTCATCAAAGCGAGCCTCAGCGCTGCCCGCAACGTGGGCAACGTCGTCCTCTTCAGCGCCGTGAGCTACGGTCAGGATCCCGAGGGCGACGACTACCGCGCCGAGCTGACGATGGGCACTCTCGTTCCCTTGGGCCCCGCCATCTTCGCCGGTTTGGATGCGCGGCTGCGCGCCCTGGTCTACTCGTCCGATGAGAAGCACAACGGCACGTCGGAGCCCGTGCTCGACATCGCGGTCGGCCCACTCATGCACTACGTGCTTGGTCCGATCGTCGTGACGGGGCAAGCAGGCGTATCCGCGACCGCCATCGAAGGGCCGCACGGCTCACCTCGACCGACGCGAGACGTGCGATACGGCGCGCTGGGGCTGCTGTCCGCGGGATTCGCGCTGTAGCCCCTGCGGCATCCGCGCCGCAGTCATTGAGGAGAGCTGAACAACGGCCAACCAGCCTTCATCGATGGTATGGCGTGGTGATGCGAACCGAGCTCGGATCTCGTGCTGCCTGTTTTCTCGGTGTTCTCTCCATCGCGGTGTGCGGTTGTTCGAAGCCCTCGCCGACGTCGAGCCCGGTCTCGTCGAATGAGACTGCGCCGTCGGCGCGCGCCACTTCGACCGCCGTTGCCTCAGCGGCTTCGCACGCGGCTCCGGGGAGCGCTGCCGAGCTCGTCGTCTACGTTACCGGTGAACGGACGCTGCGCGGCTTTCTGGCGCGTCCCGCTGGCGACGGTCGTTTCCCGGTGCTTGTCTACAACCACGGCAGCGAGAAGTTGCCCGGCGACAAGGCCGGACAGATCACGTTCTTCACGCGCCACGGGTTCGTCGTCTTCGTCCCGCATCGCCGCGGACATGGCCGTTCCGAGGGTCCTTACGTGATTGACGAAGCCAATGCCGCCGGAGAGCGGCGCGGTGAAGTGATAGCTGATCGGCTCGCCGAGCAAGTCGACGATGTGGCCGCGGCAGTGAGCTACGTGAAAGGGCTTTCTTTCGTCGATCCATCGCGCGTAGCGGTGGCCGGCTGTTCTTTCGGCGGTATCGAATCTCTGCTCGCGGCGGAACGTGATTTGGGAATTCGCGCGGCCATCGATTTCGCGGGCGCCGCGATGACGTGGTCCCAACCGGGGAGTCAGCCGATCCGCGATCGAATGACGGTAGCGGCTCGCCGCGCACGCGTTCCCGTGTTTTTTTTGCAGGCGGAAAACGACTTCGACGTCGCCCCCACGCGCATCCTTTCCGAAGAAATGAAAAAGCACGATCTCCCCCATCGCGCCAAGATCTTTCCGCCGAATGGCACGACGCACGAGGAGGGCCATGGTTTCTGCAAAGGGGGCGAAGCTCCGCCCTGGGGCCCCGACGTGCTCGATTTTCTCGCGCAAACGATGCCGGCGCGGTAGGTTCCGCGCAATGGAGCGTAGGCTTCCCATCTCCATAGGGGAAAGGGCGCGAACGTAACACCCACTCGCTTCCGTGATGGGGCGCCAGCGTCAAGCGCCGGCGTGGGGAAACGCTGGGTTACAAGTGAACCGCATTCCCTCATGAAGATCGAGCCGGGTGGCAAGCTCGTTGCCGTCGTGCACCCTTCCAAGAAAGAGCCAGCGCCGCACGAGGAGATCCCCGGCCGCCGTCGCGATACGAAGGACCCCTCCGCCGCTCTCGACCACGGTCCCGGGGGCGGCTCCGCGCACGGCGGCTTCGGTTGGCTCCGCTTCGAGCGCCACGACTTTCATTCCAGCGAAAAAGAAGAACGCCGGAATCTCTCCCACGCAGGCACGAACGAGGCGATCGAGCTGGATTGCGCTACGGCTTAGATCCAAGAGTCCGTGCTCTTTCCGAGCGGGGGAAACATCTTGCCCGGCTCGGCGGGGAATTGCCCGGGAGGCAGAGCGCCGGCACGAGCCATCGCTAGCAGCTCGGAGACGAGCGTGGCGCCTGCTTCGTCGACCCCTCGGGGCACACTAAGATAAGAAAGGAAGGGGGCCCCCTTCCTTTCCTATTCGCACACCGAAGATTTCAGTCGGACGTACAGTCGCAACCTCCCACTCGATATCTATATTCCCAGATGCGGACAGCCGCAACCTCCGTATCGATAAGCGTATTCCCACCAATTATAACCCTGACCATCAACGCAATGTCTGGTTTGCATTTGATTGTATGCCCAATGCGGCGGCGGATCGTCTATGTCCCCACAGGCGCCGCTCGTATAACATGAGTCACAGTCGACGAGGTCGAACCAGGGATCGCAGACCTTGCTCGTGACTGGCGATGAATATACGTCTGGGCACACCGTGGGAGCGAACGACATTGTTGCTTCGCTATGGGGAGATGCTGAAGCGGCGGACTCCGATTGGGCAATGACGGCGCCCTCCGCAACCTGCGGCGATGGATCGTTAGACCCGGTCGCGGCGTCCGGCGCCGCACCACAGCCAACGACATTGGCAATAACCGAAAAGCATCCAACGATAGACAAACAGCAAATGGTATTCTTCATGCGCATAACTGCTCCTCGTGGCATGACGCCACAACCCAAATTACTGCACGTATCCGCACGATTCACGACACGGTACATAACAGCGGACCACTGCGGCGGCCCGTCGTTCTTGTTCGTTGTCGTCAATCAACTAACACCTGCCACTATGGCGTGTCATCCCAATTGCGACAGGCGAATTGCCCATGCGGCAATCGCGCCCGAGACTGCTTGCGCGCGTGTCGAGATTTGGGCCGACGGCCATCCGAGTCAAATAGCGAGAATGCGTCCGACGTGGCACCCAGCGTCAAGCGCCGACGCTAGGGAATGCCGGGTTGCAAGTGAAGCGCATTCCCACACGGATATCGAGCCGGGTGGCAAGCTCGTTGCTGTCGTGCACCCTTCCAAGAAAGAGCCAGCGCCGCACGAGGAGATCCCCGGCCGCCGTCGCGATACGAAGGACCCCACCGCCGCTCTCGACCACGGTCCCGGGGGCGGCTCCGCGCACGGCGGCTTCGGTTGGCTCCGCTTCGAGCGCCACGACTTTCATTCCAGCGAAAAAAAGGAACGCTGGAATCTCTCCCACGCAGGCACGAACGAGGCGATCGAGCTCGATCGCACTACGGCTCAGATCCAAGAGCCCGTGCTCTTTGCGAAGCGGGGGAAACATCTTGCCCGGCTCGGCGGGAAGTTGCCCCGAAGGCAGAGCGCCGGCGCGAGCCATGGCGAGAACCTGGGCGACGAGCGTGGCGCCGGCTTCGTCGACGTCGCGTGCGAGCGATGCACTGGTGGCGCGAGAAGAGATGGCAACCTCGCGCGTCAGTAGAATGGGGCCTGCATCGACGCTGTCGGTGGCGTGGTGCGCGGTGCAACCCGTCCGGGTCTCGCCGTCGAGGAGCGCCCAGAAGAGGGGCTCTTTGCCACGGTAGCGCGGTAGGAGCGACGGATGAAAGTTGACGACGCCGAGGCGCGCTGCTCCGCGGAGCGGTGCGCGCAAGATCTGCGAACATCCAGCGATGAGCAGGAGATCGGGGGCGAGGCTTCGGATGCGGTCGACGAACGGATCGGCGTTGACGTCCTCCGATCGCTCGAGCGCGACGCCGTGCTTTGCCGCGCGGGTGGCGATCGTTCCGTCGCCCGGTGAGCGTGGGCCCGTGACGAGCAAAACGGGCGCGGCGCCGTCCGCGATCAGCGCGTCGAGGTACGACGTCGCCGTTGGGCACCAGGCGAAGAGGACGACTTTCATGGTCGATGGGCTTTCGGGTCGTACGTAGTACGATTGGGCCGCGAAAGCTGCGCGATCGCACGCCCATGAACCCCTCCCCGCCCGAGCCCCCCCCGAAAAGGCTCCTTCTTCTCTTTCCCGCGCAGAGCTATCGGGTCGAGGCCTACGTCAACGCTGCGCGTCGGCTCGGGGTGAGCCTCGTTCTCGGCACGGACCTGCCGGGTCCTTTCGCCCGCTACGGCCTACCGATGGTCAGCGTCGATTTCCGCCATCCCGAGGCCGGCGCAGCGTCGATCGAGACGGCGGCCGCGGCTACGCCGCTCGATGGCATCGTCCCGACCAACGAGAGCTCGGCCGTCGTCGCTGCGCTCGCGGCCGAGCGGCTCCGGCTGCCACACGCCGCCGCGAGCGCAGCCTATGCCGCGCGCAACAAGCGTCGCATGCGTGCGATCTTCGCCGAGGCCGGCGTGCCGAGCCCACGCGCCATCGCGCTCGGCCCGAACGATGATCCGCAGGATCTTCTGCGTGACGTCGTGTTCCCCTGCGTGGTGAAACCGACGATGCTCACGGGGAGCCAAGGCGTCATCCGCGCCGACGATCCGGCCGGCCTCTTGGCGGCGGTGAGGCGCGTGCGCGGCATTCTCGCGCGGCACGCGAGCGACGCCAGCTCCGATCCCGACTTTTATCACCTTCTTATCGAGGACTATCTGCCCGGCCGAGAGGTCGCGGTGGAAGGCACCGTCACCCGAGGTGAGCTCCGAGTGCTCGCCCTGTTCGACAAGCCGGACGATCTCGTGGGCCCTTACTTCGAAGAGACGCTCTACGTCACCCCCTCACGTTTACCGGCGCAATCGCAGGCCGCGGTGATCGACGTGGCGGCGCGTGCGGCACGCGCGGTGGGACTGTCGCACGGTCCGGTGCACGCGGAGCTTCGGGTCGACGGACCGCGCGTGGCGGTCGTCGAGATCGCGGCGCGCTCGATTGGCGGGTTGTGCTCACGCGCATTCGAGCAAGTGACCGGGTCGCTCGAGGACATCGTGCTCTCGCATGCGGCCGGGCTTTGCGCGCCCCATCGAGAGGCGACGGGCGTGGCGGCGGGCGTCATGATGATGCCCATCCCTCGAAGTGGCGTGCTCCGGAAAGTCACCGGCATCGAGGCCGCACGCGCGGTCGCGGGGATCGAAGAAGTGACGGTGGCGATCGCGCCTGGAGATTCGATTCGCGCGCTCCCGGAAGGATCGAGCTACCTCGGATTCATCTTTGCGCGCGGCACGTCCCCCGCCGAGGTCGAGCGATCGCTCCGAGCTTCGTTCGCCGAGCTCACGTTCGAGCTGTCACCGTTGCTCGAGCTTTTGCCCGAGGGAATTTGATGTGACCTGCGCGAGTTGCACGGTGCTCGGTTCGGCACAGCAGAACCATGGCTCGGTCAGCTTCGGCACGAGCGCCCGCAGGGTCTCATGGGAATCGTCGGGCAACACGCGGCCCGCAGCTTGGTACGCAGCCGCCCGAATGCGGCGGAACGTCTCGAGGGCGTCCTCCTTGCGTTCCGCTGCCGTCTCCACGATCTGGTTCACCTCGACGTGCATGCGGTCCATGGCCGGATCGGGATGCGCCCACGCGTAGCCAAACTCCGACGCTTCGAGCGGGCCGAGCCAAGGCGGCGGTTTGCCGTCGGACAAGAGTGCTGATCCCGGCGGAACGAGCAGCCGAATCGCGAGCTGGATGGGGTCTACGTGATCGACGAGCCCCTGCTCGAAGATGAAGTCACAAAGCTCGACGTAATCGGCAAGCGTCGTCCACGGGGTGAACGCGACCAGCGACGGTCGCAGTGCGACGCCCGCCTCGCGCGTGATCGCGAGGGCGAGGGTGACGTCGGCCCGCGTGTGGCCCTTGGCGAGCTCTTCGAGCACTCGTGAGCTGAGCGATTCGACCGCCGATACTACGAAAATGCAGCCGAGGCGCGCGAGCTCGGGAAACCGCTCACGGTGCTTGAGGATGTGCTCCACCTTGGCGGTGATGTCGAACGTGATCTCCGGATGCGCGGCATGAAGCGCCTGGGCGATGGCCATCGAATGACCGGGTCCGTTCAGGAAGTCAGGATCGCCGAAGGTGATGTGGCGCGCTCCAGCCTCGATTTGTTGCTTCGCGTCGGCCAGCACGATCTCGCGCGGAACGACGAAAAAGCGTCCGTCGTACACGGGGGTGATCGGACAATGGCGGCACCGGTGAAGACACCCGCGGCTCGCCTCGACGTATCCCACGAGCCGCTCCTCGCCCCGCGCGGGGCCGAGGAGGCGGGCGTATTTTTCGAGCGGCGGCAGACCGTCGCGACGAGGAACGTGGAACGCCAGTCGGCGCAAAATGGGCTTCGGTGCATCCAGCTTCGTCGGCGGCGGTGCATCTGTCGCACTGCCGAGGCCGAGCGCAAGCTCGACGAGCGCTGCCTCGAACTCGCCTCCGATCACCGAATCGGCGATGTCGCCCCGCAAGTAGGTTGCGTTGAGCGATGCGTAAAGGCCGAAGAAACAGACGTGTGCGGTCGGGTTGACCACGCGAACACGCCGCGCGATGGCGACCCCCAGACGCAGAGCCGTGTGCATCGGAACGGAGATGGCGACAAGCCGCGCGCGAGCAATGGCGTCATCCGAAGGTTGCACGATGGCTGCGTCGGCGCCCGCGACGCCAAGCCCGGCGTTCTCGAGCTCCGCCCAAGCGGAGGCCACCGCGAACGGCTGGTGCCCGAGCTCGTAACACGACACGAGCAGCACCGAACCGGCCGTCGACAAGTCAACGGGAACGCGGAGTTCGCTCATTGCGCGGCTATTTCGTCTTCTGCGGATTGTAGTCGGGGGGCAGTTGCGACCCCTCGCCAAAGAAGTACTTCTCGAGCTCGTCCATCCACATCTTCTGCCCGGCCGGCGAGACGAGATCGAGCCGGTACTCGTTGATGAGCATTTTCGAGTGCTCGAGCCACAGACGCCAGGCCTCCTTCGAGACGTTGTCGAACACGCGCTGCCCAACGGGCCCCCTCAGCGGAGGTTTCTCGAGCCCCTCCATTTCCTTGTTGAACTTCACGCAATGAACGGTTCGGGCCATGCCGGAAACGTAGTCGAGTGAAGAGGCTGCGTCGAGCTTCGGCCTTTCCCCGAACGGCTAAGCGGCGGTCGATGACGGGGGCGGCGGTATCGACTAGGCTGCGCGCATGGCCTCCTACTCCGATAACGCCGCGATTCTGGTCCGCGTTCTTTCGCTCAAAGCGCCCCCCGTTGCCGTCGCGTTCTCCGCCGAGCCCCCGCCCCGCGTTGACCGCGTTGCCGCGGCGGCGGTTGCCGGTTGCGCCTACTGGAAGCAAGCGGCCGAGGGAAAAGTCTTCTACACCGCGGCGTCCGATCACCTCGGCTGCGCCGTTGGCGCCTACACGCACGGAGCCGAGCTCGGACCATCGGAGCGGGCCGAGCTCGAACGGATGCTCGGGATGATGACCGAGGTGAGGTACATCGCCATGGATGAGGTGCCCGGCATTCCGGTCCGCGCAGGCAAGCTCGCTTACGTGACCTATGCTCCGCTCGCGCTTGCACCTCTCGCGCCCGATCTCGTCTTGGTGCGCTGCACCCCCCGCGCCTCGATGTTGCTCTCGGAAGCGGTGCACGCGGCAAGCGCGCGCGCCGCGACCGCTCCGGTGATGCGCCCTGCGTGCGCGATGCTGCCGCAGGTGCTCTCGTCCGGGCTCGCTTCGACGAGCTCCGGCTGCATCGGCAACCGCGTCTACACCGGGCTCCCCGACGATGAAATGTGGCACACGCTCCCCGGCGCGCGCATGGACGCGATCGTCGAGAAGCTTTTGACGATAGAAGAGGCGAACCGCGCGCTCGCGGCGTTCCATGAGGGCCGCGTCGCGGCCGCGCAGCGCACTTGAGAGCGTGCCTCCAATTCCTCCGGACGCCTTGGGTCACGGCGGCGGCCATTTTTCTACCCGATCAGCCGCGCAAGAACCCACTCACCGAGTCGAAGTGCGGAGGTCCCATGAGAATCGGTGCAATTGCCTTGCTCTCACGTCGCTGACGGCCCTCGCAGCCGGCGCCGTGGGGATGTAGCAGCGACAGCGCACCGGGAGGCGCGGGCGGCGGCGGCGGCGGTGCAGGCGGGGCTCCCGAGGGCGGCGCGTGCATCGGCGACTACGTGCCAGGCGATTACCCGCCGCAGGTGCAAGATCCCAACGCATGGCTCGAGATCTCCGGCGTGACCGGTCAGCCGAACCCGAGGCAATACAAGGTGCACGTGCCGCCGAGCTACGACTGTCACGTGCCGACACCACTCCTATTTTGCATTCACGGCTTGATGCAAAATGGCGTCATGTTCTGCGTCGACGGCAGCGCGGGAGCGACGGCCGGTCCCCAAGGGTTCGTCGACAAAAGCAACGAGGCCGGCTTTCTCCTCGTCATTCCGACAGGCGCCGGCAACGCATGGAACGCCGGCAGTTGCTGTGGCGGCTCGAGCGTCGACGACGTCGCTTTGTTCAAGGCACTCGTGACCGAGGTATCGAAGCACGCCAACGTCGACGAGAAGCGCGTCTATGCGATCGGGCTCTCGAACGGCGGCATGATGAGCTACCGGCTTGCGTGCGAAGCGGCGCGCGCCGTAACCGGCGACGGCTGCTAAGGCGTTTGGGAGGGCGGCGGATTGCGCTCGGCTTTTTCGAGCTGCTGCTCGACTTCGCGAGCGTGTTTGGGATCGAGCGTGCTTCGCATCTCGCCGAGCGCACGGCGCGCTTCGTTGAGGTTCAGCGCGCCCCGCGCGAAATCGATGCAGATGATACACATGCCTCACAGGGTAGGGGAGGCCGGACCTTCTGTCGAACGCGGTGGGTAGTGGGTCGGGGAACGATGCCCGTTCTGGTCCACTGCACGCCGGGGGCGCCGCCAAGCACCGCTGCGGCGCGTCGTGAATCAAATTGTTCCGCCCTGCCGCGGCTCGTTGCCCCACTTTGGTAGATGACAGCGGAGATCTGCGCGTTCCCGACTCGCCCCTCTGCACGTCGTCCTCGTGCGAATTCCCCAATGGAGCGACCAAGTGAGAACTAGAGGCTACTGGGCGGCGGGCGGTTTGGCCCTTATCGGTATTGTGGCCGCTTGCGGTCAATCCGAAGACTTGATTCCGCGGCGCGATGCGGCAGACCCGACTTCGACGTCCGGTGGCAGCAGCGGTGCGGGTGGTTCCGGCGGCTCGGGGGGTAGCGGCACGGGCGGGACCGGCGGCACGGGTGGCGGCGGCGGTATCATCGCGACGCCCGACGCTTCGAAGCCCCCGCCTCCGCCTCCCAGCGATGCATCGAGCGGGGGCGACGCTTCGAACCCCATTCCTCCTTTCACGCGCAACGACTGCCCGGGGCCGCTTTCAGCAACCGAAGTGATGGCACTCGAAGCCGCACCGACTGCGGACGCCGCGCTGCGCTGGCTTTATCCGTACGACGGTACGGTGTGGCCGCGCGGTATCCTCTCTCCCGTTCTTCAATGGGCAAACGCGGCCAGCGCCGGCAACGCGCTGCGCGTTCAAATTCGCGGCAAGTATTTCGATTGGAAGGCGTGTGTCAGGCCCAATGCCGCCGGCCAATTCGAAATGCCTCAGGACGTTTGGGACCAGTTGAATATCTCCAATGGCGGATCGACCGATCCCATCAGCGTGGAGATGGTCCACTTGGCGGGCGGGCGTGCCGTCGGCCCCATCACCCAGAAATGGAACTTTGCCAACGCGAAAATGAAGGGGGCCATCTTTTACGGCTCTTACAACTCGGCGCTGGCGGCGTCGCAGGGCATTCAAGGTGGCGTCGTTCTCCGGCTCTTGCCGGGTGCGCGCTCGCCCGAGATCTTCTTGAGTCGAGGAACGTCGGGGGAGTGCGTCGGTTGTCACGCTCTCTCCGCCAATGGCGCGCGACTCGTGGCCGACATTCACGCCGGCGGTGGCCTCACGTTCGTGGGAAGCTCCGTCTACGCCTTGACACCCACGTCGACGCCCAATCCGCCGGCGGTCCAAACGAAGATACCCCAATCCTCTTTCTCGGCGTTCACCCCTGACGGCACGCTCTACGTCACGCATGCAGCTCCCAGCGCGGGCGGACCGTTCATCCCCGGCAATCTGCCGGGCACGTGGGGGGTGGGCGTTTCCGAGCTCATTCGCTCGGACACCGGCGAAGTGATCGCGAGCAGCGGCATGGTCGCCAAGGCGATGATGCCTGCCTTCTCGGCCGACGGCACGAAGATCGTCTTTGCCGACGCTGCTATCGGCAATGGCAAAGGCATCGCCACGATGGACTTCGATCCAGCGACCAACAAGTTCTCCAATTACACGCAGGTCTATACCCACGCGACGCTGTTCACCGGCTGGCCGTTCTTCCTTCCCGACGGGTCGGGTATCGTCTTCGCGCTCGGTACCTCCGACAACTTCGTGAGCGCGCTCGGTTCGCCCCTCCAGCCGCAAAACAGCGATTTTCATTTCATCGATCTCGCGCACGGCTCCAAGGTGACGCCGCTCGCGACCTTGAACGGGTTCAAGGACGTCGCCCAGACGCAGTCGTACCTGCCCGCCGGCGATCGCGATTTGCACAAGAACTTCTTCCCCACCGGTGTCCCTGTCGCGGCGGGGGGGCAGTTCTGGATGTTTTTCACCAGCCGCCGAACGTACGGCAATCTCAAGACGGGTTTGGTCGACGCGGCCGACTCCAAACAGTTGTGGGTCGCGGCGCTCAAGATCGGCGGCGAAGGGGACATCAGCTATCCGCCCTTCTATCTGCGCGGACAGGAGCTGCAGAGCGGCAATGTTCGCGCCTTCGCTGCGCTCGAGCCCTGCAAGGCCGACGGCATGTCGTGCGAGACGGGAATCGATTGCTGCGGTCGATTCTGCACCGATAAGGTCTGCGGTCCGCCCAAGGGCTGTTCCAAAATCGACGAAGGTTGCAAAACCGTCGCCGACTGCTGCCTGCCACCGCTGGGCGAACAGGTGCAGTGCATCGCGGGTTTTTGCGCGATCGTGAGGCTTCCGCCGCCCAAGTGACGCGCTTAGACGGTGCGGGGGAGGGCACCGTGCTCGTTACCCACCGGCGTCGGTATTCAGCGATGACGGCGGCGGAACTCGTCGTCGAACCATCGCTGATTGAGCCCCAGTCCGAGGAGTTGGGGATGGCGCTTGTAGAAAAGAAAATGCACATGCCCCGCATGCATCCCGGCATCCACGCGATCGGACCAATTCGGCATGCTGTAGACGGAGACGGTCGGCCCGGTGGTTATGGCCAATCCTTGTTCCTGTGGAGAAGGAGGCCGCGGGCGAAAGTCGGCGCTCACGTTGAAGAGCGATGTCGAAAGACGCGTGAACTCCTCTAAGGTCGTGCCTGCAGGCTGAGCCAATACGCGTTTCGGCGGGAGCCAAACGGCTACCACTGCGCGGGTCTGATACTCGACAACGTCGAATTCATCTTGCTGCCAGGCAATACGAACAACATCCTTGAGCTCCCCATCCCCCAAGTAGACCGCATACTGCGTGCCGGGACTATCCAGAGAGGCCGTGCGCAAAACATTCGTGTGCCACTGTTGAACTTCTGCGCGAACGGGCGGGGGTAGGCCCTGAAGCGCGGTGGGCCGAAATCCGCCTGCGATCGCGCCGTCGATCTGGGCGAGGGCATATGCGATGGCCTCATTGGCTTCCGTGATCGTTGCTTGCTCTAACTCGGTGACCATGGCATCTCCGGCGGAAACTTCGGTTGATGATTGGGTGTCGGAATCCGGACTTACCGGTCGCACAGAGGGCGCTGCTTGTGGCTTCGGCGACGAGGGACAGCCACAAAACGCGACTGCCGGTGCGAGCAGCGCCCAAGCAACGTTGCGCATCATCGATACCTCTTGACGATGGCTTTGACGATGTAGCCACCGTCAACCTGAAACTCGACCCAGACAAGGCCCCAAAAGGCGCGGATGACCTCTTCTTTACTGGCATACTGACCCGCCCCACCGCCGTAATACGTCGTCTTGCCCTCAGCGGCAAAGTTGAGACACGCCTCGTATCGATTGAGGCCTGGGCTTATCGTTCCATCGGGCATGGGTTCGTGGCTCGCCGCGTACTTTTTACCGACCACAACCCGCCCGTCCGCGAGGGCGGCGACCTGCCTTCTCCCGTCGACGACGCGAATGGAGTTGAGACCCGCTTGGGGATTTGCCTCCCAATCAGCCTCCTTGGTGAGGGCATCGGTTCCATTCGGCTCCGCCCACACCACCGCGATGGTGACCTTGCCGGGGACCCCAAGCTGCCGCAAGATGGCGCGCGTCAGTCGGCAGATGGCCTGGCATTCGGCGAAGTACGCGGCGTACTCGTGCAAGGGCCACGCACCGCCATCCGAATTGTTCAAGTAGCTCGGGTGGCGAAGCCGACCCGGAACGGCGTCGTTGGGAGCAAGCACATAGCTGGGCACCTTCTCCATGATCCCGGCGACAATTGAGTGCGGGCGCAGCGTCGCGAGTGGCGCGACCCACTCGGTGGCGGCTTTCATGCGTTTGACCGTAACCCCGTCCTCTTGAAGTGTGGCGGCCCGATCGTCTTGCGGCGTATCCATGGTCACGAAAATGACGTGACCAAAGCTGTGGTCGGCCCTGATCGACCCGAGCGCGCTATGGACAATCGACCATTCAATGTCGCCTTCGAGGCGCGCAATTTTGTCGGGCAGCTTCTCGTTGGAGGTAAGCTTGACGGTCTGCTTGCCGCCCTTGAGGGAATGCGTGGCGGCAAACGTGATGCCGCCCCACGTTGCAGTCCCTTGGACCGCGTAGCTTCTTGCTTCGAGGCGCTGCGGATACAGTTCGATTTCGATGGTGACCGTGAGCGCCGTATTGCGAGTTTGCGAGATCGGTGCGCTCGGCTTGCCGAAGACGAACTCCGGGTCGGCGATGAGCGTTCCGGTATTCTTCCAATCGGCGTCGTTGTCTTTGAGCTTCCCGTGGTCGCTCGTGAAAGCAAGCGACACGACCTTGGCGAGGTCGGGTTTCGCGGCGCGACCGACTGTCGCCACGCCCGTGTTGCGAGGTACGAAGATGGGCGGAGGTGGTGCTGGAGGAGAAGCTCCCGGTGCCGGTGCGGGGGTGCTCGGATCGTCGTTGCTCATGTCGAGAGCTCGTCGTGCGTGCTTCGCAGCTTGTCGCGCGTGGCGGCGTCGTATTCGCCGGTTACTTTCAGCTCAAAATCCTCCTGAAACAAGCGGAGGGAAGCCTGCGTCGTATCGTCGATGGTCCCGCTCACCGGGCCCGAATAGTAGCCGAGGTTGGCGAGTCGTTGCTGCATGCCGCTCGCGTCGCCTGGGGCATCGAGCGTGCCGATCTGCAATTGCCACTCGTACGTTTCGCCGGTGCCTGGCAGGTGGATCACCAAAGTGCCCGTACCGGCCGCAGCCGGAACCTGATGGTCGATGGTGCCGTCTTCGTCGCGAGCATCCTCGTAGGCCATGCTCCCCACGCGGAGGACGTACTTGAATGCAGCTCCGAGGCGCGGCTGAACGCGAATGCGCGCGAAGTCATGTGTGTGGTCCTCGGTGTCGATTGCTCTTCGACACCATTCGGGGTACTCCGGCGCGCCTTTGGACGAGTTCTTTCCGGGCGGGGGAGGTTGCACGCCGAGTCCACGATCGAATACGAAGCAATCGACACGGCGATTCTGCGGCGTGTCCGTCGAGTCAGGGGCCGGAACGTCGGGAAAATTCTCTCCACATCCGTGCGTGATCACCTCCACGACTTTGGGCAGCGAAGTTCCCTCGAGCGCCATGTACTCGGTCGTGAGGGCGCGGCGTGTTTTCGGACCGGCGATGCCGTCGACCTTCAATCGGCGCGTCTCTTGGTACCAGCATACGAGGCTTTGCTCGGGGCTGCGAGCGGCACCATCGGGCAGCGCGAGCATCATCATGCTGTCTTCGGACTGGCCCCAGCGCTTCTCAGCGGGTATGCCGTCGCCGTACCACTTCATCCAGCCGTTGACATTGCCCGTCAGCCAATCCTTCATCGCATCGGCGCGCTCGATGGACAGCTTGTCGTTATAGGCAAGTGTGCCTGCAGAATCCGTGTGCCCGACAATGAAGAGGGTCGGAGAGGGATGATTCGCGCATGCGAGCACCACCGCGCGCATGCCGTCGAGCGCCGCCGGAAAGGGAAAGCATTTCTCGCTACCAAAGAAGCCGCCGAGCAGACGCACGCGCGAGACGGATGGTTGGATGCTGACAATGCGGAGCTTGTCCGCGACGAGGTCGAACGACGGCATGTTGTCTCCCAGGAGACGCACCACCGTGACGCCCTGCGATTCGTCCAACTGTTTGCGGTCACCCCGAACCTGATCCCAGCGCGGCTTCAGCGCTTTACGAAGTGCCTTCGAATCGACGATGGTGGCCTTGGCCGTCCTAACCGGGCTGTCCTCGAGCCTAGCGACGCCATTGCCGTCGGTCGTGCCGTCGTCTTTCGCGCCGCCGTGCGCGAACCTCAAATCGACGCCCGAAATCGACGTTCCGAGCTCGTCCACGAAACGAATTGCGAAGCTGTGCAGCGTCTTCGGCGGCGTGACCGGCCGTCGCGGCGCAGGAGGCGGAGCCGGCGGTTCGAGTATCGTGGGCTGTCCGTGAACGCCTCGCTCCGCTTCGTTCGGCGTTCGCTCGCCGAGTGGTGTGGCCAACAGAATGAGCGATCCCTCTTGGAAGGCTCTGCGCAGTTGCGGCTTGATCGATTCGTTGATGTCGGCACGCGTCGGAGGAGCGAACCTGGCACCCGTGAGCTCCTCGTAGAGCTCGAGCATGTCTGGCCACGTCATCGTGTCGTCGCACCAATCGTCGACCTTCGATGCCGCAAACGACGAACCTAGGTTGCGAGCGCCGTTGTCCCCTAGGTCGTAGGAACGCGAAATGACCCAACGAGTGCCGCGTGCAGAGATCTCAATGTGCCCGTCAAGTCTCACGGAAGCGCTCTCCGTAGTTTGCAGCCTACCGACGATCGATTCTGGACGGAAGTCATTTGCCGGTGGAGTGTCCGGGCCGGTGCATAGCGACGCCGCGGTACTACAATTCGGGGGCATGGCTCGCCTAGCTGCCCGCCTCGACGAGAACGCTCCCGGCGCCTTCTTCGTCGACAACAGCTGCATCGATTGCGATGCCTGTCGGCAGATCGCGCCCGAAACCTTCGTGCGCTCGCGACGGCTCGGGCAATCGGTCGTTGCCGCTCAGCCCGGCCGCGGCGATCCGGAGAAGCGTGCGCTCATGGCGGTGATCGCCTGCCCGACGGCAAGCATCGGATGTAACCCCAAGCGCGCGCTCGACGATGCCATCGCGTCCTTTCCCCAACGGCTCGACCACAATGTCTATTACTGCGGATGGCATGCAAAAGAGTCTTACGGCGCGGCGTCGTATCTCGTCGCGCGCGCACGGGGCAACGTGCTCGTCGATTCTCCACGTTCCGCGGCGCCGCTCGACAAGCGCATCGAAGCACTCGGGGGCGTGCGTACGATGGTGCTGTCGCACCGCGACGACATCGCCGACCACGCCTCGTTTGCACGTCGCTTTGGCTGTGAGCGCGTGATGCACGCCGCCGACGCGAACGCGCTGCCGATCGAGCGTTGCATCACGGGTGTGGACCCCGTCGTGCTCGACGAAGAGCTCACCATCATTCCCGTGCCGGGACACACGCGCGGGTCCATTGCGCTCCTGTATCGTGACAAGTTTCTCTTTACGGGCGATCACCTGTGGTGGGACGAGGACGACGAGCGGCTCGACATGGGACGCGACGTCTGTTGGTACTCGTGGACCGAGCAAATCCGCTCCCTCGAGCGGCTCCGCGATTTTCGCTTCGAGTGGGTGTTGCCGGGGCACGGCCGACGATTTCGCGCCGGCTCGGCAGACGCGATGCGTAGCGCGCTCGACGAAACGATCGCGCGGCTCAGACGCGCAGCTTAGGTCTGCTAAGCTCGCCATCATGTTCTGGGCCACAGCAGGCGCCGTCAATGCGTTCGTGGCCGTCGCATGCGGAGCGTTCGGTGCCCACGCGCTGAAGCGGAGACTCGACGACGAGCGGCTCGCCGTCTTCGAGACGGGCGCTCGCTACCACATGTACCACGCGCTCGCGCTCATCGCTGTGTCCTGGCTCGTGACGACGCGCGGCGACGCCGCGAACACCGCTGGCGCATTTTTTTTGGCCGGCATCGTCTTCTTCTCCGGCAGTCTCTATGCGCTTGCTCTTTCCGGCGTACGTAAGCTCGGCGCCATCACGCCCATCGGCGGCGTGTGCTTTTTGCTGGGCTGGGGCGACTTGGCATGGGTCGCGATGAGCGCTGGTCCGTAAAGCTCGGCGCCGAACGCGCGAGTGAGCGGTAACCAAATGTCTGGTAGCGCCGTACTAGGTTACGGTCGAGTGATCACGAGCGTGCTCACACGGCGAAGCTCGCGCCCATGAAGAGCCGGCAACCAATGGGTACAAGCCACGAACACATACGCTAGACGGAGACTGCCCATGATGAATCGTTTTGCTGCGCGCAAAGGCCTCGCCTTTCTCGTCGTTTTGCTGCTCGCGATGAGCGCGACGACCGCTTGGGCCGTGACGCCCACGGTGGTCTGGCAGAAGGCCGGGCTGAAAACCGGTCCCTCGACACACGCCTTTTCGGTGGACGGGACGGTTTTGCTCGTGAACACGAGTGCGGGTTTCGAATTGCGCCGCACCTCCGACGGCGCGCTACTCAACACCGTTACGTTGCCGGCTGCCTCCTTGACCTACAAGGACGCGGCGCTTTCGCCGGACAAGCAACTCATTGCGCTCGTGCTCGACAACCGATCGATCGAGCTTTGGCGTGTCTCGAATAGCACGGTCGCCCGTACCATCCCGACCGACGCCGTGCGAGACATCAAGTGGGTCGGTCTGTCGAATACGTTCGTGGCGACGATAGAGCGGTTCGCTTATGGCGGCGGCGGGATGCTCCGCGTGCACAACGTAGCGACGGGTGCCCTCGTGAAGGCGGCACTCGCCATTCACAATTCCAGCCCCGCCATGGTCAAGTTCTCCCCCAATGGTCAATACCTGAGCTATCCGGATCACTACGCCGTGAGCGGCTTCGTGGTATTGCGTACGTCCGACTGGGCCACGGCGCTGACGGTGCCCGGTACGACGACGTTCGCGTGGTCGCCCGACGGCGGCTCGCTCTGGACCGACGACTACCGCCGCGTTCGCGTGCCGGACGGGGCCGTGTTGCAGACCGTTCCCCCCCATCCGGATACGGTCGTCGAGGCATACACGCCGGACAATCAGTTCTTTCTGGCAGACGTGTTCGCGAATTTCCAATTCACGAACGTGCTGCAATTCCTCCGCACCTCCGACGCGAGCGTACGCGTGACGTACACCTTCCCCGGCGTAACCGCCGTCTATGGGGGCCGGATCGATTCGACGGGTAAGTTCTTTACCTATTCGACCTGCTCCACAGAATGCACCGTCTACGTCGCCCGAGTGCCAGCGTTGTAAGTCGCAAATGTTGGCCGGCGTTCGGGCTTCACAATGCGCCGGTCGATGCGAGCTCCATCGTGAGCTCGAGGTTGATCATCGCAGCCGCCTGCGTGCCACCAGCGGCTGCGAGGATGGCCCCCTGCATTCGCGCCGTCAGGTCGCCCGCCGCGTAGACGCCGGAAACGGAGGTCTCGCACTTCATCGCGTCGACGCGAACGTAGCCGTCGTCGTCGAGGGCCACGCCGAGCCTTTGAACCAGCTCGACCTGATGCTGGGGAGGATGCGTGAAGAGCACATCGCAGGGTACGGCGCTGCCGTTCGAGAGCTCGACAGCTTCGAGCCGATTCTCTCGCGCGATGAGTCGCGCTACGGGCAGAGGCTCGATGCGAATACCCGCACGGTCGAGGGTGACGCGACTCTCGGGTGGGATATCGACGCTGCCGCTCGTGAAGACCACGAGATCCCGCGTCCATCCTCGCAACATCAGAGCAAAGGGGAGTAGATGGGACGCCTCTGCCGCGAGCGCCAGATACCCCCACCGCCGATCCTGCGCCTCCCAGCCATGGCAGTACGGGCACTGAAGGATGGCGTGCCCCCAGAGCTCGCGGAAACCCTCGATGGGCAGCATCTCGTCGATCATTCCGGTAGAGAGGAGGATGCGACGAGCGTCGACGGTTTCCGACGGCAGGTCGACGAGGAACGCGCCGCGCGTTCCGGAAATGGACTCCACGCGAACGTCGCGCGCTTCGACGTTCGGGTAGAGGGTGAGCTGCTGACGGCCGATCTGCCGAAACTCTGCCGGCGGCGTTCCGTCGCGCGTGACGAAGTTGTGGATCTGCGCTGCGGCTGCGTTTCGTCGCGGCCCTGAATCACAGAGCAGCACGCGCTTGCGTGCGCGACCCAGCGCGAGCGCGGCCGACAGGCCGGAAGGGCCGCCACCGGCGATGACAACGTCGTAGATCACGTTCGATCTCCTTGCAGGTAGAGCCACGTGCATCGCGTGAACGACCGATCGTGGGGCTCGTCAGTCATCTGCTCGTCGTAACGCATCTCGCGGGGCGACGGTAGGGCGCACTACCGTCGCGCAGCGGGGCACGCGGGGCACTTCACGGCGAAAGACGGCTCGTGATCGTCAAGTAGGCCATGGCCAGTACCGCGAGGGACGCCAAGATGCCGCCGATGCGCCCCGCTGTACGGGTACGCGCAATTTCTTGCTGTTCGGACATGCCGAGGCTCGATGCGCGCGCCATGAGCCGCGGCAAGCAGATGAAGGCGAATCCGAGGGCTCCAAGGCCTGCCGCCATGCCGTGAGAACCGGTGAACCATTCACGGACGCCCATGCCGATGGGGAAGAGCCCGACGATTCGCGTTGGCACCTGGTTTCGAGCGAAGAATCCGAAGCCCCGTCGATGGACGATTTCTAGAGGGATGGAGAGCGCGATGACTGCGGGGACGCCGATCAGCGGGAGGGCGAGCTCGCCCGTCGTGTACCCCACCGAGACGCAGATGAGGATGGTGGCCCCCAGAATGATCCGGATGATCGTGCGCTCTTCCGCGGTTACGGGGTGCTGGGAAGCTACGCTCCGGCGCGCTCGGACGATGCGTTCGGGATGGCGCGCTCCGTACAGCATCACGCAGGCCATGAAGGCCCACGAACCGATGGCTACGAGATTGCTTGTCATCATTTCTTCTCCCATTCGGGATGACGTCCTCCCACGGCGTACGTCACTCCGAGCTGCGGCGTGGTGGCACCTACCTCGGTTGCCCACATTTCGGACGATCTAACGGCGCCGACGCCGATGCCGGCGCCTCCGCCGAACGAACGAGCTTCACCGACCAAGAATTTCCCGAGCAGCTCTTCTGTCGGTGGTTCGCAGAGATGGTCGGGGTCACGTAGGTAGCCCGCCATCGCGGAGGCCCCGAGTCCCGGCGTGCCGAGGCCGCCCCCCCCCGCGGTGTAGACGTGACCGTATCGATCCACCGTCGCGGACACCGTTGCATGAAAAATCAGACCGGCCGACGCGGAGAACGTGCCGTAGTCAGGCAGGACATCGCACGGCTCCGCCTTCTCAACATCGGCCTTTGGCGGAGCGTCCGGCGCGCTACCAGCATCGGCGCGCGTCGCACACAACGGCTCTTGGACCGGTGGGTTCTCGTTAGAGCAGGTCTTGCTCTCTTCACCGCAGAAGAGGTCTTCCTCTTCGTACCCGTAGCGCGCGTTCTTTCCCGACCCAATTGGCGTGGTCATCTCGGCACCTCCTCGGTGCACACGCTTTTCGGACGTCGCCCTCGACGAGTTGCTAGAAATCCTGCTGCGGCCTTGTCCCCCGCGCGCGTTGCCTGCAGAGGGAAAAGCGCCGACATGCGTCCTCGGAAATAGTGCTCAAAGGGCACCGGCGCGGGCACAACCTCTTCAAGAAATGCCCCCCGCCCGGAAGCATTGGATCGCGATCGGTATTCTCGCCCTCGGCGCGATGGGGCTCCCATCCGGTTGCGCACCCGAACCGACACGAGGCGCGCCTTCGGGCACTGCTGGGGCGGGCGGTTCGGCAACCTGCGATGCGCGCCCGCCAGACCTCACCGACGACGGCGGCGGCTCTTCATTCCCACGCGATTTGCCCAAAACGGCCGAAATGCATTGGCTTACGCAAATCGGTTGGGGCAAGGCCCAAACGGACCGGGTCTGCGCTCGCGGCAATCAGGATCCGGTCGCGCGAGCGCTTTGCGCATGCCCTTCCGTTTCGAGTTTTGACGACATGCTGCGCGCATTCTGGCCCGCCGGCCGCACTTTGGAAGAAAACTACACCTTCGGTGTCACGTACCAGTCCGCGGGTCTCGCATCCCGCGTCGCCTCGGTGGTGAACCCCGCCGTCGTCATGATGTCGATAGCGCCTTACGACAAGGGGGATGCCGGGGGACCGAGGGTGGAACTCACGGACCTGGCCGTCTCCTTTACCCGCGGCGATCAGCTCGTCGAGCTGATGGGTATCGACATACCCAACCAGCGGATCAACTTCTACCTTCTCGCCTTCGGCCATCCGTGCCACTCGTCCGAAGGCGGCTGCACCGCTACCGATGTGCTCGGCGCACGCATCGAACGAGATTGGTCGTCGTGGACCCTCTACCAGGCCGAAGACATCGAAGACACGGGCCTGTCGTGCCTCTCGTGTCATCAGAGCGAAGGACCTGGCAAACCAAGGCACTTCTTGATGCGCGAGTTCGCGTTCAGCTGGCTTCATTGGGGTAACGTCGCCGAAACTTCTCGCCCCATCGTTTGCCCGGGCGGCGGGCCTCGTATTTTGTTGAGCCCGGTGCCGCGCCCTGACGCGACGCACGTCATTCCAGATTTGGATGGAATGTTCGCGCACGCCCATGCCGGGGAAACGCACTATGCCGGCATCCCCGTCGACGCCATCATCAATCAGCGCAGCGGTTTTCGGACGTCCGCCGGAGTGCAGCGCATGCGCGCGGCCCTGATGAGTCGAGACGGCTTGCCGAGATCCGACAACAAAGAAGAGAGGTTTTCGATCGGCGAGCCGTATCTGTTCAACACGCTCGGGACGATCACGGACCAATACTGCCCCAATCCCACCCTCACGACCTGGAACAACTATCGCAACAGCGTTTTGCTCGAGAGGGGATTGCCAGTACCCTATTATCAGTACGATGTCATCGACACGGAAGCCGGAGCGAAGGCGCGCGCGGACTACGCTGGTTTCTTGCGCGATGCAAAGGGCAGCGACGCGCTCGACATCCTGTCGCCGCTCATGAGCGAAGAAGTCGCCACGGGCGTTGGATTCTTCCCCAGCGTCGATAGCGACGCCCCGACGATCGTGAGACAGATGTGTGTGCGCTGCCATACGGGCACCGAGGACGGCAGCACCAGGCGCGCGCGATTCGATGCGCGCAACCTCGACCAGCTCCGCCCTGAAACGATGGAAGCCGTGATGCAACGCGTGCAGCTCCCTGAAGGGGACCCCTACCTCATGCCGCCGCGCCGCTCCGGCCATTTGCCGGCGTGGGCCATCGAGCGCATCAAAGCGTATTTCGCAGGTCGATAGCGTCGTCATTCAAGCGTGGCGCTGCTCGGACGTGTGAACGCCTCGTCGCCATGTGGACTTGTGACGAGTTCGTCGAATCCGTCGGTCGTCCGAATGTTCGGACTGCGCTGTTCCGATTTCGGGACGGCCCGTACCCGCCGTATCCGAAATTACCGAAAAATAGCGCGTTTACTCGCGTGGCACGAGATTGGCTTCAATGCCGGTCGTGAATGCTGCTCGCCCAACGCGTCGTCGAGAACGGGCTCCATTCATGAGCACGCTGTCCGAATGGTGGCTCGGCGTTCGCGAGGACCTTCGGTTCGCGGTGAAGAGCTTGGCGCGCGTACCGATGTATACGACGACGGTCGTCGTCACGTTGGCCGTCGCTATCGGCGGGGTCACGGCGGTCTTCAGCGTGCTCTATGCGGTCTTACTACGACCGCTCCCCTATCCGCGTGCACATGAGCTCTTGGCGGTACACGAAGCGTTTCGCGACGGGACCCACAACAGAGGGCCGTTTTCACCCGGTGAATTCGTCGATGTAAAAAACAAGAACCACGTGTTCTCGTCGATGGTCGCGTTGACAGGCGGCAGCATGAGCATGACCGGGCGTGGGGAAGCCACGCGCGTTGCGACCGGCTGGGCGACGGTCGACATGTTCCGGCTGTTCGGCATTGCGCCGACATTAGGCAGGGACTTCGCACCTGACGACGAGCAAGCAGGTGGCGCGCACGTCGCCATCTTGAGCTCCGCGTTTCATCGCCGTGCTTTCGCCGGCGCGGCGGACGTGGTGGGAAAAACCATCGAGCTCGATGGTCTCGCGCACACCATCATCGGTGTCTTACCTTCGGTCTACGACGGTCAGCCTCGCTTCGGCGACTTGTCCGGCGAGGATGCCGAACCGCGCGATGTTTGGCTGCCTCTCGGATTCACGCCCAATCAGCTCGATCCCGCCGTACGCGGCGCACACTGGATCAAGGTCCTTGCCCGCCTCAAGCCTGGCGTCACAAGGGAAGCCGCGATGGCGGATCTCGCTCGCCTCGCGGAAACGTTCTACCGCGATTTTCCCGAGACCTACAAACCGGGCTCTGAATGGAGAATGTGGGTGGAGTCGCTCAAGTCGTATGGGGCCGGCAAGTCGGCGCTCGTCGCCACCCTGTCGCTCGCCGCCGTCTTGCTCGTTCTCTTGACCGGGTGCGCCAATGTCGTGAGCATCACGTTGGCCCGCCTTGCCTCCCGGCGACGAGAAATTGCCGTGCGCGTCGCGCTCGGTGCGACCGCGTCACGCATCGCCGGGCAATTTCTCGGCGAGAGCCTCATCCTCGCCTTGGCTGCGGGTGCGCTTGGGGTCGTCATCGGGCGGGCGGGCATCGATGGTCTGATGGCCGCCGCTTCGGCTGCCGCGCTCGACGACGTGGGTATTGCTTTTCAATTACCGGTCCTCGCCTTCGCTCTCGCGATTAGCATTTTTGCTGGCGTTCTTGCGGGTTCAGCCCCGGCCTGGCATGCGGCGCGCCTTTCGCCGACCGCAGGACTACGGGAAGGCGGCCGCGCGACGAGCGCGAGCGCCTTACGCCTGCGCAGCGCGCTCGTCGTCGCCCAAGTGACGGTTGCGCTCGTGTTGCTCGTGGGTACCGGTCTCATTTTGCGAAGCATCGTCGACCTTACCTCGACGTCTCCCGGCTTCGAACCGCGTGATGCTTACGTCGCACAGGTCACGCTGTCCGAGACGCGCTACGGCAAAGGGCCCGAGCGGACGCAATTCGTCCAAGCGGCGCTCGAACGACTACGGACAATTCACGGGATCGATTCGGTGGGGATCACCACCATCCTGCCGTTCTCGGGCTACCAGGATTGGCTCTTTCGAATCGAGGGCGACCCGCCGCCTATCCCGCCAGCACCACGCCCCGACGCGGAGGTTCGTTCGATCGCCGGCGACTATTTCCCATCGCTCGGGATGCGGCTCGTCGCCGGGCGCTCTTTCGGGCCGAGCGACACGCACGACGCTCCCGGGGCCGTGATCGTGAGTGAGCTCACGGCAAAGAAATATTTCAATGGGCGAAATCCGCTCGGGATGCGAATCTTTTTCAAGATCAACCTCCGCGACGAACGTCCGTTCACGGTCGTGGGAATCGCGGCCGACACGCGAAGTGTGGGAATGGATGTGCCCATGCGCCCATTCGTTTACTTTTCCTTCGACCAAGTCCCGCAATTCAATGTTGGTATCGTCGTGCGTGCGCCCCACCTCGGCGCCGCGTCCCTCATCGCGATACGCGAAGCCACCGCAGCCGTCGATCCGACGCAGCCTTTGTATGGCGCGGTCCCCTTGCAGCAGCTCGTCGACGCCTCGCTCGGCTCGCGCCGTTTCACGCTGCTGCTCTTGTCGTTATTCGCCGCGCTCGGGCTCGCCCTCGCTGTGCTCGGCATTTACGGCATCACGTCCTATTCCGTCGTGCAACGCACCCAAGAGATAGCCGTTCGCATGGCGATGGGCGCCGATGACCGGGCCATCGTGCGGCTTATCGTCATTCGAACGCTGAAGCTCGTCGCCATGGGTATCGTCTTGGGGTCGATCACGGCCGCGGTGCTGGGGAAATATTTGGCGTCGCTCATCTACGGGGTAGACCCGTGGGATCCGCAAGCGACTCTTCTACTCGCCGTGGTGATGGTGGCAGCAGCGCTCGCCGCCAGTTGGTTGCCCGCGCGGCGAGCGGCGGCGCTGCCGCTCGCCAACGCGCTTCGCAGCGATTGAACTGGGCGATATGCCGGCCGGCGCCGCCAGCGCCGGCGGTGCCAGTTGAGAAACGCACGCTCCGCACCGGTAGGCGCTGTGGAGTTGCCCCCGCAAAATCGGACAGGGTCAGCAGGTTGCAGCTTGAAGGCGAAAGGCTCGGGGGGCCAGCATGTTGAGACGCTCGTGGTGGTGCTGGGAGTTATAGTCTTCGAACCACTCGGCGAGTGCTTTCATGACCGCTTCGGCGCTCTCGAGCTGGTTTAGATATGCGTAAATCGCGCTTGAAGGTCTTCACGCCTGCGCTAAATGCGTCGCCGGCCCCACCGAATTCCATTTCGGCGCGCGAGGGCGTGAATGGCAGGCCACTCAAAGCAGCGGCCGGCGTCGGGCTTCCAACAGTGACCCGTTCCTCCACGGGTAACCGGCGCGCCGCTATTGTCGCGTCAGAATGATCGTGCCCGCCACGACGTTTCGGTTGCCCGTGCATGACTGCGTGCTGATCTCTTGGATCCTTGCGAGGGTGCAGCTCATGAACTGCAGACCGAAATGCGAGGAGCCGTTGCACCCGTCGCCGCATGAATAGCTCAGATCGAAAGAGGCGCTGGCCGAAGTAGTCGCAGGGCTCATGGTGTAGTAGCCGTCGTAGACGTAGGTCTTGTCGAGGTTGGTTCCCTGCGGACCGCCGTAGGTAACCCCCGGCGGCATCGAAATCGATAACGCCGATGCTCTGCACACTCCCGTGAGAGCTATTGAGAAGCCATCTGCCGACGAGCGAGCATTCGACGCCCGAGATGCCCGGGTCGTGCGGCGGAATGAGAGGGCACGTGCCGTTGGGCATTCGGGTGCCGCAGAAATTGGTTCCTCCGTCATCGCCTGGAGAGGTGACTCTTCCTCCGCACGCCGCGAGCAAGAGACAGCTCGGCAAAAGAAAAGCCGTGATACGAAAGCGATGACGGAGCGAAGGTGAAGACATGAATCTCGAGTCTAACACCGGATTCTTACATGCCGCTCTCGCGCCTCGCCATGGTGCGGACCCCAGACGGCCACAGCCGGCTGGAGCTGACGAATTCCACCACCCAAGGGCGACCCATACTGAGCCGAAAAATGCGCCGCCGAACACGCTGGGTATAGGTCGCATCATGTTCGCCGTTGACGACATCGACGATGTCCTTGCCCGCCTGAAGGCGCATGGCGCCGAACTCGTTGGCGAGTCACGCCAGCGCGCCCCGGCCACCGTCGGCCACAGCTGCTAAGCTGGCGTGGTGTCCCACGCTCGAAATTACGCAGAACCGAGTGACGACTTGCGTGATGGGGGAGAGGTATACGACGCCAATGGTGTCGACCGCACCCTCGTGCGGGCTTGTCTGCGTGATACGCCTCTCCAGCGTCTCGAGGCGCTGGAGGCCGTGTATCAGTTGAGAGAGAGCGCACGCGATGTCGGAGAGTCGGTACCTTCGTCTCATTGATTGCCTGATCGCTCACGAAGTCAGGTTTGCGATCGATGGCGCAAATGGCGGCGGTTCTTCAGCGTGCACCGATTCTGACGGAGGATCTGGACCTGGTGCACGATCGTTCTCGGGAGAACGTGAATCGCCTCTTGGCTGCGCTTCAAGATCTCGATGCGGTCTGTCGAAACGATCGACGGAACTGCGCCCCGGTCTGTCGCATTTGATCGGGCCGGGAAGCCAGTTGCTCGAGGTGCAGCCACATGCCGGATAAGGCATCGGATTCTGACCGTGGCCGTTTGGCAGTGCGGCGTCTTGTCGTTTGAGCACGGTAGCCTCGCGGGCGAGCGTCGTCAGCAGGGCGTCGCAGAGATTATCTCGTAGGCCCGAAGCATGCCGGGCAGGTTACCCGCCTCAGGCAACCGATCGAAACCATTATGGAAGGTACCGGGCCGTTTCCCAGGTGCTCACGTCGACCAGAGGGCGTCGTGAGCGCCAAAGGAAGTTGAGCCGTTTCCGGGCGCTGACCGCAACTGCTGTCGAGCCCCTTGTGGTCATGTCCATATCGAAGCGCCGCTTGCTGATACCCGTTCAACTTGTGGTCGCCCGAGACCCGGGCACCACGAGCGACGCTGAGCTGGCCCGCGCCTTGATGGGAGGGAATGGTTGGGCCATCACCGAGACGTGGCACCGCTTCGCTCCAGCCGTCGTGATGCTGGCGAGGCGGGCGCTCGGCTCGGAGTCCGAGGCGGAGGATGTCGCGCAGGAGACCTTTCAACGGGTATTCGCCAAGGCCAAGACGCTTCGCGACCCCGAGCGGCTGCGCAGTTTCATTTTCTCATTCGCCATTCGCGTGCTCAAGCACGAGCTGCGTGGCAGGAGGGCGCGAGCCTGGCTGTCGTTCCACCGACCCGAGACGCTTTTGGACGTGGGCGCAGACATCGTGGACATCGAGTCTCGTGATCTTTTGCGCCGGTTTTATTCGTTGCTCGACCGTCTGGCCCCGCGGCACCGACTGGTGTTCGTTCTTCGTCACATCGAGTCCATGACGGTGGAGGAAGTGGCGGCCCACATGGAGATCTCGCTCTCCACGGTGAAGCGCGCGCTGGACCGCGCTACGCGCAAGCTATCGCGATGGATCGAACTGGACGCCGGCTTGGCCGGATTCCTCGCGGAATTCTCAGATGAGGGAGGTTGGCGCCGATGACAGATGAGGGTAAGGGGCGGCGAGCATTGGCGGCCTTGTCCGAGCTCGCGCGTGAAAGCGTGCGGCCGCCTACGCGTGCGAAGCTCGACAATGGCCTTCGCGCGGCGCGCTCCCATATGGACGACGCCGAGCAGAAGGCGGCGTGGCGCGCGTTTGCGCCGCGGCGGGCGGTCCTCCGCTTGACCGTGCTCGGAACGCTGTGCGCGGTGGTGGTGCTCGTGGCCCTGAGCGTCATTCGTTCCAAGCGCCCACGCACGCCCGTTGCTTCGCCCGCGCTCAGCTACCGACTCGAAGGCGGCAGCTTGATCGAAGGCGGATACCTGCGCGAGTTGGCCCCCTCGGGCATCAGGGCCGTCTTCTCCGAAGGGACGGAGTTCATCCTGATGCCAGGCACCCGCAGCCGGCTGCGCACGGTCGAGGCCTCGGGCGCACGCATCACCATCGAGCACGGCGCGGCTTCATTTCAAGTCACACCCGCGAACGATCGCCGCTGGCAGGTTGACGTCGGTCCCTTCCTGGTGACCGTCAAGGGCACCGCGTTCAAGGTGTCATGGGACGCCGTGACGGAAAGATTCGAGCTCAAACTTCAGCACGGTAGCGTGACGGTGAGCGGGCCGTTGACCGGCGGCGAGATCGCGCTGCAGGCCGGGCAGCGCCTACAAGTCGACCTGCCCAAGGGCGAGGCAGTGATTAACGAGCACACGCCCGAGGAGCGGCTTGAAGCCCCAGCCAGCTCCGCGTCACCGGCGCCTGAACCGCCTCTCGACGAACCGCTTGCGGCGTCTGACAAACCTGCGGCGCCGGTAGGCAGACGCGGTGCTATGCCGTCTGCGGCCAGAGTCGTTGACGATCATCGGTGGACCGCGGCGCTGGCGACCGGGCAACTGGACCGCATCCTTGCCGAAGCTGAGCGTGCCGGGGTGAAAGCGACGCTGGACACGGCTTCGAGTGATGACCTCCTGGCGCTCGCCGATGCGGCCCGCTACCGGCGCCGCACGGACCTCGCGCGCGACGCGCTGCTCGCCGAGCGGCGGCGTTTTGCGAGTTCGCCGCACGCCCTCGACGCCGCTTTCCTGCTCGGGCGCGTCGAGGAAGTGAGC
>Ga0193706_1000224_pt1 | contig 37752 bp, 29 predicted proteins | sample U3c1metaG_FD_160130 | JGI IMG/M metagenome (GOLD analysis project Ga0193706, IMG submission 160130) | Soil microbial communities from a riparian zone of the East river system, Colorado, United States - U3c1 | ecosystem: Environmental > Terrestrial > Soil > Riparian zone | place: USA: East River... | reverse complement strand
CTTGCTCAAAAGAAATAGATCGCGGTCAGCGTCGGCTGGTTGCCTTCCAGCGTCGCGATCGTGTTCGTCGCCGCGGCGTAGTTCTTGGTCCAAACATGCAGAAGCTCGAGGCTCAGTGCGTAAGGCCCATCCTTGTAGACGGCTTGCGCGGCGACCTGGACGTTTTGTAGGCGAGTGAACGAGGCCGCTTTGGCCTGGTCTTCGTTGGGTTTGTCGATGCCGCCGAACGCCCAGAAACTCAGCTCCTTGCTGGCGCTGAACCCGAGCTGACCCCAGGCGCCGAATCCGGTGACATCGGGCGCGCTCGGCGCCTGCATCTGGATCACGTGACCGTAAACGCCTCCCGCGTTTTTTCCATACCAACCGTTGGCAGCGACGACGAATGGACCGAGCGATGCCTTGACGCCCAGTGCGCCGACGACGGTCTGCATGTTGTCGCGCGCCGGAGCGACGGCGTTCGCCCCTACGCCGGAAAGGTCTTTTTGATCCCAATGGCCGACGACGTAGACCATCCAGACGTTGGGCGGGTAATAGGGCCACGGGCTCGGGGCCTTGCCGCCCTGCAGAATGAGGCGCCCCTCGAATTGCGGCAGTGAAGAGGCTTCTCCCATGCTCACGCCTGCGGGCAGACAGTTCGCGCCCGCAGCGGGAGGAGCCATCCCCGCGCCGCAGACGGGAAAGTTGTCGATCCAACTGTTGCGATTGATCTGAAAGTGGAGGTCCAATTTCGTATCGGCGCCGACGGCCATCTTGTGCAGATACGTCACGCCCGGCGTTCGCCAGCCGAGCTGACCGGCGGCGTACCCCAAGGGGACGCCGATGTGGCTAGCAGAAGCGGGAATCATCAGAATGAGGAGATTGTGCTGCTGGCCCACGCGGAGCATGTGAGTGCCGCCGCCCCAGTTCAACTCCGCGTAGGCGATGCGAAGGCGCGGCAGAACCGATTCATCGCCTTGTGCGCTCGAGGTGACGCCGTTCGTTACAGCTCCGGTCCCGACGACATTTCCCATGGAGTCCCTCACGGTCACCACGCTCGTGGGAGCGGGGACGCTCGAGACTTGATGGCCGCCGAGCATATCGATCTCCACAACAGCGTTGGGAGTCGCGCCGCCCAGCACCTCGGGGCCGGCCACGGTAAATTTGAGCTGGCTTTGGCGGACGTCACCTCCCAGGAGCCATTTATCGGTGCTGAGATCGGTTGGACCGAAAATGGCGCCGTTGCCCTGGCCCGACGCGAACGCGGTGTCCTGAAGATACATCGAGCCGCTCACGAATCCGTGTAAGGCAAACGTGAAAGGCGACGGCTTGGGCGGCGCAGGTGCCGCTGCCGCCGGTGGCATTGCGGTCGCGGCGGGTGGCGCGGCGAGTGGTGCCGGTGATGCGGAATTCGTCGACGGCGGCGACACATCGGTAGGCGTGGCCGGTGTCGGAGCAAGGGGAGGCGGTTCGGCGGGAGGAGGCCCGCCCGCACCCTGTGCCCAACCGAATCGGGAAAGAAGGAGCGACACCGCGAAAAGGGCTCGGCCGAGCACCGGTTTCCGCGGGCGGAAAACCAACGTGAACCAGATCATCCGCATGTCGAAGGCTCCATGTTCGGGTCGTTGTTCGAATTGGACGAGCGCATCACCGTGCAGGAGCATCGCGCTCGTCCGCCCAATGCCGAGAACGGCACCGAGGGACGTATCCGTAAGCCACGCGCGAGTCCTGCGAACGTCGCCACCGTACGTGGACCTCGGGCAATGTTAGTTTGTCGCGAGCTTGTCTTTTCTTTGTCGAAGCGAAATGCGGCGTCTCGCTTCGCGGAGAGCGCCGAGAGTTTCCCTTCTCTTTAGCGCGCAATGATTTATAGTCCGCAACGCGCGACGAACGGACGAGTGTGTCCGTGCTCTCGATCGCGCGTGAGGAGGTCGTCATCAACCAGCCCACACCGGCGAGCTCTTTGCTGCGTTGTCGAGATCTGCGCGTGCACTTCGGCGGCATCGTCGCGCTCGACGGCGTGAGCTTCGATGTTCCCGAGGGGCAGATCGTGGCAGTCATCGGGCCCAACGGCGCGGGCAAGACGACGTTGTTCAATTGCATCAGCCGCCTTTATCCGGTTCATGGAGGCGACATCCTCTTCCGCGGCGAGTCGCTGCTTTCCTTGCCGCGCCATCGCATTGCCGAGATCGGCATCTCGCGGACCTTTCAGAACCTCGCGTTGTTCAACCGGTTGAGCGTCACCGAGAACGTCATGCTCGGCGCGCACTCTCGACTCGGCACATCCTTTCTCGCCCACGCGCTTCGCCTGCCGTCCGCGATGCGTGCCGAGCGGGACGTAGCCGAAGATACGGCCCGCCTCCTGGCGCTCCTCGATCTCGAGAAGGTGGCCCATCTTCCTGCCTTTTCACTGCCCTTCGGCATTCGCAAGCGGGTGGAGCTCGGACGCGCGCTGGCGGGAAAGCCGGCGCTGCTGATGCTCGACGAACCGGCAGGCGGCCTCAATCACGTCGAAGTCGAAGGGCTCGCCGATCTCATCCTCTCCCTCGCTCGCCGCCTCTCGCTCACCGTTCTCTTGGTCGAGCACCACATGAACGTCGTGATGCGTATTTCCGACAAGCTGGTGGTCCTCGATTTCGGGCGCGGGATTGCCGAAGGCACCCCCGCCGAAGTCAGGAGCAACCCCCAGGTGATTCGCGCTTATCTCGGCGGCCCCCAATGAGCTTGCTGGTCGCACGAGCCTTGTCGGCAGGTTACGGGCAGGGCCGCGTTCTGCACGATGTCGATGTCGAAGTGAGCAGAGGCGGATTGACGGCCGTTCTAGGCGCCAATGGTGCCGGCAAGACGACGCTCCTTCGCGCGATATGTGGAATGGTCCCGCTTCAAGGTGAAATTCATTTCGAGGGAGCCCGCATCGACGGCCTCTCTCCCGATCAAATCGCGCGGCTCGGCGTCGCTCATGTGCCGGAGGGGCGCGGCACGTTCGCCTCGCTGACGACCGAAGAGAACCTCCGGCTCGGCGCTCATACGCGACGCACGTCGGATCGAGCTTCCCCCGAGTTCGCTCGCGTCTACGAGTACTTTCCGCGGCTGGGGGAGCGCCGGCGACAGCAGGCAGGCACGCTGTCCGGCGGCGAACAGCAGATGCTGGCGATCGGGCGGGCCTTGATGATGCAGCCCAAGCTTCTCGTTCTCGACGAGCCGTCGTTCGGGCTCGCGCCGCTCGTCGTCGAGGAAATCTTCAGAATCGTGCGCCGCGTCAACAAGGAAGAGCACGTCGGCGTGCTCCTGGTCGAAGCGAACGCCATCATCGCTCTCGATCTGGCCGACCGCGTGTGCCTGCTCGAAACAGGTCGGGTGGTCGTCGCCGGGCCGCCCGACGACCTGCGGCGCGACGAGTCCATTCGCCGCGCCTACCTGGGCTACTGAGAAGGTCGATGGAAGCGCTCCTGCACCAGATTCTGAGCGGCCTCGCCACCGGCGGCATCTACGCGAGCCTGGCCCTTGCGCTGGTCATGATTTATCAGACGACACACCTGGTCAATTTCGCGCAGGGGGAGCTCGCTACATGCTCGGCCTACGTTGCATGGAGCCTGATCGACGCCGGCGTGCCTTACTGGATGGCCTTCGTGCTGACGATCGCGATCTCGTTCGCCGTAGGCGTCGTGGTTGAACGGGTGGCGATTCGGCCCGTCGCCCACGGCTCGGTGTTGACGGTGGTGATCGTGTTCATTGGATTGATGCTGCTACTCAATAGCCTCTGCGGCTGGATATTCAGCTACACCATCAAGACCGTCCCCAGCCCTTTCCCTGCCCAACCGCTGTTCGGCAACACCTACGTCACCACCCACGAAGTGGGGGTGATCGGTGTCACATCGGTGGTGGTGCTCGTGCTGTACGCGTTCTTCCGGTACACGCGCACGGGACTCGCATTGCGCGGCGTAGCGGCGAACGCCGAATCGAGTCGGCTGGTCGGAATTCCGGTCGAGCGCATGCTCGGCCTCGGATGGGGGATGGCCGCAGCCGTTGGCGCGGTCGCCGGCATGATGGTGGCTCCCCTGGTGTTCCTCGATCCGAACATGATGTCGGGGGTGCTGCTGTACGCATTCGCGGCGGCGCTTCTGGGCGGTATCGACAGTCCGGGCGGGGCGGTGCTGGGCGGCTTCCTGGTGGGTGTGCTCGAAAACGTGCTCGGCGCCTATGTGATTGGCACCGAGCTGAAGCTGACGATTGCGCTCTTGCTCATCGTCGGCGTCCTGGTGATTCGACCTTCCGGTCTCTTCGGCAAGGTCGTGGTGGCGAGGGTCTGAAGAATGATGCCGGTCGCCTCCCTCCACGCCGTGAACGCTTCCCGCGACCGATTGTTGCGGCCGCCCCTCGCGCTCGCCCTGGCGTTGCTCTTCGCCTGTGCCCTCCCCTTTACCATCAGCAACTATCAAGTCTTTCAGGCGACGCTGGTAATCATCCAGGCCATCGCTCTTTTGGGGCTGAACCTGCTGACTGGCTACAACGGACAGGTATCGCTCGGGCACGGCGCGTTCTCCGCGATCGGCGCGTATACCGCGGCGATTCTCATGGATCGCTTGGGAGTGCCTTACTGGTTGACGGTACCTGCCGCGGGGACCGTCTGCTTCGGCGCCGGCTTTCTCTTTGGGTTACCCGCGTTGCGGCTCGAAGGCACTCATCTCGCGCTGGCAACGTTCGCGCTCGGAGTGAGCATGCCGCAGATCCTCAAGTACAAGCGCGTCGAGCATTGGACCGGCGGTGTACAGGGCATCACCTTGCAGAAGCCCGATGCGCCGTGGGGATTGCCGCTGGCGCCCGATCAATGGCTGTACTTCTTTTGCCTTGCCGTCATGCTGCTGCTCTTCGCGTGCGCTTGGAACTTCTTGCGCAGCCATTCGGGCCGAGCGATTGTCGCGATTCGCGAGCAACCCATTGCGGCGTCGTCGGTGGGCATCGATGTACCGATGTACAAAACACTGACGTTCGGCGTCAGCGCCATGTACACAGGAATCGCGGGGGCGCTCGGCGCCGTCGCGGTGCAATTCGTCAGTCCCGACAGCTTTTCGGTCTTCCTTTCCATCAGCTTGTTGGTCGGCATCGTCGTGGGCGGGCTTTCATCGATCTCAGGCGCGATCTACGGCGCCATCTTCATTCAATTCGTGCCGAAGCTCGCGGGCGACATCTCCAAGGCCGCGCCGGGCGCGATCTACGGCATGGTTTTGATTGCGTCGGTGTACCTGTTGCCCACCGGCATCGCCGGTGGATTCAAGACGCTTGCCCAGCATCTTCTCGTACGCGTTCTACGTTCGTCACGTCAACATCGGAGGAACCATGCATAAGCCGTGGTCATTGGTGGCAATACCGCTTGCTGTCGCGGCGGTTTTTATCGTTTCCTGCTCACGTTCTGGCAAGGAGGACAACAGCGCCGCTCGCGGATCGGATCCCGCGGCGAATGCGGAGATCAAGATCGGGCAGACCATGCCCTACAGCGGCCCGGCATCGGCCTACGGCACCATCGGCAAGCTTCAGACGGCCTTCTTCAAAAAGATCAACCGAGAAGGAGGCATCAACGGCAGGAAGGTGAACTTCATGAGCATCGACGATGCGTACAGCCCGCCCAAAGCGGTGGAGCAGGTTCGCAAGCTCGTCGAGGAGGATGGCGTTCTTTTGGTCTTTCAGCCGCTCGGCACACCTTCCAACACGGCCATTCACAAATACTTGAACGGCAAGAAAATTCCGCAGCTCTTTACTGCCAGCGGCGCGAGCGTCTGGAACGATCCCGCTAACTTCCCATGGACCATGGGCTTCAACGCGAACTATCAGATGGAGGCTCGTGTCTACGCCAAGCACATCCTGCAGACTCGGCCGAGTGCCAAGATCGCCGTTCTCTACCAAAATGACGACTACGGTAAGGACTATCTGAAGGGGCTGAAGGATGGCCTTGGTGACAACGCCAAGCTCATCGTGGCCGAGGCCACCTACGAGGTGAGCGATCCCACCGTGGATTCGCAAATCGCCACCCTGAAAGGGTCGGGAGCCGATACGTTCGTGAACGTCACTACGCCCAAATTCGCTGCCCAGGCCATCCGCCGAGCGTTCGACATTGGCTGGAAGCCGGGCCACTACGTGAACAACGTGTCCGCTTCGGTGGGATCGGTGCTGACGCCGGCTGGGCTCGAGAAGGCGGAGGGTCTCATGACCGTCGCCTACTACAAGGATCCGACCGACCCGCAGTGGAGCGAAGACGCCGGTATGAAGGAATGGCGCGAGTTCATGGCCAAGGAGTATCCGGAAGGGAACCTGAGCGATGGCACGAACATGTACGCTTACCTCGCGGCCCGAACACTGGTGCAGGTGCTCGAGCAGTGCGGTCGTGAGGTGACGTCCGAGAACGTGATGAAACAGGCAGCCAACCTCAAAGATTTTGCACCTGCGCAGCTGCTGCCCGGTATCAAGATGAATACCAGCCCGAACGATTACCTTTTGTTCGAGCAGATGCGACTGGCTCGGTTCAACGGAAAAACGTGGGTTGCCTTCGGGGACGTGCTCACCGCGGCGAAGTGATTCCTTCGCCCGACGCCGTCAACCGCGAAACGGCGGCCTCGCGCAGGGGCAAAACGAAAAGAGCGCGGCAGGGCCCGCGCGGAGGGAAATCGGTGCGCCCTGCCTGGCGGCGGTTGGAAACTCCCACGAAAGGGAGGTACGTTGGTTCATGCTCTTCGCCTTTGGCGAGTTCGAGCTCGACGTCGCTTTTTGCGAGCTCCGCCGGACCGGGGCACGGATCCAGCTGCAGCCCAAAGTCCTCGATACACTGCGGTATTTGATCGAGCATCGCGACCACGTCGTCAGCAAGCAGGAGCTGCTCGACGCGCTTTGGGACGGTCAGCAACTGAACGATATCGCAGTACCTTGGAGCGTCAGCCATGCCCGAAGGGCGCTCCAACAGCGGAGAAGCGACAAGCACCCCATCGAGACCGTCCGCGGCCGGGGCTACCGATTCGTGACCCCGGTGCGCGTCGTGGTCGATTCAGCTGCCGCGCAAACCAATGGGAGCCACGCGCGGCTGGGGGCAGAGTCGGTCCGACCGAGCCGCGGCGAGCCCTTCGTCGGGCGCGGCGAAATCATGGCGCAACTGACGGGGGCGCTGACGGCCGCTCGAAGCGGCGGCGGAAGCTTGTGGCTTCTGACGGGCGAGGCCGGGATCGGCAAAACGCGGTGCGCCACCGAATTCGCGCGAATGGTGCGGCGCTCGGGGCTCAGCGTGTGGACGGGCAGGTGTGTGGAGGCCGGCGGGGGACCCGCGTTCTGGCCCTGGATTCAGATTTTGCGGGAAAGTTCTGCGGACGCGAGCTTGGGGGACTCGGAACGCGCTGAAGTCGACTTGCTGCTACGGCGGCTCGTACCCACCGAGCTCGACTTGGCCGATGCGCCTCGCCCCGCCATGCTGGCTCCGTCCGACGCTTCGCGGTTCTGGCTCTTGGAGAGGCTGTGCCGCTGTCTCCGGAAAACGGCCGAAAAGCGAGCTCGCCTCGTGGTCCTCGACGATTTGCACTGCGCCGACGACGGTTCATTGGAAGCATTGGCGCTCCTTTCGACCGAGCTTTTGCAATCGAAGATGCTCGTGGTCGGAACCGCACGCGACCCCGTCGTCGCCGATGCCGACGGTAGCGAGAAGTCTCTGACCGGCCGCCTTCGCCGATGCGTGCGCGTCGCGCTTTCTGGGCTCGGCCCCACCGAAATCGAGTCCTACATGCTCGAGGTGACGGGACGAACGGGGACGCCCGAGCTGACCCGGGCTGTCCACTCGAAAACGGCGGGCAATCCGTTGTTTTTGCGCGAGGCCGTGAGCCTCGTCAGCGCGCACCAGAGCCGCGGCGGAGATATACGGCCCGAGGACGTGAAACTACCCGAAGTCGCCAAAGGCTTTCTGCGGGACCGTTTGGCCATCCTGGACGAGCCCACGCGTGAGATCCTCGACGCCGCGTGCGTCATCGGGGAAGAGTTCGACATGTTGGTGCTGGCGCGCGCCACCGGTCTCGCCCCCGACCAGCTCTTGGCCGGGCTCGATGGCGCCGTCCGCGCGCGCTTTCTGTCACGGCACCCGGACACCGGAAGATACGGCTTCGTACACGGGTTGATCCGGGAGATTCTTCATGACGCGCTCTCCAACGCGCGCCGGGTCGGCCTGCACGAAAAGATCGCTCTCGCCCTCGAGTCGCTCGCAGCGGTCGAACCGAGGCTGAACGAGCTCGCCTTCCATTTCCATCACGCCCTGCCGGCTCATTACGAACAGGCGTTGCATTACAGCAGGCTTGCAGGAAACGCTTCCATGCAGGTGTTTGCGCATCGCGAAGCAGCGCAGTTTTACGCCTGGGCCCTCGCCGCTCAGCGATGTGCTCCGCTAGCCGATGCGAGAACCACGTGCGAGCTGCTTCTGGCCAGCGCCATTGCCTTGCGCCGCCCCGGCCGGGTAGGCGAATCGCTAGAACAGTGCCGGCGCGCTCTCGAGCTGGCGCGGCGAGAAGGCTTCGCCGATCTCCTGGTCGAAGCGGCACAGCTCATGCGGCCCACCGTCTCGATGGCGCCATTGCCCGACCCCTTGGTTCTCGAAGCTCTCGAACATGCACTGCAGCTCTTGCCAAGCGAAGCGACGGCGGCGCGCGCGCAGACCTACGGTCAGCTGGCGTGCATTCCACCGTATTCCAACGACGTCCAGCGAAGCCAAGAGCTCAGCGAACGGGCCGTCTTCCTGGCGCGCGAAACGGGCCGCACGGACCTCCTGCTCGAGGCGCTCAGCTCCCGGTTTCATGGACTTTCCGGCCCGGATACCATCGACGAGCTGCTCGGCGTTTCGGACGAAGTTCTGCGCCTCGACGCGGCGTCGCGTTCGTGGTGGAGCGCAGATGCGTTCTATGCGCGCTATCACGCGCTCTTGCAGCGCGGCGATATGGTCGCTGCGCAACGCGCGCTCGAGGCATTTGGCCAAACGGCGCGCGTCCTTCGCGTCGGCGAAGCGGTCTGGCAATACGAGCGCCTGCGGGCGCAGCAGCGCTTTCAGGCGGGCGAGCTCGAACGAGCCGCCGTGAGGTTTCACGAGCTCGCCAGGGAAAGCCGCGAACTGTGTCTCGGATACGGACCGTTCTTCTATGGATCACAGTTGAATGAGCTGTCTCGCGAACGCACCGGCCGGCTTTTGGCGAGGATGTTCGACCACACCGACGCGGCGTGGAAACTGGTGGAGATCGTGCCGAGCTACCAGGCCGAAAGAATCATCTACTTGATCGAAGTGGCCAGTCTCGATGAAGCGCGCGTTGCATTCAGCGCGCTTGCCCAAAATGACTTCGCCGGCGTTACAGGCAATGGGTCTTATCTTTTTACGTTGTCGAAGCTCGCGATGGCAGCGGCGCTTCTCGCCAACAAGGAAGCAGCATCCGCGCTTTACGACCGCCTCCGCGCTTATCCTCACTACAATCCGGCCAACGGGCTGACCTTCTGCCTTGGCTCGGTGTCATATTTTCTCGGCGTGCTCGCCCGATTCCTCGGCCGACCCGCACCGGCCGAAGCCCATTTCGAAGAAGCCCTCGTGATGAATGAGCGCATTGGCTACGAGCCGCAGCTCTTGCGAACACAATTGGCATTGGCGGGAATGCTCGCCCGAACGCCGTCCCGGGCGCGCCGCGAGCGGGCCGCGGAGCTCGTTTCCAATGTGCGGGCGCGGGCCGCCGAGCTGGGGATGAGCGCGCTTCAGTCGGAGGCCGAGGGCTTCGACCAGACGAACGCGATCGAGCTGCGGCCCAGCGTGAACGCGCGTGCAGGACGGTCGTGACGGGGCGGACGCCGACGTGGCGCGATTGGGCATAACCTCGAACTGACCCCAATCGTGAATGACAAACATCCGACAAACTCGGTGCGGACGATGATCGGGTAAATTTCCCGTCGTGAAAGCGCGAATTTGCAGTGACGCGCGCCGCCGGCGCGCGACCGGGCGGTGGACCGTGGCACGCTGGATGCTCTGCGGGGCGCTTGGCTGGGGCTGCAGTGACGGTCTTCCCGAGGGGCCCGCGGGCGACGCGGACAGTGGACCCAACAACCGAGGCGGGGCTTCGGGCGCAACCACGGGGTCGACGGGTGGCGGGGGCGCGAGCACCGGCGGGACCACGGGCTCCGGCGGAACCACGGGTGGCAGCGGAGGGACCGGCACCGGCGGGACCACAGGCGGTGGCGGCGGCAGTGGCGGAAGCACCGGCAGCGGTGGCACGACGGGAGGCGGCGGCGCCGGCGCTGCGGGACGAGCGGGCAACGGCGGACAAGCCGGCGGCGGCCAGAGCGGCAGCGGTGGTCAGGCCGGCAGCGCGGGCGGACCGGATGCCGGCGCCAGCGACGCAGGAACCCAGAGCGACGCCCCAGTGGGGGACGGATCGACGCCGACGAGCGATGCCGCACCGACCGACGGCGGCGCAACGTGTGGCACGGTGCGCGACTTCGCCGCGGCCGGTCCGTTCATGACCGCGCAAGAGGCGGGCGGCGCGACCTGCACGATCTATCGGCCGAACCCGATGGGAGCTACGTGCAAGCATCCCGTGATTGTTTGGGGCAACGGAACAGGCGCGAGCCCAGCTACGTACCAGGCCGTGCTCACGCACTGGGCAAGCCACGGCTTCATCGTGGCGGCAGCCAACACCTCCAGCGCCGGCACCGGCAACGAGATGGTCGCTTGCCTCGATTGGGTCATTCAGCAGAGCACCACCTCGGGGAGCGCTTTCTTCGGCAAGGTGGACGCGAGCCACGTCGGCGCGTCCGGCCATTCCCAGGGCGGCGGCGGGACCATCATGACGGGACGTGATGCACGCGTCACCGTGACCGCCCCCCTCCAGCCCTACACCACGGCTGGTTTCGGGGGGTTCAGCTCGGCGTCCATCGGCCAACAAAAGGGCGCCATGTTCCTCATGTCGGGCAGCTCGGATACCATCGCCTCCCCCACGCCCAATCAGAAGGTCGTCTACGACGGGATCAACGTCCCTGTGTTCTGGGGCACCCTGAAGGGCGCCGACCATCTCGTCACCGGCACCGGCAACATCGGCGGCTACCGCGGACCCTCCACTGCGTGGTTTCGCCTGCATTTGATGGGTGACGAGAGCGGGCGAAGCTTGTTCTACGGCGCGAGCTGCGGCCTTTGCTCCGACGCCATGTGGACGGTTCAACGCAAAGGTATTCAATAGCCGCGAGCGTCGAAGTAAGCGCCGATCCGATCAGGCCGACTCGTCCACGCCGTCATCGCGCGAGCGCACCACCACCATCGTCATCGCGCTCGACCACGAGACCATCGGCTGGATCGCTGATTTCCACGCCTCCGAGCACGTCGAGCGCGGGCGCTTGAAAATCATCACCGGCGGGCACCTCGTGCCTTCCACCAACGTCTGCGTTCCCATCGCCCTCGCGCCTGCGTTCCCATTGAAGCGATGCCAAACGTGGCCGGCCTTGTGCCGGCCCGAGCGGCGTCACGGAAGACGTCGCCGGCGCGGCAGCTTTTCTCGATTGCGGTATTGCCGCTCACCTGAGAGAATGATCGAGAATGCCGGCTTTACGGGGAAAGCTGAAACCGATGTTGGCAATGAAGGGGCGACGGGAGAAAGGAAAGCACGATGGGTGCTGGTGACTACGCTTTACGCGCTGGCGGGCAGCGCAGCGCCGGCCAATGGGCGGCGCTGGCTGTTTTCCTTGCCTCTCCGCTGGCCTTCCTGCTCGGCGCAGTGCCGCTTCCGCCCAAGGCAGTGACGCCACCACCCGCGGCGCCATCGCAGCTCACGAACGCGCAATCTTCGGCGCCGTCGAAAGACTGCGCGAGGCGGTTTTTGGCCCCCATCGAGGAGCTCTCTGCCTCGGGTCGCACCGGCGACGCGGCGAAACGTTCCCTCGTCCTCGAAGGCAAGGTCGAACCAGACGGCGCTCTCCATGCTCACAGCGCCTCCGACGAGCCACCACCGTGGAATGTCGATCAATGGATCGCTTCGGCGACGGAGGCGGTGAACAACCTCCGCCACGCTCTCGGCGCCGGCGAATCGGTCGATGCTCTCATCGCCACCGTCGCCGATCCAACCGACTCCGGGCTTGGCTATCAATTCGATACGTCGCTCCAGGCGCTGCGGCTCGGTCTCGAGCATGGCGGACCTCGAGAAGACGAAGATCCGGCGCTGTTTCGCGACCGGAGCTGGCTGCCTTGGCGTGACGCCGAAACATCCGGTGCTGAACGGGCGCATTCCGCCGAATGCCGGCAGACGACGCCGGGACTCATGCTGTTTCGGGGCGGCAGCACGACGGCACCGCGGGTGCGACTCCTCTTGCTCGTGGGTGAGACGCCGACGGCCGGCTTGCACAGCACCGCCATGGTCAATGCGCTCCGGCTGACTGGCGCGCTGAACCGGCCCTGCGCAGTTGCTCCGACGAAGGACGAGAAACCCGGGGCCGCACCGGCCTGTGCGACGACGATCATCGGCCCGACGTTCTCGGGAGGAGCCTTTTCGCTTCGCCTCGCGCTCGGCAAATGGGCCAAAGAGACCGATACGCGCCGCCCGGCGCCGATCCACATCGTGACCGGCTCGGCCACCGGCGCTGCGCTCCCGGCGACCCTCGGTGCGGAGTCCGGTTGGCCGGCGCCATTGCAAGTCTGGTTCGAAGGCACGACGGTTCCCGAGAACGCCGTCGAATGCGCGTACCTGCACCAGCTCAAACGCCTGGGAGCGGAGCCCATGCCCGCCAGCTCGTCCGAAGCGGGCAGCAATGCACCGGATCTTCTGGCGGGCGTTGCCATGCTGCACGAATCAGGGACCGAGTTCGGTGCCAACTCGCAGCAACGCACGGCTGCGGCGGGTGGTTCCTGTGACCTGCGCGCCGCCATCCAAATCTCCTTTCCCGCCAACATCGCGTCGCTGCGCGAAGCCTACGAAGACCTCGATCGCAAAGACGGACGCGCCAAAGAAACGATCGCCCGCCCGACGTCCCTCGAAGTTTCCCTGCGTGAAAGTCAGGCGCCGCTCGACGCCCAGGCCCGTCCATCGCCGAAGACGACGTTCGCGCGGGATATGGCCTTGGTTCAGACGCTGACGCGCATTTCGGTCGAGAAAGTACGTCATGTCGGCATTCACGCGACCGATATGGCCGACGCCATCTTCCTGGCTCGCAAGATTCGCGACGTAGCACCCGACGTGCGACTCGCCTTTTTCGAGGCCGACGCGCTGCTTTTGCATCCGGATTTTCGACGCGACCTTCTTGGATCGCTGGTGGTGAGCCCTTACCCATTTCTTGGCTCGAGCCACTTCGGCCCGGGAGACGAGCGCACCTATGCGCCCTTCGAGAACGCGGTGGCCGAAGGCACCTTCAATGCCGTGCTGGCGACGCGAGGGTGGCGATTCGACGAATTGTGGGAATATACGCTTCCATCCTCGTCGATGGCGCTCCCCATCTGGCGCGCGACCATCGGTCGCAACGGTATGGTGCCGCTCGGCGTTTCGCCCGCTGTGGACTGCAATCGAACCATCTACGGCAAAGGCGCCGTTTCAACGTCCCCCGATCTCCTGGCAAGACTTTGCCAAGGCGACAAAGAAGGGCGGGCCAGCGCGTGGCGAGAATTCGACAGCTTGAGCACGCTGGCCGTGCGAGCCGCTGTTCCCTTGCCGCGGGCATGGCAATTTCTCTTCGCCCTCCTGACGCTGGGGTTCATCGTCGACCAGCTCGCCTTGCGACGGACACGGCTTTCGCTCGCCCGCGATGCAATGCCGTTTGCGATCGCCCGCAGCACCGATCGCGCGGCTGACCTGGCGATTGGTCGAACCAAATGGCTCCTCTATGCCGCGATCCGCACCTTTCTCTTTACGCTCGCGTTCCTTTATATGGCCATTGTCTACGCGTTCTCCTGGACGGCCACGGAAAGGTGGGGCGTCGTGGAATGGCTCCAAGCGGCGGTTCTCGCTTCGACGCTGTGGGCCTCGGGAAGACTGACGCTGCGCGCACAGGCACGATTTGCAAAAGACTACGAACGCTTTGCTGTCGCCGTCGGCAAGCGCTCGCTCATCGGTTGGCTCTACCGAAAAACGCGCCGCTTCGGCCGCTGGCTCGATTCTGCGAGCCAATGGGCGCTCAACCGCATGGGAATTGCGTATCTCGACGGCTCGGGAATGCCCTCCAGCCCCGCGGCGCGCGATGGTAGCGCAAACGAAGAAGAGTCTGCTCGCGCCTGGTCGGACGGCAATGTCCTCGACCGTATCTCGGATGCCGTCGGATTCACCCATCCGCAGTCGCGCGGAGCGACTGCGCGCACGTCGTTTGCCCAATTGCGACTGATCGTCCTTTTGGCGGTGGGGCTGTCCCTGGCTTTCACCGCGCTCCTGTTGGCCGCGACGTTCGAGGCATCGCGGGGCTGGTGGGCCCTCACGAACGGCATTCCCGTTCCAGCGCTGACCCTCCTGGTTCTGCGCACCGTATCGCTCGGCAGCGGTGTTTCGCCGGCTGCCCCTGCGCTCTTTTGTCTGGTGGGCGTCTACGCGTGGGCAACGGGACGAATGGCACGCCTCGCCGGTGCCCACGCCATCTCCCGCCTGTCACCGGACGACGGCGAGGACGACCTCGTCAGCACGCCGCTCGCTGTCGTGCTCTATCCGAACCACGACCCCTGCCCGCCTCCGGTCCAGGCCAACGTGTCCTCGACCGCTGACGGAGGCTTCAGCAAAGTCGAGCGAGCGGTGGCCAATGCGATCTGGCGCCCCATCACCGGCCCCATGTACATGTTTGCCGTCATCGTGGTGATTCTCGTGCCGCTGGTGCTATTCGCATTGAAGCCGCTCGCCACCGTCGAGTCGCGGTGGGGCACTTGGCTCTTGGGCAGCGGCTTGGCACTCTCCGCGACTCTCATCTGCATCACGTTGATTCAGGTCGTGCGTTACTGGCTTGCGCTGCAGGTCGTGCTCAAGCGGACCATGAACCATCGCATAGGAACCGCGCTAACAAGCGCACGTCCGTTCATCCGCGAGTCGGTCGACGAGCAGCTCTCGCGATCGCCCAACGATCTCCTGCGGCTCGCCGCCTGCAGCCATCAATTCGACGAGATCCTCCTCGCGGCCGGCGCGCGGGAGCATGCTGGCTTCGCGAGCGATTCCATCGACGGCTTCCGCAAGCTACAGGGCGAGATTGAACGCGCACGAAACGACGCCCTTTCGGCCGCCAGCACCGGTGCCACCGCGAGCTTGGCGGACAAGTCGGCCATCCTGGGACAACACGTGCTCCAGGCAGCGCGCGAAGTGACGAGGTTGCTCGAGCAAGCCTGGACCGGAGACCCGAGTCTATTCTGGGTAGATCAAGAGCAGGCCGTGGCGGAGGCGATTCCCCAAGAACAAGCGGTCGCCGCGGGGGGGAGCCCGGAGGCCGGGAGGCTCGATGGGCCAGACGATGGGCGCTCGTCCAGCCGGGCTTCGGGCCGGATGCGGTCCGGAACACAAACGGTGCCCAGTGCGGGGGGCGTGGTCGACGTCGCGCCCCATCCGATCGCGGCTGTGCAGATGGCGACAGGAGCCAACGCACGCCCTCCGGCCAGGGAGAACGGCGGAAAGCATGCCCGTCTGCCGACCGACGAAGACGCAGACGGCCTTTCGCCGATGGCTTGGCGGCTGGAGCCCGGAGAGCTCGAGTGGCTCCGCCGATGCCAGGCGTTCGTCGCCACGGTCGTCGCACTCCTGATTTCACGCTACGTACGGCAATTCCGCTATTTCCTCTACGCCATGACCGCGTCGGTGCTGGTCCTTCTTCTGGCGTTGACGAGCTACCCGTTCGAGCCCCATCGCCTCCTCCTGTCGTGCAGTTGGGGCATCGTCGGATCGGTGGTCGGCGCGGGGATCTGGATCTTCGTGGAGCTCGATCGCAATACCGTCATTAGCCACATCGCCGGCACCGCGCCGGGCAAGCTCACTGTCAATGGCGCTTTGGCCGTTCGCGTGGTCGCTTGGGCCGTGCTGCCCATCCTCGGCGTGGCGGCAACGACCTATCCAGAAGTCGCCAGCGCGCTCTACGGTCTCGTCGAGCCTTTCGTGCGCGCGCTGCGATAGCTTCAATCTGGGCTGGCTCCTGCAGCCAACAGCAGCAGCGTAGCCCGACCTTGCGCGCAGCTTTCGACGCCGGCAGGGTACCGTTCGCCGTGCGGCTACACGTGCTCCGGCCTCGACGCGTCACCTTGACAGTGGACCGCCCGCATGAGATGAGCGCGTGATGATCGAGCCTGAGCTCCGCATCCAAGCTCTCGCCGCCCGACTGCAGAAATATGCCCTCGGGCCTCACTTGCTGGCGATGATTGCCGAAACGGAGCACGGTCTTTTTGCGGTAGACCCCGAAGACCGCGTGGTCGGCCGACAGCTCGTGAATCAGGGAAGCTACGCGGCGGAAGAGCTAAAGAGACTGAAAGCGTCTCTTTCTCCGGAAAGCAATGTACTCGTGGTCGGTGCACATATCGGGGCGCTCGTCGTTCCGCTGTGCAAGCACTGCCGCACCGTCGTCGCCTTCGAGGCGAATCCGGCCACCTACCGTCTGCTGAAGCTCAATCTCCTTCTGAACGAGGTATCCAACTGTCGAGCGTTCAACCTCGCGGCGAGCGACGAGGATGGATCGCTCGACTTTCTCCTCAGTCGAGCGAATTCGGGAGGAAGTAAGCGGGTGCCGTTGATTCGGAAATTCAAATACTATTATGACAATCCCAAAACGGTGGTCGTGGATGCCCGGCGTCTCGATGATTGCGTGGGAGACACGCGGTTCGATCTCATCGTGATGGATATCGAAGGGTCCGAATACTTCGCCCTCCGAGGGATGCAAAAGACACTTGGTTCTTCCAAGAGGTTGGCCGTCGAGTTTTTGCCGCACCATCTCCGGAACGTCAGCGGTGCTAGCGTCGGCGATTTCGTGGCGCTCATCGAACCGCACTTCTCGACATTGACCATTCCTTCCAAGAAGCTGAGCGTATCGAGGCCAGATTTCCGGCGAACGCTGCAGGAAATGTACGACCGCGACGAAGGCGACGACGGGATCATTTTCGAAAAGAGCGAGTAGCCGAAAAGGTCTCGGCCTGTTTCTACGGCAAGCTGGCTGGCGCCTTACACGGAACATCGATGGAAATGCTGCTGCCGCTCTCTTGTGCCAGCGGCTCGCAGGCCGCTGGACAGAGCGTCACGGATGTCGGCTGTGCGATGTCATCGAAGTACCACCCGTCGGCCATCCCCTCGCAGTCCGAGTAGTTGGTGATCCGGTTTCCAACGCGAGGCGCACCGGCAGCCCCAACGCTCGTCGCGATCGTGGCGGCCTCGTAATCGAGCGTCGAGAGAGCGGCAGGAAGGGGATACGTACACGAGACCGACGTCGTCATTTGTGCTCGGATGCTGTTCAAGGCTTTGCTCAGCTCGTCGGCCGAGCTGGAAGTGGCCATGAATGCCTTCCAAGTCCCGCCGGCGGCGGCAATCGCGTCGAGGTTTCCGGTGCTGGGACCGACGCCAAGCACGAAGGTGCGAAGGCGAGGGGTCTGTGCGAAGGCGGCCGCCGCCACCTGGCTCGCCTTGACGATGGTGTTGCCCGGGCAGCCGGTGGGCTCACCATCCGTGACGAGGACGATGGCCACCGTACGCTCCGGGTGGGCGCTCATTCTCGCGGTGCCGTACTGAACCGCGCCTTCTACCGCGGGAGCCGTCGGCGTGCCTCCCAAGGGGTCTGATGCAGCGATGGCGTCCCTGATGGGTTGCGCATTTGCCGGGAGATCACCGATCTCGACAATCGAACGGGCGTAGTCGGCCACCTCACAGGATGACAATGGCTCCCCGGCGTCTTCGGTGCTGGCAAGAAAGGGAAAAAATGCGATGCCGGCCCCGAACCAAGCGCTCGCCGGCGCCTGAAGAAATGCCTCGAGCGCGGTCCGTACGGCGACCATGCGCGTGCTCGTGTTGCCGGGATCGACTACTGCCATGGACCCTGACCGATCGAACATGAAATAAAGGTCGATGGGCAGTCGGACGAACGGCTCGTGTTGCTGGATCGCGGTGCAGATTGGGCCGCCGCCTCCTTGGCCGTCGATGTCGGGGGGCACCGGACCCGCTGCATCCGTGGTGCTCGCACCGTCTGGCGTGCTCGGACCGCCGGTCGTCACGCCTGCACCGGCCTGCCCCTTCGCGCCGGATCCGCTGTCGCCGTCATCGCGCGTGTCGCCGAAATGCAGCGTGCTGCTGCTACAGCTCAGGGCCAAAAGGAGGCTCAACCGCCATGGCGACAGCATATGGATGTTCATTTCGACCTCCGAGGCTGCAGTGCCTCTCTGTTCGCGAAGAGCGACCGAATTCGTGAGCGGTGACTGTCGTTGGGAAACCTTCTGTCGAATTGCTCTGCGACCGCCCGTGCCGATGGTTCATCGTTCAGCCGGAGGAGCGCATCGATCCGCAAGACGGCCGCCTCGGGCCCCAGATTCCCCGGCTGGAACTCACGTGCGTGTCGCTCCAAGATACGCATGGCCTCCGATGGATCGCCGACGGCAAGTGCGCCCCGAGCCAGGTCGACCAGCGCAACCTCCAACCGGAGTGACGATCGTTTCGACGGGCTCGGTCCCATGACATTCAGGTCGGCTGGGGGAATCTCCGCGGACTGGCTGCTCGCCATGAATTCGGGCGCCGGGAGCGCGACGCCAGCCGACGGAGGCGACATCGGGCCCGATTTCAAGGGGGCAACCTTGCGGCCATCGACCTCTTCCGGCCCGCGCTGCGGGGCGACCGCCATGGCGGCGACCGGCGCAGGCACCGCGTGGGTGCCGACCTCCGGTGCGCCTTCGTGCTCGGTCGGGTTTGCCAGGTCCGTCATCGGCAACGATTTGCGCGGCGAGGATGGGATTGCGAAAGGCGCCGGGGAAGCCACCGTCGTGATCGCTGCCACCTTTGCTCGGGCATCATCCTTTTGCACATAGGAGCTCACACCTACCGCGACCATCCCCGCCAGTGCGCCGCCGGCGACGGCTTTTGCGATCGCCATCGTCCCCACCTTCGCCGTTACGACCAAGGCCGACGAAGAAGTGGCCGCCGCCGTGGCCGTCACGCCGATGCCCAGGGCCGTCAGCGTCGCGTTTTTGGAATGCGCCGGCGCGACGTCGCCACGAAGGGAGTGAAGGAGCCGTCGCGTCATCTCGGCGATTTCGGGATCGTGCTCTTGGAGAGGTGATTTCATGTGTTCGATGCTGCCTTCGTCATCGCTCTTTTCCAGCGCTCGACCCGCCGCGTGAGGGCTTCGCGTCCGCGACGAAGACGCGAGTTGACAGTGCCTTCGGCGATTCCCAAGAGGCTCGCGACTTCGGTCCCGGTTAGCCCCTCTCCTTCAACGAGAACGAGCACCGTACGCAGATCCATCGGAATGTCTTCGAGCAAGGAGTCGAGAATCTCTCGCGCGCGTTTCTGATCGAGCAGTTCTTCGGGGCTCGCGACGGGATGTGCGGCGCCGTCGATCGCGTCCGGTTCGGAGATTTCGTGGCGGCGCGACCGGGCACGCCGAGCATCGGACGCCACCCGCACCGCGACGCTGAAAAGGAAAGCCCGCTCGCGCTCGACCGCGATCTGCGGAAGATTCTTGGCGGTGACCAAAAACACACGTTGTGTGGCGTCATCCACCGAGTCGGGGGGCACGCCCAGGCGCCGCAGTGAGCGCCAGATGAAGTCGAAATGCCCTTCGACCATGGCCCGCAGTCGCTGTTCGTCACTCCTGCACAGCATCCGAGTTGCGGCGACCGGGCGCTCTCCGGGTGCGTCCGGCTCCTCTGCCTCGCCGTCTTCGGCGAAAGAGAACTCGCGCAGGGAGAAGACGGTCTGGCTCATCGCGCATCTCTCGAATGGCCGGCAACTGCGAAAGCCATCACAAAAACTGCGCTTGCAACCCCATCGTAGCGCGCCAGGTCCACGGCCGGACCTGTCCGAGCGGGATATTCGGGTCGAGCTGGAAATCGTAGCGCAGGAGAGACGCGCCGAACCCTAGCTGCGCATCGACGAGAAAAGGGCCCCAGAGCTTGAGCGTTGCTCGCCCGGAAAGATCGAGCGCCCACCAAGGTCCTCCGTCCGACGCTGGCTGCACCACGTTTCGTCCTTTGCCTTCGAGCGCCCCCGCCTCCACTCTGACGCAGGGACTCGCGCGAGCGGGACCCGAGGTCCACGCTATTGGACACGCCAGCACGAAACCACGAATCAAGACGAAATCGGCATCGGCTTGTTCTCCGTTCAGCGTAGCGGTGAAGCTCCGCTCGAAGCCGATGGCCAACGAAGGCGACAGCAACGCCGGCGACGCTCGCAATAACTCGAGATGAACGGGAATGCCCGTGAGGACCATGGAGGCGATGACGCCGGTCAAATTCACGTGGGCTCCAGCGAGGACGTGCCAGCTCCCCTGCGGCGCAAGCGCTGGCACCGTGGCCCACGGCTGGCGAGCGTCAGGGCTCGGGGGCGGCGGGCCCACGGGAGCAGGAGCAACCGCCGTCACCTTCTCGGCGTCGGGATCAACATCGAGAGCCGTGATGAGTGCGAGCGCATCGACGATCTCGGCGCACGATTCACCTTCCACATCGCGCGCGCTGGAGCGTCCGTCCGGGTACACGACACGCAGATAGCCTCGCAGCGGGGACACGGAAGCATCCACGCCGATGATGAAAGTTCGCGCCGGCTCACCGGCGTGCGCCTGGCGCGCGCCCGGCGCACGCGCACGAACGCGTCCCCAGAAATCCTCCGCGCTCGAACAAGAAAGGGAGCCCTCGGCGCGCACCACGATGGCGTCCGAAGTCTCCGCTCGAACCATGCGCGGTGCCAGCATGAACAGCAGCAGTCCAATGAGCCCGAAGGCGCAAGGCTCGGAGCCAGGCAGTGTTCGCGGGCGGATCGAAGCGTCGGAGATCATCCCGTCCTCTCGGATGCTAGCTCAGCGGCACGCGACAGTGTCCGCTACTTGGTATCGAAGCCGAGCGGCTCGATTGCCTTGGTGAGCGCCGACAGGAGCACCCGAACACGGGGAGACCACGCGCATCCCGGACTTTCGACCCGTAACGAATCTTCGCCGCCGAACTCTGTGTGGGAAAAGGAGCTCTCTCCCATGCTCAGATTGGCCGCCGCACCCTCCTCCCTCGCTCTTGTCGCCGGCATCGTCGCGGCGTCGCTCCACGGCTGCACGAGCGAATCCCCCGCTCCCAAAGGGTCCGACCCGCTCGATGCGTCTTGCGTTGGGCCGACGTCGCCCGATACGGCAATGACATCGCCCGACGCGCCGGCAACGCCCGACGCGCCGTCCACCCCCGACGCGCCGCCCACCCCCGACGCGGGCGCGCCACCGGAAGATCCATTTTTTTCGGCGGCCAAATCGATGTTGGAGGAAGGCCGCCGAACGTTTCGGAAGGATACGTTTGGAGACGAAGCGTTTTGGGGCGATACGTTGCAGCTCCACAAGGCCATCCTGGGCGCGACGCTGGGAGGCGTGGGGCCGGGCGTCTCCCCCAAAACGGCGCTTGCCGTCGGGCTCAAGGTCGACGCCGAAAGTCTTCCCGCTTCGCTCGTGGCGATGATCGAGGCCGGCCAGGTCAATCTCGACGATCCGGCCACCACCGTCGCGCTGCTCAAGCTCGACGCGGTCATCGGCGTCACCGGCAAGTTCGACCCGAGCGGCAACATGACGAGTATCGGCATTCAGTGTGCATTTTGTCACTCGACTGTCGACGATTCGTTCGCGCCGGGGATCGGTCGTCGTCTCGACGGCTGGGCCAATCGCGATCTCGATGTGGGGGCGATCGTCTCCTTGGCCCCCAATCTGACGCCTGTCGAAATGATGCTCGGTGTCGACAATGCAACACTCAAGGCCGTCCTTGCTGCGTGGGGACCCGGCAAGTTCGACGCCGCCGTCTTCCTCGACGGCAAGGCGTTTCAGCCCGATGGAAAGACCACCGCGGCCACCTTGATCCCGCCAGCTTTCGGTCTGGCCGGCGTGAACCTCCACACCTTCACTGGTTGGGGATCGGTCACCTACTGGAACGCGTTCGTCGCCAACCTGGAGATGCACGGCCAGGGAACGTTCTTCGATCCGCGCCTCCAGGCGGGAGCCGATGCCGGCGCGCCGCAGTTTCCGATTGCCGTCAAAACGGGTGCCGGCAATGTTCGCAAGACGCCTGACTTGATTACATCCAAGCTGGCGAATCTCCAGCTCTACCAGCTTGCGATCCCGGCACCTACGCCGCCCGCGGGCAGTTTCGACGCCGCCGCGGCGGGTCGAGGCAAAGCGCTGTTCGAGGGAACGGCGAAGTGCGCGACCTGTCACGTACCGCCACTCTTCACCGAACCTGGTTACAACATGCACACCCCTGCCGAGATCGGAATCGACGATTTTCAGGCCAAACGGTCCCCCGATCAACGCTATCGGACGACGCCGCTCCGCGGCCTTTTCAGCCACGTGAAGGGCGGCTTTTATCATGACGGGCGCTTTCCCACGCTGGGCGCCGTGGTCGATCACTACGACACCGTTGGCTCCCTCGGCCTGACCGCCATGCAGAAGGGGGACCTCGTCGAATACCTGAAATCGCTGTAACCTATGGGGCTCGCCAGGAGTCTAAAGGAGGTGCCTATCCTCAGCTCGATGTCCGAAGAACCGGCCGCCAGCGGTTCGCCGTCCGGCAAGGCTCGAACCGCGCTGTCGGACGAGGAGGTCATCATCCGGGTCGCGTCGGGGGAAGCCGACCTCTTCGAGGTCATCATGCGACGCTATAACCAGCGGCTCTTTCGGGTGACGCGCTCGATCCTCGGCGAAGACAACGAGTCCGAAGACGCCGTGCAGGAGACCTATCTGTCAGCGTACGCGCACCTCGGCCAATTTGGCGCCCAGGCGCAATTCTCGACGTGGCTGACCCGTATCGCGATCAACGAAGCTTTGGCGCGCCGGCGGCGGCGCGTCAGAGGCCCCGCGCTCGATTTCAAAGAGGATGACGACGCCATGGAATCCATCTCGGCTCATAGTCCCGAAGACGAAGCTGGTCGATGCGAGATGCGCCGGATGCTCGAAGCAGCGATCGACGAGCTGCCCCCCATCTACCGCATCGTCTTCGTGATGCGCGAGCTCGAGCAGATGAGCACTGCCGAAACGGCGTCGGCACTCGAGATCGCCGAAGAGGCGACCAAGGTGCGGCTGCATCGTGCCAAGGGGCTCCTGCGCGACGCCATGTCCTCACGCATGCAGGCATCTTTCGCCGAGGCCTACCCTTTCCTCGGTCACCGCTGCGACCGGATCGTCGGCGCGGTCATCAAAGCGCTTGGCTCGACCCCGCCCCCCCTCGTTGTCCGGTGACGGCGTCGGCCGCCACGAGCCCCATCTGAATGGCGCGCCGCGGGCGATTGCTGCCGTTCCGCCGCCCCGAATGCCAGATGACCGTTGAAAATGAGCAGGCTGCCGGCGCGGCTGGTGACGACCTTCTCGTGCAACGGGGCCCTTCTTTCGCCCGACTCGCCTCCGCCGTGAGCATCAGCGACGCTAGGTTCCGTTCCGGAGACAGGCCCTGCCATTCACTGCCGAGCACAAAGCCCTAACGCGCACGCGAAAGCACGGGAGAAACCCATGAAAAAATTCCTCGCCATCTACATCGGCACAGCGTCGGCGCTCGAGAAATCAGAATGGAACAAGATGGACGATAAAAAGCGCAAGAAGATCGACGACGCGGGCATGAAAGCGTGGATGCAATGGGCGGTGGCGCATGCGGACGGCATCTGCGATGAGGGCAGTCCTCTCGGCAAAACGAAACGCGCAGCCAGAGAAGGCATCACGGACATCACGAACAGCATGACGGCGTATGTGATCGTGCAGGCCGAGTCTCACGAAGCCGCTGCCAAGATGTTCGAGAATCACCCGCATTTCGCGATCTTTCCCGGCGACTCGGTGGAGATCATGGAGTGCCTGCCTTTACCGCGGCAGTGACTCGTCCTTGCGAGGCCGCGCCTGGCCCTCAGATACCCGCTCGTGGTGCGCAAGGGGCCGCGGCATCGTTCCGAGGGACCCGTGCCCGTTCACACGGTCACGATGGCCCTCTGCCGGCACGAGCGCACGCACGCCGATCCCGCGATGTCGGAGTTTCGCGCGCTGGTGCGCCGTGCCATCCTCGGCGGGGCCGCGCCGAAGGCGCGTCGATAACCTGCATCGCGAGATCAAATGACCGACCCGACTCCACGCCCCTTCGATGCGCTGCGCCTGCCGGGCTTTCGCGCATTTCTCGTGACTTTCATGCTCACGATGATGGCTGACAACATCGAGCACGTCATCAGCTACTGGGTCGCATTTCAGAAGTTCCACTCGTCGGCTCTCGGCGGCTTCGCGGTGGTCTCCCACTGGCTGCCGTATTTGCTGTTCTCGGTGCCGGTCGGAGCGCTCAACGATCGGTTCGACTCGCGGCGCCTCATCCAGGCGGGAGTGGCGCTCTTCATGATGGTGTCCCTCGGCTGGGGCTACTTCTTCATCACGGGCACGCTCCAAGTGTGGCACGCGATGGTGCTGCTGGTGATGCACGGCTGCGCGGGCGTGTTCTGGCTGACGTCGAGCCAGGTGCTGCTCTACGATATCGTCGGCGCGGACGCGATCGCCAGCGCCGTGCGGCTGAACGCGACCGCGCGCTATCTCGGCATGCTCGCTGGTCCCGGCGTCGGCAGCATGATCATGCGCACGGTCGGGCCGACGCGGGGAATGTTCTTGAACGCCGCGTTCTACCTTCCGCTCCTGCTCTGGCTCGTGCGCGCGCCGTTCGGACCGAAGTTTCGCCGGGCAGAGGGGCCGCGCCGGGCGGTGCGTGGCATTGCCGACATCATCGACACGATCCGTGACGTGCGGGGCGTTCCGGTGCTCTTCGGCATGATCATCCTCGCGGGCGGTGCCTCGTTCTTCATTGGCAACAGCTACCAGGCCCAGATGCCCGCCTTCGCCAGCGACCTCGGTCACGGCAATCCCGGCGCTGCCTACACGGCGCTGCTCGGTGCCGATGCCGCGGGCGCGCTCCTGGCCGGGCTCTTGCTCGAGACCACTCGTGGCTTCCTTCGGACGGAAACGTCTTCCGCCTTGAAGCTGGGAACGCTCTGGGCCGGTTCGCTGGGGGCGTTCGCGCTCACGCGCTCCTATCCGCTTGCGCTCGGATTCCTGTTCCTGGCAGGTTTTTTCGAGCTTTCGTTCAGCAGCATCACCCAGACGCTGGTGCAGATCCATGCGCCGCCCTCCATTCGTGGCCGCGTGCTCGGTCTGTTCAATATGTCGTCCGGCGGTCTTCGCGCGTTCAGCGGCCTGACGGTAGGAATCGTGGGAAGCATCGCGACGGTACACACCTCGCTCGCGCTCGCCGCGGGCGCTTTCATGACCGTCGCCCTCACGCTGTTGGGGTGGTTCCATGCCCGTCAAGACGATCGGCGCTCCCCCAGTGCATAGCTGACTGCGCTCGCACGGCGTCCGCCTAGCGCGCATCGCCGGAGGTTCTATGCTGATTGTCGATGGGACAAATGGCGCTCTTCGGTCGGACGGAGCCTTCGCGCTGCGATCGGACGTTCTCTTGCTTGGAACGGGTCGCTCTGCGTGACGGCGCGTGGATCGAGATGGCGCGCGGGTGGCTCGCCGGAGATGCACAGGTGTTCGACGAGCTCTTGCGCGGTCTCCCTTGGCGCGCCGAACGGCGGGTGATGTACGAGCGAGAGGTCGACGTGCCACGCCTCTACGCAGAGCTCTCCAGCGGCAAAGAATCGCTACCTATCATCGAACAAATGCGAGCCGCGCTCGACGCGCAGTACCGATGCTCGTTTGCACGTACGAGCTTCGCCTTGTATCGCGATGGGAACGACAGCGTTGCATGGCATGGCGACTATGTCGCGCGCGAGATGCAGGAGGCGCTGGTGGCGACGATTTCTGTCGGAGCGCCTCGAAAATTTCTCCTCCGGCCCACCGCAGGTGGACGCTCGATGGCGCTCTCGCTCGGGTGGGGTGACCTCTTGGTCATGGGCGGGACATGTCAGCGTACCTATCGGCACGCGATTCCCAAAGTTCGACAGGCCGATCCTCGCATCTCGATCATGCTGCGACCCGTCTGGTAAGCGCCATCGTGGTCGTTCTATTCCGAGGCAACGTCGAGGGGGGCACGCGCTGGAGGACGCCCTCTCGAGCTAGTCCGAACCGGTTAGGCGCGATTCGAGATCAGCGATTGCAGCTCGCGTTTGGGCGACCGTCTTCTCGGCCTGCGCGAGCTCGTTGTGCAGTCGATCGACTTGCTGCGTATGTGCTTTGAGCTCCGCCTTCGCGCTACGTAGCGCTATTTGGAGACGTTCCCGCTCGGCGCGCTTCTTGGCCCGCTCCTCTTCCGCCTTCCGCCGCTCTTGCTCGAGTCGTTCGCGCTCTTGCCGCGCGCGCGCCGCGTGCTCCTTTCCATCGGGGCTCGGGCGCACGTGGTGGGGGTGCGCATGGTCGTCGGTCCGTGGAGCAGCGTCGGGTGCGGCCATGCCGATGGCGTCGAACCCCGGCGGCTCGCGATCGCCGGCGAGAGCGCCTGGCGGATCGGGGTCGAAGCTGCCCACGGCCGCGAGCGCGGACAAGTCCGTCAAGATGCGGCGGAGCATCGCTTCCGTGGTTGCGTGACCTGCCGCGCCGAGCACTTTCTCGGCACGGGCGCGCAGCTTCGCCATGGCTTCGCGATGTGCGCTCCGGCCGGCGAGGTCTCCTGCACGAAGGCGCTCGCCGGCCGCGAACAGCTCGTCGAATGCTTCGCGTGCGTCCCACCAGAGCTGGTTCACCGTCCACGCCGAGATCGGCGGGCGTCCGAGCCCGGCAAGGCGGGTGGCACCGGCCTTGTCACCCCCGGTCTTCAGCTCGGAAGAAAGCCGCTTGCGTTCCGCGACGAACTTGTCGAGCGGCGCCCGGTAAAGTGCGATGACCGCGTCGTCGTACTTCGTGCTCATCCCGGCATATTACGGATCACGCACGCGTGCGCCAGGAGCGCCTGGCCGACGCCACCCGGCTAAGGCTACGAATGGCGGCATCCTCTGCTCCTTGGTGACGCGCTCGTCGAGCGACGTACAGTGAACCTAGGCCCCGGCGCCGGCGGCGCAGTTCGTTCACATCCTCGGATCGAGCCCAGCGCGTTCGACGAAGGGCCGCTCCATTTCGAGCACCGGCGCGAGCGCATCGCAGTGTGCCGCGAAATACGCGGCGAGCCGGGGGAATCGTCCGGCGTCGATGCGATGGCCCAGGTAGTGGAACGTGATCAGGTTCGAGACGACCGCAAGATCGGCGATCGAGAGCGAATCGCCGACGAGGAACCGCTCTGGCTTGCGTTGCTCGAGGTACGCAAAAGCTTCCGGCGCGCGGCGGTTCCGCGCCGTCTCGATCGCTGCCGGGTCACCCGGCGTTTTTCGAATGTTGGGGTTGACGATCTGGTTGTGAAACAGGGGATGAACGACGTCGTGAAAGAACCGTCCCGACCAGGCGTCGAGGAAGAGCGCGGTGCCATGGTCCTTCGGTTCCGGCGGAAGTAGCGCCGGGTGAGGATGCTTGCGTTCGAGGTAGAGCACGATCGCCGTCGAGTCGGCGAGGATGTATCCATCGTCGTCGACCGCGGGGATGAGTCCCGTTGGGCTCATTGATCGCCAGTTGGGCGGAGGGTTGTCGGGGATCACCGGAACCACGGGCGTGATTTCGTAGGGAAGCGACTTGAACCGCGCCGCGACGATGACCTTCCGCGTGTGGACCGAAAACGGCACGCCGTAAATCTTGAGAGGCTTGTTGGACATTGGAATGTCTCCTTGGCTGACGACCTCCGCGAGTATTGGCGGCGCGAGGCGCGCTCTCAATTCCCTCTCAGGTAACCGACCAGGGATGGAGTTCCGATCTCATCGGCGCTTACCTGGGAGGTCATTGAATCATTTCTCGAGTCGAAGGATGCTTCGGTCATGACCGAAGCTCTTGGGACAAAGCGACGAGAGCCCTCCGTGGGCGCGCTCCTCCAATCGTGGAGAAAAGCTCGTAACCTCAGTCAGCTCGGCCTCGCCACGCAAGCCGACGTCTCGTCGCGGCATCTTTGCTTCGTCGAGACGGGACGGGCGAACCCGAGCCGCGAGATGGTGCTCCGTCTCGCGATGGTGCTCGATGTTCCGCTCCGCGAGCGCAACGCGCTCCTCCTCGCGGCCGGCTTTGCGCCCGTTTACACGGAGTCCAGGCTCGAGGCTCCCGTGCTGGCGGCGGTGAACGGGGCGCTCAACGCCATCCTCGGTCAGCAGGAGCCGTTCCCGGCGGTGGTGATGAATCGCCATTGGGACATCATTCGAACGAATGAAGCGGCGACGCGATTTTTTGGTTTCTTGCTAGAGAAGCGCAAGACGTCGGGGCCCGCCAACGTCCTTCGCATGATGTTCCATCCCCATGCGCTCAGGCCGTTCGTGAGAAATTGGAATGCCGTCGCAGAATCGCTCGTGCAGCGGGTTCGTCGCGAAGCGGTCGGCGGTATTCAAGACGAAGTCACGCAGAAGCTACTGGCAGAGGTTCTCGACTATCCCGACGTGCCACGATCGCTCCGCGACGCGAGAGGCGATTCACCAGTCTCGCCCGTCGTCCCTGTAGTTTTCGAGAAGGCCGGCGATCGGTTCGACTTCTTCTCGGCGGTGACGACGCTGGGGACGCCTCAGGACATCACGGTGCAGGAGGTCCGCATCGAGAGCTTCTTTCCTGTCGACGACGCGACGGCGCGCGCCGCGCGCCGTCTGGCGACGAAAGGCAGCTGACGACGACCACCCTCCGCCATTTGCCAAACACTCACTTACCGAGTAAGTGCCGCTCACGACGTGCCTGAGCCAAGGTGCTTGCGAATATTTGAACGTCAACCGCGCGCCGCGAGCAGCGGTCGGTACGCACGGCGGTGCGTCCACGCCAGGAAGAGCTGCAAGGCGACGAGCACGATGGCCATCGCGATTCCCTCGGGCGCGAGGAAAGCGTGGAAGAGGACGATGTTCACGATCACCGGCGCCAAAAGCACGAGCGCAAGCGGGACGAAGCGGTTGGTGAGCAAGAGCGCGCCGACGATCACCTCGGTGCCCTTGATGAGCGGGAACATGTAGCCGCTGGCCATGAGCGCGCCGGCCAAGGCAACGGAGCCCGGAGGCATCGTGCTCGGGTCCGGCTGCGGTACGAAGTGGAGGAACCCATCGAGTCCGAACGCGAAGAAGACGAGTCCGAGCAGGACGCGCGCGCCGGTCGCGCCATGGCGCGCGATGGCGCGCGGACGGGGCGCTTCGAGAGTCGATGCAGCGAGCACGGTGGTGGTGGCTTCCATGGGCATTTCTCCGTTCGTTTTGGGCCGTGGCTTCGGCCTTCCAACTGGCGACGAACAACGGAGCACTGGATCGACAAGCGCGATGCATTTTTCCGACGAATGCCTCAAGCCTCTAAACTCATTGATGTTTAGCTGGTCGCACCCAACCGCTCGGCTCTTACCCGCCGCGAGCACCTTGGGGAGCCGCGCTCGTCATCAATTGGGGGCCAATGTAACCGTGGGCCGGCCTAACGCGTACTGCGAAGCATGTTCGAGGAGACGTTTCCGGCTGCGCCAGAGGTAACGCCCGCCGTCGCGCCCGTACCATTGGCAGCACCTCTGCAGATCGAATCGACCGCCAAGGCGACACGTCTCGTGCCGCTCGACTGGATGCGCGGCATCGTCATGCTGCTCATGGCCATCGATCACAGCTCGAAGGCATTCAACGCCGGCCGACTCGTTACCGACGGCGTCTTCTCTTACCATCCAGGCGCGCCGTTGCCGGTGGTCCAGTTCCTCACCCGCTTCATCACGCACCTCTGCGCGCCGACCTTCGTCTTTCTAGCCGGCACTGGGCTCGCGTTCACCGTGCAGCGCCAGATCGCAAAAGGTGAAAGCCCCTGGACCATCGACCGCTCGATCGTTACGCGCGGACTCGCCATCGCTGCCTTCGAGTTTTGGATTTCGTGGTTCGCCCAGCCGCCCCATACGTGGATGCTGCAAGTGCTCTACGCCATCGGCATGAGCTTTCTCTTCATGGTTCCGTTGCGCCGGCTGTCGACTGGCGTCGCTTTCGGCCTGGTGCTTCTCCTCGTCGCCGGTGGGGAAGCACTGGTGAACCTTGGCATCGGGACCGACCGGTCCCAGGCGCCGCTTCTCGTCGCGCTCCTCGTCGTGGGGGGCGAGCGACCGCCTTTCATCATCAGCTATCCGCCCATCCACTGGCTGGCGATGCTTTTGCTCGGGTGGGTTTGGGGCAGGATGCTCATCACCAAGAAGCCCTCGACAGCGCGCATCGCTCGGCAGCTCGCCCTTGGGGGCGCGGGGGCGCTGCTGATGTTCGCTCTGATCCGAGGTGCCAACGGCTACGGCAACATGCTGCTCTATCGCGAGGACCACTCGCTGGTTCAGTGGCTGCACGTCAGCAAATACCCGCCTAGCCTTGCGTACACGATGCTCGAGCTCGGCATCATGGCGATCGTCCTGGCCGGGCTCTTTCAGCTATCGCTGATGCGCACGCCGCGTTCAGCGGGTCTCCTCATCACGCTCGGGCAGACGCCAATGTTTTTTTATTTGCTGCACTACCCGCTCCTCGTCACGGCGAGTCGCCTTTTCGGCGTGGAGCACCAGCTGGGGCTCTTGGCCACCTATGCCGGCGCGGCGGGCGTCGTCGCCATTCTCTATCCTTTCTGTCGCTGGTACCGGCCGTTCAGAGCGACAGGACAGCACGCTTGGACTCGGTACGTCTGAGCGGGTCAGGCGAGATCGACGCGAGCGCACACGGGCGTTAGTTGACGATATGAATCGTGCCCTGCATCGGTCCGTGAATCGAGCAGACGTAGAAGAGCGGGTCGGGCGCACTCGTTGGGACGACGAAAACCACGTTGCCGGCGGCGGCGCCATTGCCGGTCACGCCCGTGTTGTAGGCGTTGGTCGTGCCCGTCGATTGCACCGTCTTGATGTAGAAGGGATGGCCGGGCGTGTTGACCGAGAACGTGTAGGTCGATCCGCGACAAAGCGTCAGCGTCGGATTCGAGACGCCATCGATGACGTACGCCGACGAACCCTGATTCGTCACCACGATCGTGCCCGCGGCGCGGCACGGAGCAGCGTCGCTACCGCTGTCCATGGTGGGGGGCATTGCATCGCTCGTGCTGTCCCGCGGCGCGGCGTCACCACCGGCCGTACCGCCGGTACCGCTCATCCCAGCGCCGCCGCCGCCAGCGCTGCCGCCCGCGCCCCCCGTCGTCCCCGCGTCTTCGGTGCCGCCGTCGGCGGTGCCTCCAGAACCACTCGAACCGGCTGACCCGGCCGATCCTCCAGCCGCTCCACCTGTTCCAACGGCACCTGCGGTTCCCGCGGCTCCACCTTGCCCGCCCGATCCGCCCTGCCCCGCAGCTCCACCTTGCCCGCCCGATCCGCCCTGCCCCGCGGCCCCACCTTGCCCGCCCGATCCGCCCGCTCCGCCTTGCCCGCTCGAGCCACCGGTGGCGCCTCCTGATCCGCCCGCCGACGAACCACCGGCCCCCGCCGATGCACCGGCTCCGCTTGCGCCCGCTGAGCCACTCGAGCCGCCCTTCCCCGACGAACCGCTCGAGCCGCCCGATCCTCCCGTTGTCGAACCGCCCGATCCGGCAAATCCCCCTAGGCCCTCAGAATCGTCGCCCGAACACGCGACAACCCCGACCGCCACGACCATCGACATCAGGACGTTGAGAGCCGACTTGAGGCAGTCCATGATTTCATTCTCCGAACGAGTCAGCTGTTTCTTGCTCGAGCGGTATGCCGGTATGCCCCACGGTTGGAGCGGAAAGCCGAGGCTGCATCGCTTCCCACACGCCCGAAAGGCGGGGAGCAACTCGTTTCCGCGCCGACTAAGACTTCGCCGTCGAGCGATCCATCACGCGGAGGGTGGTTTCGATTTCAACGCGGCCCTCGACGTCACCGGTGAGCACGAGTATCGCCTCCGTCATGCCGTCGGGTAGGGGCTGGCCCGCCGCCAATCGATGGACGACGAACGAGCTTTCTTCCATCGAACCCGCCAACGCAACACGAACCGAACCGATGCGCACCTTGCGCTCCGGCACGCGATCTTCGACCAAGGTCGGCTGCGAACGCAGCGGAGACGTGGATACGGTGGCCCATGGCACGGGGCCGACCGCGTTCGTCAAGTCCGCGGCGGCGCGCGCCAGCACGAGAACGCGCGCGTCGGTGCCTTGCCTCTCGGCGGCATCTGCGGCGCGCCGCAGGCACCTCACCGCCTCGTGGATCTTTCCGCGCGCCTCCAGGTCCCGCGCTCTCTCGAGGCCTCGCAGCACCTCCTCCGAATCGGAAGGGTCCGGCCACGGCGTGAGCAACGTGTCGGAGAACATCTCGCGATTCACCTGTGCCACCATGATGAAGCTCCTATTCTGATGCTAAGGCTGAGTGACCCGCACCGGCGATCGCGCCGTGGGCCTGCGGAAATGCAAGCAAGAGGTCAGCCAGCGCACCGAGCGGCGGCCGATTCCGAGTACGGATCAAACATTCATCCGCGGTGGAATCGAAGCCCGTCGACCGAGGAATTTCACGCCCAAGGCGCAGTCGGCTCGCCCACTGCCTCGCAAAGGCGGAAAGTAGGACAAGCAGGATGTGACAGAGCTGCCCGTGGCGCGCACGCAGCACTGGCGTTCCCGAGGTGAAGGGCTCGTCTACGGTGGACCGCTCGTGGCTGTCCATCCGTAGAGCAGCCGGTGATCCTCGAGCGCGGTCGACCGGTAAATGGAGACGTGGGTCCACGTATCGTGGCCCTCTCCCGTATAGGCGCGGCCATCGGTACTCCAGCCGCTCTCGTCCGACCAGTAGCGCACGTTCTGGCCGTCGTACGAGCCAATCACCTCGGCGACGTTCTTGATGGTGTCTTCTCTTATCTTCTGAATGAGCCAGCGCAGCCATTGCCGCGACACGGTCCAGTTCATACCGATGTCGATGGCGGCAGCGTGCCACTGGCAGACGGGACGGTTGAGGGCGCCTTCCATCGAGTAGTCCGTGGCGGGAAGACGGGCGGCGGGCACGTGATAACCGTACGTGTGGCTCGCGTCGCCGCAGATCCCGAGAAACGATCCGCCGATGGCTGCGAGCCGCTGCCTTTCCACGACCAGCGCCGGAGCGAAGGTACAGGGCGAAACGCAGTCGCCCGGGTCGAGCCGCCGCCCGCACGCGCCAGAGAGGCAGAGCAGATCACCACAGCAGTCTTCTCCGTTCGCCGTGGTGCAGACTGCGCCCTCGTTGCCGCAACAGACGCGTCCGAGCGAGGTCATGCCACAGGTCAAGGTCGCGCAGCACTCGGTGGCCGCCTGGCACGGCCGAGTGGCGGCAAAACATTGCCCCGGCCCGTCGACGGACGCGTCCACTCCCCGCGCCTCCGTGAAGGCGTCTCGCGCGTCGTTGGGCGGAACCGCCGTCTCGGTCTGCAAGGCGTCTCGCGCGTCGTTGGGCGGCACCGCCGTCTCGGTCTGCGGTGCATCGCGGCTCGTGTCCGTCGATTTCACGTCGGCTTGGCCCGTTCCAAGGTCGACCCGCGCGTCGGCCTGCGCTGCGTCAGACGCCAAGCCAGCGTCGTCGAACTCCGTGCCGTCGGCCCCGCTCAGCGCGCAACCGGCGACCAGCGCCAGCGTCGATAGCACCGGTAGCGCGAACATGACTCGGGTGCGTGCCGTCATCTGCTGCTCCTCTCTGCCTTCGAGGGGACGACGTCGACGCCACGGCGACGGCCCGCTTTTCGACGATACACGCCGTTAGCGGGCGAGATCAACAGTGGTTGGACCATTCCACTCCGCACGAGTCCGGGCCGGCGTGCTTCGGCTTGCCTGCACTGATTCGGACACGCGCTCTCCGCTGTGGTCAGATAGCGACTGGCACAGTCCTGGCTGCGGTGTGCCAAATTTCGCGACAGACAAGTCCGGGACAGGCTCGTGTCACCGCCTTTGCCCGCGCGAACGGCGAGCGTGCGATGGCCCGTCGCTTGCTCTGCCATTCAATGCACGCCACGTCGGCGCGCCAGCTCACGAGAAACGGCGATGACAATCCGACACCATGGCTCGACATTCTTTTTGACCTGCGTCCTGGCTCTCAGCGCCTGCGGTGGTGAGCCATCGCCGGGTGGGCCCGGCGGTTCATCCGGGGGCGCGGGCGGGCGCGGCGGTTCCGGAGCCGCAGACAGCGGCAACGCAGGCGGAAGTGCCGGCCAAGGCGGTACCAGCGGAAGCGCTGGCACCGGCGGTTGTAGCGACCCGGCCGACCTCGACGCTGGCGCGGACGGCGGAGCCGCCGAGATCCCGCTGCTCGATCGACCGGCGGAGGACGGGTACGCGTGCACGCTGACGCGGACCATGAGCAAACTCGGCATCAACCCGTGGGGGGGGTCCGCGCTGCTGCCCGCGGACGAAGGTGCTTACCTGGCGCGCATCGAGGGCCCATCAGGCGCGAAAATCGTAGGCTCCACGCTCTTTGCCGATGGAACACTCGGCCCCGCGAAAACCCTGCACGAAGCGGCGCAGAGCCGCTCCTTCGGACTCGTCGGCGCGAAAGCGGGAGATCGCTTCACGCTCGTGTGGACGGCATCCTCCGCCTCGGGTCCTCCATCGTCCCCGGCGAGCGCCCGCCTCCATGTGACGCAAGTCGACGCGGCCGGATCGGTCGTGACCGCGGCGCGAGAGCTCGGGGGAATGGCGACGCGCGAGGACCAAACGCAGATCGTCGTCTCGGGCACCGGCTACGGTGTCGCTTGGGTGCAATCGAACCAGACGACCTCGCAACAACTCATGTTCGCGCGGCTCGACGAGAACGCCGTACTCTCGGGTGCACCGGTCGTGCTCGTCGACGCGTCGTCCGCCCTTTTGCTTTCGAGCCTGGTCGCCGTGGACGACGGCTACGCCGTTGCGTACGCCCAGCTCCGAGAGGCCAAGTATCAAGTAAGTTATTTGGCGCTGGACAGCGAGGGCAAGTCCTACCGTGCTCCGGTCGAGCTCAGCTCCAACGGGCGCCCGGGTAACCTGGTGAAGCATGGCGAAGAGGTGTTGGCCGCGTGGATGGAAAAGCACGGGAGCTTCAGCTACGACGATCAGTCAGCGTCCATCACCATCCGCGTCGGTCGGTTCGATAGGCAAGGCAATCCTATCGGCTGCTCGTACCCGCTCCAGACGGAGGTCTTGCATCAAGAGAACGTGGACCCGCGCTGGTTCAAGATAGGGAACGACCTCGGCCTTTTCTGGGCGCAGGGAAAGATCATCTACATCTGCGCCGGCTGCGTTCCGGACGATCGCATCAAGTTCGTCATCCTGAGCGGAGCGAACCTCGCGAGGAGAAGCGAAGTTCTCGAGCTCCCGAGCCCGACGACCGCCGGCGGCTTGTTGCAGCCACAAGCCATGGGACCGTTGTCGAGCCTCTTGCTCGTTTCCAACGTCACGTATCACGTCAGTGCCGAAGGCGCGTCGGCCACGATATCGTGCCAGGAGCGGAGCCGGTGAGCGCTTTCACGGCGCTGCGACCAGGTATCGCCGCTCTGCCGTTGTTGTGGGCGCTCGGCTGCGGAGCCGATCCGGATCGCGCGGCGATCCATATCGACGTTCGATCGCTCGACGGAACGCTGCCGCCTCGTTATCGCATCGTCTTCGGCACGGAGGGCTCCGAACTCTGGCGGGTGACCTGTCCCGAGGGGGAATCGGCAGGTCCCCTGCATTGCGCCGCCGCCGGGGCAACGGTGGAGCGCGTCCCGCCGGATGCCGTGCTGACGGTCAAGGCGCCGGGATATTCCTTCGTGACCACGTCTCTCTCCGCCGAGCAAAGGGCCGCCGGTCGCGTCACGGTGGAGCTCGCATCCTTGCCTCCGTTCGAGCGAACCGACGACTTTCGCACGGGAATAGAGGTCGATGACGGCGAGCGCACGTTCTTGGATTTCGCTGTGCCGAGCCATACCGAGCTCGGCCAGGCGCACTCCGTCAAATTTTATATCGCCGGTCTTCCGGACCAACCCAAAGTGTACTTTCAGAATACGCGCCGTCATCCCGCGCACTATGACTTCGTGCATCTCGCGTTGGGACTTCCCCTGTCGCGCGCCGAGTTCGAGCAGCAGACGTACCGAGGCGAAGGACGCCCGGCAATGGCCGGCACTTTGATGTACTACCCCTCGCTCCGTTTTCCCAGCGACGCGCACGGTGCGCAGCTCACCGGACCCATTGCGCTCGAATTTTTTCCCAGTGACGACTTGACGGCAAGCCAGGCGCTCACCATCCACCGCTTGCTCGAAGAGCGCCTCCTCTGGCTGGGGTTGGGGGGCCCGGAGCGCCGGCTCGTTTACCTGCCGGCGGGCAGCGTTCAGGAGAGGGAGCTCCGTGCAGCGCAAGGCCACTTCGCGCGGGCGGACGCTCTCTTTGGCGATCGCGTACAATTCTACGCTGGCGTCGAGCAACAGGTCCTCAATGCGGGGCTCGCGTATGGAACACTCCGGCTATTCACGCCCGAGCAACTCGCGCGCGCGGTCGTGTCGTTCCGCGACATCGCGGTGCTCACGCGTCTGCCCAATGACCTCCCGCTGGTCGGTGGCACCATCACCGAAGAATTGCAGACGCCGCTCGCACACGTGAACTTGGCTGCCCGCGCGCGAGGAACGCCCAATCTCGGGCTCCGTTCGGCGTCCGTGGACGGGCGAATCGCGCCGCTCCTCGAACAACTCGTCCGCTTCGAGGTTACGTCCGATGGATTCTCCCTCGCGCCGACCACCCTGGAACAAGCACAGGCGTTTTGGCAATCGCGAACACGCGAACCGCTGCTACCTGCGAGCGACGTCGAGTTCGTGGGGCTTCCGAGCTTCGGCGACATTCCGTTTACCGACTCCCTGCGGTTCGGTGTCAAAGCCGCGAACTTGTCGGAGCTGAGAAAGGTGCTGGGGGACCTCGCGCCTGCGGGGTTCGGTGTGCCGTTCTCGGCTTACCACCAGTACATGTCGAACAATCGGGTCACCGAGACCTTGTGCGATGCGGCACGCCTGGACTGCGAGCGTGAAGGGCGCACTGCCGACCTTTGCGATCGGGCGCGCGCCCACTGCGCGACAGGCACCACCGGGGACGCGTCGTTCTACACCTACGTCGATCAACTTTTGCGCGACGATGGATTTCTCACCGACACGGCGCTCCGTGAGGCGTGCCTCGATGGCCTCAAGTATCTGGCGGGACACGGCACCGTGGACGCCGTGTTCGGCGCCGCGCTCGACGCGCGCATCGGCGAAGTTTTCGGCACCGGCAAGGTGCGCCTTCGTTCGAGCACGAACGCCGAAGACCTGCCGGGGTTCAGCGGCGCCGGGCTCTACGAATCTCTTTCCGCCTACGCATCGGGGAGCGACCGCGCGTCGCTGCGTGTCCGCGAAGTCTGGGCTTCGGTGTGGGAGTTTCGTGCCTTCGAAGAGCGACAATTTTGGAACATCGACCACCGTGCCATTCGCATGGCGCTGGCGGTCAACCTCGCCATCGACGATGAAGCGGCCAATGGCGTTCTCATCACGCGAGACCTCGCCCATCCAGAGGCGCCGGGACTCTACGTCAATGTGCAGGCGGGCGAGGTGGAGGTGACGAATCCGGAGAACGGCGCCATACCGGAGGTCTTTTCTATCGTTCCGGCTCCCAACGAGAGCCTTCAGGTCGTGCGCCAGCGCTTCTCGTCGCTGTCATCCGGCAAGCGGCCTCTCG
>Ga0193706_1000223_pt1 | contig 37765 bp, 30 predicted proteins | sample U3c1metaG_FD_160130 | JGI IMG/M metagenome (GOLD analysis project Ga0193706, IMG submission 160130) | Soil microbial communities from a riparian zone of the East river system, Colorado, United States - U3c1 | ecosystem: Environmental > Terrestrial > Soil > Riparian zone | place: USA: East River... | reverse complement strand
CGATCGCCCCAAGGTGATCTCGATCGGCAGGCAGATCGGCGAGGTGTTGAGCTCGTTCCTGCGCGGGCGACTGGTGGTCAGCCTGCTCAAGGGTGCCTTCATTTCCCTGGGGCTGTGGCTGATCGGCGTGCCTTATGCGCTGCTGCTCGGGCTGTTCGCCGCGGTGCTCTCGCTGATCCCGGTGGTCGGCCCGCTGATCGGATTCCTGCTCGGATTCGGCCTGGCCATGCTCGAATTCGATCTCTACGGCGCGCTGTGGCGGGCCTGCGTGATCTACGGCCTGGCGGAACTGCTCGAAGGCTATGTCTTGATGCCCAAGGTGCTCGGAGAGAGCCTGGGTCTGCACCCGGTGGTGGTGCTCGCGTCCTTGATGATCGGCGGCGCGGCCTTGGGCATGTTCGGGCTGCTGCTCGCCCTGCCGATCGCGGCCACGGTGATCATCCTGACGCGCGAGCTGGTCTTGCCCGCCCTTGCGAAGACTTCGCAAGAGCGGGTTTGAGCCAGCGCCCTTCCGGGCGGATCAGTGGCCGCCGTCGAGCGAGGCCTGCAGCATTTCCTGCAAGCGCTCGATCAGCTCCGGCGAAAGCTTGCCGTCGGTCTTCTTCGCGTCGCGCAGCTGGTCGAGGGTTTCTTCCAGCGAGCGCCGCTCGATCTTCGCCAGCAGGCGGCCGTGGGTCGTCGGCGGGATGGCCGACTTGTACTCGGCGATCTCTCCCGGCGTCTTGTTGAGCTTCTCGAGCACGACGCGGATGGCTTCCTGCAGCTGCACGTCCTCGACGAAGTCGCCAGCCGGGAATTCCTTGCCGCGCAGGTCCTGCACGCGCCGGCGCAGCTCGATGCGGATCAGCTGGCGCACGTCGTCGGGCGGGATCGGCGTTCCGAGCTTGGCCACGAAGGCTTCGAAGTCGGGATAACGCGTCACGTCGCGCTGATCGTTCTCGGCGAGCTGCGTGAACAGCTCCTTGTTGGCTTCGAAGTGCTCGTCGACGTAGGCGCGGATCTTGCGCGAGCTCTGCAGGCGGACCATTTCCTCGATGCGCCAGCTCTCGTAGTTGCGCGCTTCGACTTCCACGTCCGGCTCGATGCCGCCGCGGTGACCGGGAAGGATGTTGCCGTCCTTGTCGAGCTCGCGGTGGATCGAGCGGCCCGAAGGCAAGAGGTAGCGCGAAACCGTCAACTTGATGTGCGGCGCGAAATCGAACTCGCCGTTGTTGTTCCAGTCCTTGGTCAGAGGCTCCCAGTTGTCGTGGCGACCGTTCTTGTTCTCGTCGACGTACTTGTCGTCGGACATGCCGGGGACGTTCAGGAGCTTCTGCACCGAGCCCTTGCCGAAGCTGCGCTGTCCGACGATCGTCGCGCGCCGCTGATCTTGCAGGGCGCCCGACACGATCTCGGCGGCCGAGGCGCTGAAGCGATTGACCAGGACGGCCATCGGCATGTCCATCGGGATCATCGGGCTGCCCTTGGTGAGATGGGTTTCGCCCGCGTCGATGCGGCTCTCGGTGCTCACCACCTTCGTGCCCTTGATCAGGAAGGGCGTGGCCACGGCGACGGCCTCATCGAGCAGGCCGCCCGGGTTGTTGCGCAGGTCGAGGATCAGCGAGGTCATGCCCTGCTCCTGCAATCCGATCAGCGCCGCGCGGACTTCCTGCGAAGCAATGCGCGAGAACTCGAGCAGCGAGATCAATCCGACCTTGCCCGGCAGCATCTGCCATTGGACGGTGGGGATCTCGATCTTGGCGCGCTGGACCTCGACGATCATGTCGTCGGTCGGACGATCGATCTTGGAAGTCTCCATGCCGCGACGCCAGACGTAGAGCTTGACCTTGGTGCCGGGGCGGCCCTTCAAGCGCTTGATCACGTCCTCGGAAGGCTGATGCAGCGTCGGCCAGTCGTCGATGCGCACGATCTTGTCCTCGCTCACCAGTCCGGCCTTGTACGCCGGACCCGAGTAGATCGGGTGGGTGATCGTGAACAAGCCGTCGTCGATGTCGGTCGAGACGTAGGCGCCGATGCCGCCGTATTCCGCCTCGAGGTCCTGCTCGAATTTCTGGAAGTACTTCGAATCCATGTACGTCGAGTGCTCGTCCATGGAGTGCAGCATTCCGTTGAGCGCCGCGTCGAGCAGGTCCTCGGTCTTGACCTTGTCTCCCTCGAGGTGACCCTGCTGGATCACTTTCATGACCGTCTTGAAGACCTGCGCGGGATCATTGGAATCGAGCGTCTGCTCGGAGCCCTTCTGGCTCTCCATCAGCTCGGTCATGCGGCGGAATTTGCTGTTGGCGTGCTCCTCGACCAGCGCGGCTTCGAGGTAAGCCGCGGCGACGCGGCCGCGCTCTCCCGGCACGGAGGCCATGCGCTTCAACTCGTCGCGCAGCGGCCCGGTGATGCCGGTTCCGGTGCGAGCGAGGGCCAGGGCGCCGAGCTGGCGCAGCTCGGGATCCTGCGACGACAGGAAGCCGTTCATCAAGCGCCAGGCATCGCGGCCTTCCTCGCCGCTGCCCAGGGTGTGCATGGCGACCGCGCACTCCAGGCGCAGCTCCGGCGAGCGCGTGCCGTCCTCGGAAATCTTTCCGAGCGCGCTGGTCAAGGGCTTGCGGTCTTCCTCGGTCAGCGTCTTGAAATGGGCGTCCGAGGAGAGCTGGGCCGCGCCGAGCACCACTTCCTGCTTGTCGCTGGTCAAGAGCGGCACGAGCAGCGCGGCGAGCTTGGACACATCGGGATCGTTCGCCTGCAGGCGCAGGCCGATCGCGAAGAGTTTCGCGTTGGGGCTGAGCGCCTTGGGGTCGGCGATCAAGGGATCGACGGCCGCGGCCAGATCCTGACCGGTGAGCTGGCGCGAGAGGTCGGCGAGGGCGCGCACCTGACGCCAGATCTCCTCGCCCGGGCGGTCGCTGAGCTTGGTCGCCTGCTCCTGGACCAGGCGCGCCAGATCCGGGCCTTGCTGAGCGCGCAGGCCGAGCGCGGCGGGAACGGTGGCCAGGGGCACGAGCACCAGGAGAGCGAGCAGCTTGTTTCGAAGCATGAGCGATTTATCGGGTGTGTGGTGGGCGCGCGGCCCGCTGGGGTCGCCGCGACGGGAGCCGGGGCTCGCACGCCGTGGTTGCGATGTCGGCACTACTGTAGGCTCAGCTTTGGGGGATCAGTCCACGGGTCACGTAAAACCTTCCCGGTTGCCGCCCGCGCGGGCCCGGTGTCGGATTCTTCACCTCGAGCGCCTGAGCCAACCCGCGTCGTAGCAGCCCTCCATGGTCGGCGAGAATTCAGATTCCAAGACTGGAAGCGCGGCTCGAGGCGAGCCGTGGAGCCACGTCGTTCCGGGCGCCCGCGGACCCGAATCGGCGATGGTCGACGTCTCTTCCAAGCCGGTCACATTGCGCGAAGCCGTGGCCTCGGCCGTGGTGCATTTTCCGCCGGGTCTTTTGGCCGAGCTGCTCGCGGGCCGCGGGCCGAAAGGACCGGTGCTCGAAGTCGCGCGCACGGCGGCGATGCTCGCGGTCAAGCGCACCGGCGAATTGATCCCGCTCTGCCACCCGCTGTCGATCGACGCGATCGAGGTCAACTTCGAGCCGCGGGACGAAGCGCGGCTGGAGATCCGCTGCCGGGTGCTCTCGACCGGCCGCACCGGCGTGGAGATGGAAGCCCTGGTCGGCGCGTCGCTGGCGGCGCTGACCATCTACGACATGAGCAAGGCCCGCAGCCACGAGATCGAGATCGAGCAGGTCCGGCTGCTCGAGAAGCGCGGCGGGCGCTCGGGCGAATGGCGCAACCCGCGCACCAGCGAGCGCTGAACGGAGAGCGCGGATCCAGCCCTGCGGGCAGCTAAGGCTCGCTCCAGCTCGCAACGGGCGGCCCTTCGAGCGTCTTTCCGCCCAGCGATGCGGGGCAGTACCCCTTTTTCCACGCGTGGGGGAATGCTCAGGGCCTCGTTGCTATCCTTTGCCGCTCCCGACCCGACCCAGGCCCCCGACCCCATCCATGCAACTCCGCCTGATCCAACGCCTGGTCGCTCTGATGCAGAAGGGCGATGTGACCGAACTCGAGCTCGAGGACACCCAGGCGGGCCTGCGCGTCCGGCTGCGGCGCGGGCCGGACTCGCCGCCGGCGAATTCACCGGTCGTTCACGTCACCCAGGGCGCGGCGGCGCCCCTTGCCGCTCCGACCGCAGCGGCTACCGTCGCTGGCCCCGAGCCCCAGGCCGCCGCGGCACCTGCGCCGGCGGGGGTGCCCTTCGTCAGCCCGATGGTCGGGACCTTCTACCGTTCCTCCTCGCCCGAATCGGAGCCCTTCGCGCAGGTCGGCTCGAACTTCGGACCGGACTCGACCTTGTGCATCATCGAGGCGATGAAGGTGATGAACGAGATCAAGGCCGAGACCTCGGGCCGCATCGTTCAGACCCTGGTCCAGAACGGCGAGCCGGTCGAGTTCGGCCAACCGCTGTTCCTGTTCCAACCGAATTGACGCGCGCCGCATGTTCAAGCGCATCCTGATCGCCAACCGCGGCGAGATCGCGCAGCGGATCATCCGCACCTGCCGCGAGATGGGCATCGAGACGGTCGCGGTGTACTCGCAAGCCGACGCCGACGCGAGCTACCTGCGCCAGGCCGATGAAACCATCTGCATCGGGCCGGCCCAGGGCGCGCGCTCCTACCTCAATATTCCGTCGATCATCTCCGCGGCCGAGATCGCGGACGTCGAGGCGATCCACCCCGGCTACGGATTCCTGTCCGAGAACGCGCACTTCGCCGAGGTTTGCAACTCGTGCAACATCACCTTCATCGGGCCGAGCCCGGAATCGATCGAGGCGGTCGGCAACAAGGCCAACGCCCGCGCCCTGGCGAAAAAAGCCGGGGTGCCGATCGTGCCCGGGTCCGACGGGCCGGTGGGGGACGAGGACCTCGCCCTGCGCACGGCGAAGAAGCTCGGCTATCCCGTCATGATCAAGGCCGCGGCGGGCGGCGGCGGTCGCGGGATGCGCATCGCGCGCAACGATCCGAGCCTGGTTTCCGGTTTCCATGCGGCGCGCACGGAAGCCGAGGCGGCGTTCGGCGACGGCACCGTGTACCTCGAGAAGTTCATCGAGAACCCGCGCCACGTCGAGTTCCAGATCCTCGGCGACCAGCACGGCGAGCTGATCCACCTCTTCGAGCGCGACTGCTCGATCCAGCGCCGCCACCAGAAGCTGATCGAGGAATCTCCCTCGCCGTTGATGACACCGAAGCTGCGCCAGGAGATGGGCAAGGCCGCGGTGCGCGTCGCCAAGGCCGCCGGCTACCACAATGCAGGCACGGTCGAGTTCCTGGTCGACAAGGACCGGAACTTCTATTTCATCGAGGTCAACGCGCGCATCCAGGTCGAGCACTCGGTGACCGAGCTGGTCACCGGCATCGATCTGATCGAGCAGCAGATCCGCATTGCCGCAGGCGAGCCGCTGATGTTCCGCCAGGACTCGCTGAAGCAGACCGGCCACGCGATCGAGGTGCGCATCAACGCCGAGGATCCCGACCGCGATTTTCAACCCTCGCCCGGCCGCATCGACGTCTTCGTGCCGCCCGGCGGGCCCGGCATCCGCCTCGACAGCCACGCCTACAGTGGGTACCGCATTCCGCCGAACTACGATTCGATGATCGGCAAACTGATGGCCCACCGGCCGACGCGCGACCACGCGATCCGCTGTCTCTCGCGCGCGCTCGACGAGTTCGTGATCGAAGGGCCCAAGACCACCATTCCAATCCTGCGCAAGATCCTGAATCACCCCGACTTCCGAGCCGGCGACCACGACACGGGCTTCGTCGGCCGCTACTTTGGAGGCGGCCACTCGCCCAAGCCCACTGCCAAGGAAGCGCAATGAACGCCGCCACGAAGTTCGTGCTGAGGTCCCTGCCCGCGGGACTCTTCCTGTGCCTCGGTGTGTGCGCGAGCGGCTGCTTCTTCCCGAACACGCAGCGCTGGCCGCCGCCGATGGGCGGGGACTTCGAGAAGCTGCCTCCCGGCGACGCGGTGACGCGCCCGGAGGGCAGCGAAGAGGTCACGGTGCTGCGCCACGCCGATCCCGTGCGTGTGCGCCCTGTCGGCGCCCTCTCGGGCCAGCCGCTCGCCTTCTACGACAAGCGCATGCGGCTCAATGCCGGCAGCTCGGTGATCGTGTCGCCGGGCGGGCGCGCCGAAGTCCTGTGGCCCTCGGGCGCGTCGATCGTGCTCTTCGGCCAGGCCGTGACCTGGATCGGATCGCCGGGTCGCGGCGATCCGATGTTCGACTTCCAGGAAGTCGACCGCGCGCGCATCTCGCTGAACGAAGGCGACCGCGTGCGCCTGATGGGCGGCGCGGAGCTCACCGGCTCGTCCGGTCCCTACGTGATCGAGCGCTCGAAGGATCGCAAGCTCTCGGTGGTCAATCAATCGAAGGGCGAAGTGCAGGTCTCGTTCCGCGAAGAGCTGTTCACCCTGGGTCCGGGACAGAAAGTCGTCCTGCCCCTGCTCTCCGAGAGCGGCGCGCCGATCCGGCCCGATCCCAGCGCGAAGATCGCCGCGGCGCCCCAGGGTTTCGCGGTACGCCTCACCGGCGCCGTCGAGCCGCGCACCCAGGCAGCGGGTCTTGGTTTCACCTCGAGCGGCGAGAGCCACCTCGAAGGCCTCGGCCAGCGCGTCGACCTGAAAGCCGGCGAGTCGTCGAGCTTCTCGGGCTTCGATCGCGAAGAAACGACGCCCGCGGGCGGGGGCAAGTCTCCGTGAGCGCACGCCGCGTCCTGATCACCGGCGGCGGCGGATTCCTCGGCAGTCACCTCTGCGAGCGCTTCCTCGCCGAGGGCTACGAGGTGTTCTGCATGGACAACCTGATCACGGGGGATCTGCGCAACATCGAGCACCTGATGAGCCGCGCGGATTTCCACTTCCTGCACCAGGACGTGACCGAGTTCATCCACGTGGCCGGGCCGCTGGACGCGGTGCTGCACTTCGCGTCTCCCGCATCGCCCCGCGACTACCTCGAGTTCCCGATCCAGACGCTCAAGGTCGGCTCGCTCGGAACGCACAAGGCCCTCGGGCTCGCCAACGCCAAGGGCGCGCGCTTCCTGCTCGCTTCGACCTCGGAGTGCTACGGCGATCCGCTGGTGCACCCGCAGCGCGAGGATTATTGGGGCAACGTCAATCCGGTCGGTCCGCGCGGCGTGTACGACGAGGCCAAGCGCTTCGCGGAAGCGATGACCATGGCCTACCACCGCTTCCACGGCGTCGAGACGCGCATCGTGCGCATCTTCAATACCTACGGACCGCGGATGCGGCTCAACGACGGCCGCGCCTTGCCGGCTTTCATGTCGCAAGCCCTGCGCGGCGAGGACGTGACCGTTTACGGCGACGGCTCGCAGACGCGCTCCTTCTGCTACGTCGACGACCTGGTCGAGGGCATCTGGCGCCTGTTGAATTCGAAGGAGAATCTGCCTGTCAACATCGGCAATCCGCGCGAGATGACGATCCTCGAGTTCGCAAACGCCGTGATCAAGCTCTGCGGCTCGCGCTCGAAGATCATCTACGAGCCATTGCCCGTCGACGATCCCAAGGTGCGCCAGCCGGACATCACCAAGGCCCGCGCGCTGCTCGGCTGGGAGCCGAAGGTCGAGCTCGCCGTCGGGCTCGAGCGCACGATGAACTACTTCAAGCGCCGCTTGGACCTCGTCCCCGGCAACGCCTAGCTCGCGCCATGTGTGGAATCGTTGCGGGTATCTCGCGCTCCAAGGCGGTGCTCAGTCACCTGATCGAAGGACTGCGCGTCCTGGAATACCGCGGCTACGATTCCTGCGGAGTCGCGGTCGCCGACGGCGGTGAAGTCACGATCCGGCGCAAGGTCGGCCGGCTTTCCGAGCTCGAGCGCGTGCTCGAGGACGGTGCCTGCGCAACGCGCGCGCGGGGATCGGCCACACGCGCTGGGCGACGCATGGAAAGCCCTCGGACGAGAACGCGCACCCGCACACTGACGGCAGCGGCCGCCTCGCCCTGGTGCACAACGGCATCGTCGAGAACTACCTCGAGCTGCGCCGCGAGCTGCTCGCCGAAGGCCGTGTCTTCCACAGCGAGACCGACACCGAAGTCTTGACCCTGCTCGTCGGCCGCGAGTTGGAGCGCGGCGGCACGCTCGGCGATGCGGTGCGCGCGGCCCTGGCCCGAGTGCGCGGCTATTACGCGATCGCCGTGATCTCGACCGGCGCCGAGCCGGAGCTGGTCGGCGCGCGCAACGGACCGCCGCTGGTGGTCGCGAAGACCGCCGATGGCGCCTGGCTCGCCTCGGGAGAGGTCGCGCTCCTGCCGCACACGCGCGACATGACCTACATCGGCGATGGAGAAGTCGTCGAGCTGTCTCCGGACGCGATCAAGATCACCGACTTCCAGGGCAAGGTAATCACGCGCGGATCGAAGCGCGTCGAATGGGACGCGGAGGCGGCGAGCAAGGCCGGCTACCCGCACTACATGCTCAAGGAGATCTTCGAGCAGCCCGACGTGCTCGCGCGCACGGCTTTCGACCGCATCGCCCAGGTCCACGGCGACGTCGACTTCGAGGGCCTGGGCTGGGACGACGCGCAATTGAAGCGCATCGAACGCGTGCAGGTGATCGCCTGCGGCACCGCGCTGCACGCCGGCATGATCGCGCGCTACATGATCGAGGGCCTGGCGCGCGTGCCGGTCGACTTCGATTTCGCTTCCGAGTTCCGCTACCGCGAGCCCTGCCTGGTCAAAAACACCCTGGCCCTGGCGATCACGCAGTCCGGCGAGACCGCGGACACCCTGGCCGGGATGCGCCTGGCTCGCGAGCTGGGCGCGCGCGCGGCTTCGATCTGCAACGTGATCGGCAGCACCATGGTGCGCGAGAGCGACGCGATCATCCTGACCCACGCGGGACCGGAGATCGGCGTGGCGAGCACCAAGGCCTTCACGGCGCAAGTGGTCGCAGGCTTCCTGCTCGCCGTGCGCATGGCGCGCGCGCGCGGCGCGATCGACGAAGCTCGAGGACGCATGCTGCTCGACGAATTGCGGCGCTTGCGGCCGCGCATGGAATCGCTGCTCAACGACAAGACCGTGGCCCACGTGCGCGCGATCGCCGAGCGGCACGTCAACGCCAAGGGCTTCTTCTTCCTCGGTCGCGGCCTGAATTTTCCGGTCGCCCTCGAAGGCGCGCTCAAGCTCAAGGAGATCAGCTACGTCCACGCCGAGGGCTACGCCGCCGGCGAGATGAAGCACGGGCCGATCGCGCTGATCGAGCCCGGCATGCCGGTGGTCGTGCTCGCCTCGCCCGGCCGCGTCAGCGACAAGGTGCGCTCGAACATCGAACAGGTTAAGGCCCGCGGCGGCCACGTGATCGTGATCGGCGCCGACGCCGAGAGCCGCAGCGTCGCCGATGAATCGATCGAGGTGCCCGACGTCGGCGAATGGCTCTCGCCGATCCTCAACGTGATCCCGCTGCAGCTCTTCGCTTACCACCACGCCCTGCTGCGCGGCTGCGACATCGACAAGCCGCGCAACCTGGCGAAGAGCGTCACGGTCGAGTGAACCAGGGAAACGTGGCGTCCCAAGCTTCGAAAGTTCTGGTCACCGGCGGCGCCGGTTTCATCGGCAGCCACGTGTGCGGGGCGCTGCTCGCGCGCGGCGACCAGGTCACGCTGCTCGACAACTTCAACGACTTCTACGACCCCAAGCTCAAGCGCGAGAACCTGGACCATCTGCAGGCGGCGCGCATCGTGACGGGCGACATCCGCGACCAGGGCTTGATCACGCGCCTGTTCGCGGAGGGGGAGTTCGACGCCGTGATCCACCTCGCCGCCATGGCCGGCGTGCGGCCGTCTCTCGAGAACCCGCTGCACTACCAGGACGTCAACGTGCGCGGCACGCTGATCTTGCTCGAGGAATTGAAGCAGCGGCCGAAGACGCGCTTCGTGTTCGCGTCGAGCTCCAGCGTCTACGGCAGCAACGAGAAAGTCCCGTTCCGCGAGGACGACGACATCCACCATCCCGTGTCGCCCTACGCGGCGACCAAAAGGGCGGGGGAGCTGCTCGCCTACACCTACCACCACCTCTACGGGATTCCGACCTCCTGCCTGCGCTTCTTCACGGTCTACGGACCTCGCCAGCGGCCCGAGATGGCGATCGCGAAGTTCACCGCTTCGATCATGGCCGACCGCAAGATCCCGTTCTTCGGCGACGGCTCGACGCGCCGCGATTACACCTACATCGACGACATCGTCGACGGCGTGGTGCGCTCGCTCGACCGCTGCGCGGGCTACGAGATCTACAACCTCGGCGAGTCGGCTACCACGACGCTGAGCGAGCTCGTGCAGCTGATCGGTGAAGCCCTGGGCAAGCAGCCGCTCCTCGACCGCCAGCCGCTGCAACCGGGGGACGTGCTGGTCACCTACGCCGACATCTCCAAGGCGAGAGAAAGGCTGGGCTACGCTCCGAGCACCAGCGTGGCCGAGGGCTTGCGCCGCTACGTCGCCTGGTTCCGCCAGCGCTGAATCGACCGAGCGTCCTCACGACTCGTTGCCGCCGCCGCAGTGTCCGGGATACACTGCTCTGCTCGACATCCGACGCCCTCTTCCGCGCGATCCCACCACCCCCACACTCTGCCCATGAAAGGCGTGATTCTCGCCGGAGGTCTCGGCAGCCGGCTGTACCCGCTGACCAAGATCACCAACAAGCACCTGCTGCCGGTGTACGACCGGCCGATGATCTACTACCCGATCCAGGCGATGGTGAACGCCGGGATCACCGACATCATGATCGTCACTGGCGGGCGCAAGTCGGGCGATTTCCTGTCGCTGCTCGGCAATGGCGCGGATTTCGGGCTCAAGCACCTCAACTACACCTACCAGCAGGGCGAGGGCGGCATCGCCGAGGCCCTGGGGCTCGCGGAGCACTGGGCCAGCGGCGACAGCCTGTGCGTGATCCTCGGGGACAACATCATCCAGTACAACGTGGCCAAGGCCGTCGCCGATTTCCGCGCCCAGGGCCGCGGGGCGAAGATCATCCTGCGCGAGGTCCACGATCCGGAGCGCTTCGGCGTGGCCGAGATCCAGGGCGGCAAGGTGATCGGGATCGTGGAGAAGCCCAAGGCGCCGAAATCCAATCTGGCGGTGATCGGCATCTACCTCTACGACCCGCGCGTGTTCCAGATCATCAAGACGCTCAAGCCCTCCGACCGCGGCGAGCTCGAGATCACCGACGTCAACAACTGGTTCATCCAGGACGGATCGATGAGCTACGAGGTGCTGCCCGGCTGGTGGACCGACGCAGGCACCTTCGAATCGCTGCACCGCGCGAGCACGCTGGTCAAGGAAGGCGGCGCGAACCTGATGGACGTTCCCGCGACGCGCTGAAAGCGACGCGACCTCCGTGACTCGAGCCCCGCGTCGGATCCTGATCACCGGTGCCGCCGGCATGCTGGGCCAGCAGCTCTTCGCCGATGCTCCGCGCGACGCGCTCCTGGTCGGGACCGATCTCATGGCGCAGGCGAGTCTCGCCGCTCCGGGCGTCGACCTTGCGGACGAAGCGCGCGTCGCCGAGCTGTGGAAAGACCATGGTCCCTTCGACGCGGTGATCCACACCGCGGCCTACACCGCCGTCGACCTGGCCGAGACCAACGCCGCGCTCGCGCGCCGCGCCAATGTCGAGGCCAGCGCCGTGCTCGCGAGGCGCTGCGCGCTCGAGGGCGCGCGGCTCGTGGCGGTCTCGACCGACTTCGTGTTCGACGGCGAGAGCGCGCGGCCTTACCGCGAGGACGATGCGACGCGGCCCTTGTCGGTGTACGGCGCGACCAAGCTCGAAGGCGAGCGCGCGGCCTTCGCGGAGCACGCGCAGGGCACGCTGATCGCGCGCACCCAGTGGCTCTACGGTCCGCGCGGCAAGCACTTCCCGCGCACGATCGCGAATGCCGCGCGCGAAAAAGGCCGGCTCAAGGTAGTCGACGACCAGCGCGGATCGCCGACGACCACTCTCGCCCTGTCGCCGGCCCTGTGGGATCTCACGCAGCGCGGCGAGCCCGGCCTCTACCACGCCGCCTGCGAGGGCGAATGTTCCTGGTTCGAGTTCACACGCGCGATCCTCGACGAGCTCGAGCTGCGCTCGGTGGTCCTCGAGCCCTGCGCCACCAGCGAATTCCCGCGGCCTGCGAAACGACCTGCGTATTCCGTGCTCGATTCGAGCAAACTCACCCGCCTGCGCGGCCGCTCGCTCGGCCAGTGGCGCGAGGCACTCACCGCTTACCTCGCGCTCGAACCTCTATGAGCTCTTCCGTCCTCGTCACCGGCGGCGCCGGCTTCATCGGCTCGAACTTCATCCACCTGCTCGCGCGCACGCGCAAGGACTGGCAGGTGGTCAACCTCGACGCGCTGACCTACGCGGGCAACCTCGAGAATCTGACCGAGATCGAGAAGCTTCCGAACTACACCTTCGTCCACGGCGACATCCGCCGACCAGGCGACGTGGCGCGCGCCTTCGACGCCTGCAAGTCGGATGCCGTTTCCGTGGTGCACTTCGCGGCCGAGAGTCACGTCGACCGCTCGATCGAATCCGGCCTGCCCTTCGTCGAGACCAACGTGCTCGGCACCCAGGTGCTGCTCGATCAATCCCGCGCGCGCAAGGTCGCGCGCTTCGTGCACGTCTCGACCGACGAGGTCTACGGCTCGCTGGGGGAGCAGGGTTTCTTCACGGAGACGACTCCGCTCGAGCCCAACTCGCCCTACTCGGCGAGCAAGGCGGCGAGTGACATGCTGGTGCGCGCCGCCGTGCACACCCACGGCTTCCCGGCGCTGACCACGCGCTGCTCGAACAACTACGGGCCTTACCAGTTTCCCGAGAAGCTGATCCCGCTGATGATCGCCAACGCGAGCGAGGACAAGCAGGTGCCGGTCTACGGCGACGGCATGAACGTGCGCGACTGGCTGTACGTCGAGGACCATTGCGAAGCGATCCTCGCCGTGCTCGAGCGCGGCCGGATCGGCGAGGTCTACAACATCGGCGGCCACAACGAGTTCCCGAATCTCGAGATCGTGCGCCGCGTGCTGCGCGAGCTCGGCAAGCCCGAGAGCCTGATCCGCTACGTCAAGGACAGGCCGGGTCACGACCGCCGCTACGCCATCGACGCGGGCAAGATCGAGCGCGAGCTCGGCTGGCGTCCGCGTCTCACCTTCGAGGTGGCACTGCCGCTGACCGTCCGCTGGTATCAATCGCAAGGTGAGTGGCTACAAAGAGTTAGGAACGGTGCTTACCGGGACTACTACGCCCGGCAATACGGTTCTTGACCGAACTATCAACCTGCTGCGTGATCTGACCGATCCTAGGAGCGCCCGCGGCGGGCTCCAGAGCGCTCTTGGAGTCCCCTCATCCCCTTCTGTCCCCATGACCTCTACGCTTTATCGCACGAAGCTCTCCGTCGCGCTCGTACTGCTTGCGTGCATGGTCGTCTGCCTCGGCGGATGCTCCAGCACGTCACCGGACAAGCGACTGTTGCAGTACCTGAATCAGGAGGGTTTCGGCAACCGCTACACGGGGAATCCGGAAGAGGACAACTACATCACGATCGACGACACGCTCGAGATCACCGACAGCTACCACCCGGATGAATTGACGCTGACGGGCCTGGTCGTCGACATCGACGGCACGGTGGTGTTGCCGGAGCTCGGCGCGGTGTTCGTCGCCGGACAGACGCGCAGCGAGCTCGAAGCCTACCTGCTCGAGAAGTACTCGCCGTACTACACCAAGCTCGACGTCAAGGTGAAGATCCACACCAAGGGCAAGGTGTACTTCATCTTCGGCGAAGTCGGCGCGCAGGGCGCGCAGCCGTTCAAGGGCGACCTGACCGTCTTCGAGGCCGTGATGTCCGCGCAACCCGATGCGCGCACGGCCAACCTCGGACGCGTGCAGGTGATCCGTCCCGATCCGCGCGACGGCTTCTCGATCTTCGTGAACATCGACGACATGTTCCAGCACGACTCGACGTCGAACATCCACATCCAGGAGCGCGACATCGTCTACGTCCCGCCGACCATGGTCGCGGAGTTCGGCTACTTCCTTTCCGCGATGATCTTCCCGATCACGCAGGTGCTCAACGACCTGCGCGGATCGCTGTTCATCTTCGGCTACGGCGGGCGCGGCAACAATCGCCGCGGCGGCGGCACGGTCTTCTAGGTCCACACAACACACTCACTCCGTGGCCCTGCAAAGCCAATCCTCCAGTCCCGTCTCCGAATTCGGCGCCCTCATCCGGCGCCGGTTGTGGAACATCCTCCTGCCCTTCGCCTTCATCACGGCGCTGGGCGTGATGATCGCGGAGCTGATGCCCAAGACCTACCTGGTCATGACGGTCATCAAGCTGCCCGAAGTCGGGATGGTCGGCACGGGGAGCACGATCCAACGCGACGCCGGCTCGGCGCAGAACGACATGAAGGCCGAGCCGCTGGTCCGCTCGGTCATCGAGTCGCAGGAATGGTCGGACTTCGTCGGTCTCACCGAGAAGGAAAAGGTCGACTACGTCAAGCGCGTGATCAGCAACCTGACCGTGCAAGTCAAGGCGCCGGGCAAGGGCATCGGCGGGTCGAACTACATCAACGTCTCCTACACCGATGCCGACGGCGTGCGCGCCGAGCGCTTCGTGAACACCCTGCGTGAGCGTTACGTCGACGGCGTGGTCGCCGCGGTGCGCGAGGAGGCTAGAGCCACGCGCGACGTGCTCAAGGACCTGAAAGAGGAGCACTACAACGCCTACAAGGAGGCCGAGAAGGCACGCTCGGACCTCGCCAAGCGCCAGGGAGTGTCGGCGACCCAGCCCGCACCCAACTCGGGCCAGGCGCGCGGCGAGGACCCGGTCTACTCACGTCTGACCCAGAGCGAGATCGACTTCGCGAAGGCGGAGACGGACCTCGACGCGGAGCGGGCCAAGCTCGAGGTCACGGAGGCGCTGCTCGCCAACGAGCCGGAATCGATCCTCGAGAGCGAGGCCGCCGCGGCCGTCAAAGCGGCGGGTACCAACGGCGCCAAGGCTCCGGTCGTCGACGACGTGGACAAGCAGATCCGCGACCTGGAGATGCTGATCAGCGACCAGCGGGAAAAGCAGAAGGAATACCGACCGCCGAATCGCCGCTACCAGCTCATCGACGAAGACGTCATCAAGCTCGAAGCCAAGATCGCTATCCTCAAGGGGGAGGAGACCGGCGGTACGAAATCGCGCTCGCAGAAGTTCGTCCCCAATCCTGTCCGCGCGCAGCTCGAGCAGGATATCCGGGACTCGAAGCAGAAGATCGCCGGCCTGACGAGCACCAAGAGCAACTTGGCCAGCTCGATCACGACGCTGCGCATGGAGAGCCAGCAGCGGGCGGACGTCTACACTCAGCTCAACTACTTGACCGCTGACGTCCAGCGCGCCGACGAGAACTTCCGGATCACCGAAACCCGCTGGATGGAGGAGTGCACACGGGTCACGATTCTCGAAGGCCCTCAGGCCAATCCCTTTGAGCTGATCGAAGCCGCCAAGGCCTCGGACATCCCGACCGCGCCCAACGTGCCTGTGTTCATCGCGATCTCGGCCTTCCTGGGACTGGCGGTCGGCATCGGCTCCGCGGTGGCCGGCGAGTTCCTGCGCAACGGCTTCAAGGGCATCCCCGACCTGACCCGCGGAATCGCTGTCCCGGTGCTCGGGGCCGTCAACCTGATCATGACCCGCGAGCAGAAGCGGCGCAACCTGATCCGCCACGCGATGATCGCCGGCTCGAGCGCCGTGATCGTGAGCGCGATCCTGTGGATCACCTGGGCCTGGCAGCACGACAGCCCGCGCCTGCTCGGCCCCGGGCTCACCCAGCTCATCGACGATGTGCGCAAGTGGTTCCGTCCGTAGGCCGGCCCCGTCGCGCCTGCGCGCGCTGAGCGCGAGCGGATCGCCGCGCCTTCAGAGCTAGCCAATGCGCGACGTCATTTTCGCGATCATCATGCTCTCGCTGGTGCCGATCTGCTATCGGCGCCCGTTCATCGGCCTGTTGACCTTTTCCTGGCTCGCGTACATGCGCACCCAGGACCTGTGCTGGGGTTTCGCGCGCGAGCAGCGCTGGTCCTTCCTGATCGCGATCGTGACCATGCTCGGCTACTCGGCCCTGCGGCCCGAGCTGTGGTTCCGGCGCAATTTCCGCTGCTATCTCATGATGACCCTGGTGGTCCTGGTGACCATCGGGATCCTGATCGCGAACATGTGGACCGCGACTCAGGTCGATCGCTGGGTCGAGTTCACGAAGATCATCGCCGTCGCCCTGTTCACGACCGCGGTGGTCCAGACCGCGGCGCAGTTGCGCGTGATCCTGTGGGTGATCGCCCTGTCCCTGGGTTTCTACGGAGTCAAGGACGGCCTGGTCGGCGTGCTGTCCGGCATGCGCGCGGAAATCCTGGTCGGCCCCGGCGGGATGCTCGCGGACAACAACGACTTCGCCCTGGCGATGGTCATGTCCTTGCCGATGCTGTTCCTGATCGGCCGCTCCGAAGCGAACAAGACCCTGCGCCGCGGCGTCCTGTACTTCATCACGCCCTTGACGGTGTTGACCGTCATGATGACCCACTCGCGCGGCGGCTTCCTGGCCATGGCCGCGGCCTTCTCGGTGCTCGTCTGGCGCTCGAGGAATCGTGTCGCGGGATTCTCGATCGGCGCCCTGGTGATCCTGTGCGCCCTGCTCGTCGCGCCGAAGTCCTACATCGAGCGCGTCGAGTCGATCCAGAATTACGAGGCCGACGGCTCGGCGATGGGGCGTCTCGCCGCCTGGCGGACCGCGATCAACATGGCCGAGGCCAATCCCGTGTTCGGGGTCGGCCTGACCTTGTTCATGCGCAACTACGCCACGTACAAATCGGGCGAGAAGAACGAGGGCGTGCGCGTCGCGCACAACAGCTATCTGCAGATCTGGGCCGAGTGCGGCACCCTGGCGCTCGGCACCTATCTCTTGATGATGGTCCTGACCCTGGTCGGCTTGTGGCGCATCCAGCGCAAGGCGCGACAGCGATACTTCACCAGCTGGATCACCAATTACGCCGTGATGTTCGAGGCCACCTGGGTCGCGTTCATCGTCGGCTCGACCTTCTTGAACCGCGCCCACTTCGACCTGGCTTACCACTGGATCGCGCTGGTGATCGCTTTCGAGTACATCGCCGACCGCGAGATGGAGGACACCACCGCCTATCCGCGGCGCATGGGGCCTGGACTGGGTGAGTTGCGGCCGGTGGAGGAGCGCGGTTTCGCGAAGCGCTTCGGGCGGATGGGCCCGGGACGTCCCGCGATTCAAGGCGGCGCCTGAGCGCGCGGCCAGGACCATGTGCGGACTCTGTGGGCTCGCGCTCGATGATCGGCGGTCGTCCCCCGACCGCGAGCTGATGCTGCACGCCGCGCGCACCTTGAGGCTGCGCGGACCCGACGACGAAGGCGTGCACGTGCGCGGGCCGCTGGCCATCGCGTTCCGCCGCCTCGCGATCGTCGACGTCGCCGGCGGCCACCAGCCGATCCTCAACGAGGACGGCGACGTGGCGATCGTGCTCAACGGCGAGATCTACAACTACCGCGAGCTGCACGCCGAGCTCGTCGCGCGCGGGCATCGCTTCAGGACGGCGTCCGACGTCGAAGTCTTCGTCCACCTCTACGAGGAGGAGGGCGACAAGGCGGTCGAGCGGCTGGTCGGCATGTTCGCCTTCGCGCTGATGGACAACCGCGACGCCGCGCGGCCGAGAGTGCTGCTCGGACGCGATCGATTGGGCATCAAGCCGCTGTACTGGGCGCGCACGCCGAAGGGTCTCGCCTGGGCCAGCGAGCCCAAGGCCATCCTGGCGATGGGGGAAGTTGGCCGCACGCTGCGTCGCGAAGCACTGCTCGAGTACCTGATGCAGGGCTACGTCGGCGGAGAACATTCCGCCTGGGCGGGGATCGAGCGTTTGCCGCCCGGTCACACGCTTTCCTTCGAGCCCGGCGGCACTCCGCGGCTCGAGAAATACTGGGACATGCCCTTGGACGCACTGCGCGAACCCGCGAGCGACGAGCAGCGCGACGTGGAGATCCGCGAATGGCTCGACCGCGTGGTCCGCGACCATCTGCAGAGCGACGTGCCGCTCGGCGCTTTCCTCTCGGGCGGCATCGATTCCAACGCGGTGGTCGACTCCATGGCGCGCCAGGGCGTCGATCCCTTGATCGCCTGCAGCGTCGGTTTCGCGGAGAAGACCCACGACGAGCTCGACATCGCTCAGCGCAGCGCCGCGCGCCTGGGCGCGAGGCACCACACGCGCGTGCTCGAGCCCGATCCGCTGCTGGTGGTCGACACCTTGCCGTGGGTGTTCGACGAGCCGCTCGCGGATCCATCGACGCTGCCGACCTTCCTCGTGTCGAAGATGGCGCGCGAGCACGTCACCGTCGCCCTGTCCGGCGACGGAGGCGACGAAACCTTCGCGGGCTACCGCCGCTACGTCCACGACCGCGCGGAGAATCGCGTGCGCGCGCGCCTGGGCGCGAGCGGGAGGAGCGCGGCGCGCGTCCTCGGCGGCATCTATCCGAAGCTCGACTGGGCACCGCGGCCGCTGCGCGCGAAGACTTTCCTGGCCAACCTGGGCCGCGATCCCGCGCGGGCTTACTACCACAGCGTGTCGCAGCTCTCGCGCGACGAGGCGCTGGCGCTGCTCGCGCCCGAGCTGGGCCGCTCGCTCGCCGATTGCGATCCTTTCCGCGCCTTCGAGCAGCACTACCGCCGGCCGAACGTCGACGACGCCCTGTACCGCGCGCAGTACGCGGACTTCCACACCTACCTGCCCGATCAGATCCTGACCAAGGTCGACCGCGCCGCGATGGCCGTCAGCCTCGAAGTGCGGCCGCCGATGCTCGACCACCGCTTCGTCGAGCGCTTCGCCCCGCTGCCGGCGAGCGAAAAAGTCCACGGGCAGCGCGGGAAGCACGCACTGCGGCGCGCGATGCGGCCGCGGCTTGCGAGCGAGATCCTCGACGGCAAGAAACGCGGCTTCGACACACCGCTGGCGGCCTGGATCCGCGGCCCGCTCGCGGCTTCGACGCGCGACGCGCTGCAGGCCCTGCCCGGCGAATGGTTCGATCGCGGCGTGCTCCTGGCGCGCCATGCCGAGCACCTGTCTGGCGCGCGCGACCACTCGCGGCTCCTGTGGAGCCTGCTGGTGCTCGAGCACTGGCGCCGCGCCCACTCCGCCGCCGGAGTCGGTGCGTGAGGATCGGCGTCTTGACCTCGCTGTACCCGAGCTCCGTGCTGCCGCACGAAGGAATTTTCGCCGAGCGGCGCTGGAGCCGCATGGTCCAGCGCGGCCACGAGGTGCGAGTCGCCCATCCCTTGCCCCACGCGCCCCTCGCTTTCCTCGGCGCCCTGTTCGGCAAGCCGCACTGGCGCGCGATCGCGCGCACGCCGGACTCGGAAGCGCGCGAGGGGATCGCGATCCGCCGTCCGCGCTACGCCCACGTTCCTGGCCGGGCCCTGGCCAATGCCCGCGCCTTCGCGCGCGCCGGCGTCGCGACGCTGCGCGCCCAGGGCGATCCGGACGTCGTCGTGCTCGACTACGCCTGGCCCGCGGCGGCCAGCGTTCCCGATCTGTGCGCGGCGGGGATTCCCGTGCTCGTCAACGGCCGCGGCAGCGACGTGCTGCAGGTTGCAGAGACCAGCGACCTCGCCGACGAGCTCGGCGCTGCCCTGCGACGCGGCGGTCACTGGTGCGCCGTTTCGCTGGATCTCGTGCGAGCGATGGATCGCCTCGCCGGAGCGCCGGGCCGCGGCGTCCTGATCCCCAACGGCGTCGACTTCGAGGAATTCCAGCCGCGCGACAAGCTCGAGGCTCGCGCGCGCTTGAAACTGGACGCCGCGGGACCGTGGGTGCTCGTCGTCGGCCATTTGATTCCGCGCAAGGATCCGCTGCTCGCGCTCGAGAGCTTCGCGAAGACCAGTCCTTCCACCGCGCGACTCGCCTTCGTCGGCAGCGGTCCACTGGAGCGAGCGTTGCAGAGCCGCGCGCGAGATTTGAACCTCGGCTCACGCGTTCAATTCTTCGGCGCTCAGGCTCCTGAATCGCTGCGCTGGTGGTACGCCGCCGCCGATGTGCTGCTGCTCACCAGCTCGCGCGAAGGGCGGCCCAATGTCGTGATCGAGGCCCTGGCTTCGGGTCGACCCGTCGTCGCGACGGCCGCCGGCGGCACCGGCGAGCTGCTCGAGGGCTTCGAGGGCGCGCTGGTGACGTCGCGCGACGGCGAGGCGATCGCGCGAGCCCTGTCGGCGATGCTCGCGAACCCGCCGGCGCCCGCGCGCTGTCGGGCCCAGGTGGCCGAACTTTCCTGGGACAACAGTCTTTCGGCCCTCGAGCGTTGCCTGGAGCGGGTGCGCGCGGGAAAACCCTCTGCGTGAAAATCCTCTACCACCATCGCACCCAGGCGGAGGACGGCCAGGCCGTGCACATCCGCTCGCTGCAGAGCGCCTGGCGCGAGCTCGGCCACGAGGTGGTCGAGTTCAGCCTGGTGAAGCGCGGCGCGCCGGTCGCGACTCCGGGAACGCCGGCCGCTGCGCCCAAGCGCTCGGCGTGGAGCGCCCTCGCGCACCTGCCGCGCTTCGCGCGCGAGCTGGCAGAGTATTCGTACACCGCTTACGCGCGGCCGCGCCTGTACCAGGCCCTCGATCGCGAGCGGCCGGATTTTCTCTACGAGCGCTACGCTTTCGGAAACGCCGCCGGCGTGATCGCCGCGCGCCGCGCGAAAGTGCCGATCGTCCTCGAAGTCAACTCGCCGATGGTCGCCGAGCTCTCGCGCACCCGCGGCCTGTCCTTCGCGCGCACCGCGGACAAGATGGAGCGCTTCATCTTCTGCGAAGCCACGCGCGTCTGCGTGGTCAGCGCCGTCCTGGCCGACATGCTGGCCGAGCTCGGAGTCGAGCGCCGGCGCATGTTCGTCACGCCCAACGGCGTGCACCTCGAGCTCTTCGAGTACGGCGATCGCGCCCTCGCCCGAGCGCGCGCGCGCGCCGATCTGGGCCTCGAGGAGTCGGGCCTGGTGCTCGGCTTCGTCGGTTACTACCGCGATTGGCACCGGCTGGATCTCGTGATCGACGCCCTGGCCTCGATCGAAGGCGCGCGCCTGTGTCTGATCGGCGAGGGCCCGGCCGAGGCTTCGCTGCGCGCGCGCGCGCGCGAGCGGGGTGTCGAAGCGCGGGTGCATTTCGCGGGCACCCGCCCCCACGCGGCGATCCCGGCGCTCCTGCCGGCTTTTGACATCGCGCTGGTCCCGGCGATCAATCCCTACGCCTCGCCGCTCAAGCTGCACGAGTACATGGCCGCGGGCCTGGCCATCGTCGCCCCCGACCAACCGAATCTGCGCGAGGTGCTCACCCACGCGGAAAACGCATGGCTGGTGCCCGCCAACGACGGAGCGGCTCTGCAGGCGGCCCTTGCGCGCCTGGCCGGCGACCCGGACTTGCGCGAGCGCCTGGGCCGCGCCGCGCGCGCGACGATCGAGCAGCGCGACCTGACCTGGCGCGGCAACGCGGCGCGCGTCGTGCGCGAGATCGAGGCCATGCGCGCTCAAGGAGAATCCGCGTGGTGAACCAGGGCCGGCTGCACGGGATCTCCTTCGACGTGGAAGAGTTCTTCCAGGTCGCGAATCTGCGCGGACACTTCGCGCGCGACGACTGGGACAGCGTGCCCTCGCGCCTTGCGATCGGCATGGATCGCATCCTCGCCGCCCTGGAGCGCCGCGGGGCCCACGCGACCTTCTTCTTCCTGGGCTGGATCGCCGAGCGCCATCCGCAGTACGTGCAGCGCGTGCTCGAAGCCGGCCACGAGGTCGCGAGCCATGGCTACGAGCACCTGTTCCTGTGGGACATGAACCGCGCGGAGCTGGTCGAAGACCTGGCGCGCACCGAGCGGGCCCTGGCCGCCGCCGGAGCCCCGCCGCCGATCGGATTCCGCGCTTCCACGTTCACGCTGACGCGCAAGACCTGGTGGGCCTTCGACGTGCTGGTCGAGCGCGGCTACCGCTACGATTCGAGCGTGCACCCCGTGCGCCATCCGGTCTACGGCGTGCCCGATTTCGAGCCCGGCATCTCGCGCGTCGAGGCCGCGGGCGGATCCGTGATCGAGTTCCCGGTCTCGACCTGGCCCTTCCTGGGCAGGAATCTGCCGGTCGGCGGCGGGGGATACTTCCGTCTCCTGCCGGGTCGGATCACGCGCGCCGCGGTGCGCTCGCTGGAGTCGCGGAGCAAGCCCGCGTCCTTGTACTTGCATCCCTGGGAGTTCGATCCCGACCAGCCGCGCTGCCCGGCGCCCGCGCTGAAACGCTGGCGGCATTACATGAACCTCGATCGCACCCTGCCGCGGCTCGAGGAGCTGCTCGCGAGCTTCCGCTTCGGCTCGCTGCGCGAAGTGCTCGAAGCCGAAGGTCAGCTCGAGAAAAAGTGAGTCAGCGCGTGCGCGCCGGGATCTGCGCCGCGAGCAGGGCCAGGGCGTCGACCAGGTTCTTGCGCGCGCGGTCGTTGGTGATCGCCGCGGAGACTTCCTGCAGGAGACTGGTCGCGAGCTGGCGGTCCGCGGGATCCGCGCGCTGCACCAGGGTCGTGGCGTAGAGCTGGCCGATGTCGATGTCCCTGATGCGGCCGATCGCCGACTGCCGCTGCTGCCACAGGCTGGCCAGGATCAACAGGCCGCGCGACTGGCCGGCTTGAGAACCGGTCAGCGACTTCGCCAGGGTGTACATGAGATCGAGGTCGGGCGATTTGCGCGCCTCGAGCTTGACCACGGCCGCGATCGCGGAATCGACGCGGGCGGGATCCGCTCCGGCGTCGGCGTAGAGTTTGGCCAGGGCGCGCTGCGTCTTGCCGTCGGGCACCATGCGCGTCACCAGCTCGTAGAGCTGGATCGCCTCGCCGCGCCGATCCTGCGCGACCAGGGTCTCGCCGAGCATGCGCCACAGCTCGAGACTGCCCGGACGGCGGCCGAGCTCGTCGCGAACCAGGGCTTCCGCCCGCGCAGGCTCGAGCGACTGGTAGAAATCCTTCCACGCTCCCGTCGCGCCCGCGCGCAGGCTGTCCAGCGACGGACGCTCGAGCCTGGCGGCGCTGGTGCGCGCGGCGGCCGGATCCGAGTCGTCGTCGCGCGCCGCGCCTGGATCGATGCGCGCTGCGTCGTCGCCCGAGGGTTTCTCGTCCAGGGCACGCGCCGCCTTCAGCGCCGCGCGGCTCGCCGCCAGCTCGTCGAGATGGCCCGCGAATCGATCGAGCCGGTCGTAGGCGCGAGCGACGCGCACGGCGGGGGTGATGTCCTCTTGATCGAGCTCGGCGCGCGCCTGGGCCAGGGCCACGGCGGGATCCTCGGGGAAGCGCAGCGAGAGGTCCGCAAGCTCCGAGCGCACCAGCGTCGCGGACACGTGGGCCGGATCCGCGGCTCGCGCGTCGCGCAGCACCGCGATGAATTCCTCGACGATCGGCGAGTCCGAGACCACGTCCGCGGAGCGCACCGCGTGGCGCAGGGCGTCGAGGGATTCATTCCAGCTCGGAACGCGGTGCGAGAGCTGACCGAGCTTGAACCAGGCCGGCGCCAGGTCGGGATCGCGCACGACGGAAGCTCGCACGCTGTCGAGGGCGGCTCCCAGGTTGCCCGCGAGCTCCTGGGACCAGGCCTCGGTCAAGAGTTCCTCGGCCTCTTCACCGGGACGCGGCCCGACGGCGCGGCGTCGATCGGCTCGCAGCCGGACCATGTCGACGTGGTCGAAGCGCTTGACGCGCTCGAGCCTGACTTCGGCCAGCGCGTCCCAGGCGGGCTCGAAGGTCGGCCAGGAGCGCAGCAGGATGCGCCAGGCGCGCTCCGCGTCCTGGGGCATCTTCGCCGCGGCCAAGCCGCGACCCGCTTCGAACGTCGCCCACAGCGAGCCCGGCGTGGTGGGCTTGAGCTTGGAGAAGTCGACCACCGCCCACAGCCGCCACTCGGGGCTGTCGATGGCCATGAGGTGCGCGAACAGGCGCCTCGGATCGCGCTGGCGATCGCCGCCGCGCAGCATGAACATCGTCTCCTCGCGCGTGAGATCGTCGACCAGCCTGCTCAGGTCCGGAATCTGGCCGCCCAGGATCTCGACCGAGGCCTCGAGCATCGCCCACTGCGGGTCCTTGGGGAACTGGCGGCGCGCGTCGGCGATCGTGCGGCGCGCTTCGTCGAGGCGCTCGTCGAGGATCGACAGGATCGCCGCCTGCAGCCGCGTGGCCTGGAACGGCGTGTCGTACAGGGCGCGCACGTAGATCGGCAGCCGGGTGTAGACGCGGCTCTCCAAGGCCGCGAGCACGCGTCCGAAGGCCACGGCGCCGCGCGTGTCGAAAGCCTCGGCGCGGTCGAGCTGGTCGGTGACCGCGGCCGCGTCGTGGTCGAGCAGGGCGACGCTCGCCAGCCGCAGCAGGACGTCGAGCGTGCGCGTCTCCTCGCGCGAATCCAAAAGGTGCAGCAGGGCGCGCGCCGCTGCGATCTGGCCGCGCGCCAGCATCCCGTCGACGCGCTGGATCATCGCCGGCGCGTCGAGCTTCGAGCTGGCGGGCAGCTCGGCGATGATCTCGAGCAGGCGATCTTCGTTGCCCGAGAGGCGCGCTGCATCGAGCTGCAGCTCGAAGGCGCGCGAGCTCAGACGGCGCGCGGGCTTCAAGCGCTCGAGCATCGTCAGGGCTTCCTCCTGCTTGTCGACGTCGATCAGGAGCTCGCTGGCGAGGATCACTCCGTCGTCGCCCAGCGGCTCGAGAGGCAGCGAGACCAGGCCCGAAAGCGCCTCCTGCGAGCGGCCCTCGGCCTTGAGCGTGCGCGCCACCTCGAGGCGGCCCGTGTTCTCCGGGTCGAGCTGCATCAGCTCGATCAGCTGCGCGGCCGTCAAGGTTCCCGCGGGCAGGCGCGCCATGCGCCGCAGCGCGAACTGGTCGGTGGGATCGCGGCGCAGGCGATCGATCCAGATCTCGGCGGCGGCGGGCCATTCGCCCATGTCGCGCAGGGCGTCGCCGAGGATGTCCATCGCCGGAAGGAATCCCGGGTAGGCGACCAGCAGTCGGCGCGCGCAGGCAGCCGCGGCGGCAGGCTCCTTCGCGTCGCGGTGCATCTCTCCGAAGCGGAACAGCTCGAAGGGCCCGGCCTTGGGAGAAGGACCGACGTAGCCCGTGCGGCGCTGGTCCTTGAGCAGCAGCTCGAGCTCGACGCCCGAGGCGCGCATGCGCTTGCGCCCGAGGTCGAGCCAGGTCGGCAGAAGCTCGTTCGTGCGCCGGGGCAGCAGGCAGAGTCCGCGCGTCAAGGCGTCCTCGGCCTGGCTGAGAGCGCCGGGCTCGACTTCCTGCAGGATCTGGAACATGCGCAACCAGGCTTCGCCGTCCGCGTCCGGGGCGAGGGTCACGGCCTGGGTCAGCGCCACGCGTTCCTTGGCGATCTGCCCTTGCGAGCGCCAGCTCTCCGCCTTGACCCGCCAGGCGAGGGCTAGGGCGCCAGGGAAAGGCTCGACGGGCGCGACCGGCTCGCTGCGCGTGTAGTAGTCGAGCGCATTGGACGCTCCCGCGAGGTTCTTGCTCCGCGCGCGCGCCATGCCCATGTAGAAAGCCGCGAGCGATCGATAGTGTTCGTCGCCGGCGCGATACAGGATGCCGCCCTTGTCCTGCAGCTGCTGCCAGCGCTTCGATTTGTACAGGGCTTCACACCAGGTGTCGTAGAACCGCTGGCCGCCCTGGGATGCCTGGTTGAAGTGCAGAGTGATCGCTTCGTCGGCCTGCCCGGGCCGGTCGGCGTCGATCAGGACGCGCGCCAGGCGCTGCATGAAATCGGGCGAGGAGTTGACCGCGCGCTGAGGCGCGACCGCGAGGCCGAAATCGATTGCATCCTGCACGCGGCCCGAGCGCTCCAGGAGATCGAGGTAGGAGCGGACGGCGCTGCGCTCCAGGGGGCCCGCGAAGGATTTCACCAGGGCCTCGCGAGCGTGCGAGCTGGCCTCGGTGGCCTGGTCGAGCAGCGAAAGCGTGCGCAGCGAATCGCCGCGATCGGGCGGCGTGAACAACGAGCGCAATCCCGTCAGCTGCGAGACGCGCAGCGGATCGTCGAAGTCCATGCCCGCCGCGCGCCGTGCATAGCCCAGGGCGCGCGCGGCTTCGGCATCGGAGAGGCTGGCGTCGAATCCCCGCTCGAGCTCGGCCAGACGGTCTTCGGAAATGCGCGTCTGTATCTGGCCCGCCTGGGCCCAGGCCTCGAGCTGGCTCGGATCGAGGTCGGTGATCTTCATCGCGCGCTCGAGCGCGGCATCCAGGTCCCCGGCCTCCTCGTCGAGCTTGACGATCTCGAGCTCGATGTCGACGGCGCCGGGGCGGTAGCGCTCGAGGGCGCGCTCGAGGTCGGCCCGCGCGGGACCGTAGGCTTCGACTTTGCGCAGCACGCGGCCGCGCTCGATCAGGATGTCCGCCGCAAGCTCGCCGTCTCCCGTAGCCTCGGCCGAGCGCAGCGCGAGCTCCAGCTCCTTGAGCGTGGCCGCGGTGTCCTGCTCGGGTCCGTTGAAGCGCCGCAGCGCGGACTCGAGCAGGTCGCGCGGCTCGCCATGGCCGCCCGAGAGCATCAGGCCGCCGATCGCGCCGAGCACGACCAGGGCCAGGGCGACCAGGATCCAGGAAGTGACTTTCACGCGCCCGAATCCGGGCCTGACGCCGAAGGAGCCCGTTGGAAAAGGCGCCGTAGCGAGGCACAGCGCGGGAAGGCGAGACGAGGAGCGCGACGGAACGGCGGCAAGGGTTCCCACGTTAGAGCGCGAAGCGCTCGTAGCGGGGGCTCCTGCGGAGCCTTCGCAGCGGGAGGCGGCCTTTTGGCCGCTGAGTACGACGTTCCTAGCGCGACGAAGTATCGCCGAAGCGCGCGAAGCCGAGTAGGCGACTTTTTCAACGGGCTCCGCCGTTGAGCCGCAAAGAAGTTTGTCACCACAGGACTCCTAGTGTCCTGCCTTGGGATCGGTGTGTCCAGGGTCGGCGCTTTCCGCGCGCGGAGTCTGGAACAAACCGTACTTGCGCATCTTGTTGAACAGCGTGCCGCGGGTGATGCCGAGCAGCGCGGCGGCGCGCATGCGGTGACCGCCGGACAGGGTGAGCGCGCGCAGGACCAGCTCGCGTTCGGGCAATTCCAGAGCGGTCCGCAGCGGCTCGGTCCGGCCGTGCTCGCGGCGCGGCAGCGCGGGAGTCGGCGTGCCCGAGCCGACTCTCCCGTCGTCGAGCCCGAAGTCCGCCGCCGTCAAGCCAGCGCCGCGGCCCAAGAGGACGGCGCGCTCGACCGCGTTCTCCAGCTCGCGCACGTTGCCCGGCCAGTCGTGGGCGAGCAGCCCGGCGACCACGTCGGGGCTCAAGGCGCTCTTCGGCCTGGCGTGCTGGCTCGAGAATCGAGCCAGGAAATGCTCCGCGAGCAGGGCGATGTCTCCGCGCCGCTCGCGCAGGGGCGGCAGGCGCAGGTGGATCACGTTGAGCCGCCAGTAGAGATCCTCGCGGAAGCGCGCGGCGCGAACCTCGAGCTCGAGGTCGCGGTTGCTGGCGGCGATCACGCGCACGTCGACGGTGCGCGTGTGCGACTCGCCGACGCGCTCGAAACGCTTGTCCTGGATCGCGCGCAGCAGTTTCACCTGCAAGTCGAGTCCCGCGCTGGCGATCTCGTCGAGGAACAGGGTTCCGCCGTCGGCCACTTCGAAGCGGCCCGGCTTGTCGCGCAGGGCTCCGGTGAAAGCGCCGCGCGCGTGGCCGAACAGCTCGCTCTCCAGCAGCGACGAGGGCAGGGCTCCGCAGTTGAGCTCGACGAAAGGCTCGTCGCGGCGCGAGCTCGCCTGGTGGATCGCGCGGGCCAGTTGCGTCTTTCCCGTTCCGCTCTCGCCGCTGATCAGCACGTTGGCGCGCGTGTCGGCCACCGCGCCGACGACTTCGGCGATGCGGGCCATGCTCGGGTCGCGCGAGATCAGGTTGCCGAGCGAGAAGCGCTCGCCCAGATCGCGCTTCAGCCGGCGGTTCTCGATCGCGAGCGCGCGCGCCGCGCCGGCGCGCTCGAGCGCCACGGCGATCTGCTCGGAGGCGAGCGGACGCTCGAGGTACTGGGCCACGCCGCGCCGCACGGCCTCGACCGCGTCGTGGGCCGAGGAGAATCCGGCGATCACCACGATCGCGGGCGGCGAGTCCATGGCCGCGGCGATCTCGCACAGACCGCGCTCGAGCTCGGCGGCCTCGGCGAGCACCACGTCCGCATCGGTCGCGCCCAGGATCATCGGCCAGTCGAAGGGTCCTGGAATCAGGCGCGGCGAAAGGCCGCCGGCCTCGAGGTCGGCCGCGAGCGATCGGGCTTCGCTCGCGCGCGCCAGGCAGAGCAGAACGCGCGGGCTTTTCATGGGTCGGACGCCAGGGAAGGCGGGAAGCCTGTTTTCGACCCACGGGGCGCGAGGCCTTGACCAAGGCCGGTCCTGGACCCACCCGGGCCCGAAAACGGGCGGTGCTGCCCCGCATGGCTGTGCACAGCCGGCGGACCGACTCGGACAGGCGCCGGCTGGAAGCCTGGCGGGCGGGCTCGGTCAGGCTCCGGCGAGGAGCTTGGCGGCCTTGGCGCTGATCGGCACCGACAGGTCGAATTCCACCTGCGGGGTCGCGCCCGGGATCGGGCGCGCTTCCAGGGCCAGGCCGCGCGCCGCGCACAGCCGCGCCAGCACGCACAGCTCGCTCGAGCCGACGCCGGGAAGGCGCTCTCCGAGACCCGCGGGCTGGAACAGCTGCGCCGGAGGAATACCCGCCAGAGGACCGGCGGGGGCGCGCAGGCGGATGATCGCTCGCGGCTCCAAGCTGCCGTCCTGCTCGGATGCGGAATTGAGCGAGCGCACTTCGACCAGCTCGCCGGTGTTGGCCAGGGTGCGCACGATCTCGAGCAGCACTCCCAGCGTGTGCACGAGCGCGGCGCGATCGGCTCGGACCAGCAGGACTTCGCCGCCCTGGTAGCGCACGCGCGGCGCGCGCCGGGCCTGGAGCGCGAGCACCGCGAGCTCCTCCTCGACCAGCGCGTCGAGATCGAGCTCCTCCTGGACCCGCGGAGCCCGCTCGACGCCTAGCGAAAGACTGCGCACCGAGCGCTCGAGGCGCACGATTTCGCTGCCCAGGGTCTCGCTCGCCGTCGGGTCGAGATTTCCGCTGCCGCGCAGATTCAGCAGGGCCTCGCTGGTCCGCCGCACGTGGGCGCTGAGATCGCTCAGCGGGGTGCGCAGGTCGAAGCCGCGCAGCTCGACGGAGACCTGCTCGGGAAGCTGCGCGGGCAACACCGCGGGAGCCGCGTGGTTCGCCACGGTTTCGGGCGGGGGAGCGCGCAACAGATCCTCGAGCTGGACCAGGTCGATCGGCCAGGGATGCCAGCGCGTGCGGGGCAGGGCCAGCAGCGCGCGGCCCACGGGCAGGGTGCGGTCCGAGCCGATCACTTCCGCGCGGCTGGCGGGCCGGGCCACAAGGAAACGGCGTACGATGCCGATGTCCTCCAGAGGAAAATGGTCTGCATCGAGCACTACGCGGTCGCGCGGACCGGCGAGCAGGAGCTCGGCGACGTCGAACCAGCGCGTCGGAACATGGGCCTGCGGACTCGCGCGGACCATGGCTTCGAGCAGCATGAAAACCCGCTCGAGGCGCGGGCCGCGACCGATCCTGAGTGTCGCCTGTTCAGCCGCGCTGGGGTCGTGTTCCAAGGAGTGATCAGGTTGTTGGGAAAGTCAACCGCGACAGGGGGGATCCTAGCTGTCCTGGCCCGGCGGGCAATAGCAGAGCACGGCCCGGCGGAAAAGAGTCGGAGCCCTCGACCGGCTTGGGTAGTCTGCACAGGGACCGCGATCGCGCCATGACACAGGGATCGACTCTCGAGCTTTCGGTGGTGGTGCCGGTCTTCAACGAAGCCCAGAACCTGCGCCCCCTGCACGCCGAGATCGCCCAGGCCTTGGAGCGCCTGGGTCGCAGCAGCGAGGTGATCTACGTCGACGACCGCTCGACCGACGGCAGCCTGGAGCTGCTCCTGGAGCTGCGGCGCGAGGATCCGCGCGTGCGCGTGGTGCGCTTCCGGCGCAACTTCGGCCAGACGGCCGCGCTGGCGGCGGGCTTCGAGCAGGCTCGCGGCAAGGTGGTCGTGACCCTCGACGGCGATCTGCAGAACGATCCCGCCGACATCCCGGCCCTGCTGGCCGAGATCGACCGCGGCTGCGACGTGGTCGCCGGCTGGCGGCGCCACCGCCACGACGGATTGTGGCTGCGGCGGATTCCTTCCTGGATCGCCAATCGATTGATTTCCTTGACCACCGGCACGCGGATCCACGACACGGGCTGCACGCTCAAGGCCTTCCGCAAGGACATGGTCGAGCGCCTGGTGATCTACTCCGAGCAGCACCGCTTCCTGCCCGCGCTGGCGATGGGCAGCGGGGCGCGGGTGCGCGAGCTGGTCGTCAACCACCGGCCGCGCCTGTTCGGCAAGTCGAAGTACGGCCTCGGACGCGCCTCGCGCGTGCTGCTCGACCTGCTCTCGATCCTGATGATCGCGCGCTTCAGCCACCGGCCGCTGCAATACTTCGGCCTGATCTCGCTGTTCTTCACCGTGTGCGCGTGGGTCTTCCTGTTCATGAGCACGGTCAACTACCACACCTGGACCTTGATCACGAAGTGGTGGCAGTTCTCGGTGTTCATTTTCGGCATGCTGCTCCTGCTCGTCACTTACTTCATCCTGCTCGGGCTGCTCTCGGAGCTGGCCGTCACCGCCAGCGGCATGCACCGCCGCCGCGTGCAGGATCGCTTGATGATCCGTTCCCATTGACCGCGTGAACCAACCCACCCTCCCCGCGACGACGCACGAGCGAGCGCTGCCCAAGCCCGACCAGGCTGCGCGCGCGGCCCTCGATCCGTTGGCGGCCTCGGCCTCCGGCGGACACCTGCAGCCCTTGGAGCCGCCGACCCTCGACGTCACCGTGATCGTGCCCGTGACTTCGCCGGACGCGGAGATCTCGGAAGTGGTCGCGGGCCTCGGCCGCGAGCTCGCGCGCGAGGGCCGCAGCCACGAATTCGTGCTGGTCTTCGACGGCGTGCGCGGCAAGGCCTGGAGCGATGCGCAGGCGCTCGGAGAGAAGCTCGGCGATCGGCTGCGCCTGATCTCTTTCGAGAATCCTTTCGGCGAGTCCGTGTGCCTCTCGGCCGGCTTCGAGCTCTCGCGCGGGCGCACGATCCTGACCTCGCCCCAATACGTGCAGATCGATCCGCTCGAGCTGTCGTCGATGCTCGCCGCGATCGACGCCGGCGCCGACTTCGTCACGCCCTGGCGCCGGCCGCGCGTCGACGCCCTGCTCAACCGCGTGCAGTCGGCCTGCTTCAACTGGGTGATTCGCCGGATCATCCGCATGGAGTTCCACGACCTCAACTGCTACTTCCGCGCGATCCGCCGCGAGGTGCTCAGCGAAGTCGCGATCTACGGCGACATGTACCGCTTCCTGCCGGTGATCGCGCACCGCCAGGGTTTTCGCGTGGTCGAAGTTCCGGTGCGCCACCTGAAGGAATGGGGGACCAGCGGGTTCTTCGGCCTGGGCGTGTACGTGCGCCGCTTCCTCGACGTGCTCGGGGTCATGTTCCTGACCAAGTTCACGCTGAAGCCTTTGCGGTTCTTCGGCTCGATCGGCGCGGCCTGCTCGCTTCTCGGAGCAGTCATGTTCGGCTACTGCGTCTGGCAGAAGCTGACCGGCGACCAGGAGGGTCTCTACGGACGTCCAGTCTTCCTGATCTCGGTCATGCTGCTGGTGCTCGGCGTCCAGGTGATCGGTTTCGGCCTGGTCGGCGAGATCATCATCTACACCCAGGCGCACCACCTGCGCGAGTACCGCGTCGAGCGCGTCTACGAATGATCCACTCGGTGATCCAAGCGCTGCGGCTCGTGCGCCCCGTGCGAGTCTTCCGTCACTTCGGGTTGATCGGCTCGATCGGTGCGGCCTGCTCGCTGTTCGGGATCCTGATGTTCAACTTCTGCATTTGGCAGAAGCTGACCGGCGCTCACAATGACCTGTACGGCCGTCCGATGTTCTTGCTCTCGGTCATGCTGCTGGTGCTCGGCACCCAGATCATCGCGGTCGAAGTCGCGCTCCGGATCGCCAAGTGCGTCCACCGATGGATTCGATAGAGCCGCAGGCCGCCGTGCTTCACGAAGCTGCGCCCGCGCCGCCGCCGCCGGTGGCACCGCTCGAGATCCGCGCTGGCAGACCTGCGGATGACTTGGCGCGCGACAAATTCGTGCGCGCTCATCCCCGCGGGACTTTCTTTCACTTGAGCGGGTGGCGGCGCGTGGTCGAGCGCGTGTTCGCGCACGAGGCTTCCGATTGGATCGCGTGGCGCGGGGACGCGATCGTCGGCGTCCTGCCGTTGATGCGCACGCGCTCGCTCTCGATGAGCACGCAGCTGATCTCGATGCCTTATGCCGTGTACGGCGGAGCGATCGGCATCGACCATGCGATCGAGAAAGCCCTGGTCGACACCGCCGTGCGCGAGGGCACGCGCGAGCGCGCGGGCCGGCTCGAGCTGCGCTACCGCGACCCTTCCGGCCTGGACCTGCCGCCCTATTCGCTCTACTCGACCTTCATCCGCGACCTGCCGGCGCGCGCGGAGGATGTGCTCGCCTCGATCCCGAAAAAAGCGCGCGCGGAGTGTCGCAAGGCGCGCGACAAGCACGGTCTGGATCTGACCGAAGGCGCCTGGTACCTGCGCGATCTGCAGCGTTTGTTCATGAACAACAAGCGCAATCTGGGCTCGCCCGGCTTGCCCTTCGATTGGTTCCAGGCCCTGCTCGAGGAGTTCAAGAGCGACGCCGTCGTGCACCTGGTGCACCGCGGCCGCGAGCCCCTGGCCGCGGTCATGTCCTTCGTCTACGAAGGCACGCTGCTCGCGTACTACGCGGGGACGGCCGACGACGTCGACCGCAAGTACTCGGCCTCGAATTTCATGTACAGCGCGCTGCAGGAGTGGGCGGTCGAGCGCGGCCTCTCGCGCTTCGACTTCGGCCGCAGCCGGCGCGATTCCGGCGCGTTCAGCTTCAAGGAGCACCAGGGCTTCGAGCCGCGCGACCTGCCGTACCAGATCGCCTTGCTCGGCGACAAGCGCATGCCGAGCTTCAATCCGTCCAATCCCAAGACGGAGCGGCTGCGCAAGACCTGGAGCCGCTTGCCGCCCTGGGTCGCGGGCCGATTGTCCGGCCCGATCTCGCGCTATCTGCCCTGAGCGACTTCCGGGTTGGCGAGGGCGAGCTCGACGGCCTGGAGCACGTTCGGGACCACGGCGAAGGGGCGCGCCGCTTGCGGAAGCTCGTCGATGCGCAGAGCTTCGCGCTCGCCCTTGCCGCTGCGCACGAGGATGCCGCGCACTCCGAGCACCGCGCCGCCGGCGAGATCGCGCAGCGCATCTCCGATGACCCACGAAGCGGCGAGGTCGAGGTTCCAGCGCATCGAAGCGATCCGGAACATCCCCGAGCCGGGTTTGCGGCAGGCGCAGGCGCGGTGGTAAGGCGCGAATCCCTCGGTGTCGAGGTGCGGGCAGGCGAGCAGGCCGTCGAGCCGCGCTCCGCCCGCCGCGAGCCGCTGCGACAAGTCGAGGTGCACGCGCTCGAGATCGAAGTGCGTCATCCAACCGCGCGCGATCGCGCTCTGGTTGGTCAAGAGGACGGCCACCAGTCCCGAAGCGTTGACGCGCGCCACGGCTTCCACGGCGCCGGGCAGCAATTCCAGCTGTTCCGGCCGCGAGAGGGCGCCTTCGATCTCGCGGTTCAGGGTTCCGTCGCGGTCGAAGAACACTGCCGCGCGCCGCTCGCTGCGCGGCGCTTCGCTCACGGCGTGCCGCTGGGGCGCATGCGCACGAAAATGCGCTCGGGAGCGTAGGTCTCTTCGAAGCGGACCGGGACCCAACCGTCGTAGATGTTGAGGAAGGTGGGGAAGTGGTAGGTGTTCGGGCCCAGGTAGGCCTCGTCCCAGTAGATCAAGTAGGTGCGGTTGTCGTCGGTCACCAGGCGCGTGGCTTTTTGATAGCCGTCGAGCACCAGGTCGACGCGCTGCTTCCTGCGGTCGATCGCGAGGCAGCAGGGCGTGGCGAAACCAGAGTCGCGTCCGTCGATCAAGACGCGCGCGCCGACGGGTTGGCTCGAGACCATCACCCCGCGCGACTCCGGGAACGCATTGGCGATCGCGGTCGTCAGGTAGATGCCCGCGACGTAGGGAATGGAGTCGACCGCGGCCCGGGCGATCTTGGAGGAAGTGCCGCTGCCGGAAGTGCTGCAGCTGGGCAGCATGTTGATGCAGATCACGGCGGAGGCCGCGAGGGCGAAGGGCATGAACGATCTCGAGCGCATGGGGGATTCCTCCAGGGCAGCATAGCTCGCCGCGCGACGGGTTGCCTTCCTCGACGGGCTTCTGCAGGCTGCTGAAGTGAGCGACCCGGAAAGAAGTTCGCGCGAGCCTGGGCTGGACCCAGGGCCCGATCCACACACCAGGGCTGCGCTGGGAACTCGACCGACCGAAGCTCGCGGGATGTTTCGCGAGCCCTTGTTCTGGCTCGCCTTGCTCCTGGCCCTCGGCCGGTTCTGGCGCCTGGGCGACTGGAGCCTGTGGGAGGACGAGGTCTTCACGCTGAGCGACGCGCGGACCATGCTCGAGAACGGCGCGGGCCCCGGACCCAAGAATCCACTCGGGTATCTGCTCTTCGCCGCGCTGGTCCACGGCCTCGGTCCGGTGCCTGGCGAGTTCGGTCTGCGTTTCGTGCCCGCCCTGCTGGGCGTGCTCGGCATCGCGGCTTGCGGGCTGTGCCTCAGGCCGGCGATCGGCGCGCGGCGCGCGGCCGCGACGGCCTTGATCGTCGCGGCGTCTTCCTGGCACGTGTACTGGTCGCAGAACGCGCGCTTCTACACCCTGGCCCAGGACTTCGCGTTGATCGGTGGAGCCTTCGCGCTGCGCGCGCTGCTGCGGCCCAACGGCGAACGGTTCCGCATGAGCGCGCTGTGCGCCCTGGCCGCGCTGCTGCTCGCCTCACTGGCGCAGCCGGCGTCCGCGCTGCTGCTGCCGGCCTGGCTCGCGGTGGCCGTGCTCCTGCCCATGCTTACGCTGCGCCCCACGCCGCCGCGCCTCCCCGTCACGCGAGCGATGGTGATCGCGGCGGGCCTGCTCGGGCTTGCGATCGCGGCCTGGGTCGGGCCGATCTGGCTGGACTACTACCGCACCAAGCACGATCCGACCGCACTGCATTTGTTGAAGACCAGCGGCTGGTACTTCACGCCGGCCCTGCTGCTCGCCGCATCCTTCGGCGCCTGGCGCGGCTGGCGAGCGCGCAGCGCGCCGGACGTGTTGCTCGCCCTGGTCTGCCTGTTCACGGCGGGCCTGTTGTTCGCCAATGCCTTCTTCCTGCGCGCGGCGGCCCAGTACCTGTTCGTGCTGCTGCCCTTCGTCGCCGCGCTCGCGACCTGGCCGCTGACCGAGCCGCGACTCTCCAAGACGTGGAAGTGGTCGTGGCTCGCCGCGCTCCTGATCCCGGCACTCGTCGACCAGGGTCTGTACTTCTCGAAGCGCAACGGCGATCGGCCGCCGTGGAAAGAGGCCTTCGCCGAAGTCTTCGAGCGCAAGGGCCCCGGCGACGTGGTGTTCACGAACAACGCCAATGTCGGCGAATACTATTTCGCGCCGCACAGCCCGAACCTGCGCCACCCGACGCACGTGCACAACCTGGACCGCTATTCGTACTCCGCGGAACAGCACTGGGCGCGCCAGCCGCGGCGCGCGTGGTTCGTGATCAACCACGAGCGCTTGAACGAGTGGCCGACCAAGGCGCGGCTCGATTTCGAGGCGATGCTAGCCAGCAACGCCCGGCTGATGGCGAGCTTCGAGCTCGACCATGGCGTGCGCAATCTCGACGTGCTCGTCTACCTGCGCGAGTGATCGCGCCGCGCGCGCCCAGGAATCTCGCGCCTCGCCGGGTCTCGACCCGCGCTCAGTTCGAGCGGCCCTGGAACTCGCCGTCGGAAGTGCGGACCTTGACCATGTCGCCGACCGAGATGTGGATCGGCACCTTGATCTTGAGCCCGGTCTCGAGCACCGCGTCCTTCTTGACGTTGGTGGCCGTGTTGCCGCGCACCGCGGGCTCGGCTTCGGTGATCTTGAGCACGACCGAGGGCGGCACTTCGATGCCGATCGGGATCGCTCCGTGGAAGGTGATCGCGACGATCGTGTTCTCCTTCACGTAGCCCATCTGCTCCTCGATCAGGTCGGGCTGGATCGTGACCTGCTCGAAGTTGACCTGGTCCATGAACACGTAGCCGCCGTTGACCTCCTTGTAGAGGTACTCGCTGGGCTTCTTGTCGAGGTAGGCGACCTCGAGCGAGTCCCCGGAGCTCAGGCGCATTTCCTTGGTCGAGCCCGTGCGCAGCGAGCGCAGCTTGACGTGGATCACCGCGCGCAGATTGCCCGGCGTGTGGTGGTTGTACTCGGTGATCAGGAGCAGATCGCCGCCCTGGTCGATCACGACGCCCTTGCGCAGTTCAGTGGCCTTGACGCCCATGGAATTCTCGGTGTTCGGGGTTTGACTGGGGCGACGGGGGTGTCGCCGACTCGAATCCCCGACTTCGGGGCTGGCAGGTCAACTGCTCAGGATACCAGAGGCCATGCCCCCCGGCGCAGCCGATCTATCCGTCGCAGCCGAACTATGCGTCGCGGCCGATCCATCCGCTGGCTTCGCGCGCAGGCGCTGACGATTCGGTCAGAAAACGCGCCGTTGCGACGAAGAAGGGATCGAGAGCGCCTTGCGGTACTTGGTCACCGTTCGGCGCGCGATGCGGATCCGGTCGCGCTTGCCCAGAAGCTCGGCGAGCTGGTCGTCGGACAGGGGATTGGATCCGTCCTCCTGGCGCACCAGCTCCGCGATGCGGTTCTTGATCGCGGCTTGACTGGCGACCTCGCCGGATTCCTTGGTCGTCCCGCCGGTGAAGAAGTACTTGAGCGGCAGGATTCCGCGCGGCGTCTCCGCGTACTTGCCCGAGACGGCGCGGCTGACGGTCGAGATGTGCACTCCGACCTCGTCGGCCACTTCCTGCATGCGCAGCGGCTTCAAGGCGCGCACGCCCTTCTCGAGGAATTCCTGCTGGCGCGTGAACAGGCAGCGCGCGATGCGTTCCAAAGTGGATTGGCGCTGCTGGATCGCGTCGATGAACCAGCGCGCGGACTCGACGCGCTTCTTCACGAATTCCGCGAGCTGGCGGTCCTTCTTGTTGTCGCGCAGGAGCTGGCGGTAGGTGGGCGACAGGCGCAGCTCGGTCGAGCGTTGGCGCGTCAAGCGCACTTCGAATTGGCCGTCGATCTCCTCGACGGCCACGTCGGGAGTGATCACGGCCGCGGTGTTCTCGCCGAAATCGCCGCCAGGGGCCGGGTCGAGGCTGCGCAGGGTGTCGATCGCGCTCTTCACTTCCTCGAGCGAGCGGCCGGTGACCTTGGCGATGCGCGGCAAGCGGTTGGTGGTGATGTCCTCGAGGTGGTTCTCGATCAGGGCGCGCACCAGGGGCGCGTCGGCCCCGCTGGCTTCGAGCTGCAGCATCAGGCATTCGCGCAGGTCGCGAGCGCCGAGCGCGGGGTGGATCACGTTGCGCAGCTCGCGCAGCACGCCGGCCAGCTCTTCGGGCGTCGCGCCGGCCATCTCGGGGCTGACCGAGCACTCCGCGGCGATTTCCTCGAGGCGGCCTTCGAGGT
>Ga0193706_1000222_pt1 | contig 37824 bp, 35 predicted proteins | sample U3c1metaG_FD_160130 | JGI IMG/M metagenome (GOLD analysis project Ga0193706, IMG submission 160130) | Soil microbial communities from a riparian zone of the East river system, Colorado, United States - U3c1 | ecosystem: Environmental > Terrestrial > Soil > Riparian zone | place: USA: East River... | reverse complement strand
CGGGCGCGGCCTATCTCATCTTTCTCGGCGTCCGAACCATCCGCAACGCTCGGCGCGCGCTCGAGCCCGTCGAGGCGGAGAAGGTGCCGGCCTGGCGCCACCCGTTCACGCTCGGCCTGCTCAACCAGCTCGCCAATCCCAAGTCGGTGCTGTTCTGGGGCGCGCTCTTCCCGCAATTCGTGAATTTCCAGGCCGACAATCTCTGGCTCCAGTTCTTCATCCTCGCCGCGACCGGGATCGTCGCCGACATCATCGTCCTCTCCAGCTATGCAGCCGCGGCGACGCGCGGGCGCAGCCTGCTCGCTTCGGGCGCCCGCGCGGTGTGGCGCGAGCGTATATCGGGCGGCGCCCTGGTCGTGGTCGGCGGCGCGCTGTCCCTGGTGAAGCACAGCTCCTGATTTGCCTTTGGCCCAGGCTCGGCAATAAGGGGCGCGAGGCCAGGAGAGGGTCGGCGACAGCATGGCGACGAGGATCGAAGAGCTCGAGGCGAAGCGCGCGCAGGCGAGGCTCGGCGGCGGCGAAAAAAGGATCGAGGCCCAGCACGCCAAGGGGCGCTTGACCGCGCGCGAGCGGCTCAGCGTCCTGCTCGATCCGGACAGCTTCGAAGAATATGACATGTTCGTCGAGCATAATTGCGCCGATTTCGGAATGGCCGAGCAAAAGGTGCCGGGCGACGGAGTCGTCACCGGATCGGGCACGATCAACGGCCGGCTCGTCTACGTCTTCGCGCAGGATTTCACCGTGTTCGGCGGCTCGCTGTCGGAGCGCCATGCCCAGAAGATCTGCAAGGTCATGGACATGGCGATGAAGGTCGGGGCACCGATGATCGGGCTCAACGACAGCGGCGGCGCGCGAATCCAGGAGGGTGTGGCGAGCCTCGGAGGATATGCCGAGGTGTTCCAGCGCAACGTTCTCGCCTCGGGCGTGATCCCCCAGGTCAGCCTGATCATGGGCCCCTGCGCGGGCGGCGCGGTCTATTCGCCGGCTATGACCGACTTCATCTTCATGGTGAAGGACAGCTCCTACATGTTCGTCACCGGCCCGGACGTGGTGAAGACGGTGACCAATGAGGTTGTGACCCAGGAGGAATTGGGCGGGGCGGTCACCCACACGACCAAATCGAGAACGATATCGAGGCCCTGCTCGCGACGCGCGACTTCTTCGATTTCCTGCCGCTTTCCAACCGCCACGATCTGCCCGAACGGCCGTGCACCGACGCATGGGACCGGCGCGAGGACAGCCTCGACACTCTGATCCCCGACAGCGCGGCCAAGCCCTACGACATGCATGAGCTGATCCAGAAGGTGGTCGACGAGGGCGATTTCTTCGAGATCCAGCCGATGCACGCCGCGAACATCATCACCGGCTTCGGGCGGATCGAGGGGCGCACCGTCGGGATCGTCGCCAACCAGCCGATGGTGCTTGCCGGGGTTCTCGACATCAAGTCGTCCAAGAAGGCCGCGCGATTCGTGCGCTTCTGCGACGCGTTCGAAATTCCGATCCTGACCTTCGTCGACGTGCCCGGCTTCCTCCCCGGGGTCGCCCAGGAGCATGAGGGAATCATCAAGAACGGCGCGAAATTGCTCTTCGCTTATGCCGAGGCGACGGTGCCGAAGATCACTGTGATCACGCGCAAGGCCTATGGCGGCGCCTATGACGTGATGGCGTCGAAGCATCTGCGCGGCGACCTTAATTACGCCTGGCCGACAGCGGAGATCGCGGTGATGGGCGCGCGAGGCGCGGTCGAGATCATCTTCCGCAAGGACATAGGCGACCCCGACAAGATCGCCGCCCGAACCCGCGAATATGAGGAGCGCTTCGCCAACCCGTTCGTGGCGGCGAGCAAGGGCTTCATCGACGAGGTGATCATGCCCCATTCGACACGGCGCAGAATCGCGCTTGGTCTCAGGAAACTCAAGGACAAGCAGCTTGAGAACCCCTGGAAGAAACACGACAACATCCCGCTATGAGCAGGCGGACGCGAGAGTGGCGCCTCGAAGCCGCCGATCGCTGGCCGAACCTGCAGCGCTTGCTCGATGAATGCTTCGATGAAGAATTGCAGGACCGGTACGCCTCCGGCGAAACGGCCCTGGACCAGGCAATCGGCCGCCGATCGCTGGAAGAATTGCAGGTTGGGACCAAGGAATGGTGGAACTGGAATGCGACGCGCAGCTGGAAGAAGGGTGGATTGGCCATTCTTCCCGACGGCTTTGGCGTGGACTGCGATCATCCTGAGCGCCGGGACGCCTGGCAGTTCATGAGCGCGGTCTATGACAGGCTCATAGTCTCGGTACGGGCTGAAGCCGGCAAAGACTGGAGACCCGATACCCACGTCGAGAAAACGGACATCTGACATGGCTGACGGGTCGGACCTGATCGTCGGCCTGATCGGGCTCGCACTTGTGGTGCTGATCGCCATGCGAATCCGGCGTGGGCTTCGCGACGGACGGATGCCGGTCTACCGGACCTACATCCAGCGCGACGAGCAGCCCGGGCGGTTCCGGTTCATGCTCGGCGTGCATGTCGTCAGCCTGGTTCTGGTCGCGGTGATCGCCGCCGATCTTCTGCTCAGCCTCGGCCTCAGGGCAAGGCTGTGATCGAGGGCGACGAAGCGGTGATCCGGATCGTCGCCGCGATCGCGATGAACGCGCGGGGCGAGACCTTGCTGGTGCGCAAGCGCGGAACTGCCCCCTTCATGCTTCCGGGCGGGAAGCCGGGCGAAGGGGAATCCGCGCTCGAGGCGCTCGAGCGCGAGGTGCGCGAGGAACTGGATTGCGGATTCGACCTTTCCGGCTGCCGCGCGCTCGGCACGTTCCGCGCTCCGGCCGCCAACGAGCCCGGCTTCACGGTGGAGGGTGAATTGTTCGCCGTCTCGTTGGAGGGAGTTCCGCGCCCCTGGGGCGAGATCGAGGAGCTGCGCTGGGTCGACCCCGACGGCGAGCTACCCGATCCGATGGCGGAACTTGCGCGCCAGCACGCCTTGCCGCAGGCGCGCCTGCTGAAAGCCAATGCGAGGAGCCTTTCGCCATGCCCATCGGCCGATTGAACCATATCGGGGTGGCCACGCCATCGATCGAGAGGAGCGTCGCGCTGTATCGCGACATTCTCGGGGCGACGAAGATACACGAGCCGTTCAACCTACCGCCACAGGGCGTGCGGGTCTGCTTCGTCGACACCCCGAACAGCCAGATCGAGCTGATCGAGCCGCTCGGAGAGGACAGCCCGCTTCACGGCTTCCTCGCCAGGAACCCGGCGGGTGGGCAGCATCATGTCTGCTTCGAGGTGCCCGACATATATGAGGCCAAGGCCGAGATGGATGCCAAGGGCGCCAAGGTGCTCGGCGAGCCGCGGATCGGCGCACATGGGACATTGGTGATCTTCCTGCATCCGAAGGACATGGGCGGAGTGCTGGTCGAGCTGATGGAGACTCCGCCCGGGGATCATTGACTTTTTCCGTGCCCCGGCGAAGGCCGGGGCCCAGACAGAGCAGCAGGACTGGACCCCGGCTTTCGCCGGGGAACTAAAGATATGACCGACAAGAAGCCCACCCTCGCCGAATGGCAGGCCGCCGCCTCGAAGGAGGTGAAGGGCAAGGATATTGGCTGGCATACGCCCGAAGGGATCGAGGTGAAGCCGCTCTACACGGCCCAGGACGTGGAGGGCATCGATCCCGGCCTCCCCGGCTTCGCGCCGTTCACGCGCGGGCCCTATGCGAGCATGTATACGGGCAAGCCCTGGACGATCCGGCAGTATGCGGGCTTCTCCACGGCCGAGGATAGTAACGCCTTCTACCGGCGCAACCTCGCCGCCGGTCAGAAGGGCCTGTCGGTCGCCTTCGATCTCGCCACCCACCGCGGCTACGACAGCGACCATCCGCGCGTGACCGGGGACGTCGGCAAGGCCGGAGTCGCGATCGACACGATCGACGACATGAAGATATTGTTCGACGGAATCCCGCTCGACACCATGTCCGTGTCGATGACGATGAACGGCGCGGTGCTTCCGGTCCTCGCTTTCTACATCGTCGCCGCCGAAGAGCAGGGCGTTCAACAGGACCAGCTTTCGGGCACGATCCAGAACGACATCCTGAAAGAGTTCGCGGTCCGCAACACCTATATCTATCCGCCGGCGCCCTCGATGCGGATCGTCGCGGACATCATCGCCTACACCAGCGCCAACATGCCGCGATTCAACTCGATCTCGATCAGCGGCTATCACATGCTCGAGGCCGGCGCGACGGCGGTGCAGGAGCTTGCCTTCACCCTTGCCGACGGAATGGAATATGTCCGCGCCGCCAAGGAGAAGGGGCTAGAGGTGGACGCTTTCGCGCCACGCCTCTCCTTCTTCTTCGGGATCGGCATGAACTTCTTCATGGAGGTGGCCAAGCTGCGCGCGGCGCGGACGCTGTGGCACCGGATCATGAGCGGGTTCGGCGCTCAAAATCCGAAATCGCTGATGTTGCGGACGCACTGCCAGACGTCGGGAGTCAGCCTGACCGAGCAGGACCCGTACAACAATGTCGTGCGAACCACGATCGAGGGGATGGCGGCGGTGCTCGGCGGCACCCAATCGCTCCATACCAACAGCTTCGACGAGGCCATCGCGCTTCCCACCGACACCAGCGCGCGGATCGCGCGCAACACCCAGCTCATTCTCGCCGAGGAGAGCGGGATCACCCATGTCGCCGATCCGCTTGGCGGCTCCTGGTTCGTGGAATCGCTGACCAAAGACCTGGGTGACAAGGCCTGGGCGCTGATCGAAGAGGTGGAGGCATTGGGCGGAATGACCGCGGCGGTGGCCGAAGGCATGCCCAAGCGCCGGATCGAGGAAGCCGCAGCCGCCCGCGCCGCCCGCGCCGACCGGGGCGAGGACGTGATCGTCGGGGTCAATCGCTACCGGCTCGAGGAAGAGGCGCAGCACGACATACTCGAGGTCGACAATGCCAGGGTCCGTGCCGGCCAGGTGGCGCGTATCGAGAAGGTTCGGGCCGGCCGCGACGAAGCCGCCATCCGGGCCGCGCTCGACGCGTTGCGCGAGGGCGCGAAGGGCGACGCCAACCTGCTCCAGCTTTCCGTCGAGGCGGCGCGGGCGCGGGCTACGCTCGGCGAGATCAGCCTTGCGCTGGAGGATGCGTTCGGGCGCTACGACACGGTGCCTGAGCCGGTGAGCGGCATCTATGGCGGCGCCTATGAGGGCGATGCGCGCTGGGAGCAGGCCGAGCAGGGCGTGGCCGCGATCGGCCGGCGGCTCGGACGCAAGCCGCGGCTGCTGGTCGCCAAGATGGGCCAGGACGGGCACGACCGCGGCGCCAATCTGGTCGCCTCCGCCTTCGCCGATCTCGGCTTCGAGGTGGTGCCCGGACCGCTCTTCCAGACGCCCGAGGAGAGCGCCCGGCTGGCGATCGACAAGGGCGTCGACATGGTCGGCGCATCCAGCCTCGCGGCAGGACACAAGACCCTGGTTCCCGAGCTGATCGGCCACCTCCGCGACCTCGGCCGGCCCGACATCAAGGTCGTGGTCGGCGGAGTCATTCCCGCGCAGGATTACGAGATGCTCCGCGAGGCGGGAGTGCAGGCGATCTTCGGACCGGGCACGAACCTGGTCGAGGCGGCCGGAGAGGTGCTGAAGCTGCTCGGCCACAACATGCCGCCGCTCGAGGAGGCGGCGGAATGATCGTGCGGTGGCTCTGGCCAGGCGCCGCAGCTATCTTTCTTGCCTCAACGCCGGCGGTTGGCTGTCGCGTTCCCGTTAGGGCAGACATAGTGGTCTACGGAGAATTAGTCTCACCGCCGCGAAATTGTCCGGGCTGTGGGCCTCGCATAAGAGCAATAAAAGTCATCCGGGGCGCCAAGCAGAAGCACTTCCAGCTACCGCCGCCCGGTACGCTTGAGGTTAGTTGCTACAGTAGAACCAAGCGTATCGGCGACAACGGAGTGTTTGGGTTGTTGGGCAACGGTCCAATCTTTAGCCAGCTCTATTTCAGCGCACACCGACCGGCCGATTGGGCCGATACGTTCCAATAAAGGTCGGCTAATGTTTTCCAAGATCCTGATCGCTAACCGGGGGGAGATAGCCTGCCGCGTGATGCGCACGGCGAGACGGATGGGGATCGCGACGGTCGCTGTCTATTCGGACGCGGATGCTCGGGCGCCGCACGTCGCCATGGCCGACGAGAAGGTGCGGCTCGGGCCGCCGCCCGCGGCCGAATCCTATCTCAATGCGGATCTGATCATCGACGCGTGCAAGGCGACCGGCGCGGAGGCGGTGCATCCGGGCTACGGATTTCTCTCCGAGCGGGAGAGCTTCGCCCGCGCGCTTGCCGAGGAGAAGATCGCCTTCATCGGGCCGCCGACCGAAGCGATCGCGGCGATGGGCGACAAGATCGAGTCCAAGAAGCTGGCGCAGAAGGCCGGAGTCAGCGTCGTTCCGGGCCATATCGGCGAGATCAGGGACACCGAGCATGCCGCCGAGATCGCCGGCGGAATCGGCTATCCGGTGATGATCAAGGCCTCGGCGGGCGGCGGCGGCAAGGGGATGCGGCTGGCCTGGAGCGAGAAGGACCTTCGCGAGACGTTCGACAGCGTCCGCCGCGAGGGCAAGGCCAGCTTCGGCGACGACCGGGTGTTCATCGAGAAGTTCGTCGAGGACCCGCGCCATATCGAGATCCAGCTGATCGGCGACCAGCACGGCAATCTCGTCTATCTGGGCGAGCGCGAATGCTCCGTCCAGCGCCGCCACCAGAAGGTGGTCGAGGAAGCGCCCTCCCCCTTCGTCACCCGCGAGATGCGCATGGCGATGGGCGAGCAGGCCGTCTCCCTCGCCAAGGCGGTCGGCTATTACAGCGCAGGGACGGTCGAGTTCATCGCGGGCGCGGACCGGAGCTTCTACTTCCTTGAGATGAATACGCGGCTACAGGTCGAGCATCCGGTGACCGAGATGGTGACCGGCCTCGACCTGGTCGAGCTGATGATCCGGGTCGCGGCCGGCGAGCCCCTTCCCTTCGAGCAGACCGACGTCCGGCTCAATGGCTGGGCGGTGGAGAACCGGGTCTATGCGGAGGACCCCTATCGGGGGTTCCTGCCTTCGACCGGGCGGCTGGTTCGGTATCGGCCGCCGGCGGCTTCGGGAGAAGCGCCGAGCCAAACCGGAGACTCCCCCACCCCCAACCCCAACCCCTCCCCTGAAGGGGAGGGGCGGACGCGCATCGACGACGGGGTCGTTGAGGGCGGCGAGGTTTCGATGTTCTACGATCCGATGATCGCCAAGCTGATCACCTGGGCGCCGACCCGCGAGGGGGCGATCGACCGTCAGATCGATGCGCTCGACTCGTTCGTGATCGACGGGATCGGCCACAATGTCGATTTCCTCTCGGCGCTGATGCAGCATCCGCGCTTCCGCGAGGGGCGGCTGACCACCGGCTTCATCGCCGAGGAATATCCGGAAGGCTTCCAGGGCGCGCCGGCGGACGACTGCCTGGTGCGCGACCTTGCGATCATATCCGGGCTGGCGGCGATGGAGACGGATGCGCGCGCCTGCGCGATCAGCGGCCAGCTGAGCAGCGAGGTGGCGCCGCCGGAGGAGAGGATCGTCCGCCTGGCCGGCCGCGAGCACAGGGTGCGGTTCGAGCGGTTCGACGGCGGCTGCCTCGCCCATGTCGACGGCGGCGAGCAGCCGAGCGAGGTGATCGGGCGATGGCAGCCCGGCCAGCTCCGATTCCGCGGAACGATCGACGGCCGCGCCCGAACCGTCCGGGTCGCCCGCCGCGGCCGGCAATGGCGCCTTACGACGCGCGGCGCCTCGCATATCGCCGACGTTCTTCCCGCCCACGTCGCCGAATTGAGCCGGCACATGATCGAGAAGGTACCCCGCGATCTGTCCAAATATCTGATCTGCCCGATGCCGGGCCTGCTCACCGCGCTCCATGTCGGCGAAGGCGACCATGTCGAGGCCGGCCAGCCGCTCGCAGTGGTCGAGGCGATGAAGATGGAGAATATGCTTCGGGCGGAGAAAGCGGGGACGGTGAAGGCGGTGGCGGCGAAGCCGGGGGACAGCCTGGCGGTGGATGCGGTGATATTGGAGTTCGAGTAGCCCAGGCGTTCCTCGGGGCACCGAGCCCCCTTCGAAACGCGACCCCTCTCCCTGCCCTCCCCACAAGGGGGAGGGTGAGTTTTGATCAGGCGCTGGCCTTGGTGACCAGGTTTGAGACCGCGGTCACGACGCCGGCGACGGCGGTGATCCGGGCGGCGAGGGCCTGGCCTTGCTGATAGGCTTGCTCGACCGCGTCGGCCGCATCCTTGGCGGCCTGGTAGCTGGCTTCCACCTCCGGCCCGTTGGCGGCGAGGGCGGAGGCGACCGCGTCGAGATAGGCGATTTCGAGCGAGTCGACATTGGCCATGACCTGCTGGGCCTCCTCCGCGGTCTGGCACTGCTTGAGGTCGTCGGGCCGGCGCGCCAGGGCGTCCTTATAGGCCTGGCAGACGAGGTCCAGGCGTTCGGCGGGCGAGCTGTCCATCCTAATTCCCCTGGTTCGCGGCAGGTTTGTCGAGCGAGGCGTTGAGCCGGTCGAGAAGCCGCTCGACGTCGACGACCGAGACCGAGCGCTTGCGCTCGAGATCGGCATGCTCGCGCAAAAGGGCGTCGAGGGCGGCGATCGCATCGCGATAGCGGCCTTGAGCGGCGATCACGTCCTGGCGGGCATTGACCTCCATGGTGGCGCGCAGGGCGGTTCGGGCCGCGCCCGGATTTGCGATGATCGAATCGTATCCGCCGACGAGGGTCACTCCGAGCTGGGCGGCGAGCGCATTCAAGGTGGCATCGCCCGAGATCAGGCCGGCGTCGAACATGGCGAGACGCGCCGAGGTCTGCTTGGCGACCAGATAATCGGCCAGGCTGTCGAAGATGAAGGCCTCGTCGCGAAGGCCGTTGCGGACCTGGAGGACGGCGCCGGCTATCTCTCGGCTGCCCTTGAGGATCCGGCGGCGCTGCAGATGCTCGCCCAGCGCTCCGAAGCCGAAATCGACCAGCGACGCGATCGTGCCGGGGACGGTCTCGGGGGTTCCCTTGCCGCGAAGCGAAGCCGCGGCGGCGGCGAAGCTGTTGGCGCTCGCGATCGCGGCCGCTCCGGCGCCCTGGAGATCGGCCGAGCCGTCGCTGGCAGCCTCGGTCTGGAGGGCGGCATAAGCGGCGCCAAGCTGATCGATCGCCCGCGCGCGCAGAGCGACCACGTCGGCGAGCGCGTTTCGGCGCTGCGACAGCTCCATCGGCGGAAGGCTCGGAGCGCAGGCGACCGGCGCGTTGGTGCAGAGCTCCCAGGTTCGGGAGAAAGCGTCGGCCGCGTCGGCGGTCTGGAGCTGCTGGGCGACGTCCTGCACCTCGGCGCTCAGAGTACCCGTCGCCTTGATTCCGGCAGCTGCGAGAGTCGTCGCCGGAGCGCGCGGCGCCGCGGCGCAGGCCCCGAGCGCCGGCAGGATGAGACAGGCCAGCAACAGCGACCGCATCGAGATTTCCCCTACCGCCAATTCAGCGAAGACTATCTCCCGGCCCGGAGCGAATGTCGAGCGTCCGCGGGCGGAGCCCGGAGGCTATTGCGGAAGCAGGACCGAATCGACCGGATGGATCGCGCCGTTTGCCTGGATCCGTTCGGCACCCGCGACCCGGGCGCGGCTTCCGCCCGGGCCGGCGAGGATGATCCCTTCTGCGTCGCGGGTGAGGGTCAGGGTGCTTCCGCTCACCGTGGCAAGCTTCGCCTGGCCCTTGCCGCGCTCGATCGCGGCGGCGAGATCGGCGGCGGTGACCAGACCCGGCACGATATGGCCGGCGAGCAGATCGGTGAGCTGGGCCTTGTTCTCGGGCGCCATCAGGCCCGAGGCATTGCCCGAGGGAAGCTTGGCGAAGGCCGAGTCCGTTGGCGCGAACAGCGTGTAGGGCTGCTTGCCCGAGAGGGTCGCCTCGAGGCCCGAAGCCTTGAGGGCCTGGGCGAGCGTGCGGTGATCCGCGGAGCCGGCGAGACCGGCGGCGATCGATTCCTTAGCCTGCTTCGGAGCGGGAGCGGATTGGGCGTTAGGCGTCGCCGCCTGATTGTCTTCATCGGATTGTCCGCAGGCGGTGGCCGCCAGGCAAGCCGCAGCGATCAGCAGAGGTCTCTTCATTTGTAAGGCCCTCACCCTGCCCTCTCCCGCGAGCGGGAGAGGGTGAACAAGTTAAACGAGCATCTCGACGATGGCCTTGACGATCTGGGTCTTGGCGTCGACCTGGTAGATGTTGCCGTCGCCGTAGCGGTAGAGATACTCCTCGTCGTCGGCATAGTCGTCGCGATAGTCGAGCGGCAGATTGTAGGCGTCGTAGCCGGCCGGAAGCGGCTCGCCGACGTCCATCCCGCCGGCCAGCAAGGCGACGATGCTCTCGATCGTGCCGCTGCCCGGATCGACCTGATAGATCGCATTGTCGTCGTAGCGATAATAAGCGTCGTCGCTGTCCCGGTAGAGATCGCGATACTGGACAGGCACGTTGTAGCTGTCGAAGCCGGCCGGGATCGGCTGGCCGACCGCGAAGAAATCGCCGCCGACCAATGGAATCAGGCTGCTGATCATGTTGCTCCGGGCATCGACGCGGTAGATGTTCCCGACATTGTCGTAGCGGTAATAATAGTCCGGCGTGTCGTAATAGAGGTCGCTGTAGCCGCCGGGCAGCCGGTTGGAAGCATACCAGGAGCGGTCGACGCGTTGTCCGGCCGCCTTCCTCGCCTGGCCCGGAGGCATGCAGCCATTATGCTTCCTCGCCAGGCCCGGCGGGCAGCCGCGGTCGAACCCGGCGAAGCGGGGCGAGGCGGCGCGGTTGCGGCTCCAGTCGCTCCGGTTGCGGTCTCGCTTCGTATCGACGAATGCGCGGCGCCGGTCGTCGAGGCGGTGGTGGGCGTTCTCGACATGAATCGCCGCGGCCCGGCGCTCGGACTTGCGGCCCCGGCCGCGATCGTCGCGCCGGTCGGCGTGCGATGAATGGCGCTGCACCTTGTCGGGCTTCGCGGCATGGCCTTGGCCGCCGCCATGGCGATCGACCTGGGCGGCACGGGACTTGCCGCCGCCGTTTCCGTGGCCGCCGCCCTTACCGCCCTTCTCGGCGGCGGCGGGCATTGCGATAGCGAGCGCGGCTGCGCCGGCGAGCAGGAAATTGCGGGTCATGGAGAGGCTCCTTCGAAGAGAAGAACAAGCGACGGACGCTTGCCGTTCCTCCCTCGGGGGCTCGTTTCGCCGTCTCTGAGACGCCGCCGGTCCCGCCAGCCTGAACCTCGGCTGTCAGCGGGTGAACGGCGGATTAAGAGGGCCCTGAGAGCGTCATCCCGGACTTGATCGGGGACCCATGAACATTGCGGCAATCAGGTAAGGCTCAGCCGCCTGCGCCCAATTCCCTCGAATCGTGTTCATAGGTCCCGGATCAAGTCCGGGATGACGACCGAGCCTATCCGCCGGTGCGGAGGCGGACGAGCTCGTCGGGGGAGCGGCGGCCGGCGGAATTGGCGTCGCGGATAAAGGCGGCGGTGACTCCCATGTCACGGAGGCGGACGATCTCGTCCACTCGCAGACCGCCATAGCCGAGAGCGCGGAGCTCGCGCACGAAGGACGAGGCGACTCCGTGATCGCGGAGCCGGACGATCTCCTCGGTGGTGAGGCGATCCCAGCCGGAACTGCGCAGCTCGCCGACATAATCGGCGGTGACGCCGTGATCGCGAAGGTTGATGACGTCGGCGAGCGGCGCTCCGCGAAGGCCGTGGCCGGCCAGGGCCCGGACATAGTCGACAGTGACTCCATGGTCGCGAAGGCCGATCAGCTCGCGGATCGGGAGGTCGCGATAGCCGAGCCCGCGCAACTCGCCGATATAGGAGGGCGAGACGCCATGATCGCGCATCTCGACGAGCATGTCTGCGGGAACGTCGCGAAGCCCGGCCTCGACCATCTCCTTCACATATTCGGGCGAGACTCCGTGATCGCGCATGCGGATCAGCGCCTCGACGGTGCCGACCCGGTAGCCGAGCGCGCCCATGCCACGCAGATAATCCATGCCGGCGCCGTGATTGCCGGCGTCGACCAGATCCTGGACCGACGGACGGGCATAATGTTGCCGATCGAGCTCGTCCGCATAGACAAGGCCGACGTCGCCCATGGCGAGCGAGAAGAGCTGGTAGGGCGTCGCCTGCCCCATGCCGCGCCGGGCCAGCCCGGCGGCGAAGGCGGGATCTGGAACGAAGCTGCAATCGCCGGTGCCTCGCCCGCGCCTGACGATTCCCTCGCAGTCGAACGAGCCGGCCTCGCGGACCATATGGAAGCGCACCTGGGCACCGGAGGCCGAGGAAAGCTGGGCCGGCGTGATGCCGACGAGCGAGTCGAGCGGGACCGGGCGGCTGGTCGAATAGCTGTGGCCAGGGCTTCGGTGGCTGAGCTCGAACTGGACATTGCCCGGCTCCTTTTGGTCCTCGATCTCCCAGCTCAGCCTGGCCGGGGCTTCGCTGTCCGCGGCGGGCGCGTCGGCGCAAGCCGCGGCTGGAACGAGCAGAGTGGCGGCGAAGCTGGCGAGCAGAGTCAGGCGCATTCAGGAATCTCCCCTTGTTTGCCGGGACTTGATGCAAGGAGCGGGCCAGCGTGCCGGGCGAGGCAAAGCGGGGGAAATCCGCGCATTTTTGTTCGCCCCGGAAGTGGCCTCCTGTCCGGAAGCGGACGATCTTGTCCGCGAGCGGACATTGGCGGCAAGCTACGGGAAGCCGGGACGGCGCCGCCGTGGCAAGGATCCGCAATGAGCGATGGACCAACGAGCGGAGCGATGGACGCTCCGATTGCCCGGCAGGATTGGGACGAGGCCGAGCGCGGCCTCGACGCACGCGGATGGACATTGCTGCCGCGGCTGCTGACGGCGGGGCAATGCGCCGCGGCGGGCGGTCTGTGGGAGGCGGAGAAGGGCTTCCGAAGCCGGATCATCATGGCGCGCCACGGCTTCGGCGAGGGCGAATATCGCTATTTCGCTTATCCCCTGCCCGCCCTCGTCGCCGGGCTTCGCGAGCGTCTGTACGAGAGGCTGGCGCCGACCGCGAACCGCTGGGCGGAGACGCTGGGCTCCGACATGCGCTTCCCGGAGCGCCACGCCGACTATCTCGCCCGCTGCCACGAGGCGGGACAGATGAGGCCGACGCCCTTGATCCTTCGCTACGAAGCGGGCGGCTACAATGCGCTCCACCAGGATCTGTACGGCCCGCACGTCTTCCCGATCCAGGCGGCGATCCTGCTTTCGCGGCCCGGCGAGGATTTCGAGGGCGGCGAATTCCTGCTCACCGAGCAAAGGCCGCGAATGCAGTCGCGCGGCACCGCGGTCCCTCTCGATCAGGGCGACGCAGTCCTGTTCGCGGTCAACCACCGGCCGGTGCGCGGCACGCGGGGCTGGTATCGCACCGCCATGCGCCACGGAGTCAGCACCATCCGCGCCGGCGAGCGGCGCACGCTGGGGATCATCTTCCACGACGCGGCGTGATCCGCCTTCGCCAAGGCTTCGGCGGACAGGTCCGCCAATACGCGAGCCGACTCGCCGGAATCCGTTCGGAAGGTTCAAAGGTTCGGCTAACGTAGGGTACGAAAAACGCTTGCGGCGTCGAGGGTGCAGCTCGGCACGCCTGCAGTTCAACGTTTTTCACGATTTCAAAGAGCGGCACAGTAGAAAAGAGAACATAACAGGAACTCTCCAACAAATCAATGCCGATCTGCCTTGCATTAGCACTCCGGCCAATAGAGTGCTAAGAGGAGCTTTCGCTGCCGTAGCGCCTCAGCGTCCTCATACGAAAGCAGCAAGACATGCCAGCCAAAGATGTGCGCTTCTCGCGCGACGCTCGTGAAGCGATCGTGCGTGGAGTCGATATCCTCGCCGACTCGGTCAAGGTCACCCTCGGCCCCAAGGGCCGCAACGTCCTGATCGACAAAGGCTGGGGTCCGCCCCGCATCACCAAGGACGGAGTGACCGTCGCCAAGGAGATCGAGCTCAAGGACAAGTTCGCCAACATGGGCGCGCAGATGCTTCGCGTCGTCGCTTCGCGGACCAGCGACCATGCCGGCGACGGCACCACCACCGCGACCGTGCTCGCACAGGCGATCGTCCACGAGGGCATGAAGTCGGTCGCGGCCGGCGCCAATCCTATGGATCTGAAGCGCGGAATCGAGCTTGCGGTGACTAAAGTGGTCAAGGACCTGGAGGCGCGCTCCAGGCCGGTGTCGAGCTCGAACGAGATCGCCCAGGTCGGGATCGTGTCGGCGAACGGCGACGAGGATGTCGGCCGGATGATCGCCAAGGCGATGGACAAGGTCGGCAAGGAAGGCGTGATCAGCGTCGAGGAAGCGACCGGCCTCGAGCTCGAGCTCGACCTGGTCGAAGGCATGCAGTTCGACCGCGGCTACCTCTCGCCTTACTTCGTCACCAATGCCGAGAAGATGATCGTCGAGCTCACCGACCCCTACATCCTCCTCCACGAGAAGAAGCTCGGCAAGCTGCAGGACATGCTGCCGTTGCTCGAGGCGGTGGCGGAATCGGGCCGGCCGCTCCTGATCATCGCGGAGGATATCGAGGGCGAGGCTCTGGCTACGCTCGTCGTCAACAAGCTTCGCGGCGGACTCAAGGTCGCGGCGGTCAAGGCGCCCGGCTTCGGCGACCGGCGCCGGCTCGTGCTGGGCGACATTGCCGTGCTGACCGACGGACAGGCGCTGTCCGACGAGCTCGGAATCAAGCTCGAGACGGTGACTCTCGACATGCTCGGCACCGCCAAGAGGGTCGTCATCGACAAGGACAAGACGACGATCGTCGACGGCGCGGGCAAGGCCGAGGCGATCAAGGCGCGGGCCGACGCGATCCGCGGCGAGATCGAGCGCTCCGACAGCGAATATGACACGGAGAAATTGCAGGAGCGGCTTGCCAAGCTGGCCGGCGGAGTCGCGGTGATCAAGGTCGGCGGGGCAAGCGAGACCGAGGTCAAGGAACGCAAGGACCGGATCGAGGACGCGCTCAATGCCACTCGAGCCGCGGTCGAGGAAGGGATCGTTCCGGGCGGCGGCACCGCCTTGCTCTACGCGGCGAAGGCGCTCGACGGAATCAACGCCCCGAACGAGGACCAGTCGCGCGGAGTCGACATCGTCCGCCGCGCGCTTCAGGCGCCGCTTCGCCAGATCGCGGAGAATGCCGGAGTCGACGGCGCGGTCGTGGCGGGCAGATTGCTCGACGGCGGCGACCCGACCATGGGCTTCAATGCGCAGACCGAGGTCTATGAGGATCTGGTCGCGGCGGGCGTGATCGATCCGACCAAGGTGGTCCGATCGGCGCTTCAGGACGCCGCCTCGGTCGCGGCGATGATCGTCACCACCGAAGCGGGAGTGACCGAACTGCCGGACGACGACGACGTACCGGGCACGAATTTTGGATAGGAGAGCCGATATGGCGAGCGAAGCGACTGTGGCAGGCGATGTGGAGACCCGGGAAGCCGACGCTTTCTACGACACCAAGCCTTATTGGGTGATCTGGCAGGCGAGCATCCCGGCTGCCGGCCCGAACCGGATCCGGCGCATCTCGCAGGAATATGGCACCGCGGCCCGAGCCGAAGCCGATGCCGAGCGCTTCCGCAAATCGGGCGCGGTCACCTGGATCGAGGAGACAAGGCCGATGGCGCCGCAGCACGTCCCCGCGGAGGCGCTCGACGCGCTTCGCGGGATCGCGCCGGCGGCGAAGCGGGAGAGCGTGACGGCGATCGGCGGTAACCCAGCCTGAGCGGGAACGGGCGATCTCAACAGCGCCTTGGCGACCGGACGAAAACATATATCTTTCGTAAGTTCGCAAGCGTGCCCGGGAGATCAGATGCCGCAGAGAAAGCTGCCTCGCCTGAACCGATCGGTCGCTCTCCCCATGTGCATTGCCTTGTCGGCAGCGGCGCCTCCGACGGAAACAGCTGTTCCGATCTGCGGCGACGGTGACCTCAAGCTTGTCGATGGCGGCATCGCCACCTTCAATATGTATCGACGTGAGGCGACGGAAGTAGCGCTCAGGTTTCCCTTGTCAGCCTCCAAAAGGGGCCGATTCCTCTTCGACAGGGAGCCGGAGCTGAGGATAGAATATGATTGGCCCGGAGAGGAATTCAGCCCGCGCCCGATGTTCTTCTGGGGGGAAATGACGGACAATGGCCGTCCCGCGGAGGGCGTTCTTCAATTTGAGTGCGGCCGAAGGAATATGGGCCTGGTCAACTTCGAAGTGAATTTCGGGCTCCCGCAAGGCGATCATGAAACGGACGGCGACGCAGTGGATTGCATCCGCGAACTGGATGGGGATGGCGCGTACCGGGTTGCGATGGATCAGGAAGCGGTTGTGCATGTCCTCATGAGCGACAGAATCCGCCTCAATGCCGCCAGACTACAGGTCCGACAGTTTATCGAGCGCGAGCTGGAGCGGGAAAGGGCCGGATTGTGCCAGATCCGCCAAATTCCCGTGATGTTCTAGCAGACGAAGGTAGCGGAGAGACTGGAAGCGTGCAGTGCCGAGTTGGGCAGGCACTAGTGTGCTGAATTTGAAGTTCGCCTGATTATCGGATCGCGCTCGGAGCGAACTTCAAATTCAAGAAAGCACACTAGAAACATTGGTTTGCTAGTGTGGCTGAAGATTCGGAAATTCGCTCCGTGCCCTCCATCCGATCATGCGAATTTCCGAATCGCCACACTAGCGGGAAATTCGCTCGCGCCACCGGTCGCCTCCGAACAATTCCCTTTCGGTCACGATCACGTCGCCGTCCTTGTTCCAGCGCATATGAAGCAACCTGCGACCCCGGCGTTCGGCGCGCCTCTCCTCATCGCGCTCAGCCTTGTCAGAGGCCGACAGCTCACGATTGAGGCTGGCAACGTAAGCCTGGATCCTGGCATCCCCCAGAACCAGTGGCCCTTCCGCGCGCACGTCCGCGGGATCGGGCACCCTGGCGTATGGTGGAACGCTCCCCGTACCGATTCCAAACGAAAAGGGAGCGTAGGAACCGTAAAAGTCCGTCGGCCACTTTCCGAACTCTCTTCGTAGACGGATAGCCGTCCTCATCGCCTCCGGCCGGCGATAGGGCCAACGCAGATCGGGACATGGGTTGCCGGCGGACAGTGGATCGGGCCCATTGCCGTCCTGGGAATGTCGAAATGCGATCCGAACGTTCGAGCCGACCCCGGTGACTCCCTGGCTATGAAATCCCGATACATAGACGGCGCTCACGGACCGCCCGGTGATTCCTGACAAATCCCATATGGTGGGTTCATAGGCCACGAGAATGAGAATGGTCGGCCTGGCAAGGTGACCGACGACCGCCACGACATCTGCCGGCTTTCGGGTCTTCGGCAAGAGGTAGGGCGTTGGCGTGGCCGAGCCGCCGTACATTCCCAGCACTATCATGTCGGAATTTCTCACCAACGTCTCGGGCAAGCAGGTGCTTCGGGACGGATCTGGACCATCCGCGGGACGCGCCATCGACGGGGTGCAAAACCAGACCGTCCCCAGCGCAACAACGAGCGCACTGCGCCTCGATGCTTCGGACCCGGTCATTTCCCCAGGGATTCGAGGAAGCGTCGGTAAGCGGCGATCGCTTCGACCCGCATCATCGCCTGGTTGTGGTTGGCGACCGGCACGATCAGGAGGGTCTTGCGACCTTCGGGCAGCGGCGAGGCGGCGTAGAGCGAGCGGGCGAGGACGGGCGGAGTGGTCTTGTCCTTCGCGCCGGTGAGCAGAAGCAGAGGCTCCTCGATCCGGCGGACGTTCTCCAGATTGCCGCGGCCCTTGAGATCATCGTCGATCCTGACGTTGACGAACAGCTTCGCGGCGCCGGGCGTTGCGGCGCGCACCCATTCCTCGGCGGTGCTCACCGAGCCTTCGAGCACCACGCCGGCGGTCGGCCGGTTGGCGGCGATGTAGCCGGCGATGAAGCTGCCCAGCGAATGGCCGTGAACGACGATCGGCTTTTGCGCATCGGACAGAGCGGCGACCTGGTCGTAGATGGCGAGCGCGTCCGCCTCCATCGCGGCGATGGTCGGCCGGCCCTCGCTCTGGCCGTAGCCGCGATGGTCGGTGATGAAGAGATCAACGTCGAGGAACGAGAAGACCTTCGCCGTCCAGGCGCCGAACCGGCCGATCGTGTAGCCGTTGCCGCCGAAATAGAGGATCGTCGCCCGCGATCCGGGCCGGCGCAGATGAACGCCGTGCAGCCGCACTCCGTCAGGCGCAACGATGTCGTGACGGGTGACCGTGTAGCCCGCCGCCTCGTCGGTGAGGGCATCCTGGGCGAGGGTGCCGCCCGCAACGGGATGAAGAAGGCTGCTTTCCGACACTCGGGTCGTGCAGCCGGCGAGCGCGCAAAGCGCTGCCAAAGCGACGACTGCAGAGCTGCATCTGGATCTGACCATGTGACTGTTTCGCCGGGATTTCCTCACCGTGCAAGGCCGACTCCATGCGTATTTCGCGGATTTCCTTGACTTTTTGCACTGCAACATGCATATGCATCCACAGCGAAGCGTCATTGCAGCGTGAACGTCCCCACGGGACCGGCTCCGTTTCGTACTTTTGAAAGTCTTCCCTTTTCACGCGGGTCGGCAAAAACCCGCCGCGTATCCGCGCGCCATTTCGGCTGCGCGGGCCGCCGCACATGAAGTGAGTTTCTCAATGTCATTTGAAAATCTCGGGCTGTCGCAGCCCGTCCTCCAGGCGCTCGCGCTCAAGGATTATTCGGCCGCGACCCCAATCCAGACCCAGGCGATCCCGACCCTGCTCAAGGGCCGCGACCTGCTCGGAATCGCGCAGACCGGCACCGGCAAGACGGCGGCCTTCATGCTTCCGTCGATCGACCGGCTCGCCGCCTCGGGCAAGCGCCCGCAGCGCGGCGCCTGCCGGATGCTGGTGCTCGCACCGACCCGCGAGCTCGCTTCGCAGATCGCCGAGAGCGCGCGCGCCTATAGCCGCTTCGCCCATATGAGCGTCGCCACCGTGTTCGGCGGAACCTCGATCGGCAAGAACAAGCAGGACATCTCCCGCGGCGTCGACATCCTCGTCGCCACTCCGGGCCGGCTGATCGACCTGGTCGAGCAGCGCTGGCTCGACCTGCGCGACGTCGAGATCCTCGTCCTCGACGAGGCCGACCAGATGCTCGACCTCGGCTTTATCCACGACCTCAAGCGGATCGTCCGGATGCTTCCGGCGAAGCGCCAGAGCCTGTTCTTCTCGGCGACCATGCCGAGGGCGATCCAGGAGCTGGCCGACAAGTTCCTGACCGATCCGGCGCAGGTGGCGGTGACCCCCGTCTCCTCGACGGTCGAGCGGGTCGAGCAATATGTCACCTTCGTCACCCAGCCGGAGAAGCCGGCTTTGCTCACCATGCTCCTGCGCAGGGACAAGATGGAACGGGTGCTGATCTTCAGCCGCACCAAGCACGGCGCCGACCGCATCGTGAAGCAGCTCGCCCAGAGCGGCATTCCGGCCAACGCCATCCACGGCAACAAGAGCCAGCCGCAGCGCGAGCGGGCGCTTGCCGAGTTCAAGGCGGGCAAGGTCAAGATCCTGATCGCGACCGACATCGCCGCGCGCGGAATCGACGTCTCGGGCGTCAGCCACGTGATCAATTTCGACCTGCCCAACGTGTCCGAGCAATATGTCCACCGGATCGGCCGGACTGCCCGCGCGGGCGCGGCCGGAATCGCGATCGCCTTCTGCGCCGAGGACGAGCGCGCTTATCTGAAGGGCATCGAGCGGCTGACCAAGCAGCGCATCGAGGTGGTTCCGCTTCCGGAGAATTTCGTCTCCGAGGCCAATCGGATCAAGTCCGAGCGTGCCGCTTCGGGCATAGCCGACCGGCCCGAGCGCGGTCCGCGCGGCGAGCCCCGCGAGGATCGCAACCGGGTCCGCCGTCCCAAGAGCCGCCGTCCGAATTTCGGCGCGGCGGGAGCTCCGAAGACGAACCGGGCACGCAGGCGCGCTTCAGGCAGGTAGTAAAACGCCCTCCCCCCCATGTGGGGGAGGGTTGGGAGAGGGGTCGATCCGGCAAGTTGCCGGATGGGGCGCTTCTGCGAAGCGCCTTCACCCTCACCCGGCTACGCCTAAGCTCGCCGAAGAAGCTCGCCAAGGCTCCTCATCCCTCCCCCATCAAGGGGGAGGGTTTTTTGTTGTGGGCTCGTGGCCTACAGGCCCGGCCATGTTGCGTTTCGCGACCTTTCTGGCAGCCTTGGTGAGCGGCAGTGCGGCCCTGGCGCAGCAGGGCGCTCCCGACAATCCGCCTGACGAGCAAACCATCATCGTCACCGGGGCCGGCCTCGGCCCCTCCCCTGGCGAGGAGGTGTTCGACAGCGTCGTTATCGAGCGCGACCGGCTGGCCGGATCGGCGAGCAATCGGCTCGAGGATGTGCTTCGGGACGTGCCGGGCTTCCAGCTGTTCCGCCGCTCGGAGGCGCGCTCCGCCAATCCGACCAGCCAGGGCGCGACCCTGCGCGCGCTCGGCGGCAATGCGTCGAGCCGGGCCCTGCTCATTCTCGACGGAGTTCCGCAGACCGACCCGTTCGGCGGCTGGATCAGCTGGCCGGCCTACGACCCGCAGAGGCTGGGGCGGGCGCGGGTGACGAGGGGCGGCGGCGCGGTCGCGAACGGTCCCGGCGCGCTCGCGGGCACGATCGAGCTGGAAAGCGCGGGCCCCCAACAGCTCGACGGGTTCGGCGGTAGCCTCGCTTATGGCAGCCGCGATTCGATCGACATGCATGCCGGACTCGGCCTCGGGCTCGGGGACGGCTTCCTGTCCATCGCGGGCGCCTATGGGCGAGGGGACGGGTTCATTCCGGTCGTCGAGGAGGATCGCGGGCCGGTCGACCGGCCTTCGCCGTACGAGCAGGCAAGCCTCGCACTGCGCGGGGTGGCGCCGCTGGGCGGTGGAATCGAGCTTCAGGCGAACGGCCTCGCATTCCGCGACGAGCGCGAGCGGGGAACCGCGTTCAGCGCGATCAGGACCGAGGGCGCGGACGCGTCGCTTCGGCTGGTGGGCAAAAGCTGGAGCGCCCTCGCCTACGTCCAGACCCGCGACTTCTACAACAGCTTCGCAAGCGTCAACGCGGCGCGGACCGTGGCGACTCGCGCCTCCGAGCAATATGCCGTCCCCTCGACCGGGCTCGGCGCCCGCCTCGAATATCGCCCGCGTGTCGGCGACAGCGTCGAGCTTCGAATCGGCGGCGACTGGCGACAGACCGAGGGCGAGACCCGCGAGCTTTTCTCCTTCGTCGCCGGCGCGGGAACTCGGGCGCGAGTCGCGGGCGGCAGGACCCGGACTCTGGGCGCGTTCGCCGAGGCGGCGTGGACCGGCGAGAAGGTTACCGCCACCGCCGGCGGGCGGCTGGACCGCTGGACGATCGCTCCGGGCTTCCTGCGCGAGCGGGTGCTCGCGACCGGAGCCGTGTTGACCGATACCGTCTTCCCCGGCCGGTCGGGCTGGGAGCCCAGCGCGCGCGCGGGCATCGCCTGGCGGCCGACGGGCGGTTGGACGGTCAGGAGCGCGGCCTATCTCGGCTGGCGGATGCCCACTCTGAACGAGCTTTACCGGCCGTTCCGGGTCGGGCCGGACGCGACGGCGGCCAATGCGGCGCTCGCCAACGAGCGGCTGAAGGGGATCGAGGCCGGGCTCGACTGGTCGCGCAAGGGCGCGCGGATCGGCGCAACCATCTTCCTCAACCGGCTCGAGGACGCGATCGCCAACGTCACCCTGGGGCACGGCCCCGGCACCTTCCCCGGAGTCGGCTTCGTCGCGCCCGGCGGTGAGTTTCGGCAAAGGCAGAATCTGGACGCGATCGAGGCGAAGGGGATCGAGCTGGACGCCGGAATCGCGCGCGGCCCATGGTCGTTGAGCGCCGGCTACGCCTTTGTCGACGCGGAGGTGGAGGCGAGTGGGGCAGCGCTTCCGCGTCGACCGGCTGCGGCCGGCCCAGACTCCGCGCCATTTCCTGTCGGCGACTCTCGCCTGGCGCGGCGAGAACGAGGCGCGGGCCGCCTTGAGCGGACGCTATGTCGGAAGTCAGTTCGAGGACGATCTCAACGCCCAGTCCTTGCCCGGCGCGGTGACATTCGATGCCTCGGCTTACTGGCCGATCGGGCGGAATTTCGGGATCGAGGCCCGGGCCGAGAATATGTTCGGAGCGCGGGTTGCGGCGGCGATCAGCGGCGAGGGCGTGGTCGAACGGGCGACGCCTCGGGCCTTCTGGATCGGGATAAGGCTTGAGCGCTAATCAGCTAATAGCGATCAAAGCGCTGCGAGCACCCTTCTTATCTGCCGCGCAATCTCGTCCTGAATCGCGCCGGATTGCCAATAATAGAGATGGGCGAAGGGCGTGAGTCCGAGCAGGCCGCCGACGCCGATCTTGATGTCCGTCGGTCTTTGCTCGAGCGCCGGGTTGCGGTTCCAGCCTGGGAACGAGGCCTGATCCTCATGCTGCCCTGAGAAATAAGCGAGATATTCCTGTTCGATCGGATAACCGAGCACGTCGTCGCGATCGTAATAACTGAGCCAGGACGAGGTGAAATCCGGCCGGCCCGGCAAGGGATTGAGCGGCAGCTTCATCGGCATCGTCGCCTTGTTCGGTATGTCCATGGTGAGCAGAGGCAGGTTGCAGCCGGTATAGACGAGGCCCGTAATGCCGCGCAGGCGCTGGAAGTGGGTCAGCTTGACCGGATCCTCGTCCTTTTCAAGGATTCGCTCCGGCTTATGGTCCGCATCCCAGGAATAACTGGAAAGCACCTTGCAACCCATCGAATCGGCGATTGCGAATACCGGCATTCCGACCGTGTCGCTCTCCTCCTGCTCGATCTTGCGAAGCGCCTGCCGGACCAAGGTCTGAGTCCTGAAATAGGCGCTTCGATAATAGGCGTCGTCGCGCTGAGAGAGCTGGTAGGCAGCCGCGTCGGCGATGCTGGAGGCGACGAACTCGAAGACGCGCGACCAGATGGCGGGCGGTTTACGTCCGTCGAGCAGGGCCTTTTGTCGGTCTTCGAGGACCTTGTCGCTCCACAGGACCGGCGCCCAGACCAGCCGGTCGAAGTCGGCGCCGAGCCGCGATTTCAGCCCCGCTTTGAGGAAGCGATCGAAGCGCCTCTCAGGGATCTGGAAATCGTCGTGATAGGTGCCGATGCCGTGGAAGGCGAGAACGACGAGCTTCTTCATCTTCCTTGCTCCGCAGGATGAGCGAAGCATCCTGCCAGCCGGATCCGCCGCTTGATGTGACAAAGGTCACGTCGGACGTTGTCGCGCCCGTCAGAGCGTCTTCATATATTCAATCAAGGCCGCGCGCTGCTCGGGCGTGAGCGTGCCGACGCCGTAATCGTGGCCTTCGTTCGAATTGCCGTTGCCTCGGGCGGTAAACGTGAAGCCGTTGCCGGGCGCGTCGGCGCCGCTGACGTAGCCGACCTTCACCGGATCATATTCCCTTGTGCCGACATTGAAGCTTGCCGGCCTTTGCTCGGGCGGCAGAAGCAGATCGTGGAGGGTCGGCACCGATCCGTTGTGGAGATAGGGCGCGGTCGCCCAGATCCCGTCCAGCGACCGCCCCTTGTAGGCGAAGAGCGGATTGTTCGAATTGTAGCATTGATCGAGCCGCTGCGCCCGCTCTTGCTCGTCCGAAACCACGTCTCGCGCGCCTATCACTCTTGGAAGCTTCTCGATTCCGAAGAAGGCGTCGGCCGCGGCTTCGGCCAGTTGCCAGCCCTTCGCTACCATCGTTCCGACGACGGTCGAGGCGAGAACGGTGGCGAGGGATTCGGTCTTTTCGAGCTCCTTCCCGGCGAAATATTTCGCCGGCCGCCCCGCCAGATTGCCGGTGGCGCTGGTATAGGAGATGGCGTTGCATGCCATCCACGGATCGGTGTTGTTGCGGTTGGGCTTCCCGGCCGAGTCCCGGGTCAGCGGGGTGATGTTGACCTGGTAGATGTCCTCGCCGGGCGGGACGATCGAATGGCAGCCCTTGCAGCCCTTCTTGTCGAACAGGTCCCTTCCGGCCGAGACGAGATCCGCCTTCGGGACGCCGAACCGGTCCGGCCATTTCGGCGGCTCGAGGTGGCGGAGAACGGTTTCGAGGCGATCGAGATTGTTGATCTGGACGCTCGACGGGAAGCCCAGGGTCTTCGACGATTTGGGCGGGATGACGACGTCGCCGAACACTGCGACGACCTCTCCGGTATTGCGGCCGATCGCGCCGACATCGACATAGGATTCGCCGACCTTCTTGCGGCTAGCCTCGACGATTCCGTTATATTGCAATTTGTCCTGCCGGTAGATGTTCCACAGAAACGGATAGCTTACCGGCGCATCGGGCGGGTTGGGCGTCGCGATCGGCCTGGTCGCCTCGGGCATCTGGTTGATCGAGAGCAGAGCCAGCTTGTTGAAGGTGTGGCCGATCGCGTCGAGCCGGGCGTAGCCGTAGCGGATGGGAGTCTCGTTGAGCTCGGCGAGCTGCGCCTGCCAGGCGAGGAGGCTGTCGAACGCCGTCTTCAGCATCTTGCGATTGGCGGGCGTGTCCTTGCCCGTCAGAACCCTGGCGGCGAACCTGTCCCACTTGGCGGCATTGCTGCCGGTCTCGATCATCGCGGCGTCCGCGTCCTCGAGCCAGCTCTGGAAATCGAACAGGCTGGGACCGCCGTCGATCCGCTCGGGAACGCCCTTGTAGCTGATCTCGCCGGTGTGGCAGGCCGAGCAATTGAGGCCGAGCCATTCCTCCTGATTGCTCTGCCCGGCGAACCAGCGAAGCTTGCTGAAGCTCAGGGCGTCGTCGGCCTGCCTGTCGAGAACGAAGCCGACCGGCAGCCCATTCCTGGATTCGGGCAAAGGCAGGACCCGGTAGGTGGCCAGGTTCGCCTCGGCGAAGAAAGGCTGGTCGTTGCCCTTCAGCTCGAGCGCCTGGGCCCAGCTCCACGGCATCATCCGCGAGCCCTGGGTGCCCTGATACCAGGCCAGGCGCTGGTCGTTGTCCCAGCCCTGGCGCACATCCTTCGCCGGCTTGTCCTTGCAGGACGCGGTCAGCGCGAGAAGGCTCGTCGCGGCGACCAGCGAGAATGTGCTGAGAACATGACCCGGTTTCATGGCAGCCCCCCTAAGCCGATATGAACGGTACAGTGCGGGGAGGATCACCCTCCCCGCCGAGGAAGTCAAACCGAATTGAAGCCGAAACGGATTGCGGGCGGCGGACGGCCGCGCTTAAATCCTCGCGCGGCCGGACGGGGAGGCGAGAATGGGCGTGGCTATCACCGGGGAAACTTTTCTGTGGCCTAAGCGGACTATCCCGTTTGAGATCGACCTGGCCTTCGAGGGCGAGGAAACGATCCTCGACGCGATCGCGCACTGGAACAAGAACACGGTCATCAAATTCGAGCCGCGTTCCGGCGAGGAGCACTATGTCAGGATCATGCGGGTGCCGGGTGGCGCGGTCTCCGATGTGGGCCGGCGCAACGGCATGCAGAAGGTGTCGCTGGACGAGAAGTGCGAATTCGGGTCGGTGATCCACGAGCTCGGTCACACGGTCGGCCTGTGGCACGAGCATTGCCGCAACGACCGCGACGATTGGGTCGAGGTGAATTTCCGCAACATCAAGGACGGCTGCGAAGACAATTTCAAACAGAACTGGATCGAGGGCCCGGCGCCGACCGAGGATCTGGGCGATTACGACTACGGATCGATCATGCACTATCCGTCGAACGCATTCCCGATAAACAAGAAAATCCCGGTGATCACGGCGCTCCACCTGCCGGCGGGCGTGAAGATGGGGCAAAGGGACGGGCTGAGCGATGGGGACATCGCAGCGGTGAAGATGCTTTACGCCGGTGTGGCGGGGTGAAGCAGCAGGGCTCCGCTGAAAACCGCTTTGGGGATCAGGCGCCGGGAGGCGCGGGCCGGGGCGCCGGAGGCTCGGCGGCGAGGTCGACGCCGACCATTTTCCAGCCCAGGCCTCTTCGTTCGAAGACGAAGCCGCTTCCGGGATTCTCCTCGCGAGACAGTCGGAAGCTGTTGAAGCCGAGCCGCTCGATCTTCGGCTTGCCGGCATTCTTCTTCATCGCCGGGGGAACGTCGGATTCGTCGAAGGTGACGAGGGTGGCGCGAAGGCCCGCGGGCGAAACGAAGGCATTGATCACGCCGTCCATCATCGAGCGGGCGATCGCCACGCCCATCTTCGCGGTGGGATCGTCGGTCTTCTTCGCTTCGGCCTCGAAGCGGGCGCTGAGATCCTTCTTGAGGTCGGCCTTCAGCGCATCATAATCGATATAGGAAGAAAGGGTCGGCTCGTCATTGGCCTTGGCCGCGGCGACCATCGAGCGAAGCGCCCAGGCCGGCGACAGATAATACCAGGCGGCGCCCGCGCCCGCGATCAGAAGCGCAAGGACGACCAGCCCCGCAATCACGTATTTCCTGCGCATGTCGCCGCTCCCGAATATTTCGCCGTGGGGTGGAGAGCAGTCGGCGGCGCGTCAAGCTTTCATGAATAAGCGAGGACCGGGCCCCAGGAGACCAGGGCCCAGACCGCGGCCGCGGCGATCGCGGCTAGGATGAGGGCGAGGACGAGCCCGGCGGTGCGCGGCTCCGGGGCGTCCGGATCGAGCTCGGCTCGGCCGGTCAGCATCGGCGCGACCAAATTGGCGCGCTTCACCGCCCAATAGAGAAAGATCGCGGCGACGTGGAGTGCGACCAGGACGAGCAGGAAGTCGAACGCGACATGGTGGAGGCGATCGAGCGCCGCCTCCATCCCCTCGCCCACCCAGGCGTTCAGCGGCGCCCAGAAGATCTCGTCGTCATAGAGGAAGAGGCCGCTGACCGAGAGAGTGATGAGGACAATGAGGAGCAGGATCACCGACCAGCCGCCGACCGGATTGTGGCCCACCGGATGCGGAAGGGGGCCGCGGGCGAGGAGATGACGGACATGCTCCACCCCCGCCGAGGGGCCGCGCAGGAAGGAGGCGAAGCGGGCGGTCTCGCTTCCGAGCAGGCCCCAGAGGATCCTGAAGAGCAGGAGCGCGAGCACGAAATAGCCGAGCAGAGCGTGGGTCTCGATCGGCCCGCGCTCGCCCGTCCACCAAAGCCCGCCGACCGCGACGACCAGGCTCCAGTGGAACAAGCGGGTCGGAAGGTCCCAGACGAGGGCCTTGCGGGAGTCCATGCCGGTCATTCCAGATTTTTGTTGCCGCATCATCTTATCGAAAAACCGGTTCCCACTTTTCCGGATGATGCTCTAGCGCGGCGGCGCCTGGTAGGGATCGTGGCAGGCCTTGCAGGCGGCGCCGACGGCCCGGAACTGCGGCGCGATCTGGGCCTTGTCGCCGGTCGCCGCGGCGCGCGCGAAATTGGCGGCGGCGGCGCGGAAGGCGGCGATCCGACGGCTGACCGCGGCCCGCTCGCTCCAGATGGCGGGCTTCGCCCGGCTGGTGCCGACGCCGACAGCCGTGCCGCGCGGGAAGAGGTGCGGCATCTTCGAGCCGACATCCTGGAGGGTCGCGGCGGCGGCCCGGACCTGGCCTGAATCATCATGCGCGCCCTGGATGTAGCCGTTGATCGCCTTGGTCGCCTCGCGGAGCCGCTTCATCTGGGTCTGGCGGGCGGCGACGGCATTGAGGGCCGCCTTGCCCGGCGGCGGCGCCGCGGCGAGGCCGACCGCGGTGGTGCCGAGTGCGACGGCGAGCATGGCGGCGATTGGCTTCATACGCATCTACATCTCCTCACAAAAGCACGGTTCCGTCTTTAGCGCATACCGCCCGCCAAAGTATCCAGCTGCAATATCGGAAGCATGATCGAAAGCACGATCAGTGCGACGATCGCGCCCATGATCACGATGATCGCGGGCTCGAGCAAGGCGAGCGCCGCGGAGGTGAAGCTGTCGAACTCGCGTTCGAGATAGTCGGCTGCGCGCTCGAGCATGATGTCGAGCCGGCCGCTCGCCTCGCCGCTGGCGGCTAGGTAGACGAGAAGAGGCGGGAAGATCCCGGCCTTGCGCAAGGCTCCCGAGAGGCTTCCGCCGGTCCGCACGGTCTCGGCGATCTCGGCGCTGGCGGCGCGGAGCGCGCGATTGTGGACGGTCAAGGTGGTGAGCTTGAGTCCTTCGAGCAGAGGCAGGCGGCTTCCGACCATGGTCGAGAGGGTTCGCGCCATCCGCGCGGCGTGGAGATCGCGAAGCAGCCGGCCGAGCAGAGGGAGGCGAAGAAGCCGGCGGTCGAAGCGCAGGCGCCTTCCTTCGTCGCGGAGCGCCTGGAGCGCGAGGAATCCGAGGGCGAAGACGGCGATCAGAAGCGCCCACCACCAGCTCGCCAGGAACTGGGAGAGGCCGATCACCATTCGGGTCAGCAAGGGCAGGCGCTGGCCGATATCCTCGAACTGCTCGACCACCTTGGGCACGACGAAGATCATCAAGGCGAAGACGATGAAGCTTGCGAAGAAGGCGAGCACGATCGGGTAGGCGAGCGCGCTGAGCACCTTGCCGCGCACCAAGGCCTGGCGCTCGAGCAGGCCGGCGAGCCGCTCCAATATCTCCGACAGGGTGCCGGACGTCTCGCCCGCCGCGACCATGGCGCGGTAGAGCGGCGGGAAGCTGGCCGGCTCCCTGCCCATCGCCTCGGAAAGCCGCCGGCCCTCCAGGACCGCGCCGTGGACGTTGAAGAGGATGCGCTGGACGTGCTCGCGCTCGGTCTGGCGGGCGATGGTGCGAAGCGCCTCCTCGAGCGGGCTGACCAAGGCGAGGGTCGCGAGCTGGCGGGTAAACAGGGTGAGCTGCTTGCCGCTCAATCTCTTGCGCAGAAGCGCGCCGCGCGAGAGCAGAGGCGGGGATTCGGCGCCCGACGACGCCTCCATCCTGACCACGTAGAGCCGCTTCGCCCCCAGCATCGCCCTGGCGTCCTCGGCACTGGCAGCGCGCACCGACCCGCGCCGCTCCCGCCCGCCTGTGTCCAGCGCGAGATAGTCGAAAAGAGGGTTCGAACCCATGTCTAGCGAGGCCGTGACAAGGGCAGATTTGGCTCAGGGCAAGGCGCGAGTGCGCCGGATAGTGGGACTATCCGGCAATCGAGCAACGCAGCCATGGGCCAAATATGCCCTTGCCCTTCGGGTGGCGCCATAGCGGGCGATCCGCGGCGTCGAAACCGCTCGACGTGGTGCCGCCACGCCTTCACGGCTTCTCCTGTCGGCTCATCCCGCTCTGGCACCATCACGGCCTCGTTAGACATGGGTTCGAACCCTAGACAGATTCCGTGTCCCGTCTGGTGATGCGCACGGCTTCCTCGGCGCTGGTGACGCCGGCGCGCACGAGCTCGCGCGCGGCGGCGGCGAGATCGGGCGCGTTTCGGAAGGCATGGGCCGAGATCGCGGCTTCGTCGCCGCCCTCGTTGATCAGACGGCGGATGGTGTCATCGACCCGGACCGCCTCGAACACGCCGATCCGTCCCTTGTAGCCGCTCTGGGCGCACTGGTCGCAGCCGCGCGCCTCATGGATCGTCTCGCCGGGGTCGATGCCGAGCAGGCTTCCGGCCGAAACGGCGGCGGGTGCGGGGGAACGGCATGACGGGCAAAGCCGCCGGACCAGGCGCTGGGCGATGACTGCGCGGAGGGTCGAGGCGAGAAGGAAAGGCTCGATCTTCATGTCGCGCATCCGGGTGAGCGCTCCGACCGCGTCGTTGGTGTGGACGGTCGAAAGGACCAGGTGGCCCGTGAGCGAGGCCTGGACGGCGATGTCGGCGGTCTCGCGGTCGCGAATCTCGCCGACCATGACCACGTCGGGATCCTGGCGGAGGATGGCGCGAAGGCCGGTGGCGAAGCTGAAGCCGACCTTGGCGTTGACCTGGGTCTGGCCGACCCCGTCGACCGCATATTCTACCGGATCCTCGACGGTGAGGATGTTGCGGCTTCCGTCGTTGAGCAGGCGAAGGCCGGCATAGAGGCTGGTGGTCTTGCCCGATCCGGTCGGGCCGGTGACGAGGATGATTCCGTTGGGCTCGCTGAGCGCGTCACGAAACAATGCGTGGATCGCGGGCGGCATTCCGAGGCCGTCGAGATCGATCCCGGCATTCTCCTTGTCGAGTATTCGAAGAACGACCCGCTCGCCGGCCCGGCTCGGAAGGGTCGAGACCCGGACGTCGAGCAATTTGCCGCCGAGGGTGAGGCCGATCCGGCCGTCCTGCGGCACGCGGCGTTCCGCAATATCGAGCCGCGCCATCACCTTGATCCGGCTGACCACGACCGGCGCGACATGGGCGGGCATTCGCAAGGTCTCGCGAAGAACGCCGTCTACGCGCATGCGGACGACGAGGCCGCTCTCATAGGGCTCGATATGAATGTCCGACACGCCGCGGCGTGCGGCGTCGGCGATGATCCCGTTGATCAGGCGAATGGCCGGCGCGTCGTCGGCGCTGTCGAGAAGATCCTCGGCGGTCGGCAGATCGCTGGCGAGAGAGCGAAGCTCGTCGCCCAGCCCGAGCGAATCCGCGGCGTCGGCCGCCGCCTGGCCGTCCATCGCATAGCGTTCGGACAGGATCGTATCGAAGCGCGCGGCGGGCACTTTCTCAACAGCGAAGGGCCGGCCGAGGAAGCGGCGCGCCTCGATCAGGGCGCGGGGATCGGCGCCCTCACGGAAGGCGAGGATCGGGTTTTCGTCGCCGTTGAGCAGGGCGATCCCGAAGCGGCGCGCGAAGGCATAGGGAATGGCAGCCGGCCGAAGCGTCTCGGAGCGGAGATCGGTGGGCGAGGACATGCAGACGGTATAAGAGCGCAATGAGGCGCCGTCATGTCACTACGCGACGGCCCATGTCCTGGTCCTGGGCGGCGGTTACGGTTTCCAGGGCCGCCCGCTACGCCTCGTTTCCCTGAGATATATCCGACGACCAAGATTCACGTTTCAGGCTGATTCAGCCTGAAACGATTTGGTCGAGAGCTTCGCTTGCCTCGAGCCATGCCGATTCGGCCGCATCAATCTCCCTCTGGATGCCGGCGCGGCGCTTCATCAATTCGCTCATCGTGAGGTTTGAAAGCGTTGCGTCCGCGGCCGAGGGATCGAACATAGCGCGTTCGACCGCGTTGCGCAGCGAAGTCAGCCGAACCACATCAGCCTCTGACTCCCTGGCGCTCCTGCGCAGCTTCGCGTCCTTCTCCCGCTCCTCCGCGGCGAGACGGCGGGCCTCCTTTTTGTTGACCTTGTCGCCCCTGCCCTGCGGCTTCGTCTCTCCCGCCAGCACGAAGCCGATATAGTCGTCGATGTTCCCGTCATACTCACGCGCTGTGCCGTCATGGACAAGAACCAGACGGTCGGCAGTCATTTCGAGCATGTGGCGGTCATGGCTGACGATCACCACGGCCCCCGTATAGGCGTTCAGCGCCTGGCTCAGCGCCTCGCGCGCGTCGACGTCCAGATGGTTGGTAGGTTCGTCGAGGATCAGCATGTGAGGCCCGTCCCGCGTGATCAAGGCGAGCGCCAGGCGGGCGCGCTCTCCCCCGGACAGTTTCCCGACCTGAGTGGTCGCCTTCTCGCCCGAGAAGCCGAACCGGCCAAGCTGCCCGCGCACGGCCGTCGGCTTCGCGCCCTTCATCAGCCGGGTCATATGGTCCAGCGGCGTATCTTCCATGTCGAGCTCTTCGACCTGATATTGCGTGAAATAACCGACTCTCATCTTCGCGCTGGCCGTCATCTGTCCTTCCATCGGCTTTAGCTGCGCCGCGAGCAGGCGGGCCAGAGTGGTCTTGCCGTTGCCGTTCCGGCCGAGCAGGGCGATCCGGTCGTCGGAATCCAGCCTCAGGTTCAGCCGCGTCAGAACGGGCACATCGCCATAACCGACGCCGGCCTCGTCCAGAGTGACCATCGGCGAGCGAAGCTCGTCCGGATTGGGAAAATCGAAGGTCAGCGAAGGATCGTCGACCACGGCCGCGATCGGCTGCATTCGCGCCAGCGCCTTTGCGCGCGATTGCGCCTGCTTGGCGGTCGAGGCCCTGGCGCTGTTGCGGGCGACGTAATCCTGAAGCTTGGCCCGCTCGGCGAGCTGCCGCTCGCGAGCCGCGGCCTGCTGCGCCTGGCGCTCCGCCCGCTGGCGTTCGAAGGCGTCATATCCGCCTGGGTAAAGAGTCAGCTTGCCGCGATCGAGGTGAAGGATCTGGTCGACGACATTGTTCAGGAAGTCCCGCTCATGGCTGATGATCAGGATCGTCGCCGGATATGATTTCAGAAAGTCCTCGAGCCACAATACCGCCTCGAGGTCGAGATGGTTGGAGGGCTCGTCGAGAAGCAGCAGATCGGGTTCGGAAAAAAGCAGGGAGGCGAGCGCGACCCGCATCCTCCAGCCGCCCGACAGGCTTTCGAGCTCTTGATGCTGCATCTCCTCATCGAAGCCTAGCCCGACCAGTATCCGAGCCGCTCGGGCCGGCGCGGAATGAGCCTCGATGGCATTCAGACGCTCGTGGATTTCGCCCAAGCGGTCGGGATCGTGGCAATGCTCGGCCTCGTCGAGCAATGCGGCGCGCTCGGTGGCCGAGGCGAGCACGGTCTCGAACGGTGTCGCCGTGCCGCGAGGCGCATCCTGGGCGATATACCCAACCCGAGCGAGGCGCGGCATCTCGACGCTGCCGCTGTCGGGATCGAGAAGCCCGGCAATGACCCGCACGAGGGTCGACTTGCCGGCGCCGTTTCGTCCGATCAGCCCGATCCGCGCACGCGGCGGCAAGGCGGCGCTGGCGCCGTCGATAATCGTGCGTCCGCCAAGGCGGACGGTGATGTCCTTCAAATTCAGCATGGCGGGCCTCTAACATTGAGAGAGCGCCGCCCCAAGTGTCTCGGGCACCGGCCCCAAATGGAGCCAGCTCGAAAAGGCTCTGATGACGCCTACGGGAATCTCAGGCGTGAAAGGGCCGCGTCATTTCGGCCAGCTAAGGGGCCCTGGAGAGTCCGAGGGCTCCGCGAAGCGGGGCGCGATTTGGATAAGCGGCCTTAGCTTGATCGGTCGACGGTGCATCTGCGACGGTCCGACCCCGAAACCGCGCTTCGGGCCGGCGCCCCGTGGAGCGCCGGCCCTCGGATCACGCGGAGATCGGCCTGCGCATGAGAGTTGCCAGCCGGTCTTTGACGGCCAGGCGCAGCTTCTTCAGGCGAAGCAGCTTGAGGCTGTCCGGCAGGAGCCGGCGCATCTCCCTGGATATGGCGTCGTCGAGTCGGCGATGCGTTTGCGTGAGTCGGTAGGTTGAAGATGACATGATCTACTCCAGAAAAAGATGTCTGCCGCGAAGGGCAGGTTCAAAACTGATCGGCCGCGATGCGGCGGTTCAGTCCGCTGGAGGTGCCCGAGCCCGGTATGCGGCGCTTCCCGGCCGCGGAGGGCGGACGAAGCGGCCCAAGGGGGCATCGACCAGGGGCCTTGCCCAAAGGAGGCGGGTGACGACGTCCGGGCCGCAGGGCGGAAGGGATGAATTGCCGCCCGCACCCAATGCCTCGTCATCGAGACCATCTCGATTGCCGGACGGGACGAGGGCTGTCGCGGCCCCCTGGCGGCTGGGCCCCAGACGAGCGAGCGGCTCGCGAAGCTCGTTTCCCGCGGAGGCGGCGGCGCCCGAGCTCAGGAACAGGCCCAAAAGGATCAGGAGCGCCCTGATCGGCACCCTCCGAACCCGAACTTGTGCCGTCATCGGCACGGCTGACCTTCTCCTGCGACGCTCTCGTCCGATATGGGCGGGTAGCGCGTGAAAACAACCTGGCTTCTTCCTGCGCCGACGACGGCCCCGGGACGGGTGCCTCGCCGGCTTAACCCCTGCGCTGCATGCAGGCGCGCAACCCGCGCCAGTCGAGCAATGGTGACCCCTACGGGAATCGAACCCGTGTTTCAGCCGTGAAAGGGCCGCGTCCTGGACCGCTAGACGAAGGGGCCACGAAGGAGTCCCGAGGGCCCCTTTGAGCGGAGCGGGACTTAGGGAAGCGGGCTTGGCGGGTCAACCCGGCGGGCCCGTGGGCGGCTCTCAGCGCGCGCCCGCGACGCAAACGACCTCCGGTCCGACCGAAGCCGCCAGAACAGCCACAGGCCTGCAAAGCTCACCGGGAGGAGAAGAGCGAGCGCGACGAAGCGCTGGAGCAGCCCGCCATAGCTAGCCCGGTCGATCGGGGTGAGGCCGGCCATGATCGGCGCGAGCAGGCCGATGCCGGCAAGGCACAGGAGCAGCCTGAGCCTGAGCCCCCTGGCCTTATCGAATCTCCACACCGCCGCCAGCAGGATCGGCGGAAAGAGGAACATGCCGGTGCCGAGCCAGCCCGGATTGTGGCGTGGATCCGGCAGATGGAAGAAGCCGGCGTTCAGGCTGGCGAGGCCGCTCGACAACAAGGCCAGACCGGCGAGCCAGGCCAGTATCGGCCGGGCGCCGGCAACGGCGAGGGCGCGGCCTGTCCCCCAGGCGGCGGCGATGGTGAGAAGGCCGGTCGACAGCACGCCGAGATTGAACAGCCAGGCATAAGGCGCGCCGTGAGCGCCGAGCGCGCTCGCCGGCTGGGTGAGCGCATCGTAGCCGCTATGAAGGGGCATGACCCCGACCTGGATGCCGAAATAGACGATCGGCACACCGACGGCCGCGGCCAAGGCGGTTTCGATCCAGCGGCTCTCCCGGAGGCTCGGTCGCCCCCTGGCGGCGACCTTCACGCCGGCTCCGCCCAGGCGGCGTCCTCGAGGTGGATCTCGGCGGACGGGCGGTCGCCCCAATCGTCGCGCTTGATGCGTCCGGCGATCCACAATTTGCGGTGGGCGGGGGCGGCGAGCATCTCCTGGCCGAGCGCACTTTCGGCCATCCGGAAGGCGATCGCCTTGATTCGGCGGCCGTCGTCGCCGGCGACGACGAGGCGGAGATGGCCGCTCCCGACAATGTCCGCCTTGACGATCCGAACCGGTCCGGCGGCGACCCTCGGGCCCGGCCAGCCGGCGCCATAGGGGCCGCCGATTTCGAGTGCGTCGCAAAGATCGGGACTGACTCCGCCGGGCGCGAGGATCATGTCGAGGAGGAGGGCGCGGGAGTCGCGCCCGTCGCTCACGTCGCGGGCAAGCCTCTCGTCGAGGAAGTCGGCGAGCGCGTCGATCCGCCCGCGCTCGACGGTGAGGCCGGCCGCCATTGCGTGGCCGCCGCCGGCGACCAGAAGGCCGCTCTCTTTGGCCGCGAGGACCGCGGCGCCGAGATCGACTCCGGCGACCGAGCGTCCCGAACCCTTGCCGAGCCCATCCTCGCCGATCGCGATGACGATGGCCGGGCGGCCCAATTTCTCCTTGAGGCGCCCGGCGACGATTCCGATCACGCCGGGGTGCCAGCCCTCGCTCGCGACGAGGATCACGGCGCGATTGCCCTGCGAGGCGCAAAGCTGCTCGGCGGCGTCGCAGACCAGGGTCTCGATCGCTCGCCTTTCCTGATTGTGGAGCTCGAGCTCGGCGGCGATTCCCCGCGCTTCCTCTTCATCCTCGGTCGTGAGAAGCCGGACGCCGAGATCGGACTTGCCGACCCGGCCGCCGGCATTGATCCGCGGGCCGAGCGCCCAGCCGAGATCAAAACAGGTCGGCGCGCGTTCAAGCCGGGAAACCTCGAGCAGGGCCTGGAGGCCGACATTGCGCTTCTGCGCCATGACCTTGAGGCCCTGGGTGACGAAGGCGCGGTTGAGGCCGCGAAGCTGGGCGACGTCGGCGACGGTGCCGAGCGCGACCAGATCGAGCAGATCGACCAGGCGCGGCTCCTCCCGCCCCGCGAAGAAGCCGCGCTTGCGCAGGGTGCGGACCAAAGCCGCGCCGAGCAGGAAGGCCATTCCGACCGCGGCGAGATGGCCGTGCGCGGCGGCATCACTGGCCTCGTCGAGCCGGTTCGGATTGACCAACGCGAAGGCGGCCGGAAGCTGCGAGGCGCATTTGTGGTGATCGACGACGATCACGTCGACTCCCGCTTCGCGCGCCATGTCGAGCGCCTCGAAAGCCTGGGCGCCGCAATCGACGGTGACGATGAGCTGGGCGCCTTCCTGCGCCAGGCGGACCAGGGCCTCCCCGGAAGGCCCGTAGCCCTCCATCAGCCGGTCGGGGATATAGGCCTTCGGGTCCGCTCCGAGCTGGCGGAGCAGGCGGATGAACAAGGCGGCCGAGGTCGCTCCGTCAACGTCGTAATCGCCGAAGATGGTGATGCTCTCGCCGCGCTCGACCGCGTCTGCGAGCCGCTCGGCGGCGGAGTCCATGTCGCGGAAGATGCTCGGATCGGGCATGAACTCGCGGATCGTGGGCCGGCGCTGCCGCTCGAGATCCTCGCGCGCGACTCCCCGGGCGAGAAGGAGCCGGTCGACGAGGTCGTCGGGCTGGAAATGCTCGTCGGCCGGATCTCCGGCGGTGCCGCGCCAGCGCCAGGGCTGGCCGAGCACCGACGAGGAAACGCCGCAGACGAAAGAAGAAGCTGAGGTCACCGGACCTGCCTAAAGCATTCACGCGGCGGCGTGAATCTAACTTATCACGTGAATCAAAAGCGCATCAGGACGATTCCGGTCATGATGAGGAAGGCTGCAGCCCAGCGCATCGGGCCGATCCTTTCCCTCAGCAAGACGATCGCGATCAGCATGGCGAAGAGGATGCTGGTTTCGCGCAGGGCGGCGACGAGTGCGAGCGGCGCCTGGGTGAAGGCCCAGATGGCGATCCAGTAGGAGCCGAGCGACATTGCCCCGGCGGCGACACCGCCGCGCCAGGCGGGAAGTAGAGCGGCGATCGCGGCGGGTCCGCGCGTGAAGAGGCCCCAGGCGAGCATGACCAGCCCATCGAGCATGAACATCCACAAGGTGAAGCCCGATGCGGAGCCGGCGAGACGCGCGCCGACTCCGTCGGCCATGGTGTAGGACGCCGTGAAGCAGGCGGTGAGCAAGGCGAAGGCCAGGCCGAGACGGCTGAGCCCCTCCCCTTTCTTCGCGCCCAGCGCGGTGAGGATGATACCCGCCGCGATCGAGGCTACGGCGGCGAGGCCGAGCGGGCTCATCGCCTCGCCGATCAGCGAGGCGCTCGCCGCCGCGACGATGAGCGGCGCAGTGCCTCGGGCGAGCGGATATACCTGGCTGAGGTCGCCATGCCCGTAGGCCCGGATCAGAGCGAGCTTGTAGCCGCTGTGAAGGGCCGAGCCCGCCAGGATCCAGGGCCAGGCCGCCCGCGCCGGCGGATCGAAGAAGGGCAGGAGAAGAAGCGCGAGTCCGCCCTGGACCAGAGCGAGGAAGAGGATCGAGGAGAAGCGGTCGAGGCCGAGCTTGACGACGGCGTTCCAGCCGGCGTGGAGCAGGGCCGCAAACAATACGGCCGCGAAGACGGTCGCGGGGATCACCGCCCGGTCTTACCCGGACAGGCGGCTCAGTTGCAGCCTTTGCCGGGCTCGTGGCGGTGCTCGCCCTTCACCCAGCGGACTGTGCCGGTCGAGGCGCGCATGACGACGCTTTCGGTGGTGATGCAATTCTTTCGGCGCTTCACGCCCTCGAGAAGCGAGCCGTCGGTCACCCCGGTCGCCGCGAAGATGACGTCGCCCTTGGCGAGATCGTGGAGATCGTAGATCCGGTTCAGATCCTCGACGCCCCATTTGGCGGCGCGGCCGCGCTCGTCGTCGTTTCGGAACAAGAGCCGCCCCTTGAACTGGCCGCCGACGCAGCGAAGCGCCGCCGCGGCGAGAACGCCCTCCGGAGCGCCGCCCGAGCCCATGTAGACGTCGATCGTGGTGTCCGGATCGGTGACGGCGATGACCCCGGCGACGTCGCCGTCGGGGATCAGCATGATCCCGCAGCCGAGCCCGCGAAGCTCGGCGATCAG
>Ga0193706_1000221_pt1 | contig 37934 bp, 35 predicted proteins | sample U3c1metaG_FD_160130 | JGI IMG/M metagenome (GOLD analysis project Ga0193706, IMG submission 160130) | Soil microbial communities from a riparian zone of the East river system, Colorado, United States - U3c1 | ecosystem: Environmental > Terrestrial > Soil > Riparian zone | place: USA: East River... | reverse complement strand
GGCGGCGCGGGCGACGTCGGCGCCGGTCATTCCGGGCATGGCATAGTCGATCAGTGCCAGGTCCGGCGCGTCGGCGATGATCCGGCCCAGCCCTTCCTCGCCCGAAGCGGCCGCGATCACCTCATGGCCGAGCGATTCCAGCGATCCCGCCAGGAACTCGCGGACGTCGTCATCGTCGTCGATCACCAGGATCCGCGCCGCTCCGGGCGCCTTCGCCGGGGCGGGCGGGTCCGCGCCCTCGCCGCGCGCGGCCGGCGCGGGCGCCGCCGTTGCCGGCAGCAGCAGGTGAACGCTCGTCCCCCGCTTTTCCTCCGTCTCGAGCCTGATCGTGCCGCCCGACTGGCGGGCGATCCCATAGACCTGGGCCAGCCCCAGGCCGGTGCCGCTCCCGATCGGCTTGGTCGAGAAGAAGGGCTCGATCGCCCGTGCGGCCACCTCGGGCGTCATTCCGTGGCCGCTGTCGGAAACGCTCACCCGCACATAATCGCCGGGCGCCGGGTCGGGCCCGCGCTCCACCGTCTCGCGCCCGGTCGATATGGTCAGGATTCCACCGTCCGGCATCGCGTCGCGCGCGTTGATCGCGAGGTTGAGGATCGCATTTTCGAGCTGGTTGGGGTCGGAGCAGCCATGGCCCGCCTCGGGATCGAGCCTCGTCTCGATCCGCACCGCGGGCCCGATCGTGTGGCGAAGCAGGCTGTGCATCCGCTCGATCACCTCGTTGACCGCGACCGGCGCCATCTCGATCCGCTGGAGCCTCGAGAAAGCGAGCAATTGCCCGGTCAGCTTGGCGCCGCGCCGGCTCGAATCGAGCGCGGCCTCGGCCAGCCGCCTCAGCCTTGGATCACTCTCGGACGCGGCGATGATCTCGAGCCCGCCCATGATCGGGGTCAGAAGGTTGTTGAAATCGTGCGCGATGCCGCCGGTCAGCCGGCCCACCGCCTCCATCTTCTGGGCCTGGCGCAGGGCCTCCTCGGCGCGAAGCCGCTCGCCGACCTCGGTCTGGAGCCGGTCGAGCGCCGAGCTGAGGTCGGCGGTCCGCTCCTCCACCCTTTTCTCCAGGGTCTCATTCATCCGGCGAAGCGCGGCCGCCCCCTCGCGCGCCTCGGTCACGTCATGGGCGACCCCGATGAAGCCGATATGCTCGCCGGCCGGGCCCAGCCGCGGCTGCGATTCGGAGCGCATCCAGCGCCATTCGCCGTCCGCCCGCCGGTAGCGGCCCTCGAGCAGGAACGGCTTCAGGGTCGATTCTCCGGCGACCGATTCGGCGACGATCCGGTCGCGGTCTTCCGGATGGATGATCGTGCGCCAGTCGTAATCGACGCAATCCTCGTAGCTCACCCCGAAGAAATCGACATAGGCACGGTTCACGAAGTTTCGCTTGCGGTCGAGCTTGGTCACCCACATCGGCACCGGCGCCGAATCGGCGATCAGCCGGAATCTCTCCTCGCTCTCGCGCACCGCGAGCTCGGCGCGGACGATGTCGCTGATCTCGACGCAGGCGCAGAACATGCCCTCGATCGCCCCTCCATCGCCGCGAATCGGGCTGTAGGAGAAGGTGAACCAGGTCTGCTCGTCATAACCCTTGCGGTTCATCAGCAAGGGGAAGCGCTCATGATAGCTGGCCTCGCCGGCGATCGCCCGCTCGGCGAGCGGCCCGACCTCGTCCCAGATCTCGTTCCAGATGTCCTCGAAGCGATTGCCGAGCGCCGGATGCTTGGCTCCGAGCACGTCGACGTAGGAATCGTTGTAGAGGAAGATCAGCTCCGGCCCCCAGGCCGCGAACATCGGGAACTTGGAGCTGAGCATGATGTCGACCGCGGTCTTCAGCGCCTGCGGCCAGCCCTGGGGCGGGCCGAGCGGGTTCGCGGACCAGTCATGGTCGCGAAACAGGGCGCCCATCGCGCCCCCTTCGGCAAGGAATGCCTGGCCGGTGCCGTCGCGCTCGGTTTCTTGGCCTGGCTTCATTCGCGCTCCGGATCGGCCCCCGCCCCCGGCGCTCCATTCCCTAGCGGCGGGAGAAATGATTCGAAAGCCCGTCACTGCGCGGCATCCCGCTTTGCCTTGATGGCGCCGCTTTCCGCCAATATTGCAGCGTCCATGTTCACCGCGGCGCCTCGCACCCCGAACAGTCGCACCCGCATTTGACGGGCGGTCTCGTGCCGCCCGCAGGTGGAGGGCGGCATTGTCCGGGAATCTTCGGCCCGGATATCTTCCAGACAATCAGCCGCCCTTCGCTGGTGGAGCGTGAACCGGACAGGCGTCCGGGTCCGCCTGCTAAGCGGCTCGCACCCCATGGGTGTCTGGTTCGAATCCAGCGCGCTCCGCCATCCTTTCCGCCGCGCCACGGGCTTTCCGGGCGCGCGGTTGCCGAATCCCGGCCCGCGGCGTAAATTCCGCCTCCGAGGAGAGACGGCGATGTTCACCAGCATGAAGCAAGGCACGGCCGAGGATTGGGCCCATATCGCCTCCGAGCATTACAAGCACCAGCAGAGCATGGCCGCGCGCCAGATCATGGAGGGCCTGAAGCGGCTCGAATCGATCGAGGTCGGGTTCGCCGCCAATCAGCTCACCCACAGCCTGATGGCCGGAACTCTCGCCCGCCGCGACGGCGCGAGCGACGAGCAGGTGGTCGCCGCCCTCTGCCACGATCTCGGCAAGCTCTTTTCGATCCCCAACCACGGCCCGATCGCCGCCGAGATGCTGAAGCCCTATGTCCCGGAAGACATTTATCACGCCGTCTACTGGCACCAGGAATTCCAGGGCCGCTATTATTTCGAGCATCTCGGCAAGGATCCCGAAGGCCGCGAACGCTTCCGCAATGAAAGCTGGTTCGCCTTCGCCGAGAAACTGGTCGACGATTGGGACGGGCCCGCCTTCGATCCCGAATATCCGGTCGATTCGCTGGAGAGCTTCGAGCCGCAGGTCGGCCGGGTCTTCGCGAATCCGCGCGCGATGGTCTGAAAAAGAGTCGAACGCTTTACGTGCCTTAATGGGAAGGAAAGCTTTTTCAGCTGTTTAGCCGTTTGCCGGACGCCCGAAACATGATAAGGGCTTCGGCTTCGGGGAATTGGTTTCAGGCTGTGGGGATAGACTGATGATGCATGGCCGCTGGCCGAACGGGTGGAACGTCGTCGACGTGACCCGCTGGCTCGAGTCGAACTTCGAGTTCGGCCACAAATTCTCCGATAGTCTCTCTCTCCGCTTCGCTCACCGGTTCAGCGATGGCGCTCCGGCCAGCGCTTCGGCCAACACCGCGAGCGTGGACGAGCCGCACAATTTCGTTCTCCCCAACGTGGAAACTGCCGCGCCCGTCGGCGAGCTTGTCGGCGGTCCGATCAAGGTGCTGGGCTATCTGGACAAGCCGATCGACTCCGAAGATCTGCTCGCCTCACCGGCCGCCGACCTGGTCGACGGCCACGCCCCGTTCGGCATGAAGGGCCTCGACATCGTCTTCGGCCCCGACTCGCACGCCTTCGGCGGCCTCCCAAGCGGCTCTCCCGCCGATATACTCGGCACCCCGCCGGTCATCTGATCTCCTGTCGCCGGCGCGTGCCGGGGTCCGGATCCAACTCGGCAAACCATCCCAGCCAGGAGCGGCGAAGCGCCCTATCGGCCGCCTCTCGATAAGCTCTCCCGACCCGAACCTCGGCTTGGAGCATCGGCCCTCTTGTTCCCCGGCGAAAGCCGGGGTCCAGGACTGACTCCGGACTGGAGCCCGGGCTCCGCGGAGGAACGAAAACATTGGTGTCGGCGCCCACGCGAGAGGAACCTCGGCCATCCGCCACTGTTTGCCCGCCCATGTCGATCCAACCCGTCAGCTGGCCCGCCTTCCGCGATTGGCGCCAGGTTCTCGTCCGCACCTGGAAGGAAGCCAGCGACGACAATGTCGGCCTGCTCGCCGCCGGAGTCGCCTTCTGCGCGTTCCTGGCCTTCGTCCCTCTGCTCGCGGCGGTCGTCCTCATCTACGGCCTCGCCGCCGATCCGGCCGACGTTGCTCGCCACATCGCGACCCTCGCCGAGACCCTGCCCCGCGATGCCGCCTCCCTCATCGGCGAGCAGCTGAGGGTGATGACCGAGGCCCCCAAGGGTGCGACCGGTTTTGCTCTGCTCGCGGCGATACTCCTCGCCATCTACGGCGCCAGCAAGGGATCGGGCGCCGTCGTGACCGCGCTCAACATCGCCTACGAGGTGAAGGAGAAGAGGAGCTTCGTCCGGACGACCCTGCTTTCGCTCGTCATGACGATCGGCGCCATGGCCGTCCTGTTCGCGGGGATCGGCGCGGTCTCGGCGAGCGCAGCGATCGAGAGTCTGCTCCCAGGGGCCGGACCGATCGGCCACCGTATCGTGCAATTCCTCATCTGGGGCCTGCTCGCCACCCTGGTCAGCTTCGGGGCCGCCCTGGTCTATCGCTACGGCCCCAACCGGCCCGACGCGCCGTGGCGCTGGATCACGCCGGGCTCGGCATTGACGACCCTGCTCTGGGTCGCCGCAAGCTTCCTGTTCGGCCTCTACGTCACCCGCTTCGGCAATTACAACGCGACCTATGGCTCCCTGGGAGGAGTGATCGTCTTCCTCACCTGGCTCTATCTCTCGGCCTATATTCTGCTGATGGGCGGCGAGCTCAATTCCGAGCTCGAGCGCCAGCAGGCCAAAGCGCCGGCAGCATAGGGATTCGCCCTCTCAATCCCGCCGCATGGCCAGCTCGGCCAGGCTCTCCGCCTCGATCAATATCTGGTCCTCCGCCGCCGCGCCCGGAGTTCTCACCTGGCCGACGATCACCAGCACCGGCACCGCCATCGGCGAGACCCGCTCGAGCGCGACATGCACCATCGCGTCCTGGGCCCGGTCGAGCAGCCGCGCCAAACGCCCGACGTCGGTCATCTTCTCGCGCGCGTCGTTCCAGGCGGCGCGAAGGAGCAGATGGTCGGGCTCGTAGCGGCGCAGAACGTCGTAGATCAGGTCGGTCGAGAAGGTGACCTGCCGCCCGGTCTTGCGCTTGCCGGGATGGTGGCGCTCGACCAGCCCGCCGATCACCGCCACCTCGCGGAACGCGCTCTTCAGAAGGTTCGAGCCCTGCACCCATTCGACGAACTCGTTCTCCAATATGTCGGGCGAGAAGAGCGAAGCCGGATCCTCGATCGGCTCGAGCCCGTAGCAGGCCAACGCATAATCGTTGGAGACGAAGCCTAATGGCCGAAGCCCGGCGCTCTCCATCCGGCGCGTGATCAGCATTCCGAGCGACTGGTGCGCGTTCCAGCCCTCGAAGCTGTAGGCGACCATGTAGTGGCGATGCTCGTGCGGGAAGGTCTCGACCAGCAATTGGTCGGGGCGCGGAAGCACCGAACGGTAATCCTGCACTTCGAGCCATTCGCGCACGCCATCGGGAAAGCGCGCCCATTGCGAGCGGTCGTCGAGGAAGATTCGAACCCGGTCGGCGAGGTTGGTCGACATCGCCATCCGAGTGCCCATGTAGGTCGGGATCCGCGCCGATTTGGTCGTCGCCCGCACGAACAGGTCGGTGCCCTTGGTCGCCACTACCTCGAGCACCAGGCCGGCGAAGAAGAAGGTGTCGCCGTTGCTCAAAGTGGAGGCGAAACCCTCCTCGACCGTGCCGAGCTTGCGCCCGCCCTTGAACCTTACGTCGAGCAAAGGCGCATCCACGATGATCCCGGCGTTCATCCGGTGCTGCTGGATGAAGCGCGGATGCACCACTCGCCACACCGTGCTTCCCTCTTCCGCGCCTGGTTCGCGGGTCAGCCGGCGGAACCGGTCATAGGCCTTGAGCGCGTAGCCGCCGCTCTCGATAAATTCGAGAACCTGGCGGAACAGCTCGGCGCCGAGGCCCGCATAAGGCGCGGCCGAGCGCACCTCGTCGAGCATCTCCTCCTCGCGGAATGGCGCCGCGCAGGCCGCCGCCATGACGTGCTGGGCGAGCACGTCGATCGCTCCGGGCCGGAAGATTTCGGGATCCAGCTCCCTGCTCTCGATCGCGTCCAGGGCTGCACGCGCCTCCAGATATTCGAAGCGGTTGCCGGGGACGAGGATCGCCTCGCTCGGCTCGTCCAGCCGGTGATTGGCCCGGCCGATCCTCTGCAGAAGCCGAGACGAGCCTTTGGGAGCGCCCATCTGCACGACCAGGTCGACGTCGCCCCAGTCGACTCCGAGATCCAGGCTCGCGGTGCAGACCAGGCCTCGAAGCCTCCCGTCCGCCATCGCCGACTCGACCTTTCGCCTCGCCTCGCGCGACAGCGATCCGTGATGGATACCGATCGGCAAATGCTCCTCGTTCACCGTCCACAGATCCTGGAAGATCAGCTCGGCCAAACTCCGAGTGTTGCAGAAGACCAAAGTCGTCTTGTGCCGCTCGATCTCGCGCATCACGTTCTGGGCCGCCCAGCGGCCGCTATGGCCCGACCACGGTATCTTCTCGTCCTCGGGCAGCATGATCCGGATCTCGGCCTCGGCGCCGGGATCGCCGATGACCAGGTCGACGGTCTCGATGTCGGCATGCGGCGCGAGCCAGCCCTGATAGGCTTCCGGATCCGAGATGGTCGCCGAGAGCGCCACCCGGCGCATGCCGGGCGCGAGCTTGCGGAGCCGTGCCAAAGCGAGCGAGAGCAGGTCGCCGCGCTTGCCCGAGGCGAAGGCGTGGACCTCGTCGATCACGATCGTGCTCAGCCCCTCGAACAGCACGGCGCTGTCCTGATGACTGAGCAGAAGCGAGAGCGATTCGGGCGTCGTCAGCAAGATGTGCGGCGGCCGGACCCGCTGCCGCGCCTTACGGTCGGCCGGCGTGTCCCCGGTCCGTGTCTCGACCCTGATGTCGAGCCCCATCTCGCCGATCGGGTTCAGCAGGTTGCGCTGAACGTCCACCGCAAGCGCCTTAAGCGGCGACACGTAAAGCGTGTGAAGCCCGTCTCTCGGCGCCTCGATCAGCTCCGCCAGCGAAGCGATGAACCCGGCCAGCGTCTTCCCGGCCCCGGTCGGCGCCACGAGCAACACGTTCCGCCCGGCATGCGCCGCCCGAAGCATCTCCATCTGGTGCCGCCGAGGCGCCCAGCCCTTGGCCGCGAACCAGTCCGAGATGACAGCGGGCAACCCTGCCTCCACCCCCGGATTTCCGGGAGGGGCCGGGGGTGGGTCACTTCCGGAAAGAGGCGATGCCGGCATTCAATCCCGCAAGCTCAAATCCCTCTCCCCTTGTGGGAGAGGGCAGGGTGAGGGGTGCCGGCTTTTCGGCCGGCGCGCGGCTTCGCCACCCACCCCTCTCTCTAAATCTCTCTCCCACAAGGGGAGAGAGACTTGAGACGATCGCGCCAGCGAAAGCTTCGCCTCAGCCGTCACCATCCTCCTCGCGGCGGGCCCGTTCCTCCTCGTCATAGACGCGGTGGGTCTCCCGCTCGGTCGTGTCCGGATCGCCCTTGTCCTTGCGGTTGCGCATGATCGCCCAGATGAGCACGAGGACCAGGAGCAGGGGCCCGACGATGGTGATGATCGACCAGTTGAATCCGCCAGCGTCCATGTTCCTTCGCTCCTTCCCTGCTCCATCGAGTCCGGCTCCGCCTTGGCGGCTCCCGGCCCTGCCTCCATATAAACGCAATGGCCCGTCTCGGTTCCTGGATCGAGCCTTTTCCCGAAGGCATTTACATAAAGCCGGCCGACGCCTGGGTCGATCCGTCGACACCAAAGCCGCGAGCCCTCGTCACCCACGGCCATAGCGACCATGCTCGCGGCGGTCATGACTCCGTGCTCGCCACCGCCGAGACCCTCGCGATCATGGAATGCCGCTACGGGCCCCAGCCGGGTGGAAAGGCCGCGGCTTATGGTGAGGTGACCAGGGTCGGCGCCGTGGATGTGAGCTTCGTGCCCGCCGGCCACGTCTTGGGCTCGGCCCAGATCGTCATGGATTACAAGGGCGAGCGGATCGTCGTCTCGGGCGATTACAAGCGCCGCCCCGATCCGACCTGCGCGCCGTTCGAGCCGGTGCCCTGCGACATCTTCATCACCGAGGCCACTTTCGGCCTCCCCGTCTTCCGCCACCCTGACACCTCGTCCGAGATCGACCGTTTATTGCTGCGGCTCCACGAAAATCCCGGGCGCTGCGTCCTCGTCGGCGCTTATGCGCTCGGCAAGGCCCAGCGCCTGATCGCCGAGACTCGCGGCCGCGGCCATCACGATCCCATCTACATTCACGGAGCGCTCCAGCGCCTCTGCGATCTCTACCGGGAGCATGGAGTCGATCTCGGCGAGCTCCGCCCCGCCACCGAGGCGAAGAAGGACGAGCTGCGCGGAAAGATCGTCGTCGCCCCGCCCGGCGCGCTCAACGACCGCTGGTCGCGCCGCCTGCCCGATCCGATCACCGCAATGGCCTCGGGCTGGATGCGGATCCGCCAGCGCGCCCGCCAGCGCAACGTCGAGCTTCCGCTCATCGTCTCCGACCATGCCGACTGGGACGAGCTCACCACGACCATCGCGGAGCTGGCCCCAAGGGAAGTCTGGATCACCCACGGCCGCGAGGATGCCCTCATGCACTGGTGCATGACCCGCCAGATCAAGGCGCGCGAGCTGAACTTGGTCGGGCGCGAGGACGAGGATGACTGACAGCCGAAGTTGACGGCCCCACGCCTTTCCCCGCCATCCCGCGCAGGCCGAAGTCACGCAGTCCCAGCCTCGGACCGACACACATCCTACTGTGCTTGACATAGCACATAGCGTCACATACTATGTGTCAAACAGTGATAGGCGAGACATGGTAGAGCGCGACAATAGTGGGCTGACGGAATTGAGGCGCGGCACATTGGTGCTTGCCGTCCTCTCCCGCCTGCGGGAACCGCAATATGGCTATTCGCTCAAGCAGGCGCTGGCCGAGGGCGGAATGCCGATCGAGGAGGGGACCCTCTACCCGTTGCTTCGACGGCTCGAGGCGCAGGGTTTGCTGCTCAGCGAGTGGAACACGGACTACGCGCCACCCCGCCGCTACTACCGGCTCGGTCCGGACGGCGGGCGGGCGCTCGCCGCTTTGACCGAGGCCTGGCGAAACCAGGTCCGGGTGATGGACAAACTTCTGAAAGGGGAGGCGGAGCGATGAACGCCGGCGAGGTGATCCAATCCTATGTGCGCGACGTGGCGAGCTGCCTCCCGCGCTCCAGGCGAGACGATGTGGCGTTCGAGCTTCGCGCTCTGCTGACCGACGAGCTCGCGGCAAAGGCGGAGGCGCAGGGCCGCGCGCCCGACACCAAGATGGCGATGGAGCTTCTGAAGGGCTTTGGGCGCCCGCCCGAGGTGGCGCGGCGCTATCACGAGCGCCCGGCCCTGATCGATCCGGCCGATACCCACCATTTCCTGATCTGGTCGATTGCCGGCACAGTCGCCCTTTCCGTCCTTTCGGCGCTCAGCCGCAAAGCGAGCCTGGAGGCCGGCCTCTTCCTCGAATGGCTCGGCCTGCTGTTGGTCGTCTTCGCATTGATAGCCTGGTGGCGCCGCGCCCACCCCAATTCATTCGGCTGGCGGCCCAAACGCGGGCCGGACTTCATGCCCCGATGGCTCGCCGTCTTTGCTCTGGCCATGACCCTTATCTTCCCCCTCTCAATGTATGCCGCGCCGGAGATGTTCGTTGAGACCCTCTTCGTCGGGTCGATTCCGACCAGCGGACTGGAGCTGACCGAAGCATTCCGCCAGAGCTGGCAGCGCGCTGCCACCCTCGCGCTCCTGCTCACGGTCGTCGCGCTCTATGCCGCGACTGCCGTCCAGGGCGGCTGGCGTTCCTGGACGCGCTGGGCGATCGCCGCTGCGCACCTCGCTTTGGGCTTGCTATTGGTCGCCCATGCCAGGCCGATGTCCCGGCTGCCGGGAGAAGAAGCGTTCGCGGTCTTCGCCTCCCCCACCGCCAACGCCGCCGCCATGCCGATCTTCGGCGCGGTCGGCGCGTTGCTCGTCCTCGGCGGCCTCTACGACGCCTGGCGCGCATGGTCGCAAATTCGACCGGCTCCGGCGGTCCAGCCGGCTGGCTGATTCTGCCATGGCCTCGGGCTGGACGCGGATCCGCCAGCGCAACGTCGAGCTGCCCCTCATCGTCTCCAACCATGCCGACTGGGATGAGCTCACGACGACAATCGCCGAGCTGGCCCCAAGGGAAGTCTGGATCACCCACGGCCGCGAGGACGCCCTCATGCATGACCCGCCAGATCAAGGCGCGCGAGCTCAACCTCGTCGGGCGCGAGGACGAGGACGATTAGGGATCTGTGCCGAACGGCCGGCCAGGCGTTCGGGCGTTCCTCTGTGGCTAGCTCGAGGCCGCGAGACGCACGCCCGAGCGGCCCAATGCCGGGCGCGTCGCCCGTGCCAAAGTCGCGACGTCCGTGGCGTCTTCACCGGTCAAACGGGTGAACTTACGACGGTCGAGTCCTGACAGGCCCAACATCAGGCGCCGTTTGAACGGAGGCAGATGGTTCAGCACGCGCAGGACCGCGTTACGCACGATACGGCCTGCCTGGCTTCGGACGGTCGCAACATCGGTCAGGCGGCCGGCCAAAGCCAGCACCTGCTCGGCGGCGGGCCGCCGAATTGCGGCATAGCTGTCGAGCACCGAGTCCGGCTCGTGGTCCCGAACCACCCGGGTCAAAGCTTGGCCAAGCACGATCGCGTCGACGAGCCCGGTATTCATGCCCTGGCCCCCCGCCGGGCTGTGCACGTGTGCCGCATCGCCCATCAGAAGGAAGGGGCCTTTCCGGTAAGCGTCCGCCAGCCGGTGATGGACGCGGAAGCGCGACGACCAGAGAATTTCCGTGACGCGGGCCGGAGCGGATGCCGGGCCGCGAGCGTCGAGCAGCTTCTGGACGTCTGCAATGGCCGGCTGCTCCGGCGCCTCGTCCATGGTCGCGACGACCCGGAACGAGCCGCCGGGAAGCGGGGCCACGACGACCAGGCCGGCCGGTGAGAAAAACAGGGAGACCTCGTCCATCCCGAGCGGCCAGTCCATCTTCACGTCGGCCAGCACGAACGATTCGCCATAGGGCTCGCCGACGAAGCCGATCCCCGCGGCTTCGCGGACCACGCTGTGCATCCCGTCCGCGCCGACGACATAGCGCGCCCGGATCGACTGCTCGGAATTGCCGGTCCGGACCTTGACCGTGGCGCCGCTCACGCCCGCCGAGGCGCCGATGGCGGCAACGCCGCGATTCACCTTGCCTCCCAGCTCCGACAGTCGCTCTTGCAGCACGGCCTCGGTGGCCGCCTGGGGAATCATGAGGATATTGCGGAACGAGGATGGAAGCCCTTGGAACGCGACGCTGAGGAGAGGGCGGTCGCCCTCGCGGACGGTGAAGCTGGAGGCCAGGATTCCCCTGGACACCAGCGGCTCGACGACTCCGATCGAGCTCAGCATCTCGATGGTGTGGGCATGAATTACCGCGGCGCGGGAGGTGTTCTGGCCCTCCTCCAGCGCATCGATCAGCAGATGGCCGACTCCGGCCTGTTGAAGCGCGGTCGCGAGTGCGAGGCCGGTCGGACCGGCACCAACGATCAGGACATCGGTATGAGCGGGTAACATCGTCTATCTCCTTTTGCCAACAGACGTTGACTAAAATGCTCGCTTGCGTTTGTCAACAGGCGTTGGCAAATAGGTTCAATGAATGCTCAGCGACGCGCCACCCCGAAGTCGATCCGGACCCGCGAGGCGATCGAGATCGCCGCGCGCGAATTGTTCATGGCGAACGGGTTCGATCGGACGACGGTGCGGGAGATAGCGGCGCGGGCCGGCATCGATGCGTCGATGATCATCCGCTATTTCGGAAGCAAGGATGGGCTCTTCGCCCGTGTGGCGACGATAGACTTGCAGCTTCCGGACCTGAGCAAGGCCGACCCCGCCACTATCGGGGAGACGCTCGTCCGCCATTTTCTGGATCAGTGGGAAGGCAAGCACAGTCGCGGCGGCCTGCCGATCCTGCTTCGCTCGGCGGCGTCCAATCCGGAGGCCGCGGAGCGGCTTGGGGACCTTTTCCGGATACAGGTATCTCCGGCGGTCGCACTGCTCGGCCCGGCGTCGAACGCTCCAATGCGCGCGGGCCTGGTGGCAAGCCAATTGCTTGGCCTGGCGATGGCCCGGTACGTGCTTTGCCTGCCGCCGGTCGTCGCCATGTCGCGAGACCTGATCGCCCGCACCATCGGCGAAACCGTCCAGCGCTACGCGACGGGAATGTCGCTCTGATCGAAGACCGTGATTCGCGGAAGGTCGCCGTTCAGAACGGTGTCGCCCATGGAAAGAGAACAGGGGCATCGTCGCGCCGCCTGCCCCTATCGACTCCGCCGGAACAGTACCAATTCCGGAGACACTATACCTATTTCTGCTTTCCAATTCCGGGGACACGATACCTATTTCCGCTTTCGATAGGTCGGCGTTGAGTCGATTTTCGACCGCGGCGCTCAGCAGCAGGCGGCGCTTCCCGTGGCCGCGCCCGGGCCGTCGAACGGCATGGCGACTCCGCAGCCCTCGAAGATGCCGAAATGGCGGCTGTAATCGCCGGTCACCTCGAAATGCGGCGCGAATCGGGTTTCCTGGAGCATCCGGGCGGTATTGCCGCAGACCGGGACTGAGCGGCCGGCCTCGAACAGATGATGCTTGTCGAGCCTGAAGCTGCCGGGATGCTGCTCGGATGAGCCGCGATAGCGGGCCGCCTGGCCATGGTCCTCGCAGGCGGTCTCCAGCCCGGAGATCTTGAACAGGCGGTAGGTGGCCGCGTGGAAGGCGATCCCGCCGGTCAGCGCTTCAAGCTCGGGATCGAGCTCGAGCGGGCGGTCCTCGACCAGGCGCGGATCGGGGAATCCGGCCGCCTTCGCGACGCTCAGGAAATCGTTCCAGTAGAGCGCTCCGCCCAGGCATTCGCCGTAGAGTGTAGGATTGTCGCGAAGCGCCTCGGGCACGCGCCGGTCGGCATAGATGTCGGCGAAATAGAATTCGCCGCCTTCCCTGAGCAGCCGATGGACCCCTCGAAGCACCGCCTCCTTGTCGGTCGACAGGTTCACGACGCAGTTGGAGACGATGACGTCGAAGCTTCCGGGCTCGAGGTCGAGCTCGTCGAGCCTCTCGATATAACCGTCGAGGAATCGGACATTGTCGAACCCGAACGCCTCGGCATGATGCGGACGATATTGCTCGGCGATGGCGAGCTGCTCGGCGGTCATGTCGACTCCGACCACCGCGCCGTCCGCGCCGACCAGCTGCGCCAGCGCGAAAGCGTCGCGCCCGGCGCCGCAGCCGAGGTCCAGCACCCGGAGACCCTCGAGGAGGGGCGGACAGGCGAGGCCGCAGCCATAATAGCGCGCGAGCACCTGGGGATGAATGTTGGCGAGGACGGCCCTGAGCCAGTCGGGGACGTCGGACGGATCGCAGCAGGCCGAAGTCTTCAGGTCCGCCGAGCTTTGAAGCTCCCGTCCATAATATTCCCTGACGATGTCGTGCATTGAGCCCCCGGTGCCGCAATATCATGCATTCGTCCGGAGTGTCGCCGCGGTTACGCCGAAGCGCAACCGGGACCTTCTCCGTTATCGAGCAAGTTGGCGGCCGGCCCGAAAGCCAGCGGACTCCGGTCGACCGTGGGGACGATCAGGCGCACGCCTCGCCGCCGCCCAAGATGCGAACATCGGTCAGCTTTCCTGTGACCGAGGCCGCCGCCGCCATTGCGGGGGACATGAGATGGGTGCGCGCTCCGGGGCCCTGCCGTCCGATGAAATTGCGGTTCGACGTGGAGGCGCAGCGCTCGCCCGGCGGAACCCGGTCGGGATTCATTGCAAGGCACATCGAGCAGCCCGGCTCGCGCCATTCGAAGCCCGCCTCCGTGAAGATGGTGTCGAGGCCTTCGGATTCCGCCTGGCGCTTGACCAGGCCGGAGCCTGGAACGACCAAAGCCTGGCGGATGTTCGCGGCGATCCGGCGGCCTTTCAGGACCGCCGCGGCGGCTCGGAGATCCTCGATCCGGCTGTTCGTGCACGATCCGATGAAGATGTTCTCGACCTGGATTTCGTCGAGGCGCTGCCCCGCGGTCAGGCCCATATAAGCGAGCGACCTGGCGTCCGCTTCGCCTCCGGGCTGCGGCACGAGTTCCGTGATCGGCGCGACGTCTTCGGGGCTCGTGCCCCAGGTGACCATCGGCGCCACCGCCGCCGCGTCCATTTCCACCGACCGGTCGAACCGCGCTCCGGGATCGCTCGCCAGGCCCGCCCATTCCGGATTCGAGCGGCCGAGATAGGCCCACACCTTCGCGTCCGGAGCGACGAGCCCGGCCCGGGCGCCGGCCTCGGCCGACATGTTGCAAAGCGTGAGCCGGCCTTCGACCGAAAGTGCGCCGATCGCCTCGCCGCGATATTCGACGACGTGGCCGGCGGCCCCCGCGGTCCCGATCTCGCCGATGATGTAGAGGATGAGATCCTTCGCCGTGACGTGCGGCCCGAGCGCGCCGTTGACGACGATTTCCATCGCTTTCGGCTTGCGTATCCACAGCGTCTGGGTGGCGAGGACATGCTCGACGTCCGACGTTCCGATCCCGAAGGCGAGCGCTCCGAGCGCCCCGTGCGCCGAGCTGTGGCTGTCGCCGCAGACGAGGGTCGTGCCTGGCAGCGTGAAGCCCTGCTCGGGCCCGACGACGTGGACGATGCCCTGGGCCGGATCGTCGGCGCCGATGAATCGGATCCCAGACTCGGCCGTATTGGCGCGAAGCGCCTCGATCTGCGGGGTCGTGCCGCGGCCGGGCGTGGTCGCGATGTCGTGGTCGGGCACAGCGAGCGTGAGATCCGGCCGTCGGACCATGCGGCGGGCCAGTCGGAGCCCCTCGAAAGCCTGGGGGCTCGTCACTTCGTGGATCAGATGCCGGTCGATGTAGAGGAGTGCATGGCCTTCGCCGCGCCCGGCGACGACGTGCGAGTCCCAGATCTTCCCGAAAAGGGTGCGCGGCTCAGACATGCGAACTTGACTTCGCAATGCGAAAATCTAGCGCGACACGATGCACGGACAGGACAGCTTCCCGACCACCCACACCGGCAGCCTTCCGCGTCCCGAAGGGCTGATGCGGATGATGTTCGCGGCGCAGGAGGGGGTTCCGGTCGAGCCCGCCGCCCTGGCGGCCGCGGTCGACGAGGCGGTGGCCCTGATGGTCGAGCGGCAGGTCGCGGCCGGAATCGCCATCGTCAACGACGGCGAGATGTCGAAGCCGAGCTACGCCACCTACATCAAGGACCGTCTCGAAGGCTTCGGCGGCGAGAGCGGAAGCTACACCTTTCGGGACCTCGACGACTTCCCCGGCACCAAGGCGAAGATGTTCGCCGACACCGGCCGCTCGAAGCGCAGGGCGCCGGCCTGCAACGGCCCAATATCGGTGAGGGACATGGAGGCGCCTCGGATCGACTCGGAGCGGCTCGTCCGCCTCGCCGACGGCCGCCCGACGTTCATGAGCGCGGTCTCTCCGGGGACCACGTCGCTCTTCTTCGCCAACACCCATTATCCGAGCCACGAAGCCTATTTGTTCGCCATCGCCGACGCCCTCGCGCACGAATATGAGACGATCGCCGACGCCGGAATCACGCTCCAGATCGACTGCCCGGATCTCGCCATGGGCAGGCACGTCCAATATGCCGGGCTCGATCTGGCCGGCTTCCGCAAGGCGATCGCTCTCCATATCGAAGCGCTCAACCATGCGGTTCGCAACATCCCCGCCGAGCGCCTCAGGATGCACCTCTGCTGGGGCAATTATCCCGGCCCCCATCATTGCGACGTGCCGCTCGCCGACATCATCGACCTGGTCTGGACCGCGAAACCGGCGACGATCCTGTTCGAGGCCGCCAATCCGCGCCACGCCCATGAGCATGCCTTGTTCGAGAGCGTTCGAATCCCGGAAGGCAAGATCCTCGCGCCCGGTTTGATCGAGCCGCAATCCACCTACATCGAGCATCCCGAGCTGATCGCCCAGAGGATTGGGCGCTACGCCGATCTGGTCGGCCGGGATCGGGTGATCGGCGGAGTCGATTGCGGCTTCTCGATCCATGTCGGAAGCGGCGGGCTCGATCCGGAAGTGGTCTGGGCCAAGCTCGCCGCCTTGGCCGAAGGCGCCGCCATCGCCACCGCCCGCTACTGGCGCTGAGGCCCTCACGCAGCCGTCTCCGCCGCGAATCGAGCGACCAGCGCGTTATAAGGGTCGGGGTGGCTCCAGTTGCACAGATGGCCGCCCGGAACCCGCGCCCGGCGGGCGTCGGGAAGGCCGTAGGCGAGAGCGTCCCCGACCAGGTCGAGCCATGGAGTCTCGCTCAGCCCGGTGACGACGAGCGTCGGCGCGCCGATCCCGCCCAGCGCGCCGGCGAGCGGCGCGGCGGGACCGGCGGGGGCGAGCAGGTCGCGCCCGTCATAGCCGGCCAGCAGCCGTTCCGAATCGACTCCGCGCATCAAGGCGTGGTCGCCCCACTGCCGCTTCATCTCGGCGATCCGGCCTCCGCGGATCAGATCCCGATAGTCGTCGATCGGCACATGATCCTCGCCCCGGCGTGCCGGCAGGAAATCGCCCAGCGGCGCGCCCTGCAGGATCATGCCCGAAACCCGATCCGGATAAGCGAGCGCGAACTGGAGAGCGACCCGGCCGCCCTGGGACATTCCGACCAGGATCGCCCGCTCGATTCCGAGCATGTCGCAGATCGCGAGCAGATCCTCCGTCTCTGCGGCAACGTCGGGCGGTGCGGACGACCTGCCGAAGCCGCGCCGGTCGGCAATGATCAGCCGGAAGCGGTCGCCGAGTATGCGCTGGGGAGCCCAGGCTTTTCGGTCGAGCGCCCAGCCGTGAAGAAGCAGCAGCGCCGTGCCGCCGCCAAGGCTCTCGCCGGCGATCGCCCCGCCTGCGACGAGCACCTCGAAGGCGACGGGCTTAGGGTCTGTGCCCTTGATTCGTAATCGCCGGGACGGAGTGCATTTTGGCGCACGGCCAGGAGCGAGGAGGGAGCGATGATGATTCATCGTGACCGACGAGCGACGCCGCGGTGCGCCAAAAGGCGCCCGCCGCCTTCGGCGGTCGCCCGGAGAGCCGCACCGGACTTCGTCGGGCCGCTTGGCCGGAGGCACCACTCCGCCCTGCGCGGCCCTCCTTGCCGGTACGCCTCTCCGGGCGATCACGACGGTTACGAATCAAGAGCACAGACCCTTAGGCGTGCTCTTCTTCGTGGCGATAATTGTTGTTGGTGCTGTGGTCGCCGCCCAGCCAGCGCTTGAGCTCGGCATGCGCATCCTTGCGCCGATCCGCGTTGATCTCGTCCGCGCCCGGCGCGTCGACGGTGAATTCCAGGATCATCCCGTTGGGATCGTTGATGTAGAGCGAACGGCAATAGCCGTGCTCGAGAATGAACGTGTCGGGCTCGACATAGCCCGCCTCCTTGATCCGCCGCTCCATCTCGGCCTGGGTGTCGGCACCGACCTGCAGCGCGATGTGGCGGAAGGGGGAGGGCGGCAGCTCGGGATCGAACAGGGCCTGGTCGTCGGCATCGGCGAACTGGAAGAAAGCGAGCGCGCTGCCGTCGGCGAGGCCGAAGAAGCAATGGCAATAGGTCCGCTCGGCGCCGAACAGGAGATCCTTCTCGCACCAGGTCGCCACCAGAGGCAGTCCGAGCACGTCCTCGTAAAAGGCCCGGGTCTTCTCGAGATCCTTGGTCACATAGGCGGTGTGATGAAGGCGGTTCGGCAAGTTGCTCATCCGGCGATCCTCTCGATGCGTGACTGGAAACTTATCACAGTCGAAAAATCCCAGCAATTCGTTTTGCGAAGAAGATTTCGCATATCGAAACTATTCCTACCCTGGATTTCCACAGGGCGGGGGAGGGGCCTGACGAGATTCCTCATCCCAGCTCCTGCCGCACGATGCTTGCCCCTTCGGCCATCGCCTTCATTTTGCCATAGGCTATTTCGCGCGGGAGATATTTGAGCCCGCAGTCGGGCGCGACGATGATCCGCTCCGGAGCGACATATGGCAGCGCGCGGCGAATCCGCTCCGCGATCGTCTCCGGCGTTTCCACTTCGTGAGTCGAGAGATCGAGCACTCCCAGGATGATGGTCTTGCCGGACAGTTTCTCGAGAATTGCGCAGTCGAGGTTCGACTGGGCGGTCTCGATCGAGATCTGGTCGAGCGGCGTGTCGGAAAGCTCGGGCAGGAAATTATAGCCTTGGGGACGTTCGTGGATGAGCGCCGCATAGCCGAAGCAGATGTGAAGCGCGGTCCGCCCCTCCACGCCCTCCAGCGCGGTCCGAAGCGCGTCGAGCCCATAGGCCCGCGCCTTGTCGGGCCGCGCCTGCATATAGGGTTCGTCGATCTGGACCACGTCGGCGCCGGCCGCGAACAGATCCTTTATCTCGGCATTGACCGCGACGGCATAATCGCGCGCCATCTCGGCCTCGTCCTCGTAATAATCGTTCTGCGCCTGCTGGGCCATGGTGAACGGGCCGGGCACGGTGATCTTGATCATGCGATCGGTATTGGCGCGCAGGAATTCGACGTCGCGCGCCTCGACCGCGTGGCGCCTCGAGATCGGGCCGGTCACCCGCGGCACCGGATTGGGCTCGCCGCTTCGGTCGAGCGCCATTCCCGGATTGTCGAGATCGACTCCGTCCAGCGCGGTGGCGAAGCGGTTCGAATAGCTTTCGCGGCGCATCTCGCCGTCGGTGATGATGTCGAGCCCGGCTTTCTCCTGGTCGCGGATCGCGAGCAGGGTGGCGTCGTCCATCGCCTGCTCGAGCCATTCCGGAGCGACCCGCCACAGCTCCTTCGCCCGCACCCGCGGCGGAAAGCGGCCGGCGAGCTTCGCCCGGTCGATCAGCCAGTCCGGCTGCGGGTAGGAGCCGACGAGGGAGGTGGGCAGAAGCATTCTTGTCGCTTTCCGATTCAGGTTTCAGGGCCGTCATATTCGATCGCGGCGGCGGCTTCCCCGGACAGGATGAAGCCGATGGGCCGCTCATGCTCTTCATTGAGATGCGCGATCAGGCTGGCGGTGCGGGCAAGCAGGGAGATGCCTTTCAGCGCGACGAGCGGAAAGCCGACGTCGAGCATCACCGCCGGGATCGCGCCGTTGACGTTGATCGGCAGAGCCCGGCCCAGCGCCTCGGGAAGAGCAGCCTCCACCGCACGTAGCGCGGCGATATGGGGGCCCTCGACGCCCTTCTCGGCGGCCAGCCTGAGCAGCACGTTCGCGCGCGGATCGCCCCCGGCGTGAAGAGGATGACCGAAGCCCGGTATCGCCTTCTTCTCCGCGCGCAGCCTGGCGATCGCGGCTCTGGGATTCTCGCCGCTCTCGACCAGATCGTGGAGGAAGCGGCCCGCCGTCTCGGCGCTTCCCAGCACCACCGTGCCGCAGCCGAGCAGGCCGGCCGCCACCGCGCCCTGGAAAGCCTCCGGGGCCGCCGCATAGGTCATCCGCGCCGCGACCACGCTCGGCACCAGGCCGTGCTCGGCGATCGCGGTCAGGACCGCGTCGGCGAAGAAACGCTGCGTCTCGTCCGGCGCCTCGCCGGTAACGAGCAGCCAGAAATAGGAGGTGAAGTCGGTCTTGCCGATCAGCTCGCCGCACAGATCCCTGCCGCGCACCGTGATCGATTCGGGGGTGGAGGTCGATATGGCGCTCGCCCGCCGGTCCTGCTTGCCTATCCGCATAAGCCCGACAACTATCCCCCGTTCCCGGCGGCGACAACCCTTCGCATTTCGAAGTTGTTTTCGCTATCCGAAGTTTCCTATAAGAAAAGGGCGGGAGAGAGCGAGATGACGAAGCTGCTCCGGGATGTCCGGGTGCTCGAAATGGGAACCTTCATCACCGGCCCGGCGGCCGGGATGCTTCTCGCCGATCTCGGCGCCGAGGTGATCAAGATCGAGCATCCCGAGGCCGGCGACCCGTTCCGCGCCTTCAGGGGCGGACTCTACAGCCCCCATTTCCAGACCTACAACCGAAACAAGAAGAGCATCACCCTCAACACCAAGAAGCCGGCGGATCTCGCCGAGCTGGACCGGCTCGTCGCCGACTCCGACATCTTCATCCAGAATTTCCGCCCCGGGGTCGCCGATCGCCTCGGGGTCGACGCGGCAAGGCTTCAGGGGATCAATCCTGGCCTGATCTACTGCTCGATCTCGGGCTTCGGGCCTTCGGGGCCGGACCGCGACAGGCCCGCCTTCGATACCGTGGCCCAGGCGGCCAGCGGATTCCTTCGGCTTCTCGTGAACCCGGAGCACCCCCGCGTGGTAGGTCCGGCCATCGCCGATTCGATCACCGGCTTCTACGCCGCCTACGGAATCCTCGGCGCGCTTCACGAGCGGCACTCGACCGGTAAGGGGCGGGTGGTCGAGGTGTCGATGCTCGAGGCGATGTGCCACTTCAACCTCGACGACTTCACCCATTATTTCTCGCAAGGCGAGATCATGGGGCCTTACAGCCGGCCCAACGTCTCGCAATCCTATGTCTTCGAGACCTCGGACGGCGGATGGATCGCGCTTCACATGTCCTCCCCGGCGAAATTCTGGGAGTCGCTCGCCGATGCGGTGGGCCGTCCCGACATGCTCGGGCTTCCCGAATTCGCGGACCGCAACGCCCGCATCGGCAATTACGAGAATGTCGTCGCCTTCCTCGCGCCGATCTTCAGGACCCGGAGCCGGGAGGAATGGCGAGGCCGGCTCCTCGAGCATGAGGTCCCCTCCTCGCCCGTCCTTGCTTCCGACGAGGTGCTGAAAAGCGCACAGGTTCGGCATCTGCAGATGGAGGTGGCGGCCGAGCACCCGCAAATGGGTGACTTCCGGACGATCCGAAGCCCGGTCTCGTTCGACGGCGAGCGCTCTCTGGAGGTGAGCCCCCCCCCGATGCTCGGCGAGCATGACGACGAAATATTGGCTCGGACGCGCCGGGACGACGCGGCGGAATAGCGCGGCTGGCATGGCCCCGGGCCGCGCCCTATAGGATCGCTCATGGGGACGGTGCCGAAGAAGCCTCGACAGGACAGCGAATATCTCTCGACTCTGGAGCGGGGGCTCTCGGTGCTTCGCGCGTTCAACCAGAGCCGCCCCGAGATGCAGCTCTCCGAGGTCGCCGCCGCGACCGGCCTCAACCCGGCCGTGGCCCGGCGCTGCCTCAACACCCTCGTCCAGCTCGGTTACGTCGCGCAGCATGGCCGGCGCTTTCTTCTCCGCCCCGAAGTCCTGGTGTTCGGCTCGGCCTTCCTCGCCTCGATGAACATCGAGCAGGTTGCCGGCCCGCATCTTCAGGCGGTGCGCGACGAGACCGGCGACAGCTCGTCCATGGCGGTGCTCTCGGGCCACGACATACTCTATCTCGCCCATGTCTCGACCAACCGGCGGATCCGGCTCGGCGCCAGCGTCGGCACCCGCTTTCCGATCTATGCGACCTCCCTCGGCAGAGTTCTGCTCGCCTTCCAGGATGACGAGACGATCGCCTCCTATCTCGCCGAGGCCGAGCTGGCCCGGCTGACCGAGCATACGATCACCTCGAAAGCCGAGCTGAAGAAGCGCCTTCGGCAGGCAAGGGTCCAGGGCTATGACAGCGCCCAGGACGAGCTCGACTACGGCATCGTCTCGCTTGCGGTGCCCGTATTCGACAACGAAAGGCGAGTGGCGGCCGCGATCAACTGCTCGACCTCGACCACCCGCGTTTCCCGCGACGAGCTCGTCAAAACCAGGCTGCCTTTGCTCCAGCAGGCCGCCCGCGAGATCGAGGACGCCCTCCGGCGCTTTCCTTTCCTGACCCATTCGCTCCGCCCTTAGACCGACGACCACCGTTCCCTGCCAGGAAACCCCTCTCCCCGGCGGGAGAGGGGTAGGGTGAGGGGGAGCGAGCGCAGCGAGCGTCGATCGCTTGCGGCTACTCCGGAAGTCCGAACCCCTTCACCCTAATCCTCTCTCCCGCTGGGCAGACGAAGCACCCCGCGAGCGCTCGTTTCTGTTTTCGGAATGCGAACTTGACTTCGATTATCGAAGTTCATAACCTTTTTCCCATCATCGGCAGGCGTGCGCCGGCCCCGCGCGAGCCTGTTTCGCGCGCGGCGGGACCCGACCGCGCCGGGGCGGGAACAGGGGAGGGCAGGCTATGAGGACCAGGTTCGGGCGAAGCATCTTTCTGGCCGGCGCGTCGCTGATCGCGAGCCAGATGCTGGCAATGCCGGCCCTGGCACAGGACGTGCCGCCTCCCGACACCCCGGCCGACCCGACCGCGCCTCTGCCCGCCGATAACGAGGACGATATCGTCGTCACCGGCCTTCGCCGCGACCAGCTGCTCCAGGACGTCCCGGCGGCGGTCACCGCCTTCAACGACGAGACGATCGAGGCGGCCGGAATCGAGCGGCCGATCGACTTCATCAACCTCACCTCGAACGTGAATTTGATCGAGACCCAGAATGCAGGCAACGCGTTCATCGTCATTCGCGGCATCACCCAGGCGCGCAATTCCGAGCCCTCGGTCGCGGTGATCGTCGACGGCGTCCAGCAGGTGAACCCGGCCCAGTTCAACCAGGAATTGTTCGACATCGAGCAGATCGAGGTGCTCAAGGGCCCGCAGGGCGCGGTCTACGGGCGCAATGCGATCGGCGGCGCGATCATCATCCGAACCAAGCAGCCGGGCGACGAGCTCGAGGGACAGATCAAGGCCGGCGTCGACAACGGTCCCGGCTACTGGCTGCGCGGCGGGATCAGCGGCCCGATCTCGGACACTTTGAAGTTCCGCATCGCCGGTTCGTGGTACGACACGGACGGTTTCCTCAACAACCCTTTCCTCGGCGAGGAAGCCGACCCGATCCAGGATTTCTCGCTTCGCGGAACCCTGCTGTTCCAGCCCAGCCCCAACTTCACCGCCGATCTTCGCGGCTCGATCAGCCGCCTTCGAACCCAGGCGCTCTATTTCAACATCGTCGCCGACGCGAACGACACCAGCCTTCCGATCCGGGTCAACAATGCCGGACAGAACGACCGCGACATGGAGAATGTGTCGCTGAAGCTCAACTACGAGACCTCGGCCGGCACTTTGAGCTCGGTGTCCAGCTACGACAGCTTGTCGGAAATCCTCACGGGCGACGCCTTCGACTTCCTGCCGATCCCGGAGTCTTTCTTCTTCAACCTGTTCGAGTTCCTCTTCGGGCCGGGGAACGGCTTCGACCTCAACCAGAGCCAGTTCCTCGACGTCAAGGCGATCAGCCAGGAGGTCCGCTGGACCTCGCCCGCCGACCGGCCTTTCCGTTACATCGTCGGCGTCTATGCGATCGACACCAACCGCTTCATATCGACCGGCAACATGATCGACACCGGCAACGGCGTCTTCCCTGTGTTCCGCGAACCGAGCGTCAACCCGCTGAACCCGCAATTCTCGTTCCTGGCCGACCGCCAGAACAATTTCGCCTGGGCGGCTTTCGCCAACATGACCTACGACATAAGCGAGAAGCTGCGGGTCGATCTCGGGCTCCGCTACGACCATGACAAGCGCCGCAACACGACCCTGACTCCGACCCCCTTCCTGCCAAACGTTCCGGGATTCCCGCAGGGCGCGACCGGCGAGGTTCGGCGAATCGCGTTCGACGACTGGCAGCCCAAGCTGACCCTGACCTGGGAGCCTTCGGACACGGTAACGATTTACGGCGGCTACAGCCGCGGTTTCCGAAGCGGCGGCTTCAACCAGACCGGCGTCGGCGGCGTCGCCTTCGCCAATGGGATCGTCGGAGTCGCCGACACCTTCCAGGCCGAGACCGCCGACACGTTCGAGGTCGGCACCCGCTTCTCGGTCCTCGACCGGAAGGTGAACTTCACCGCCAACGCCTACACGACCAAGACCAGGAACAGCTATTTCTTCGTCTTCCTGGCCGCCAACTCGACCCAGAATCTGGGCAACGTGCCGGAAGCGCGGATCAGCGGCTTCGAGCTCGAGGCGCGGGTTCGTCCGGCGCCGGGCTTCGAGCTCAACGCCGCGCTCGGCTACACCGACAGCAACATCACCGCGTTCCCCGATCCGACGGTGATCGGCAACGAGCTTCCGCTCATCTCCCGCTACACGCTCAATCTCGGCGCGCAGTACCGGACTCCGATCGCCAACAGCGGCCTCGGTTTCCTCGCCCGGGTCGATTACCGGAATACCGGCCGGACCTGGTGGGAGCCGTTCAACACGACCAGCCGCGATCCGATCGAGCTGGTCAATGCGAGGCTCGGAATCGAGAACGGCACCTGGTCGGCTACCCTGTTCGCCGACAATCTGTTCAACGAGGAATATAATGCCGAATTCTCGCCGGGCGGATTCGTCTTCAAGGCGCGGCCGAGGCGTTACGGGGCGGAAGTAAGCTTCCGCTTCTAGGTCGAGCGGGGATTTTATACCGCTCATCCTGAGTAGCGGCTGAGCCCGGCGAAGACGCGTATCGAAGGACAGCTCAATCTCGGAGACCCAAGTGCCGCGAATCCTGATCCTCTATTATTCGAGCTACGGCCATGTCGAGACGATGGCCGGCGCCATCGCCGAGGGCGCGGCCGAGGTCGCCGGCTCCGAGGTCGTGGTGAAGCGGGTCCGCGAGCTCGTCCCCGACGAGGTCGCGCGCGGGGCCGGAATGAAGCTCGATCAGGGCGCCCCCTTCGCCGATCCGGGCGAGCTCGGCGATTACGACGCGGTGATCGTCGGATCGCCGACCCGCTTTGGCAACATGGCCGCGCAGATGCGCAATTTCTGGGACCAGACCGGGCCGCTCTGGGTCCAGGGCGCCTTGGTCGGGAAGGTCGGCGCGGCCTTCACCTCCACGGCGAGCCAGCATGGCGGCCAGGAGATGACGATCACCTCGATCCACACCACCCTGCTCCACCACGGCATGATCATCGTCGGCCTGCCTTATGCCTGGCCGGGCAATGCGCAGATGGAGGAGATAAGCGGCGGCACCCCCTACGGCGCAAGCACCATCGCCGGCGCCGACGGCTCGCGCCGGCCGAGCGCCAACGAGCTGGAAGGCGCCCGATGGCAGGGCCGGCACGTCGCCACCATCGCCGCCGAGCTGGCGCGCGGCAGAAGCTGACCATGCGCGCCCGGCTCCGTATCACCGGGCCGATCATCCCTTTCGACCGGGCCAACGTCGATACCGACCTGATCATCCCCGCGCGCTTCATGAAGACCCTGACTCGCGCAGGGCTGGGCGAAGGCGCCTTCGCGGCCTTGCGCGGAATGCCCGGCAACGTCTTCGAGCATCCCTGGTATCGAGGCGCTCCGATCCTCGTCGCCGGCGCCAATTTCGGCTGCGGTTCCTCGCGCGAGCATGCCGTCTGGGCCTTGCAGCAGATCGGAATCGAGGCGGTGATCGCGCCGAGCTTCGGCGAGATCTTCGAGGCCAATGCGCTTCGCAACGGCCTGCTCGCGGTGCGCGTGCCGGAAGCCGCGATCGAGGCGCTGGTCGAGACCGGCCCGGCCACCCACGTCACCATCGACGTCGTCGCCGAGCGTGTGATCATGCCCGGCGGCGAGATCCCTTTCCGGCTCGATCCGTTCCGCAAGCACTGCCTGGTCAACGGCCTGGACGAGATCGCGATCACCGAAGGCTTCGAAGCGGAGATCGCGGCCTATGAGGAACGGGCTCGGCGCGAGCGGCCCTGGGAGCAGAATGCATGACCCATGAGATCGACGAAGCGGGCTTCGCCGCCTGGCTGGACGGCTACAAGGCGGCATGGGAGGCGCGCGATCCATCCGCGGCCGCCGCTCTGTTCACCGAAGACGCGAGCTATCACGAGATGCCCTTCGACCCGCCGATCCTCGGCCGCGACGCCATCGCGGCCTATTGGGCGAACGCCGTCGCCGGTCAGCAGGGCGTAAGCTTCACCTACGACATATTGAGCTGCGCGAGCGGCGAGGCGATCTGCCACTGGCACTGCGCATTCACCGGCACGCCCGGCGGGGCCGCCGTCGAGCTCGACGGAATCTTCCGCTGTCGCTTCGCCGACGCCGCCCATGTCGACCGCTTCGAGGAATGGTGGCACGTCAAAGTGTCGTGATCTCCTGCGGCAACCGGAACGCCCGCCGACGCACGTCGAGATTCGGTCGAGCTCGCGCTTCCCGTTTCGACATCACTCAGCCAAAAATTTCCCGACAACGTTCGGCACCCCGCGGCCTCCCCGAAGCCTAGCCCCTAGAATTGGCGAGTCCGGTTGAAAAGGCTCCGGAACTGCTGCGGCGATGACCGCACGGTTCGTTTTCCGTTCCTCACGCTCGCAAACGCGCCCCGCGCGTGATCGTCCAGGTCAGTTCGCAGAACTGGTTCGCCTCGATCCGGACGGGCGGTGGCGGTGGCGCGGGCGGCGGCTCGCCCGCGGACACGAATTGGAACGCGGGAAGGCCTATCGCCCTGTCATCCTTGCGGCCGGTAGCCGCATGGCAAATGCCAATTGATTTTCCGCCGGACGACGAACCGGCCGTCCTTCTTCTCATAGCGTTCGATCGCGGCTCGCGAGCCGGTCGCGATGACGTCGAACGACCTGTCCTTGCTTATGTTGGTAATTCGGCCGGTTACCTTGCACACGTCCGATTCTCGGTTGCCTTCGTCGTCGAAGCCGCTGAAGGTCAGATCGGACTCCACGGGGCCTTCGGGAGCAAGCTCGGTCAACGTTGAGCTCCGCGTAATGATGCCCTGCGCCATGAAGTCGCCCCAGGCGTAAATGGCCGGATTCGCCGTGAACCTGTTGGTCAGGCGCCATTCGGGCGGGGCGCCCCAATCCCAGCCCTCCACCGCCCTCGGCCAACTTCCGGTCACCCGAAAACGCCCGTTATGCTCCTTGAGATAATAGACACCGATAGCTCCGGCATTGGCGTGCGTTTCGCTGTTTCTGTCCTCCGTCAGAAGCGCCGGTCCGAACGGAAGCTCCACGATTCGAAGCGGTTCGGTTCTGATCGAATCCCATTTGCTGTGCGTGCTGAACACGGTCCGGTGGCCCGTCGCGGCCTCGAATGCGTCCGCCAGGCTTTTCGGCTCGATCTCATGGCCGTCCACTTCCACATAAGACGGGTCCGGGCCTTCCCCCGGCTGCTGCGACTGTTTCTGAACAGCGGGCGACGGTGCGGAAAGAGTGGTCGGATGCTCGGGCGGGACAGCGCGGCCCCCGAAGTCGTAGAGGATCAAAGCGGTCGCAATGGCGGCGGAGGTAGGGACCAGGGCCAGCCAAAGATAGACCAATTCCCGGCCCTGCCTGAAAAGCGAAGTAGGCCGATCCATTCCATGGTTCGACGAGTGAACTGCGAGATGGTCAGCCATGGCAAGGATCATTCCACCGGATTTGCGAGCGTGCCACGAACCGACCGCCTTTCATGGCGTAGCGATCTATGGCCTCGACCGAGCCGCTGACGACGACGTCGAAAGACCGGTCTTTGCGGACGTTCGCGATGCGCCCCTCGACCTTGCATGGGGCCCGCTTTGTCTCCGGATCCCCCTCGTCGTCATAATACGTGCCGATCGGGGCGGATTCGACCGGACCCGTCGGGCGCAGCTCGGTGATCGTGGCGCCCGCCGTGGTGATTCCTTGGGCGAGAAATCCTCCAGTCGCATAGATGGCCGGATAGCCAGTGAACCTGTCCGTCAGATGCCAGTCGGTCGGCGGCAAGCCAAAGGTCCAGCCCTCGATCGCTCTCGGCCATCGCCCCTTGACCTGGAATCCGTCGCCTACCCGCTTCAGATAATAGACTCCGATTGCGCCAACGCAGCCGTGACAACCCTGCTCGATTTCCACCTCGGTCAGCAGTGCCGGACCAAACGGAAGCTCGACGATCCGCGCCGGTCTCGTGGCGACGACATACCCCTCCTCGATCGCGCCGAAGTTCGAGCGATGACCGGTTGCCGCCTCGAACGCATCCCAAACTCTCTCCGGTATGGAATGCGCCTCGCGCACGCGATCCTGCTTGGCGATTTCGTTGGCGATCGCATTCGCGGGCGCGGCTTTTCCGCGAGGCTCCTCCGTGCCGCAGCCCCCGAGATTGGCGAACAGTGCGAGCGCGGACAGCGTGAGCGTCTTCATTGAGCCCCTCGAGCGAGAGAGAATCACCGAAGCGAACTTATCATTTTCAATGAATTCGAACTAGACAAAAAGCGAACAGGATGGGAACTTATTGACGCAAACGCTCCGCCATCCTCCGCTCCACCCAATGCAGTAATTCGCCCGCGGTCCAGTCCGACTCCCAATGATTCTGGCGAATTGCGGTTGAACCGGAAAAGTCCGTTATTGGTCGGTCCGGATTATTCAGAACTCTGATGCCGAGCCCAGTCTCAGCTGCGTGGAGAAGATAAAGGCGGTCTTGGCATCGCGGATTGGGTTGGTCTGCGTGCGAGTGACCAACCGCCGAATCTCATTTCAGTCGGCCGCACCTATCTTGCGCTTATCCTGGCCAACGGCCCCTAGCGATAGAGATCCCGCAGCGTAGCGCGGCCGTCACGGTATCGCTCCAGCCAAATAGTCCGCCGGATCGTTCGGTCGAGGTTGCAGTTTGACCAGCGCAGTCGCTCGAGCGTGCCCCAGTTCCGGAAAGGCAGTCCGATCGACCGATCGCAATATGTCTTGCCGGCCCGAAGCCATCTGCGCTGCGAGGCGCGAACCCGGGCGCCCTCTGCCTTGGGCAGCCGGCCGAGGAGCGCCCGATAGACGCGATTGAGCGCGGCGTCCTGCCGCGAATACTCCGCACCGTTGCAGTCGATCATCGCGATGTCGCCGCCCCCGCTATCCTCGAGGCATCTGCGATGCTCGGCCGAATAAGCGGCTTCGACCGCGGCATCGACTTCGCTCGCTGCCGACGCGAAGGCGGGAGCCGAAGCGCCGAGCAGCAGAAGCAGGGCCAGACGCTTCATCGAGTACCTCCGGAAAAGCCGCGCGACGTGATCGGCTTGCCTATCATTTCCGGGGAATCCTGCCTAGGGACTCAGGGCTAATCGGCCTGCGCCACGCGCGCCTGTTCCTCCCGAAGCTGGCGGAGCGCCGCCGCCCGCTCCCTGGGGTAGCGGATATTGACGACATTCCGGAAAGTGCTTCGATTGCCGGCGGACGTCCTGGGACTGTTTATCAGTCGCGTCAGCAGGGCCGTCCGTCCGTCGTACATCTCATTGATCAGCGCTTCCTGGTAGAGCGGCGAGCTACGGTCCACGGCGGCGTTCCCTTGCCGCACGCGCGCGTCCGCTCGTTGGACGGCGCCGGTGAGCACTGTGGCGGCGGTGCCGTGCTGAACGCTTGCCGACCAGGCCGCGTCCCGCACGGCTTCGGGCATCGAATCGAGATCGACCCCGGTGTTCCGGCGGACCGCCGTGACCGCGGGCAAATAATGGGTCCGTCCGATGAAATCGTGCTGCGCGCCTTGAAAAGCCTCGGGTTCACGCACCGCTATCTGTTGCCAGCGGCGCTGGAAGTCGCGGGTACCGGGCGCCATGCCCTGCAGCTGCGGTGCCCAGCGCGAGGCCTCGCCGCTCCGAAGGAAGGCCTGCACCTGCCCCCGCCTGCTCGCCAGCTGATAGCTGCCGTAAGAAACGCCGCCCGGGTCGTTCACCCCGGTCGAGACGGTGCCGGGCCCGCGCCCACCCGTCTCTTCCCTTGCCGAGAGCGCGCCGCCGGGCAGTCGCCTCTGCCCCTGTCGCGGAGGCGCCGCGGCTTGGCCCCTCCCCGTTGGCGAAGAGATCTCAATGCGTTGGCCCTCGACGGGCTGCCGGCCGGCCGCAAGCATGCCGCGTATCTCCTCGTTGCTTTCGTGGGCGAGGCCGCCGAGGCCTGTGTCGCGGCGTGCCGCGCCAGGCCGCCCGCCCATGAATTGCCGGATGCCTTCTTGCTGTTCCTCGGACACTTGCGGGATGGCTGGGACAGGCGAGGGATGGCGGTCGGGTGGAGCTTCCGGCATTCCCGGGAGGCTTCCGCCACCCGACGGCACGCGCCGAACAACGCCGCCGCCGTAGCCGTCGGCGGAAAGCAAGGCTCCCTCTCGATCGTGGCTGGCGGGGGGTCCCTTGAGAACGAACTCCCGGATTGCATCGTCCCGGATTGCATCGCCCCACCCAGGTTCGCCGGGCGCAAGCCCGAGTGAGGCGGCATAGGCTTCGGCCTCGCGTCGTGAGACTTGGCGGCCGGGACCGGAGCCGGACATGCGGATGGGATTGTCGTCGAAAAGGCTCATGTCTTCGTCTCCTCGCGCGTTGCGCATGATGGAAGGTGCGACCCCGGAACCGCGGGCGCGCCGGCGCGGCCGTCACGGTAACGCTCCAGCCAGACAGCCCGCCGGATCCTGCGATCGAGGTGCGGCTGGACCGGCGCAGGCGCTCGAGCGTGTCCCAGTTCCGGAACGGTGATCCAATCGACCGATCGCAATATTGACGGCATTTCGGAAAGGCGGGGGGCCTGTTCGGGTCGAGATGTAAGGAGCCGGCGATGCTGCCACCGCCGGCCCCCCGTTCTTCGGTACGCTCCTACTCGCCGCTGCTTGGGAGGAGATGCCACTCCTTCGCAGAAGCGCTGCATGATCGGTCCGCCCGCCGCGCCCGCGCAAGCTTGTAAAAATACTGGTCGTGTGGGCGAAAAAAGTTGGCGGCCGGCTTTGGGGAAAAAGATGCGCCGACAATGGATTAACAAGGTCGTCCCAATCTTAACCATCTTATCCACGCCGTAGGATGCGCCGTTCCGCCCCTTTGAGCGTTCACATTCCTTGCGGCAGCAGCCTTGCTTCGATAGCCCTGCCGCTCGCTCTTCCTGCGTACCATCGGAGGGCCCCATGTGCTTTCGCGGCTTCGTCGCCGTTACCGGACCTGCCCCGCTTCCGTTCGGCGTCGCCGCCTTCGGTCTTGTCCGGCTTCGCCGATGAGCAGCCAGCCGGCCGGCCGGCGCGCTTATATCGTCGACGACGAGCCGCGGCTTCGCGCTTTGGTCCGCCACGCGCTTCGCGGAGCGGGCATCGAGGTGGAGGAGTTCGGCTCCTCCGAAACCTACCTTGCCGGCCACCGGCGCCGCCCGCCCGGCTGCGTCATCGTCGATATCGGCCTGCCCGGCATCGACGGCCTCGACATGCTCGAGGCGATCGCCAGGGACGGCGGCGCCAATCCGGCGGTGGTCCTGTCCGGCATCGGCAGCGTCCCCTCCGCCGTCCGCGCCGGCCGGCTCGGAGTCGTCGATTTCATCGAGAAGCCGTTCCGGATCTCCGACCTGATCGCCGCCGTCGAGAAGGCGCTCGAGCAGCTCCGCATCGCCCGGTCCGATCCGGCCGGCGCTCTCGCATCCTTGACCTCCCGGGAGAGGCAGGTGCTTCTCGCCTTTGCCGACGGCGCGCCCAACAAGACCGTCGCCTACAATCTCGGCCTCAGCGTCCGGACGGTCGAATTCTACCGCGCCAACATGGTGCGCAAGCTCGGCGTCAGGAACCTGACCCAGGCCCTCTTCCTGGCCCGGGACGGCGGCTATTTGTGATCGTCTTGATTCCGGCTTTTGGAGGTCGGTTATCACGCACCGGATAAGCGAACGAGCGCATATGCCATTGCGGTTGCGTAGCGGACGTTCTGGCCCGCGGGACAGGGCCCAGTCCTATGTTGATAGGCCGAACCTTTCTCTCATGCGGTCGGAAAACCTCGTTCCGCTAGGAAGCCCAGAAGGGTTTCCGGAAAGGTAGGGTCGGCCCTTTCATCATCGGGGCAAATTCGCTTGCTGCCGGTCCTGATTCGACAGCTCGACTCGCGACCGCGACTGCGTTGGGGATCATAAATCCCGAGCGGATCATAAATCCCGAGGATTTCGTCCCACGCCTTTTTGAAGTCTCCCGCACGTCCGGCCGCCGCGACGTAAGCAGCGCACGCGCCGTTTGGCTCAATACCCCCGGGGTGGAGGCACTCCCTGCGCAAATCCCGCGCTGCCTTTCGGAACAGTGGCCGGAAGCCAGGGCGTGCCGATACGTCCCGGACCTGTCCGTCGATCACGTTGAGGACTCTTGGCGGTTCCCGTCCGCTGGCGAGGCCGGTAAATCTGCCCTGGAAGGCCGAGTCTGTAACGATGAAATCGACCAGCCCGTCGCCATCCACGTCGCGAACGTCGGGCTTGCCGTGGCTCGCATCCATGTCGACCTCGACATGCTCAATATGTGTCGGGCGCAGGATGAAAATCTCATATTCGCCGCAGCAGTGGTTGCATGAGCAAATAGGGCGTTCCGGCGCGATCGAAACGCCCATGGCGCAGGAGCGTCGGGAATCCGGCTTCGACAGGAGTGTCGAGCACATATTCCGGCCTGCCCGGCGCCTTCACCCTGACCTGCCGTATGACCGGCTCGGTAGCAAAACCCGAATAATCCAGCGCCGGAGTTTCCGGGCCCCGGACGATCACGGTCATGTCGCCCATTCGATAGCCGACCGGCTTGAGGTGATCCCGATAGTTCCACTCGACAAATCGGCCCATCGGTACTGGGATGAACCGCGTCAGCCGAGGGGCATCCTTCGGGGGAGTGGAGAGAGGCGCGTTTGACGCACTTGGTGCATAATTGACCGGCTCCAAAATCTCCTCTTCGGCAATGGCTTTCGTCGCCGCGAGATTGCCAGCTGATCGATCCCCTGCGCCGCAGCCCGCCAGCAAGGCGGCAACTATGATCGCGGCGAGCAAAGGCGGTTTCATCGAGCCCTCCAGCGGAGGAATCAGCAAGCCTGATTTATCATTTCCGATGAATTCGTGAAAGAGAAAAAGTGAACATGGAGGGAACGGCGTCCCTCGCCTCAGCGCTGTGGCGGACGCCATGCTTTCTTGGGCGGCCGCCACTCGGTTTCTGGCACATCGGGATCCGGCAGGCCTAATTGGGTCCGGAATTTTCGCACGTGTCGGCGGGTTTCTCGAGGAAGATATTCTTCGAATGGCGTGCCGGAGAAAGACGAGGCCCTCACGACGTAGTCCATCTCGGATGGTCTCAGGTTGTACGCGGCGGTTGACGGCGCTGGTCTGCCCAAAACTAGTTTCGATGATCGTTGGTCAGCGTCTCTAAAGAAGCTCTCCCGGATCCGTAATGCTCGATCAGTATCGTACGGCGAATCGTGGCGTCAGTGACGCACGACCAATACAGATATGAATACATCCAGGTATCGATGCTGCCATCCTGCCTTAGGGCTGCGGCTTTGCAAAGCGGATCGCGCCGCCGGACCCATGAACGCTGGACGGCCCGCAGCTTGGTTTCCCGTGCGCGCGGAATTGAGGCAATCACCTTGCGGTAAGTGCGATTGAGCTTGGCATCCTGGATGTCGAATTCCTGAGCCTCGCAATCGACCACAGCCCTGAGGACACCTGAAGCTTTCTTCTCACAGGAGTCGTAAGCCGGCGTGCGACTGCGCCACACCTCCCGCTCGAGGGATGTAGGCTGCTGGGCAAGGGCCGGGGCGCACATGGACGCGACCACCATGCAGGCCGTCAGGAGTTTCAATTCACGTTCCTTCCTACCATGGGGACCTCCACAAGCATGAGAAGGGAATACATGTTGACGCGACGCGAGCCGCTCATCTTGTCGGGAAGCCTTGTTCCCGGAGAAAGGCCCGAAGCGCGTCCGGATAGGTGGCATAGGTAAGGTCGCTCGAGGGGCACGATTCGTCCGGCAGGCTGAGCCTGCACTGCAGGCCCGTTTTGCTCTTTCGATCATAGGCGGTAAGCATCTCCGCCCAAGCCTTCCTGAAATCTCCCGCGCGCGCGGCGGAGGCCACATAGGCCGCACAAGCGCTGTTTGGCTCGATGCCGCCGGGATGGAGGCATTCTCTCCGCAATTCTTGAGCCGCTTCCGCGAACAGAGGCCGGAATCCGGCTCGGTCCGATACGTCGCGAACTTCTCCGCCCACGACGTTCAGAATTTTCGGCGCGACCCGTCCGCTGGCGGCGCCGGTGAAGTGGTTGAGGAAGGAGCCGTCCGGAACGATGAAATCGGCCAAGCCATCGCCGTCCGCGTCGCGAACGTCGGGCGGGCCATTACTTGAGAACGCGCCGATCTCGACATGTTCGATATGCTTCGGGCGCACAATGAAAAGGTCGAGCTCTCCGCAGCATTGATTTCCGCCGGTTTCGGTTTGCATGACGAGGAAAGGCGTACCGTCGCGATCGAAATGCCCATACCCTAGGAGGGTCGGCAGCCCCGCCCCCGTTTCGGTCTCGTGCACATATTCGGGCCGGCCGCGAGCCTTTACCCTGACCTGGCGATAGACCGGGTCGAAATTCGCACCCGAATAGCCGAGCGGCGGAGACTCGGGCCCACGGACGACGACGGTCATCTCGCCCATCCGATAGCCGACCGGCTTCTGATGATCCCGGTAGGTCCATTCGATATATCGACCAGCCCGGACAGGGATAAAGCGATTCAGCCTCGGAGCTTCCTTTGGCGGAAAGGCGGGAGGCGCGTCCAGCGCGCCAGGTGCGTAATTGACCGGTTCCAGGATCTCTTGTCCGGCGCTCGTATTCGCTGACGCGAGATTGTAGCCGGATCCGTCCTCCGGGCCGCACCCCGCCAGCATGGTGGTCAGTACGATAGCGGCCAGGACGGACCGTTTCATTGAGCTCTCCAACGAGAGAAACACTTAGTCGGACTTATCATTTCCGGTGAATTCCGGAAAGAGAAAAAGTGAACACTCCGGGAACGTCGATCCGCATTGCCGATCATACGGGGACTGGCGAACGGGTCCCTCCTAGCGCATCAGCGTCCGACGCTTTGTATATTCCAAGGGTCTATCTCGATCGGCGTCACCCTCGTTGGCGCTCTCGCGGAAGGGTTCTTGCGACCTCTCAGGGCCGACTGACGATCGTTCGGGACCAGCCCAAGGCGCTCCTCGAATCTGCGGACGTGTTTCCGAGTCTCTCTTGGGAGGGTTGGGGAGTTTCTCCAATCGTCAGGCCTGCCATCACGAACGGCGCGGCCGACGTGCCAACTCATTCCATAAGGGCCCAGATTATATGCTGCGGCGGCAGTGGGTGCGTCATAGATGTGCCGGAGCCACGCATAATAGCCGCGCCCCAGCGCGAGGTTATATTCCGTATCCGTCCGCGCCCGGCGTTCGTCCCAGGGTAAGCCTGCTCGTTTCGCATAAGCCGGTCCATCATCGATCATTATCTGAGCTGGCCCGACCGCGCCTTGTCGGCTCGTTTTCCAGTTTCCGTCCTCGTCGACCCCTCCTTCCACCGTGAGGAGCGCCTGCCATTCATCTTCAAAGGAAGGCTCGGACCGGTCCGCAGGCTGGCCTTCGACCGTATCGACGTGGCTCCGTCGCTGCCCAGTCGACATGCTGCGACGCATGCGCTCCTCGCTTTCGCGCAGCCGGCCTCTTAAGCTCGGGTCGCGTGATGGTTCGCCCGGCCGCGGCCCCAGCAACTGTCGAATGGCCTCCTCATCCTCCTCGGAGATTTCCTGATGCTGTGGTGGTGCAGGCGATGCTCGGCGCCCTTGCAGGAAGGCCGGTTTCTCGTGGCCGGCCAACCAGCCGGGAGCCGTCTCTTCAGAATCGTTCAAGACAAAATCACGGATCGCGGCTCCCCAGCCGGGGCCGCCCGGGCTCAGCCCCTGCGAGTAAGCAAAGCCTTCCGCGGCGGCCCGAAGGCCAGTCGACCGGCGGGACGAGGCGTTCCCGAATGACGAATTAGGATCGAAGTTGCGCATGGAGATTTCCTGGCAAGGCGGTAAGCACGCAAAGGGAACGGCGGAGGTCGAGGGCGGGAGGGCCTTGCGACCCTCCCACCGCCGGCCTTAGCCGGCGAGGTTCGCCAGCCGGCAGGCGAGCTGCGGCCTCAGCGTCTTGAAGCCGTAGAGGACGTCGATGCGCGTCGGGAAGCGATCCGCATTGATGTCGTACTGGCGCACCACGCGCATCGAGACGCCGTCGAGCACCTCGCGCCGGGCGAAGTCGACTCCGCTCGGCATCACCAGGTCCGCTGTCGCGAAGCCGAAGGCGTCCGGATGGAACAGCAGGGACTGGCCGTAATTGGTCGAGGCCGTGCCCGCGATCGAGATCGCCGCATTGTCCGCCGGAAGCGCCGAGACATTCTGCGTGGCGCCCGTCGAGATGAAGGCCGGGCTGATGCTGAGATCGCCGGCGCCGCCGGCATAGTCCGCGGTCACCACGAACTGCTGAAGCACGCCGCTGTCGGCCTTGGTCTCCGGATGGACCGAATTGACGCCCGCGAAGGTGACGATCTCGCCCTTCTTGATCGTGCCGGTCCCGGTGTCGAGCGTCACGACGCTGTCGCCCGACGCCACAATATCGTTGACCAGGTAGGCGCCGTTGCCGGAGCCGCGCAACTGGGTCGAAAGGAAGGTCGATTCCATGAAATCGAAGCCGGCGCCTCGGCCCATCTTGCCTTCGCGATACTGGGTCGCGACCTCCTTGCTATCCTGGAACAGGCCCTTCAGCGCGTCGACCAGGTTCACGCCGTCGGTCGTGTTCAAGAGGGCGTTCCAGACGCCGGCCGGCGTCAGGCTGTCGACCAGTTTCTTGCGGCCCTCGAGCACCTTTCCGAAGGTGACGACAGCGCCCGTATTGTTGACCTGCTGGTAGACGTCCTTGCGCATCGACAAAGCGTCGCTCTCGATCGAGGCTGCGAGCACCGACATGGCCGGCTCGAGGATCCGGCTCGAGAAATCGTCGAGCGACATGGTCAGGTCGGCGCTGGTGAAGTTGAGGTCGACCCCCTTCTGGGTCGCGACCTGCAGGGTGGTGGAGGTTTCGGTCGTATCCTGTGCCGACAGGGTCGCGCCGGACCGCACCGTATACTGGTTGGGCAGCCTGATCTTCAGGCTGTCGCCGATCTTGGCGCCGGACTTGGCGAAGCTCGAATCGTACTGGCGGTTGACGTTGCCGACGAAGCCAAGCTTCTGGTGAAGAACCCGAAGCGACTCCCTGGTCACCGCGGTCGCGGTCAAAAGTGCGTTTGCCATTGGAAAAATCTCTTTCTGTGAGAAGAGCGGCGTCTCTCGACGCTGCGTTTGAGTTCTGATCCGTCATCCCGGCGGAGGCCGGGATCTCGTCGGGTAAGACCGAGGCCTAGCCTCGCCGCTTCCGGACCTGCTGGTTGCGGCGCCGGGCCCATTCCTCGGCGCTCAGGCGGTCGTCCAGTCCGGCGGGGGGAGCCGAGCTCCCGCCCACCCGGGCTGCTGGCCTTACGCCCTGCGCCGCCGAAACGGCCTGCGCTGCTTTCTGCTTTCGTTGGAGGAGGTGGAACTAGTGGGCGTCGTGCAGGACCTTGACCATGCGCGGATCGGTGAACTCCTCGATCTCGGCCCGGTCGAAGCCGTACTGCTTCACCCCCGTATCCAGCAGCGATGCCGCCAGATCGTCCGACCATCCCCTGATGTCCCGCGCCAGCTCGGCCCGGCCATGCTCGATCAGCCTGGCGGTCTCCCGCTGCTCTTCGAGGCCGCGCTGCTGCGCGAGGTTCATGAGCCGGCCCGCGGTCGTCCCGCGCGCCTGCTGCAATTGCTGATATTGCCGCCAGCCCTTCTGGGCCTCGAACGGATCGTCATTCTCCCACGCGTCCCAATCGATCTTCTGGAATCGCGCGATCTGCTCGTCGATGGCGAGCAGCTGCGCGCGCGTTCCGATCTCCTCGGCGCCGGCCTCGCGGATCGAGGCACGCTCGTTCTCGATCGCGCGGCGAAGCTCCGCCACCTCCTGGGTCTTCCTGGTATAGTCGGCCTGCATCATGAAGGCGCCCTTCAGCGCCTTCGGCACCCGGTGGCGCACGCCATCCACGTCGATCTCGTCATAATCGCCGGCCGCAATGTCCTCGGCCTCGCCCGCCTCGTCCGGATCCGGGTCGTCGGGGCCATCGGCTTCGTCCTCGAAGCCCTCCGAATCGCCGCCCGTGCCTGAAGCGCGATGTCCTGCTCCTCACCGCGGGCGTCCTCGCCCAGGCCGTTTCCGGCTGTCGTGTCGATGTCCATAAGATCCTCTCGATGAAGCCGCTGCCCTCGGGCTT